>Ga0209426_1000234_pt1 | contig 76982 bp, 83 predicted proteins | sample Deesub1362B_J571_FD_187697 | JGI IMG/M metagenome (GOLD analysis project Ga0209426, IMG submission 187697) | Deep oceanic, basalt-hosted subsurface ecosystem from Juan de Fuca Ridge flank, Pacific Ocean, CORK Borehole 1362B_J2.571 (SPAdes)... ... | reverse complement strand
GGAAAAGCTGAAATGGAGTGAGGAGAGATACAAAACCCTAATTCAAACTCTGAACGACATAGTATTCACCTTAGACATCGATGGAAGATTTACTTTTTTCAATGAAAGATTTACAGAGAAGATAGGATACACAGCTGATGAGCTTATAGGGGAGCACTTCACAAAGATTCTCCCAGAAGAATACCATAAAGTTGCAATTGAAAGTTTCAGACTTGGTTTAAACGGCTACAATACACCCCTCCTCATGCTTGAAGTCTGCAGCAAAAATGGTGAGCGAGTGCCAATGGAATTGAATGTGACTAATCTCTATGAAGGTGAAAAGGTTACGGGCAGAATCGGTGTAGCAAGGGACATAACCGAGAGGATAAAGATGCAGAAAGATATTGAAAACAGGAATGAGATTCTCAGACTTATCAACAAGATTCTGAGACACGACATCCTGAATGACCTTTCTGTTATTGAAGGTGCAGTAGATATGCTGATGAGGAAAGTCTCTGAAGAAGACAGGAGACTTTTAGAGAATGTACAGGTTGCAGTAAGGAGGAGTGCTGAACTTATCGAGGATATGGGTGAGCTTGAGAAAATAACAGAGTCGGGAGAACTTGAACCTGTGAGTTTGAGAGAGGTCTCGAAGGAGATACTGGAGGAGTTTGAGAAGGAATTTGGCATCAAGAGCATGATTGAGGGTGACTGCATAGTTAGGGCAGATGAGACGATAAGATCAGTCATCTCAAACATCATAAGGAACTCCGTCATCCACGGTGAGACAGACAGAATTGAGATAAAAATAAAGAAGAAGAAAGAATGTGAAATGAGGATAGAAGACTTCGGTAAGGGCATACCGGATGAGATTAAAGAGCGGGTTTTTGAAGAGGGTTTTGCCTATGGTGAGACTGGAAGATCCGGGCTTGGGCTGTATATAGTGAAAAAGGTCGTTGAGAGGTATGGTGGAAGAGTGGAGATAGAAAATAACAGTCCGAGGGGAACTGTGGTAATTCTCAGGTTAATTCCTTACTGAATGGTTTTGAAACAGTCTCTTAGACCTCGTTCGGGGAATGTATTTTGTTTTATCAGGTTTTTTACTGGTAGAAAAAGTGGCTTGAGCTCCCTTATCTCATCCCACGAAAGCCATTTCCAGCTATGCCCCTCGGATGAGTTTCTTTCTCTCCCTCCTGTCCAGTCAGCCACCATCCAGATTGTTATGTAATGTCTTTTTTCATCAGGAAAGAAATCGTTTGTTACGGTTAGAAATCTGATGTTGCTGATTTCTACACCAGCCTCCTCTTTTGCCTCTCTTTTTGCACAATCCTCAAAGCTCTCACCAAACTCTAAATGTCCTCCAGGCATCTGCCAGGTACCATACCCCCATGATTTTCTTCTTCTACCAACCAGTAGCTTTCCTTCTTTTTTTATCAAAACTGCAACCCCAACTTCAGGTTTTTTCACAGTTAAATGAGTCTGGCAGAGATAAATAAAACTGTTGCTGAGCATCAATCCATTTTGTCATCGAGTTTTTAGAGTTGGCATATCAGGAAATTGATTGCCTCTGAAACTGCCGATCATGGCTTTGATCTGTGCTGGAAGGTATCAGAGGTATTGGGGACTTCTTCCAGCAACCAGATAATGGAAAGATATGTAAAGTGATGGGGATTAAATGGAGTATACAGCGCTCCCGCCGGGAATTGAACCCGGATCGAGGGTTCCGGAGACCCTCAGGATATCCACTACCCCACGGGAGCTCACATTTCGAAGCTCTCAGCTATTTTCTCTCTTTCTTCAACTCCTTCAGCTCCATTCTCAACATTATAAGCTCTTTTCTTATCTCAGAATTCCCTCTGAAAACAAAATCACCCATAAATCCAAAAATTATCACCTGTAAACCCGCTATTATCAGAAGGGCTGTCAGTACAGCGAGCAGTGAGTGTGTTATGTTTCTAAACCAGTCATACACAACATATATCCCTACAGTCAAACCCAAGACAACCATAAGGGTTCCCAAGAAGTACAGGTATCTTCCCGGGCTATATCTTGCCACAAGATTGTATATTGTCGAACCAATGCGAAATCCATCTTTTATGGGGTTGAGTTTCGTTTTACCACCTCTTTTTCTGTACTTAACAGGTACCTCGATTATTCTAAAGCCCTTTGCAATCGTCTCAACTGTTAGTTCCGTCTCCACCTCAAAACCTTTTTTCATCAGGTTTACATTTTTGTATAACTCCTTTGTAAGTGCTCTGTAGCCTGAAAGAATGTCGTAGAGTTCAATACCATAAGATATTCTGAAAAAAAAGTTTAATATTTTGTTTCCAAGCAGATTGAGCTTTGTGAATGCCCCTTTCTCATAGTCATGAAATCTGTTGCCGACTACATGGTCAGCGTATCCTCTCAGAATCGGTTCAACGAGCTTTACAGCATCCTTGGCTGAGTATGTGCCATCGCCATCCACGAGAATAACTATATCGCTGTCAACCATGCTGAAAGCCTCAGCCACAGCCTGTCCCTTTCCCTTTCCCGACTGAATCTCGACCCTTGCTCCCTTTGATTCGGCTATCTCTCTCGTTCTGTCAGTACTGTTTCCATCTATAACAAAAATATTCTCAAAACCCTCCTCCCTGAACTCGTCGATTGTACTTCCAATGTTTCTCTCCTCGTTCAGGGTTGGTATGATTATGCAGACTCTTTTTATGTCTGTTTCTTCCATTCCGATCATTTCTTCTAAATTCTAACAATTCTGAACATGCTCACAACCGGGGCTCCATCAACTTCCTCTATTCCTCTTTTATCGACAATAACAGAGGCGCAGAGCAGTCGTCCATCCTTCTTTTTGACATATTCTGAAACCTCCCTTATGGTGGATCCGGTCGTAATTATGTCATCAATAGCCACACACTTCTTTCCATCAACTTTTGCGTAATTTTCGCTCATTGCTCCGGTTATCTCGGTCATCTCCTTCTCCCATTTAAGTTTTCTGGGATAATAGAGAGCCAGATCAGAATCAAGTTCCTCCGCCACCATGGTTGCAATCGGTATCCCACTGGTGGCAATCCCGATGACTATTTCAGGAGTATCATCAATTACTTCAAAAATCATGTCTGCCAGTGATTTTGCCACATTCCTCATTCTGAAGGGAGATTTTACAAAACCTCTCCACTCGATGTATATGTCTGAAGGTGGTGTTATATCTTCCGTTGCCTTGGTCAACAACCATAATGCAGTTTCACGGGATACATTAAGCTCATCGGCAATCTCACCGGTTGTCAATCCCTTTTCTTTCATTTTCCGGGCTTTTTCAATAAGCCCCTCAATTCGACTCATTCTTTAACCTCCAGATAATTTTCGGATTTGAAGTTAGATTAATTTATCTGTTTTAATTTTAGTTTTTAAGTTTTGTCCCGTTTTATCTTTACCCGGGAGAGATATATCTCACTCCCACAAATCGGACATCTTTCAGTTCCATCTTCCACCTCTCTTTTACAGCCTCTGCATCTTCTTATCCACATGAATTCCTTTGATATCCCCTTCTGTATGATTGAATCTGTTTTGAGCTGAGCTATTTTCGCAACATTCTGTATTGAGTAATCATCTGTAACAATGACTGGTTCAAATCCCTCTTTTCTAACGGTTAATGCAAGAGCAAGGAGCTTGATGTCTGTTTCTGAGAGTCTGTAGATGTCTCCACTTCTCTTAGCGATTTTCTCGATTTCCTCCACACATGATCCATCTGGTTCCTTAACCTCCAGATCAATGAAGGATAGATAATCGACGGAGCTACTATCTCTTATCTCCTTTATAACCTCAGGTACTGTCACCATGGAAGGATATAATCCCTTCCTAAAAAATATGGCACTGGAATCGATTATGTACTTCTCCATCTACTGTGTCCTTAGGCAGAGTTCCTAAAATATTTTGTGCAGGAACATGCAGAATGAACTCTATCTCTAAGATTGGTGGAAAATAATGAAAGGAGCATATTTACTTGTTCTGAAAAACGAAAGTGCAGGGGAATTGCCTGTGGGGAAAAGGATCTTTTATTTCAAAGAAGGTTTCTACATCTACTGTGGAAGCGCCATGAACAATCTGGAAAAAAGGGTAAAAAGGCATTTTTCAGACAATAAAAAGCTGAGGTGGAACATCGACTTTATTACCGTAAAAATGATGCCTGAATCTGCAATCTTGATTCCCTCAGAAATGAAGATTGAATGCAGGATTTCAGGAATTGTTGGAAGGTATTTTGAGGCTGTAAAGGGTTTTGGCGCCTCTGACTGCAGATGTGTGACCCATCTTTATCATTCCACTCTCCATCCTGGGGTGAAGTTAAGGGAAATTCTGACTGAAAGTGGATTTGATTTTTTTAGGGTCAAAGAAGAGGGACTTAAATGATTGTTTAGCAAAGAAAATGGAGAAAAAGTTATTAAATTTGATGCTGAATTGCTTTTAGGAGGTGTTTGAATGAAGAGCTATGAGGAATTGCTCGATAAAGCTTATGCTGAAATGCCTGAGGAAGTGATAAAGAGGGAAAGATTTGAGATTCCGAGAGTAAGTGTCCAGAGAGAGGGAAACAGGACAATCATCAAGAACTTTTCACAGATTTCAAAAACCCTGAATAGGAGCGAGGACCACCTCTACAAATACATAGTCAAATCAATGGGTACTGCGGGTTTCGTAGAAGGTGGTAGAGTAATTCTACAGGGAAAGTTTACAGAGGATGAAGTTCAGCAGGAACTGGACAGATATGTGAGGGATTATGTAATCTGCAGAGAATGCCAGTCTCCAGATACCGAATTCAAAAAAGAAGAGAGAGTTCTCTTCCTTAAGTGCTTGGCATGTGGGGCAAAGCATCCGGTGAGAAACATATAGTATGTGGGGCTGAAAATTTGTTCAGGATGAAGATATATAGGGTGCAAAAAGAAACCATCGTTGCTGTATGTGACTCTGATTTAGTTGGTAATATCTTTGAGTCTGGAGATTTCAGAATAGAGGTAAAAGAGGACTTTTACGGAAAAGAAGAGTACGGAAGTGATGAAGTAAAGAGGGCTCTACAAATAGCAACAATTGCCAATATTACTGGAGAGAAGGCAGTTAGACTTGCCATCGAAATTGGCATAATAGACAGGAATAATGTGCTGAAAATAGGTAGATGCTGGCATGCACAGATGGTGACGATTTAGAGAGGTACTTTAGATTTTTCCAGCTTAGAGCGTGTAGATTGCCTGAGGAGATTAATTTTTTATAGTATCCTGACAGAGCCATTTCATCTCCCATATTACTGATCATCTGGGTGTGATGAAATCAGTAGGTAAGAGGTTGAGGTATTTTTCTTAATTCACTCCATACACTCATCTTATGATGAAATTTATCATAATTAAAAATTAACTTAATCGAAATTTTTTTTAACATTCAGATACAAGTATTTCTACTCAGAACGGTGATAGGATGTGTGAGTCAAAAGTGTTTCTTCTAAAAGATGGTGAGGAGACTCTTCTTATGGAGGATGTTGTGAGGATCGAGGTAGATGGAGAGGATATCCGGCTTTTTGGATTGCTTGGAGAGAGAGTGGATGTGAAGGCGAGGATAACTCTTATGGATATGAAAAAACACAGAATTTTGCTGGAGGGATAGTATGGCGGTTAAGGTTGCAATAAATGGATATGGAACAATAGGGAAGAGAGTTGCAGATGCAATAAGGCTCCAGCCAGATATGGAGGTTGCTGGAGTAACAAAAACGAAGCCAGATTTTGATGCAAGAATGGCTGTAAAAAAGGGCTATAGACTATATGCTGCGATACCTGATAGAGTAAAAGTATTTGAGGAGGCGGGAATTGAGGTTGAAGGGACCATAGAAGACCTCTTACAGGATGTAGATATTGTTGTTGATTGTTCCCCGGGAAAAGTTGGAGTTCAGAACAAACCACTTTATGAGAGACTCGGAGTGAAAGCAATTTTCCAAGGAGGAGAGAAAAAGGATGTGGCTGATGTATCCTTCAGTGCAATAGCCAACTTTGAAGAAGCAGTAGGAAAGCAGTTTGTGAGAGTTGTGAGCTGCAATACCACCGGACTTACCAGACTAATATACACCATTAAAAAGAACTTTCCAATAAGAAAAGTTAGAGCTACAATGATAAGAAGAGTTGTTGACCCCAAAGAAGACAAGAAAGGTCTTGTTAATGGAATAGAGCCGAATCCAATCAAACTCCCATCCCATCATGGACCTGATGTTCAGTCTGTTCTGCCCGATATCAATATTGTAACAACCGCCTTCAAAGTTCCAACAACGATAATGCATGTTCATTCAGTCGCTATTGAAATGGAAGGGGATGTAACGGAGGAAGAAATCAAGAATGCGCTTTTAGAGGAACCCAGAATCATGCTCCTGAGATCTTCAGATGGTTTCACATCCACTGCCAAAATTATCGAATTTGCGAGAGAACTCAGACTGAGATATGATCTTTATGAGAATGCTGTTTGGACAGAATCCATAGGTGTCGTTGATGGGGAGGTGTATATTACTCAGGCAATAAATCAGGAATCTATTGTAGTGCCTGAAAACATTGATGCAATAAGAGCAATGCTGGAGCTGAAAGATAAAGAGGAGAGCATCAAAGAGACGAACAGAACTCTCAAAATTGGTATTTAATTTTATTTTTATAAATATACTCAAATGACTCAAAGTTGCAGGTCTTCCAGACACAGACAATTGTGACATCAATAAACTTTTTTTAGCCTGAAAAAATCATAGGAATCATGCTTGATATTCTGAGAGCTGAAGCAAGAAAGGCAGCTGAACTCATAGAGGAGCACGATTTCATAAGAATATTCACCCACTACGATGTTGATGGCATATCTGCAGGAGGAGTTATAGCCAGAGCTTTGCTGAGGGCAAACAGGAGATTTCATATAAGCTTTCTTAACGGTCTAAACAGTAAAAAGTTGAATTACAGCGATGATGAGCTGGTTGTTTTTCTGGATATGGGTAGTGGTTATCCTGATATTGTTTCTGAAGTGGATGCGAATGTGATTGTTATAGATCATCATTTCCCTACGGGAAAAATAACCCCTAAGAAGAGATTTGTTCATGTAAATCCCCATTTATCTGGTATTGATGGGTCCTTTGAACTCTCTGCAAGCGGTACTGCATACATTGTCGCAAATCAGCTTGGAAGAAATGAAGATCTCTGTGGAGTTGCTCTTGCAGGTATAATTGGTGATAAGCAGAAAATAAAAGGTGGTAATGCCGAAATAATCAGAGAGGGGATGAACAAGGGATTTATAGAAGAGAAAAAGGGTGTATCACTCTATTCAGGAAAGCTGAGGGAAGTTCTGAAAATATCTGTGGAACCATTTCTGGATTTTTATGAAAAAGATGATGAACTCGAAGAGTTTCTGATGAGGGCAGGACTAAACGGAGAAAAAGAAGTGGATGAGCTGGATGAAGAGGAGATGAGGAGGTTATCTGATGCAATCGTGCTGAGAATTCTGGAAAATGGTGGAAGCGAAGAGGTCATCCATGAAATTGTTGGAAAAAGATTCATTTTGAGAGAAGAACTGATAAATAACGCTCTCATGATGAGTGATGTTATAAACTCGTGTGGGAGAGTGTCCGCCTTTGGTATCGGTTTTGGGATCTGCATGAGGGATGAAAAGTTTCTGAATAGAGGGATTGAGATATGGAGGAAATTTCAGATTGAACTTCTCGAGCAAATTTCTTTGAGGAGAAGGGAGGTTAAAGAAGGAGATTGCATAAGATACTTGGTTATGAAGGATGCTCCTACTACAGGACCCATTGCAACCGTGCTGTCAAGGTATATATTCAGCGACATGCCATTTATTGCGATTAACATCAAAAAAGATGTTGCCAAGGTATCTTCAAGAACGACTATGAGAATGTCCGAGATAGTCGACTTAGGTGAGATAATGAGTATCGCTGCAGGCAAAGCTGGAGGAAGGGGTGGAGGGCATAGAGTTGCAGCGGGAGCAAATATCCCTCCAGAAGGAGTTGAGGAATTCATAAAGGAGGTTGACAGATTATGTTGCATGGCTATGGGGAAGTGAGGATAAGAATTGACGATGCGGATGTGATTGCAGAGTCACTTAAACCGGATGATGTTGAGTGGTGCGAATCCTTTTCTGAAGGTGAGCTTGTCCTCAGGGTAAAAACGCCCAGGATTGGAGCAATGATGAATGCCTTTGATGACTATTTTCTGAACATAATTGCTTCAAAATCTGTTTTACAGGCTCTGAAAAAATGAGGTGATTGTGTTGAGGAATTATTTTTACTGTGAAATTTGTGGAGATGAGAAGGAGCATATGCTCATAAAAGAAAAAAGCCACCTTTACAGGTGTAAAGAATGTGGAAATTACGCAAACTTCCCTCCGGGGAAGGAGATTTCATGCAGAGCAATAATAAGTTTTGAGGGAGAATCAGAAAGGGGAGAGGTAAAACTGAAGGAAGGGGAAATGGTTGAGAAAGGAGACGAACTGGTTGTTGAAACTGAATCTGGCTTCAGAATCGGCGAGGTTACTTCACTTGAACTAAAAAATGGAAAAAGAAGTGATCTCGCCACTGCTGAAGAGGTGGAAACAGTCTGGCTCAGAGATGTTGGTGAGGTTGCTGTTAGGATAAGTCTTCACAAGAGGGCAGTAACAACCCCGATTACGATTTACATGCCAGGAGAATCCGAGCTCAGAGTTGGGGAGGAACTCGAAATAGGCAACAAGAGATTCAGGGTTAGCAAGATAAAAACAAGAGATGGAAGAGTTGTGGACAGACAAAACGACTCTGTTATGGCAAAGGACATTAAAAGGGTCTATGCCAAGTTTGAGAGAAAGATCAGAAAATAGGGAGGGGACTTCTTGCTCAAACCCATCAGACTGAGAGACTTTGTTATGGCTGATAATTGCTTTTTCTCGGTCGTTGGCTACCGTAATGAGAGCTCAGTAAAGGCTTTTCTCAGATACATACCCTCCATGAACGGTGACAGGAGCAGAAACGGGAAGACATACAGAAAACTCATGCATGAGGAGGCAATTGAGTATGCCCTCAATTCTGGAATGAAATACTATGACATGAACTCTGGAATATTCCTCATACCTCATAGCGAAATTCAGGAGGTTTTCAAGCCTGAAGAGAGAATTGCTCAAATTGGCGATAAAGAGGTAAAGAGAATCGTGGATTTCTTCGGTATGCCACTAAATAAAATGGGTGTTACGGGCTCCAGGCTTATAGGTCTTGAATCAGATGAGAGTGATGTTGATTTTGTCATGTATGGGAACTACTGGTTCAGAGGGCAGGAAAAAATACAGAGGGGTATAGAAAGGGGAAAACTTTCAGAACCAAGCCAGGAAATATGGGAATTCATTTACAGTAAGAGAAAGGTGAACATCCCCTTTGACTTATTCTTGGCTCATGAGATGAGGAAGTACCACAGAGCTGTGATCGGAAACACCTATTTTGACTTGCTTTATGTGAGAGATTACGATGAGTTAAACAGACAAATTCCTGAAGAGAAGGGTGTAAAAAAGGAAAAAATCACCATCAGAGCAGAGCTTGTTGATGACAGATATGTTTTCGATTATCCAGCCTTTTACCCTGTCAAACATCATTCAATCGAGGCTGTACTCTCCTACACCCACACCTATGTCGGACAGGCAAAGAGGGGAGAAACTCTCGAGGCGAGAGGTGTTGTTGAGGAAATAAAGGGGGGGTATTATCTAATAGTCGGCACATCGAGGGAGGTTGAGGATGAGTATATTCTCTCACTCAATTTGATTGAGCATGAATCACTCCAGGAATCCTACCGGAGCTGGAGGGAGAGTATATGATTGCAGTCCTCTCTGGAGGGACAGGAACACCCAAGTTGCTGTGGGGAATGAAGGAGGTTCTCAATGATTTCTTAGTTGTCGTCAATACAGCAGAGGACATCTGGATCTCGGGCAACAGAATCTGTCCGGACATTGACTCTGTGATCTATGTTCTATCTGATCTCATTGATACTGATAAGTGGTGGGGTGTGAGAAATGACACTTTCACAACTCACAAAATGCTGAAGATGCTTGGACTCGATGAAGGGATGATGGTTGGAGATAAAGACCGAGCAACCCACATTTTGAGAAGTGAGCTTTTGAGAAAGGGTTATTCCCTCTTAAAGGCAACAGAGAAGTTAAAAGATAGTTTTGGGATTTCTCAGGATATATTTCCAATGTGCAATGAGGATGTCTCGACCTATATTCTGACTGAGAGAGGTGAAATGCATTTCCAGGAGTTCTGGGTGAAGAACAGAGGAGAGCCTGAAGTAATCGGGGTAGAATTTAGGGGTGTGGAGAGAGCGAGAATTCCTGATGAGGTAATAAGTGCCTTAAATTCAGCCGACGCTGTTCTAATAGGTCCAAGCAATCCTGTAACGAGCATAGGTCCCATTCTTGCTGTAGACGGGTATAAGGAATTGCTGAGGAAGAAAAAGGTTGTGGCTATCTCGCCAATAATAGGAAATCAACCTTTCAGCGGTCCAGCAGGAAAGTTCATGTCGGCACTTGGCTTTGAAGTCTCCCCCTCCGGGGTTGCAGAAATGTACAGAGATTTTATTGACATTCTTGTGATAGATAACAGGGACAATTGCTGGCTTGACTTCGCTGATGTGGTGAAAGCCAATACAATTATGAAAAAGAAAGAGGATGCGATAAAGCTTTCTGAATTCGTAATAGAAGTTATCTGACTGAATGTCTGACTGGGTTATCAGATTCAGTCTCCATAAATCTCCCGGACGAGTTTTTTTAGTTCATTTTTTATTTGTTTCAAGCTTTTACTGTCAAAATCTTCAAAATTTACCCTTGGACACAGATCATCAAGGGTAAGTTCACCTTTATCATCAAGAACAAAGGGATATATTCTGCAGCCAGCAGGCCTGAATTCATATATCGAGCATCTGTTATTTTCAAGAAAGTAGCATCTACCATCTATATTTCTCAGCTTCATAACATCTTTTCTCACTGTAAAATCTTCAGCTTTGTATCCGAGAGAAGAAATCCTTTTGATATCTTCCTCTGTTAGTGGCATCTCGGTGTTATGACAGCAAATCCCGCAGTATCCTGATTCCTTTCTACAATCGATTTTTACATCCTTCATGCGCATCTGAGCAGCATAATTCTCTTTTATTTCCTCATTCTTTTCTATTATCTAATCTTTCGATATTCTTTTCACTTTTCATCCGTTCTGATTAGTCCCCTCTCCCCTATCTTTCTAAGGTAACCTTCAACCTTCATTCCGTTTTTTCTCGCCAGTTTCCTCAGCAAATCCATTGCTCCTGTAGAATACTGAACGGCTTTTTTATCTCTGAAAGCAATCTCAGGTGGAAGATATTCCCTTGCAGCTCTTCTCAGAATATACTTTCTTACAATGTTACCATCAAATTTTCTCACCTTCATCTCAGGCGGTATTCTCAGGGCAAACTGTATCATGTCCCAGTTGAGATAAGGTGTCAGGAGCCTGATTTCATGTGTATATGCGATCTTCACATCTCTCACGAGATTGTTTCTTCCAATGTTTCTAACATCATCTATCAACTCTTCTCTAAGCCTTACACCGCTTAACTCAGCATACCTTCTGTAACCCCCGAATAACTCATCTGCTCCCTGTCCAAAAACAACCGATGAAAAACCATTCTCCTTTGCAAACTGTACTGTGAGAAAAACAGGAATGGCAATTGCAACCTGTAGTGGGTTGTAAGTCTCTATGGTTCTTATTACAGCGGGCAGAATTTTCTCAACATCATCCAGATCGAATCTTTTAATTTCAACCCTCTTTCCAAGCATTTTACTGCATTCAGTCAACCACTTCTCCTCACTCTCTCTTGCAGTAACGGAGATTAGATCAAGATCATATATTGATGCAAGCAAAGAGGAGTCAACTCCTCCAGAAAAGGCTACACACCCTTCTGCCCTGAACCCCTTTAACTCCTCAAGAATTTCATCTTTTATTTTTTCCTCATCCTCATCGAGGATTTTTGTGGAGAATACATCCTCAAAACTGTAAAGCTTTCTTTCAAGTACTCTGCCATCATAATCGAGCTTCAGCACTTCTCCCGGGACTATCTCCACTGCCAGATCGAGATAATCTCTAAAGGAAGAGGCTGAAATGGTTGCTGGATCGTAGTAGAGGGGTCTCCCCCCCAGTACATCTCTTGAGAGCAGGATGTGGGAAGGTCGAATTGCTACCACTGAGAAGAAATCCCTGATGTGCAGGGGGAGTTCATCTGCATTTATGAGGTTTATTTCTCCTTCGAAGTCCTGGAGTATATTTCCTCTCTGTATTGACGGAAACCTGCAGCTTGCGTAAATTCTCTTCACTCTGCCTTTCTCATGTTCTGCAAGGGCGTAAATCGACATTTTCCCCCCTCTAAACAATATATTATCTCCAGGTTACCCAGTCTGTCTATTAAGTTTTGGGGTGCGGAACTTTATCCCCACCCAAAGCTCTTATGTGCTGTGAGGTATTGAATTAAGAAATGATCGATGTATCTGATTTCTTCTGTGAAAAGTGTGGCAGACTTAAAAGAAGATGCATCTGCGGAAAAAGGGAGAGGCGTGAAAAGAATCTGAGAATACTGAAAAAAGTGTCTGGTGAGGAGTCTGAGCTTTTAAAACCCTTTCTCAGTATTGACGATGAAGTCGTGCATTACAGGGTTTTTGAACCCCTGAATGCCCAGCCAGATATTGAACTTAACTCATTGAATATATCTGAGGAGTTGAAAAATGCACTGAAAAACAGGGGAATCAGCAGACTTTATGAATTTCAGAAAATTGCAATACATTCTCTTCTCTCAGGAGAGAACACAGTTATTACCGCCCCAACTGGTTTCGGAAAGACAGAAGCATTTGTGATTCCCATGATAGAACTTGTAAGAAAGGGTGGGAAGGGGATTGTAATCTACCCCACAAAAGCCCTTGCTGCAGATCAGGAGCTGAAAATAAAATTCTACTGTGATAGCTGCAATCTTATTGCAACAAGATTCGATGGTGACTCGTCGAAAAAAGAGAGAGATGCTGTTCTTTCTGGTGTAAGCGATATCGTGCTTACAAATCCCGACATGCTCGACTACCACCTGCGCAATACCCCTGATTTCAGGAGTTTTATCACTGAACTAAGCTTTTTAGCAGTAGATGAGCTTCACTACTACACAGGGTTCTTGGGGGCAAATCTTCATTACTTGGTTAAAAGGATGAGAAGATATGCGGATTTCCAGATTGCGTGCGCTTCAGCCACGATCTCCAATGCAAAAGAGTTTGCCTGTTCCCTTTTTGATGCGAACTTCAGGTGGATAAACGCCTCTCACAGAAAGAGCAAAAGTCATGTAATAATGATCTACTGTGATAGTCTTTATTCATCTGTTGTGGAACTTTTAAAGAAAGTAACAGATCACAACAAAAAAATTCTCATTTTTGGAAACTCCTACAAATCAGTTGAATACATTGGATGGATTCTGAACCGGGCAGGAATCAGGACATACATCCATAAATCAGGACTGAAGAAGGCTGTAAGAAATAAGGTCGAAGAAGATATCAGAAAAGGCAGGGTAAAGGTTGTTGTCTCTACCTCAACCCTTGAACTCGGGGTTGATATAGGGGATGTTGATGCTGTTATTTCAGAACTTGTCAGCTACCCTCAGTTTGTACAGAGGCTTGGCAGGGCTGGGAGGAAGGGTCAAAGTTCTGTCGGAGTTCTCCTCATGAGAAATGAAGATACCATTGCAAACTATTACAGAAATCACCCTGAAGAGTTCTTTGAAAGCGATTTCCATGGTTTTGTTGAGACTGAAAATGAGCTTGTAATGAGGTACCACCTGATTTCGATGTGTGCTGAAACACCTCTGAAAACAGATGGGCTGGGGGATTTTGAGAAAAGGGTTTTAAGAAAATGTGTTGAGGAAGGATATATCCTGACAGACGGAGAGTGGTTTTATCCCTCGAGGATGGGTTTGAGATTGCTTGAGAACTTTAACCTTAGAGGAACTGGAGAAACTATAAGAATGTACAAAGACAGGGAATTCATCGGTGAAAGAGCGCTTCCAATGGCTCTGAAGGAAATGCACCCCGGGGCGGTTCTGATCCACAATGGAGAGAGATTGAGAAGTATTGAACTTGATGTTGAAAGAAGAAAAGCATTTTTGGAGCCATTCTTCGAGAACTTTTCAACATATCCTCTTTACTCCTCAATTCCGGTTATTGTCGAGGTAATTGAGGAAAAGAGTAATCCTGTAAACTCAGCTTACTGCAACTTGGAGATAACTATGAGCGTTTACGGATACATGGAAAAAGATGGTGAGAAAAAAAGAGCACGGGACTTGGATGAGCCTATTTCTTGGAGTTTCAGGACCAAAGGATTTCTCCTTTCTGCCCCTTTCCCTGAACCAATGGATTACGATGATTTTTTTCCAGGTAGTTTTCATGCCTTTGAGCATGTGCTAATTGAAACAGGTGATGTTGTTACCGGCGGAAGTACACAGATGGGTGGGATATCAACTCCAGATGGAGATATATTCGTCTATGATGCAACACCGGGTGGAAGTGGGCTAAGCAAACTACTCTTCGAAAGAATAGGGAAAGTTCTGGATATCTCTCTGGATGTGCTCAAAAATTGTAAATGTGGGAGAGTTGATGGGTGTCCAGCCTGTACATACAGCTATCAATGCGGAAATAACAATTCACCTCTGAACAGACTTGGAGCGATTGATATAATAGAGCGGATAAAAATGGGTAAGAGAAAGCGGGTCAGACCTGAGAGATACAGGGAGATTGCAGAGTTTCGCTTTTTCCCATAAGACGCTTTTGGAGGGAAAAGGTTATTAATTGTGAAAAAAAGCTATATGTGAGAGGATTATGAAATTTAGAATCAGACCCGTTCATTCTGAAGATATAGGGGATTTTCTCAGGGTTTATAAAGAGAGCTACAGGGGTCTTGAAGAATACGCCTACACAAAAAACAGACAAATCAGAAGCTACTTTAGATGGATGCTTTCGAGAGATAGGGAAGGTTTCATGGTAGCTGAAACACAGAATAATCAGAATGCAGTAGGTTTTGTTATGGTGGATGCCAACTGGTTCAGTCCTTTTGAGCTTGAAAAGGTAGGTGAGGTACATGAGGTGGTTATTCTGCCAGAATACAGAAACATGGGTCTTGGCAGGCTACTGATGGAGAGAGGTATTGAATATGCAAAAGAGAAGAAGAGAAAGGTTATGGAGTTGTGGGTGGGGTACAAAAACTATAAAGCCCAGAAGTTCTATCAAAAGATGGGTTTTGAGAGAAAAAGCACATTTGGAAAGTGGATAAGAATGATAAGAATTCTCTGAGCAATAAAAAATTAAAGGTTTTGAAGTTTTTCAGCAGTCTTTATGCCAGTTCCTGTGAGAGGCATCAGAATCTTTCTGTACTCACTTTCAAGCTTCATCATTCCTGCCCAGGAAGTTGCAGAGGTCGGTTCAACAAGAATCCCCAGTTTCAAAAGATACTTTATTGCCTCTCTGATCTCATCGTTATTCACAACCACAACATCTCCATTTGCTCTGAGAACCTTCAGAATCTCTCTCATTCTTGGCGGATTTTTTATCCTCAGACCATCAGCTAAGGAGCCATCTCCCTCAAACTTTTCCCCGTAGAATTCCTCATAAACTGGTGAACAGCCAGCGGACTGAACGGCGATGAATGCAGGAAGCTCATCTATAAAACCCATCTCGAGGAGATCTATGAATCCCCTGTAGATTCCCAGAAGGTGACTTCCGCTTGCAGTTGGAACGACAACAGCATCGAAGTCAATGTTGCTGAACTCGTAAAGTTCAAAAACCTCTGTTTTTATTCCTTCTATGAAAAAAGGATCCCAGAGATGTCCAACATACATTTCACCCTGTTTTAACTCACTCACAGCCCTCTCACTCGCCTCCTCTCTGCTCCTGCATTTCACGAGTTCTGCGTTAAATGCTGAAACAAGCCGGAGTTTGGCTGGTGGAGCATCCTCTGGAACATAAATTCTTGCCCTCAATCCTCCAGCAGCTGCGTAAGCAGAATATGCAAGTCCGGCATTTCCGGAGGAGTCTTCAACAATTGTGCTGGCTTGAAGAGCGTTTGCTCTTGTAACTCCTGCAGAGGCTCCTCTATCTTTGAAAGATCCTGTTGGTGAGAAGTATTCAAACTTGAAGGTTATCTCCATTCCTCTGAAACTGTGAATGTGGACAGGTGTCAGACCCTCTCCGATGGAAACCCTGAAATCCGAGAAGGGAATAAGTTTCCCATACCTCCAGAGCGTAAGATCATCCTCTACAATATCCTGAAATCTGTTCAACTCTGGGTAGTCCTCTATCTTCAGTGAAATCGGTGAGTCACACACCCTGCATCTCCACAGCGGAGTTTCTACATCGTATTCTCTACTGCATCCCACACAGGCCAGTATGAACTTCATGATACGGACTCTTTTACTATCTGTTCGTTCCCTTTATGTGCTGTTATCTACACCCTTCCTATGGCCCTCTCTATGCTTTCCACACTCCAACTTCGGTATTCAGTGTTCCCTCTAGCTTGCTTATCAGTGTAGAGCCAGTTAGATCTCCTGTTACATTTACCATCGTCCTTCCCATGTCCAGTATTGCATCTATGCCGAGAATCATTGCATAGGCTATTGCAACAGCACTACCGGGAGTCAATGGCAATCCAATTGCCTCAAGAACCATCACAAGCATTATTGCTCCCGCTCCAGGGACTCCAGCAGTTCCTATGGAAGCCATGACGGCTACAAGCACAATTAACATCTGTTGACCGAAGCTGAGTGGAATTCCAACTGCATTTGCGATGAATATCGCACATATTGCCTGATACATCGCAGTCCCATCCATGTTTATGGTTGCACCTAGCGGGAGAGTGAAGGAGAAGACACCTCTGTCAATACCGAGCTCCTCCTCAGCCACTTTCATAGTAACGGGAAGTGTTCCACTGCTGCTCCTCGTTACAAAGGCTGTTAGCATTGCCTCTTTCGCTCCATTGAGAAACTTCAGGATTGACAGCTTTATTGTCCCGAGAATTGCACCATAAACAATGAAAATGTGAATGAAAAGTCCGATGTAGAGAGCAGCAACAACAACTCCGAGCGGTCCGAGAACACCGGGTCCCTGTTTGGCTATAATATATGATATCAACGCGAAAACACCAATGGGAGCATACTCAAGAATTCCCCTGACGATCTTGTACATAACTTCTGCAAGAGCTTCAAACACATCCAGTGTTATCCCGGCAACCCTGCTTAACCTCTCATCCTTGCTCTCCCTCAGATAGGAGAGGGCTATGCCAATAACAATTGCAAAGAATATTATCTGCAGAATCTTTCCTTCTGCTATAGCACTGAATGGATTTGTCGGGACTATTCCCAGCACAACATCAATGGCTGAGGGGGGAGTTACTGAGATCACTTTCTCTTCACCAGCAAGAGCAAGTCCTTTGCCCGGTTGAAAGAGGTTGGCCATCCCAAGTCCTAAGAACACAGCAATGGCAGAGGTTATAAGATAGAACACTACTATCCCGATCCCTATTCTACCCAGCTTGGATGGATGGATACTTGCAGCCCCTACAACGAGTGTGAAAAGCACTATCGGAACGACTATCATTTTCAGCAGTCTGATAAAGAGGTCTCCAAGTGGCTTTAAGACTGTAATTGGTTCCCCAATCACTGCTCCGAGAATTGCTCCAAGAACAAGGGCTATGGCAATCTTGTATATAACTGGAAAGGATATGTATCTTCCCAGCACCCCATCGCTCATGATCATTCATTTAATAACAACATTATAAATTTTTTCCGGTCATAAATAAAAAAAGTTCAAACTTGAATTATATTATATAATCTATTAATGCTCAAAAATCAAAATTATAATTACAGTTCTGAGACGAATTCTATTATTCTTTCGGCAGCCTCTCTGAGCTTATCCATGCTGACAGCATAGGCACATCTTATAAAACCCTCTCCTGACTCTCCAAAAGCATTTCCTGGGACAACAGCTACATTCTTTTCCATAAGCAGCTTCTCAGCGAACTCTTCACTTGACATGCCTGTTTCTCTGATACTCGGAAAGGCATAAAATGCTCCTTCTGGCTTTCTTGTTTCAAGATACTCTCCTATTTTTCTGACAAAGAAATTCCTCCTCCTTAGATACTCAGATTTCATAGTCTCCAGTTCATCCTCTCCATTTCTCAGAGCTTCAATTGCTCCAATCTGGGATGTCACAGGAGCGCATAGCATCGAATACTGGTGAATTTTCAGGACTGCATCCAAGAGATCCTGAGGAGCTATAACATATCCAACCCTCATCCCTGTCATTGCAAATGATTTCGAGAATCCGTTCAGAACAATGGTTCTGTCCTCCATCCCCTCTAAGGATGCAAAGGATCGGTGAGGAAACTTGTACGATAGCTCACTGTAAATTTCATCAGAGATTACGATCATATCATTCTCAACAACGGCATCTGCTATCTCCTCAAGCTCTTTTTTGCTGTAGCTGACTCCCGTGGGATTTGCAGGATAGTTAAGTATGAGAACCTTTGGCTCTATAATCCTCGAGTACTCCATTATCAACTCATAGTTTAGCCGAAATTCAGGAGGGGTGGGAATGGATACAACCCTCGCTCCGCAGAGAATGGAAAGAGGAGAGTAAGAAACATAACAGGGGTCAGGAATCAGAACAAAATCTCCTGGATTGATTACTGCTCTCAGGGCAAGATCGAAACCCTCACTTACTCCAGCGGTTATGACAACATTATCGGGGTGAGGTGAGAAACCAAATTTCTCATAATATCTGCTTATCTCCGCCCTCAACTCCTCTATACCATAGTTTGATGTGTAAGATGTTATTCCCTTCTCTAAGGAGTAGATCATCTCTTCCCTTATTCTCCAGGGAGTTGGGAAGTCAGGTTCTCCCACTCCAAGGCTTATTACATCTTCTCTTCCCAGTATCAGATCAAAAAACTTCCTTATTCCAGATGGCTTAATTTCAAGAAGTTTCCGGTTGATTCTTATCCTATCTGCATTCTTTCTCAACAGGATACCTCCATTACGGAACTATTGCCAGTCTTCTGTCTTCTTCATCACTGAAGAGAAGGACGCCTTCCTCCTTGTAAGTTTTAAGTACAAAGTGGGTATTTGTATCCCTCACCTCAGGCAGTGTTGAAATTTTTTCCGAAATGAAGAGAGAAACATCCTTCAGTGATCTCCCCTTAACAACCACCTGAAAATCATATTCACCGCTGATGAGTCTCACAGCATGAACCTCAGGAAACTTGGCTATTCTTTTTGCAATATCATCATAGTTTTTCTCCCTGGTCAGATTTACCCTCACATCTATGACAGCAACAACAAACTCCTCACCAAGCTTTTCCCAGTCTATAATCGCCTTGTATTTTAAAATAGCTTTTTCTTCCTCGCTTTTTTCTACCAGCCTTTTAACTTCGCTCTCCTTTATACCCGTTATTTCGGATATCTCACGGAAAGTATATCTTGCATTGTCCTCGAGGATTTTGAGCACCTCTATTAGAGCTTTGGTGTCTTCCATCCCAACCATCAAACCACCTTTAACGATAGGAAAAGCATGTATTATTTAAGATATTTGGTGACAGGACTTTGAGAGTCTTAAAAGGAAAAGGTGAAATCTCATACCCTGAATTGAAAAGATATATATTCAAATTCCATATCAGAGTGTTCATGAAAACAGTTATAATGGCTGGAGGATATGCAACGAGGCTCTGGCCCATCACCAAAACAAAGCCCAAACCTCTTCTTCCAACTGGAAAGAAGAGGATAATTGATCACATCTATGAAAAGGTCAGGGGTTTTGGAATTCCTGTAATAGTTTCCACGAATAAGAGGTTTGAGGAAGACTTCAGAAGGTGGGGAAGTGATAAAGATATCGAACTTGTTGTTGAGAGCACAACGAAAGAGGAGGAGAAACTTGGAGCTGTTAGAGCGCTGGCTGAAATTGCAAAAACCCTTGATGACGAACTCTTTGTTATTGCGGGAGATAACCTCTTCTCCTTTGGACTGGAGGATTTTCTTAACTATTACAAATCAAAAAAATCCCCTGTAACCGCCCTTTATGATGTCGGAGATCCTGAGCTTGCTTCCAGATATGGTGTTGCTGAGCTCAACGGGGAGAAAATAACAAGATTTATCGAAAAACCTGAAAAACCACCCTCGACTCTTGTTGGCATAGGCATTTACATCTTCAACAGGGAAGCAGTTGAGCTTCTTACCAGCTATGTGAAGTCTGGAGAGAAACATGACAATTTAGGAGATTTTCTGTCATATCTCTGCAATAAGACTGATGTATTTGGATATCCTTTTTCCAACGGGAACTGGTATGATGTCGGGAATGCTGATTCGTATATCGAAGCAATCAAATTCTACATCGAGAACTCTCTGGGGACAGTGGAGATAGACCGCTTCTCAAAGATTATTCCCCCTGTTGTGATTGACGATGGAAGTGTCATAAAAGGCAGATCGATTATTGGACCTTATGCCTATATTGGAAGAAACTGCATCATTGAGAACTCTGATGTTACGGAGTCGGTGATTTTCAATGGTGTGATAATAAGAAAGACGAAAGTCTGGAGGAGTATAATTGATGAACACTGTGAGATAAGAAATCTTGAGCTGAACAGTTCGATTATAGGGGGACATGCAAAGATACAGAGGGGAGATTGAGAGCATAAGCCTAGACCTTACACTTTTTCCTGAATTCCTTGAAGACCCTCAAAACATCCTCCTTTACATTCCCATAATCGTAACTTTTAGCATTTATATTCCCTGCCTTTATTCCTGGAAGTTTGAAGGGGTTGAACTCCTCTCTTCCGGCATAGTAGATGAGAGTGTCACATCTAAACTCTTCTCCATCAATCAGAACTGATTCAACTCTCTCTCTACCCCTGACAATAACCTCATCCCCTCCCTGAAGATTTGTGCTGTACCGGAGTTTAACAAGCATCTCTTCGAGCACTTCAAGTACCCTATCCTCTCCGAATATTAAGACATCCCTGCCAATCCTGTACCCTCTTGCAATAAGTTCAAGGGCGTTCTGGAGTGAGAAAATTCCTGCAGGTCTCATTCCGTAAATACCGGAAAGGAAGTAGTTTTTGTCATAACATCCTGTGCATATAAAGGCAAAATCAAACTTCTCTCTCCTTTTCATTCCGTTGATGAGTAAGGTTACCTCATATCTCTCGTTTCCCTCAACATCCCTCACCACAGCCTTGAGGAAATCAGCCCCCATGTCCCTGTATTCAGCTATAAACTCATTATAGTAGTCTCTGAAAACGGGCAGTCTGCTGAAAAGACCTATCTCTCCCCCCCTTATATACTGATCAGCAACCACAACATCAAAACCCTCTTCAGATAGGAGTTCAGAGAGAAGTACGCCAGAATAACCTCCTCCTGCAATTATACATCTGAAAGTCATCTCACTCCCTCCATACCATGTGACTTCCAGAGAAGTCCTTCCTGAGCTGAAGCCCTTCTTCCTCCATGATCTCCATCACATGTGGGAGGCATTTTCCACACCCCATGAGTGCGTTTGTGAGATGTTTAATGTCATCGAGAGTTGATGCACCCTCTCTGATGACATCTCTTATCTGACTTTCAAAGACATCTCTGCAGTGACAGATAAGTTCACCTTCTTTCCTGATTCTGAATTCGTATTTTTTCACATCACTTTTCCTTTCAAGCCCTATTCCGATATCCTCAAGCATTTTAAGAACCATTCTTGCAATTGCAGGAGCAGCTGTTAAACCTGGAGACTGAATACCAGCCACATTTATCAGGTTTTCATTTCTGTTTATGATGAAGTCCTTCCCTGCCATTGCTCTGACTCCAGCATAAACTGCAACTGGTTTCTCAGGAATCCTTGAAAATGCTCTGGAATGCTTCTCGATCAATCCTTTCACTTCTTCACTGTAAACACTTCTATCTTCCTTGTCGTTAGTTTCAATAAGGCTCGGACCCCATATCAGATTTCCATCTATCGTTACAAGTGCCCCGCCACCCTTCGTCTTTTTATCTGGTTTGAGGGGGAGGACAGCAATTAAGTGGTGAGAGAAATCTCTATCATCAAAAACAATGTGAGAACCCTTTCCAGGTGTTATCCTGATTTTCTGCCCCGCCATATTTGCTATTTCATCGGCATAAAGTCCTGCACAGTTAATAACAACTCTGGCAGTTACATCATTCTTACCATCTATTTCAACTCTATAAAATTCCTCTTCCCGGGAAATATTGGTAACTCTACTCTCAAACAGGAACTCAACCCCGTTTATCTCTGCAAATTTTCTTGCCATAAATGTCATCTCAACAGGATTTACAACTCCCGCAGTAGGGAAAAACAAGCCGTCTCTGACCTTTTCAGATATATTTGGTTCAATCTCCCTGATTCTTTCAGCTTTCAGGTACTTAACCTCAACATATCTCGAGAGGTAAAGTTTTGCAAATTTTAAAATCAGACTGGAAAAAAATCCTGTTGAGACAAGAATGAGTCCCACCCTTTTGAACCTGAAACCAAGCTCGTCTGCTTCCTTATCCATCATTATGTTTCCCTCGAGACAGAGTTTACCCTTGAGAGAGTTAAAAGGGAGCTGAAAAGCATGTATTATCCCAGAACAACCTTTTGTAGGTCCAATTCCCTGAGTTGGCTCTTTTTCAAGAACTACAACTTTAAGTCGGTACTTTGAAAGCTCCTTTGCAATAAAGCAACCAGTAACTCCTGCCCCTATGATTGCAACATCATAGACCATGCCTTTAATTCTTTCGAAGAGTAAGATAACCTTAACTGTTCTCTCGTTTGATGATATCAATGACTGCAATCGATAATAATAAAAATGTTGAACTCAATTATTATTCATGGAAGAAGCTGGTATGGTTACACATTACTATACAAAAGCTGGAGTGGCAGCTGTTGTTCTCACAAAAACGATAAGAAAGGGAGATAGAATTCGGATTAAAGGACATACGACAGATTTTGAGCAGGTAGTTGAATCAATAGAAATCGATCACCGGGCAGTTGATGTTGCAATGCCCGGTGACCATGTAGGAATAAAGGTGAAGGAGAGGGTGAGGAAAAAGGATGTGGTGTATCTCCTGTGACAGGACATCAATACCTTATTAATCTTTAACCAGCATCTCATCAGTCTTTAATGGTAACCTCTCCTAAAAGATCTCTCAATATCAAAAGAAGTCTTTCCCTTTTTTCTTTTATCTCAGCCTCGGTAACTTCCAGCTTCTTTTCAAGATTTGATTTTTCCCTTTCCAGCTCCTGTCTTAACCTTTCGGGGGAGTAAGATTTCTTAATCGATTCAAGGGTTTTGATTTTTGATTCAACTTCCATGAGCTTCTTCTTAAGTGAATCTATCTCTCTTATGAGATCCAGAATCTCTCCCGTAGATATAAGCTCCAGACTTCTGAGAACATCCAGTCTTTGGGACTCTTTTATTCTAATTGAGCCTTTAATAATCTCTTCTGAGGTTTTTTCTGCCATTTTTCTTATTTTTTCATTCTCGAATTCTCTGTAGGTATTCAACTGAACTTTTTCTGCAATCATATGGGCATAAATCCTCAAAGGTTTTCTGATGATGGCAAGATGTCTGAGAAGTTCTGACTCAGTTTTTTCAACTTCTCTCTTTATCTCTTCAGCAAGTGTCCTCAGATTCTGAAGCTCAGTTTCATCAAATTCATCAGCAGGTTCAGCCTTCGAATCTTCAAGTTCTTTGAGTCTCTTTCTGCATTCAAGGATAGAATCTCTTTTATTCTCGATTTCCTCGATAGTCCTTCTTATCTCTTTCCAGCTGACATACTTTTTGTCATTTTTCAGAGCATCGTACTCGTTCACAATGGCAAAGATTTTCTTTATCGCATTGTTCACCCCTTCAAGCTCAGGTGGCTTTACCATGAACAGCAGACGATAGTTTTTTGCAATGAAAACTGCCAGTTTTTCAGATTTCTGTTTTACTTCCTGGAAAAGGTCGCTATTGTTTGTCGCCCTTATCAGCCACTGCTGTTTGGTAGCAGAAACAAAGTTTCTCGCCACACTTCTGAGCCTTGGGTGCAGAAATTCAATGTCAAGGGATTCAACCTCAAGTAAAAGCTCAGAAACTGCCTCTCTGACATCTGTAGCCCTTTGATTTACGAACTCATCAATTCTCTCTTCATGCTCTTTTATCTCTCTTTCACTCATTTCTTTAAGCTCATCAATGCTGATATTTCTCCTCTTCTTTTCTTTTCTGAAAAGTCTGAATCCCATGAGAATCACTTCTGTTCTTCAGCAGCTTTCATCGCTATATCAATTGCCTTTTCAACCGCTCTTTTGTGAACTCTCGCAGCCCTGTGAATGCCACCATCTACTCCTCTCGTGGCATAGCACGGAAAAATCTGGGTAAAATAACCGGCTTTAGTTGGAGCTTCTTCAATTCCAAGGCCCTTTATCTTTTCAGCAACAAAAAATGTTGCTCCACAAAAGGCTCCTCTTTTAACCTTCGCGTCTACTATCTTTCCATCCTCAACTCTCACCTCAAACTCAGGGGTGCCAAAATACTCAAAGAATTCGGAGAACCTGTCATCCTCAAGTTTTGGAGTTGCACAGCAAATCTCCTCCCAGAGCACCCTGACTCTGTATTTCTCTCCCTCCTCTTTCAGCTGAATATAAGAGCCTGCTTTAGCACCTCCAGAGAATATTATAAGCTTCACTCCTCTCTTTCCAGCCATTTTTATAAGCTCAAGATTGATATCGGGATGTGAAGCGTATGAGACTATCATATCCACATCAAAAAAATCATCATCTACAGGGAGATATTTTTCCGGTTCCTCTATCAGTTCAGGGAGTTCCTCTGGGATTTTCAGTTTCTTCACGAGGAAATGTCTTTTCATAAGGTCAATGTCCTTTTCTCTTGTGCTGCTCCTGAGGACGACACCAATTCTTAATTTTTGTTGAGTCATTTCAATCCCTTTTGGTGATTTTAAGAGCATAAAGCCTTTCAAAGAAAAGCTTTTTGCTTTTAAGTTCTTCAAAAACGAATCCCTTTTCCTCTATTATCATGTGGATTTCAGGGAGGTTTATTGAGGAATGAATCAATATTGCCCTTCCGTCTTCTTTCAGGGCTGTGTCAAGTTGATCTATAAATTTCTTCATAACCTCAACCCCTTTTTTTCCACCATCAAGGGCTTTTTCAATCCAGTCCCCCCTTCGTTCGAATTCCTCCAACTCTAAGTAAGGGGGGTTGAACAGTATAAGGGTGAACTTTTTCTTAAAACATGCCAGAAGATCTGCTCTAACAGTATTGAGTCCAAGCTCTTTTGCTCTTGCAACGGCATAAGGAGAGATGTCACTTACAACCATAAACCTACATTTGTCTCTGAGCTTATCAGCAACATATCCGCTCCCGGTTCCAACCTCGAGAACGATATCTTCCTCTCTAATTTCTTCAATCGCTGCTTGAAGGAGAAGTTCGGTATCGTCTGATACAGGATATATCATCCCAACACCATTTCAGCTAGACCAATCAATTTGCTCTTTTTTATTTTCTGCTCTTATCTCATCTTCTCTCATCAAATCATAAACCCTGTTTGCAATTTCTGCATAATGCTCAGGTTCTATCTGGTCTGCTCTTTTATTCAGGATATAGCTGTGAGGTACGATTTCACTGATTTCCACTTTAATATCTCTTTCCATAAGCCATCTTTTGATCGCCTTCTCGAACTTCTTTCTCCTCATTGAGAAAGATACCTTCAGAAGATCATCAAAGATTTCAAAGTTCTTAACTCTTATTTCGGGTTCGGGAATGAGTTTCGTAATGGCAGAATCGACCTTTGGGACAGGTTTAAAAGCCCATCTCGAAACAAAATCAACTATTTCAACCCTGCATAAGGGTTTGAGGGCAACTGTAAGTCTTCCATATTTCTTCGTTCCTGGTCTGGCAATCATTCGTTCTGCAAATTCTTTTTGATACATCACAACTGCAAGCTGAAAACCACTTCTCAACACTCTGAAAGTTAATGGGGAAGATATGCTGTATGGAATATTTGAAACAAACTTGTCGAACTCAGGAAACTCAACTCTTAGAGCATCACCTTCAATCAGTTCAAGTTTCCCATCTTCAATCTCTCTTGAGAATTTTCCTCTCAGCAACCCTACAAGCCTTCCATCCTTTTCAACCCCTATAACCTTACCAGCATTTTTTAAAAGCTCAGCTGTCAGGTTTCCAGTTCCACATCCTACCTCAAGAACGACATCCGACTCTGACAGCTCTGAGGAGTCAATAATTTTCCTCAAAACAGTCCTGCTCGAGAGGATATACTGATCTCTGGCTTTTATCAGTTTCATTCCTACTGTGTGAATAGCTTATACTTGGTGCCGGGGTTTTTTATCTCGTAGAGTATTCTGTTTATGATGAGCTTTTCAGGGTGCTGAAGCCCTTTCACTCTTTCTGCCAGCTCTTTGAAGCTCTTAAATGGCTCTTTCTTTCTCTCATCTATTATTGCCCACATCGTCTTCTTCCCAACACCGGGTAAAAGCTCGAGCTGATGAAATTTAGTCGTAATAGGTTCTGCTTTGTTGAATATTTCCACGAATCTCTCCTCATTCTCCTTTATTATATGCTCCAGAACATAAGGTAACTCAGATTTTGCAGCAGGAGTTAGATCTTCATACCTCAATCTCTTCTTTATTTTGAATACAACATCTCTTTCCCCCTTACCGATGAAGAGTCTATCCATTACAAGGGGGTTTTCTCCCTTTTTTATGCTTACTTCGAGAAGTGTGAAGTTTTTCTCTCCTACAACCTGAGCGAGGGGTTCTCTTTTGTGAATTGGTCTCTTATCATCGGGGTGTCCATAGGGCATAAAATCTATGACATAGGCGTAATCTTCCATCTTAGATCTATCAATTTCTCTCCTTCTTTCATGTCTTTTTTCGAATCTCCTTTCTCTGTCGTACCTGATATCTGCTCTTGACTCTCTAAAGTCCTTAGAGCTTCCTGAATAACTTTGACCTGCGGCAGACTTGTTCACATCCATAGCTCTCTCTCCCTGTTTGATAGGATTAAATAGTAAAAAAACTATATAATTTTTTTCAAACTTTTATTCACCTGTATTTATCGACTATTTCCAGTATCTCTTCTATCTGCTCCGGTGTTATTGTGAATCTCTCTTTGGCAAAAATAGTTCTTATTTCATCAGGTATTCTTGGCATTATATCTGCTATTTTTACAGCGATCTCCCTTCTCCCAACCTGAGGAAGATTTTCAAGCTCCTCTACAAGCTGGCTTGCTTTTTCTGCAGGGAGTTTTGAGAAGTTTCTGAGATGTCTCAATCCCCGCCTGGTCTCAAAAAGCAGCTCAGATTTTTCCTGCCTCTTTTTTGCAATTTCTTCCATTATTTCCTTTGCTTCTGAGATTGTTATGTATTTAAATTCAATGACTTCTTTAAAGGTCATAAAAACCTCCTTCAGCTTTTGAGATGTTCAGGTCTGACTATCAGCGTCTTGTACTTTCCACCATCCCTTATTCTCACAAGGTATGCTTTTCCTCTCACACCCACAACCTCTCCGGTTCTACCCTGAAACCTTGGGTGTGGCATACCCTTGTGGACGGATGGCTCAATGTCCACATGAACTCTCTGACCCACCTCAAACTCCTGAAGAGTTTTTCTTATTTTCAAACCCCTTTCTCTAACTCTCTTTCTGAGTTTTCTACCAGACTTAAATCGAAAACCATGAGATTTCCATCCCATAATTATCCTCCTTTCTTTTCTTGTAAGCAGGAAATGCTAACAGTTTCAGTATTCACTTGTGAAGGATATTTAAGGTTTTCCGATGGGTTGAAAGTTTGAAAAGTACTTGAGTATAACTGTACTAAGATTTTTGGGATTGAATAAAAATATTTAAATATCTTTTATCTATATGTTTTAGCATGCTCCTTAAAGATGTTCATAAATTCCAAAATAGGGTGTAAAACTGGTAAATGGAATGCAGAGCTAACTTGAGTGTGGATCAAAAACATCGATAACATCCAGCTTCTCAACTCTTGCAGATTTTCCAAGAATTTCAGACAGGGATGGTTTTGTCCTTCCATTATCTCCACTTACTAGCTCCTTTATATAAAGTCCTGAATCAGCCTCTATCAATAGAACAGCTACATCCTTTCTCTGCATAAGGATGTCTATCTCATGAACCCTCTTTTTTCTGATAATGTCAGCTCTTCTGTGTTCTACTCTCTCGGGAGTTCTCTGATCGATAACGCGGTTTGAAAGGTTTTTAACAGCCCTCTCAAGCTCCTGCAGGTCAATCTCTGACTCGAACCTCACCTTAGCCCTGTATTTTTTCCTGAAGGGGTGACTTTTCAAAAATCTGACCTTTTTCTCATCTGCAAAATTCAGACCTCTGACAGAGATTAGGTTCCATGATTCTCTGTTAATCATCTCTTCAAGTTCCCTCAGGTTTACTTTTCTTCTGACAGGTTCCTTGATCTCGACGACAAAAGGTCTTCCAGTACCCAGCATCCTTGCATCCACATCCTCTCTCCCTGCCCCATGGAGGACTGCATCCTTACCACCTGTAATTTTCAGACAGGGTCCGGCAATCAATTCCTCAACAGATGAGAAATACTTCCTTCCCCTGTAATCACATACCTCACATCCCTCACCGCCGCAAACTGAGCAAAGCCACCTTGTCTGTGACAGGTTGCGGACTCTCTTGATGTACCTGCCTGAAATGAAAAGAGAGCGAATTGAGTAAGTAAATGTCTTTTTTTCTGGGTTGAAGGTTATCAGAATATCCGGCTTATCAAAACTAACCAGTTTTCCAGTTTTTTCGTGGATTGCTTTCCCTATGAGTCTGTTGAACTCGTATTTGATGCTCTCGCCCATAATGTAGTTTTCCAGAGCTCTGAGACTACCTTCAATCCTTGTACCGACAAGAAATGTATCGAACTCGTAACCCCGTAAATCTTCCAGAATCCTATCTGCAAGTTTTTCAGCCTTCCAGAGCAGCCCTTCACAGTATATGCAGTCCTCAGGATCAACAATTTCACATTCGAGTGTTGTTCTTTCTGCACATCTGCTGCATAACCTGAGATTCATGTGCTAAATAACCTCACCAACATCAAATAGTGATGAAAGATCGATTTCGAAACCTGCAACTGGGGTTGACAGCTGAAACCTCTCTAATACCTCTGGGTGGATTTCTCCGAAGTTTCCAACACTCTCTTCGACAACAATTTCAGCAGATCTGCCCGTGATATATGCCCTATCCTGTGACTCTTCAGCCTCCCATTCAATTCCGAGTTCCATCATGAGTGCCTGAACAATACTCCTTATCTCCGAAAATCCAGCTTTTGAATGTGTGATAACCCCTGCAAGCTTCAGCCTGTTCTTTGAATTCACAACCACATCTCCAGCCTCAAATATTTTTTGTGGGAGTGTGTGGTGCCTATTCATTGATAGAATTTCCAGTAGAGATGGAAGTATGTGTGTTCTGACGATTGTATGCTCCTCAGTCAGCGGGTGTTGTAGCGGGACATAGTCTTTCCACGCCATCGCACTCCTGTTCATATACTCATACTGCAGCTTCTCACTCGTGAGAGTGAAGGAGGTTACCTCAAGAAAGCCCAGACCGACCATTATCTCCCTCACAATATCTCTCACTTTGTTCCATCTGTGGACAGAGCCTATTGTGTTGGTGGAGGGATATTCGAGTTCTATCTTATCATAACCGTATCCGATAGCTATGTCCTCTATTATATCCCAGGGATGCATTATATCAGCTCTATATGCTGGAATATGAACTCTGATGGTATTTTCAAGCTTCTCAGCACCAAATCTCATTCTTTCAAGAGCTCTGACAGCTTCATTAACTTTTATCCTGAAACCCAGAAGCTCCCGAATCTCATCCTGTTTCACCTCCATTATTCTCGGATTGAGATCTGGTGTCACCTCAACTCTGTCTGGATAAACAATGCTTATAGACTGAATCTCCCCTCCTCTATCATGAAACATCGAGGCAATTATGTTCAGCGCCCTGTCAACATTCTCATCAAATCCTGTGACATCTATAAAAAGATCAGTTGCCTTCTCTGTAACTCTTGTCTTCTCTGCGTTAATAATTGGAGGAAAACTAATTACTTCCTCCTTTGAATCCACAATCATGGGATAGAGGTCTTTATTCTCAAGAATGAATCTGTAACCAACTCCTTTCGGATGTTTTTCAAGAATTTCAGCAACGGTCATCTCTTCATCAAAATCAAGTGGAACAAAGGAAAAATCAGATTTAACAGCCCTGTAACTCAGTGGAAAATGGACCTTACTCAAATCATGAACCCCAATTGCCATTTTCCGTCTGTTTCTTCCGATTGTCCAGTGAAGATCCTCCTGAATTTGCATGAGTGATCTTATAACCTCGTCATCCATCTCCAGCTTTCTTACAACACATCCAACTATCCTGGGTCTGACATCAAGAACGCTTCTGTCCACAACTATTTTCCAGTCTCCTTTTACAACACTGTATTTTCTGAGTCCAGGCTCAAGATCCAGAAAGCCTCTCAGTGCTCTCGCTACACCCTCCACACTGTATAAATCCGGCCTGTTGGGAAAGAACTCAACATCGATATGCTCCTCCTCAACACGCTCGATATCACATCCAAGGAGTGGAAGTTTTTCCAGTATTTTCTCTCTATCTGCTTCGACCATTCTCTCAAGTTCGTCCCAGTATAGAGTAATAACTGGCATTACAATCACCTTACAACAGATGGCAGATCTCTTAACCACCCGATATCGGGTTGATACAGCTTTCTCAGATCCTTCATTCCAAGTCTGAGCATTGCAAGTCTTCCCATACCAAGACCCCAGGCAAGAACTCTGCCCTTGATTCCAAGAGGTTTAGTCACCTCCTTCCTGAAAACTCCTGCTCCGCCAAGCTCCACCCACCCAAGACCTTCAACATAAACCTCAGGCTCGACACTCGGTTCGGTATAGGGGAAGTATCCGGGTCTGAATCTAACATCCTCAAAACCCATTTTAAGGAAAAACTCTCTCAGAAGTCCTAAGAGATGTCTGAATCCAACATCTCTGTCCAGAACCACCCCCTCAAGCTGATCAAACTCGGGGAGGTGTGTGGCATCTATACTTTCCCTTCTGTAAACTCTGTCAATGCAGAAAGCCTTAACCGGCGGTTCAGGGTTCATAGCGAGATAGTGGATTGTTATGGCTGTTGTATGCGTTCTCATGACGAGCTTTCTTGCGGTGTCTATACTCCAATAACCTCCCCATCCGGTTGACCCCGTTTTCCAGCCATTTAAGTGTGTCTCTCTTACTCTATCAACATACTCTCTTTCAAGCTCCACCTTTCTTTCCAGATAAAAGGTATCCTGCATATCTCTTGCAGGATGATCCTGTGGCTGGAATAAAGCATCAAAGTTCCAGAAAGATGACTGAACGAAATTACCTTTAATCTCGGTAAATCCCATTTCTAGAAATATTTCCCTACATTCTTTAACGATCCTCTCGTATGGATGATACTTGGCTGCAAAAATCCTCTTTGAAGGTATCTTCACATCGTATTTAAGGAATTCTCTGTTTCTCCACTCCCCAGTCATGAGAAGATCCGGTGTTAGATCTTTTATAACCTCCTTTAGCTCGGCTTCTGGCTTTTTCAGTATTCGAACATATATCTCTTTTTCTTCATCAAAATCAATGAGCTTTCGCCTGAGAAGCTCATTTAAATCTCCAGCAACAACCTCTTCCCTCTCAATCTTCTCAAGTATTTCTCTTTCTCTGAATTCAGCTCTTTTCCTCAGTTTTATCAGGTTGTCTGAGATATCGACAATACCTCTTTTCCTGAGCCAGCCGAGAGCAATACCGAACTCTTTCCCGAGAACCTTTTTTGCAGATTCTATTTCAACATCATTCTTTAAGAGCAGGTTATAGAGCTTCTCTTCAGGAAGACCATCTCTCAAATAAGATTTTCCCTCTTCTGTCAGGAAGTATTTTCTCCTTTCTTTTGTTCTGATCTCAGCCATACCCTTTTCCTGAAGTAAGTGGGAGGCTTTCATAACAGCATCTCTCTTCAATCCAGTTATCTTTGATGCCTCATCGATGGTGTATTCTCTGCCAGTCTCAAGATACTTCAGCAGAGTAATTTCCATAGGAGAAAGTATCATGGAAAGCAGAGGTTTGTGTGGTTATAAATTTTTTAGGGTTTAGACTACCAGATACTGTGTAATTTAGCATGTTAGAAAGCGAGGTAGACACCGGAAACTTAGGGTTTGCTACATTGAAATCATTATATCAATAAGCACGGAACCCATGCATAGACAGAATAGAATGCAAGATAATCTAAAAGCAGGGTTATCTGCTCAGCTTAATTCAACTGGAAACTCCTATATATCCATTTCTACAAGAGAGGTATCGGTAATCTTCCAACCCTCAGCCAGAAGCTTCATTACTGATTTTTATTTATATCCAGCCCACATCTACTACTTTTATGATTTAAGTTTCAACCAAGCAAAAAAGCGAAAATAATATATATCCTCAATGAATTTATCTGACATGCGAAATTATATAATCATAATACTGGTTTTTCTAGTTGTGATAGCGTCTGTTATACCACTTCTCTCTACAGATGTTTTCAAGAGAGAAGTTGAAGAATACCTCTGGCTCAGGAATGTCGAATATTCTGTAGAGAGCATTAACGATTCTCATGTTGTTCTTAACTTTTCTCTCTCCTTTGAAAGAAGCGAAACTATAGAAGCAATCAGCCTGATGACGAAAGTATTTGATGCCAGAACAGGAATACTCCTTGAGAAAAGGGAGATAAGCCTGAAAAACACCTCTAAGGGACTTGATTTTGCAAATGTCAAGCTCACTTTTGAGAAAAGTGGAAACTACAGAGTAAGGTTTGAAGCTTACAGAGAAGAGGATCTTCTCTTCAGGAAAGACTTTGGTGTCAGTGGTTTGACATCGCTTATCCCTGAAAACAGAAGACTTCTGATGGAGATGAAGGACACCGACTTTCTTGTGACTGGAGAGACCTCAAACAAGGTCAGTGTTAAAATGAGGTTCTACATATACTCCATGGAGGAGTATTCTGATATTCTTTTCCACATCAAGGCTGTTCAGCTTGAATCCAACCTTCTGGCAAATGAGAGCTGGAAAGAGTTTGGAGTTATAGAGCCCGGGAAAACTGTCCTTCTCGAAACAGAGATGGATATCCCAAAAGACTACAACTACATTGTTAGAGTAGAAGCGTGGCGGGATGAAATGCTGCTCAAAAAATGGGACTCCCCTCTAAAGCTCTCACCAAAGGAGATAATCCCCGAGAAAGTAAAGGAGAAGGAGGTTGAACTCAACATATCTGAATTCGTGAGGGAGTATCCTGAAGAAAAGTATCCGTATCCCGTACCAACACCGGTGCCGACAATAACACCAGCACCGGCTCCCGGATTCGAATTATATCTTGCTCTGGCTGCGGTGATTTTTGCATTGTTAATAAAAAGAAGAGGTGGTAAAGGTGGTAAGTAGAAGTGAAGAACCCAAGGAAGGTGAAAAAATTAAAGAGAGCAAAGAAATCGAGATGAAAAGGTATGGGAGATATGAAATTACAGAATTACTGAAGATGGGCCTGACGGCTTTTCTTTTCTTCATGCTGGTTGTGGGTATCTGGAGTCTTTATTCGTCCCTTAATCAGGTGATTTCCTTGTGGTTCAACTACAAATATGCAGCCATTTATAGAGTAATACTCAATGTCGGGGTTGTAGTGGTCGTCTTCTTTGTACTGACGAGATTGATTGAGAGCTATAGACAGAGATAGATTTATTCTATCCTGAAATTTTTATCACTTTCTTGCCAACCAAAACCATTTTGAAGTATGGAACAGATGAACATCCATGGAAGCCCTGTTCAGCAGTCCTGAAATATGGCGTGAGTTCTTTGAAACTTACTATCAACATGAGCTTAACAGGCTTGCAGATGCTGTAATTTCGCTGGATGGGGCTGAAAGGTCCGTTTATGTTGATTTTTTAAGGGATCTTGCTATATTCAGAGAGGGGAGGCTCGCTGAAGAGTTGCTTGAAAATCCTGATAGAGTTATATCAGATGCGTCAAAGGGCATAGAGTTTGCGTACAACATTCATGATGTCAGGCTTGAGAAGTGTCAGGCAAGGTTCACGAATCTCCCACCTACTAGGAGAATCCTTATCCGGGATTTGAGAAGCGAGCATGTTTCAAAGTTCATATCAATTGAAGGAATTGTCAGGAAGGTCACAGAGGTTAGACCCAAAATAGTCAGGGCAGCCTATGTGTGTACCTCATGTAGAGCAGAGGTGATGGTTGAGCAGGATGACAATTTCCTCAAACAGCCATACGAGTGCAAGAAGTGTCAGGCAAGACAGAGATTCATCCTGCTTCCCGAAAAAAGCGAGAAAATAGATAGCCAGCGCATAAAAATTCAAGAGTATCCGGAGAATCTCAGAGGGGGTGAGCAACCACAGACGATAGATGTCTTTCTCGAGGGGGATCTTACTGGAAGGATAAATCCGGGAGACAGAGTTGTGGTAAATGGGATTGTCAGGGCAAGAGTCAGAGGTCTTGGGGGCAAAAAGATACCTCACATGGACATCTTCATTGATGGAAATTCAATTGAAATTCTCCAACAGGAGTACGAGGAGTTCGAGATCACAGAGGAGGATAAGAAAAAGATTCTCGAGCTAAGCGAGGATCCGGGGATTTACAGTAGAATTGTTGGATCCATTGCTCCTGTGATCTATGGGTATGAAACAATAAAACTTGCAATTGCCCTCCAGCTTTTTGGAGGGGTTCCAAAAAAGCTACCGGATGGGACTGAGATAAGAGGAGATATTCACATTCTTCTTGTCGGAGACCCGGGTGTAGCAAAGTCTCAGATGCTCAGGTATGTACACAGAATTGCTCCAAGAAGTGTTTATACAACAGGAAAGGGAACAACATCTGCTGGACTTACTGCAACAGCCACGAGAGATGAAATTGATGGAAGGTGGACGCTGGAGGCAGGTGCCCTCGTGCTCGCAGATAAGGGTGTTGCCCTTGTGGATGAGATAGATAAGATGAGAGCAGAGGACAGAAGTGCCCTTCATGAAGCCATGGAACAGCAAACGATCAGCGTTGCAAAGGCAGGGATAAATGCAATGCTCCGATCGAGATGTGCTCTACTTGGAGCGGCAAATCCCAAGTATGGAAGGTTTGATCTCTTCTCCCCACTGGTTGAGCAGATAGATCTGTCTCCAACCCTTCTCTCCAGGTTTGATCTGATTTTCGTGATGACTGATGAACCTGACAGAGAAAGGGATAAACTTCTGGCAACGCACATCTTAGATACCCATGAGCTGGGCGAGAAGCTTGAGATGATGAAAAACCTGGCATCATCAGAGGTAAAACCAACGGAAATAGAGATGAGAAAGATAGAGCCATCAATAGAGCCCGAACTTCTGAGGAAGTACATAGCTTACGCAAAAAGGACTGTTTTTCCTGTCCTGACATCTGAAGCCAAGGAGAGGATTATAGATTTCTATATCGGTCTAAGAGATTCCTCTAAGAATTCATCAGTAACAATAACAGCCAGACAGCTTGAAGCTCTTGTAAGACTCGCAGAGGCTTCAGCGAGACTCAGACTCTCAGACAGGGTCACATCAGAAGATGTTGACAGGGTTATTGAGATATTCAGAAGGAGTTTGGAGCAGATCGCACTAAACCCTGAGACAGGTGAAATAGATATTGATTATGGATTTACGGGCACATCAAAAACACAGAGGGACAGGATATTCACGATTAAGAAAATTGTAGAAGATTTAGAGAAATCAAAGGAGTATCCCAAGGGAGTACCTGAAGAGGAAATCCTCAAAAGGGCTGAGGAGAAGGGGATAGAGTATGCAAAGGCAAAGGAAGCTCTTTACAAAATGAAAGAGATGGGAGAACTTTATTCACCCAGACCGAACTTCTTTAGAGTAGTTCACAACTATTGATTGTTGTAGGTTAATTTACCCAAACATTTTAAACTCGAATGTCTTTTGAGAAAGTTTATGGAACATGAAGATAGGGTGAAAAGCATTGATTTCAGTTCACTGAGAGTTTCCGATATAATTGATGGAATGCATAATAATGCGTTCAATGCGAGAAGGCTTGCAGAAGCTGCAAAAATTTTCCATAAAATGGTCAGGAATGATTACTTCATTTTCCTAACTCTTTCTGGAGCTATGATACCTGCGGGAATGAGAGGTATTGTTGCTGAAATGATGAGGCGCGGATACATAAGTTGCCTTGTAACCACTGGAGCAAATATCGTGCATGAGATTGTCGAGGCTCTTGGAATTGGACACATAATTGGAAGAGAAAATGTGGATGACATCAAACTTGCTGAAGACAACATTAACAGGATTTACGATGTATTCGTTGCTCAGAACGCATTTGAAGAGGTGGAAAATTTTCTTGCCCCAATCATCTCATCTCTTGAGGGAGATTACTCAACCCCTGAGTTTCTCAGAGAAGTTGGGAAAAAGATAGATGATAGAAATTCTTTTCTCCGAATTGCATGGGAGAAGGATATTCCGATTTTCTGTCCTACATTACACGACTCAATAGCCGGATTGCATCTGAGTATTTACAGAAAAAAAGGGTTTCATATTGATTTCATGAAGGACATAAACCAGATGCTCGACCTCTGCTTCCAGAAAATTCCCCTTGGGGTAGTGATTGTTGGAGGTGGTGTTCCAAAGAACTTCACACTTCAGGCTATGCTTCTTGCAGAGGGTTTTGACTCAGCCATTCAGATAACCACAGACTCTCCCCAGTGGGGAGGGTTGAGTGGGGCAACACTGAGTGAGGCGAAAAGCTGGTGCAAGCTTAAAAGTGAGGCTGAGGAGGTTACGGTTTACTGCGACGCTACACTTGCTCTACCCTTCATATATGCATATCTGGTTGAAAAATCACAGTAAAGCAGTTGAATCACAATTTTCTTAAACAAAGAGTCTGACTACCTCCCGTGGGTAGAAGAGGATTTGGAGGAGACCATACCACAATCATTGGAGGAAGGAAGGGAAAAAAGCTGGTTCTCAGAATAAGCGGTGACGAAGATGTAAAAAAAGTCATCCCCGGAGTGATAAAGGTAGGTATGTCACCAGGAGTGGGATTCAGAGCAAAGTTTCTCCGGCCAGATGAAAGAGGAAACTTAAGACTTCTTCTTCGTGAAGGATCTACTGTTCAGGAGATATTCATTGTTACAAAGGCTTCATCCTTCAGTGAGGGAGAAAAAATATCAAAGAAGCTGGAAAAATACATTGAGTGACAGTTTCTTAGATTTCTTAGTTATCACAACCAGAATATTAGCAAAATTTATAAAAGCGTAACTGAACTCATCCTACATCGGGAAGAATTGGTCAGATGATGGTGGATGAATATTAAAAGCTGAGAGTCATAATATTAATAAAGAATGAAAATAACTATGGATGTGTCAAAGATGATTGAAAGTTGGGAAGAGTTCAAGATAATTAATAATGCTTTAAATGAGCTTGTTGAGAGCTCAAACACAATTCCAAAGGTAAAGAAGGCACTCAAACACATAATTTCAGCAGGTGGAAAAAGAACGAGACCTGTGATTGTTCTGCTCTCGGGGAAGATGTGTGGTGGAGATTATAAGGATGTGATAAATGCAGCCATGGCGGTGGAACTCATCCACACAGCCTCACTTGCCCATGATGATGTAATCGACAGAGGGACTATGAGAAGAAATGTTAAAACTCTCCATGTTCAGTATGATCTTGCTATTGCAATTCTCGTAGGTGACTGGCTTATATCGAAATCCGTTGAGCTCACATCTATATATGGAGATGATGTAGTCAGAGAGTTTTCCGATGTAGGTATGATAATGTCAGAAGGAGAGATACTCGATGTTTATAGCACAAAGGAGCACTTCGATGCAGATGACTACTTCAGATGCATTGAGAGTAAAACAGCCTCTCTCTTTGCGTACAGTGCAAAAAATGCCTGTAGAATTGTTTCGGATGATGATAAAGCTGCATCAAAGCTTTTTGATTATGGTAGGAACCTTGGACTTGCCTACCAGATGGTTGATGATTTGATTGAATATCTGGAAATATTCGACGATAAAAGCTCTGAGTATGAGTCAAGAACTCTTCCAATGATCTATGAGGAAAAATACGGATATGATGAAGCTGTATTCAAAACCCTGAACCTGATAAGAAACCACTCTGACAAAAGCAGAAGAGCTTTGGAATACTTCGAAGAGTCAGAAGAAAAGAGAAAGCTACACTATCTGATCGATTTTATGACTGTAAACCAGATAAGGAAATATGTTGAAAAGAAAAGTGCAACCCACCTGCTTGAGGTTTATCAAAACTTCTAATCCATTCTCCAAGTGAACTACCCCCTCACTCATGCAAGGGGGCTTAGCAACAACACTTAAATTAAGTTAACCTGTTAAGTTAACCTAACTCCAAAACATTTTTAATCTATTTTTACCAAAATACATAACATGGTAAAACTTGAAATTAAGAAGATTAAGGGTCACAGGTACCTTTACATAAAAGATAAAGTAAAGGTTAACGGTAAAAGCTTGCCTATCATGGTTTATGTAGGTAGATTAGAGAAAATAACCACAGAACAATTCCGTGAAAAATTAAGAGAATACCAGCTAACTAAGTTAAAGAAATTCACGGACTTCTGGCTTAAAAAGAAGCGTAGGTATCTTAACGATAAGAAAGCATACAATATAGGAGTCTTACATTACAGCTATGGGCTTTTTGGTGAGTATTACCCAGATGAACTCAAGAGATATGAGGAATCAGTGTTTGCAAGGTATGTTCAGGGAACTACTGCCATAGAGGGCAATACCATCACGCTAAGACAGGCTGAAGAGCTACTCGAACACGACATAACCCCTTCTGGAAAATCCTTGAGAGAAGTATATGAGATAGTGAACTTCAGAAAACTGAGGGGGTTTCTGGAAGAATACAAAGGTGATGTTTCGGAGAGGTTGATTAAGAAAATTCATGCCATAATAATGGAGAATCTACTTGACTCTGCTGGAGAATACAGGAGAATTCAGGTTTTGATAGAGAAGGCTGAACACGAACCACCACCAGCCTTTGAAGTTCTAGAGCTTATGAAAAAGCTCGTGAAATGGTATAGGGAAAGCAAAAAATCCATGCACCCGTTTGAGCTTGCGGTTCTGCTCCACACAAAGTTCGTTACAATACATCCATTCGTGGATGGTAATGGTAGGGTTGCAAGGGCACTGATGAATTTCGTGTTAGATAAATATGGTTATCCAACCCTCTATCTTGGATTGGAGAACAGAGAAGGTTATCTGGACGCTGTTGCTGATGGAAACAAGGAGGTTTATCAGCCAATAATCGATTTCATGTATGATGTTTACATCAACCAGCATAAAGTGATCTTGAACGAAATCTACAATAAAATCAGAAATGGAGAGGTTGATGTTCTTCCAGAGATGAATGATCTCTTTAAGGAGTTTTTGAAGTTGAAGGCTAAAAGTTGATTCCTATTTTTTACTCGATGGTTGTCATAAGCTATATATAGAATATTTTCCGATTCGTAGAATATGGAAGATCTTTTTATTGGATACAGTCTGACATTATTTGGAGTCTTTTTAGCCTTTGAACTGCACACGATCACAGTAGAACCATACTATTGGCGTGAACTACCCCTCGCTTTCGCAAGAGGACTTAGCAGCAACACTTAATTAAATTTTCCTGAGCTTCTTTTTCAGGAGTTTATCAGAATTCCTGAACAGCTCATCAATATCCCTTATCCCAGATCCCATTGCAACCAGCTTAGCTTTCTCAGTATCGATAAAATCTGACGGGGCATGGGAATCGGTATTCAGCACAAGTTTGCATCCGAATTCACTTGCTTTTGATGCAACATATCCGTTTGTCAGGCAGTGTCCTTTTCTTGAGGTTATTTCAAGAAAAACATCGTTTTCTGCTGCTAGCTGAAGGGATTTTTCGTCAATCAGTCCTGGATGGGCGAGAATGTCTATTTCCTCACTAAGTGCGGCGAAGTTTGTTCCTTTTCTGACAGGTTCTGCTATTGTCTCACCATGGACAACGATGATCTCAGCCCCCTCCTTCAGGGACATCTCAACAGCTCTTCCAATGAGTTTTGGCGGGACATGTGTTATTTCCACACCAAGCAGGATTCTGAGCTCATAATCGTCTCTCAGCTCTTTCAGTTTGTTCAGATTATTCATTATCTGGCTGATGTTTGTAAAATCTGCATGGTCTGTTATGGCAAAACCCTCGTTTCCGATTTCAGCCATTCTCCTTGCCATTTCTGAGGGTATAAGTTCACCATCGCTGAAGATAGAATGAGTATGGAGGTCAATCATACAAAAATGTTTAAATAAAGACATGAAAAACTTTTCCTTGTGCCCGGATTCAAAAGACTGGTTCTGGATGTTTTGAAGCCCCATGAGCCAAGCAATCTGATACTTGCAAAGAGACTCAGTGAACTCGATAACATTGATGGAGTGAATGTAAGTCTTTATGAGATCGATCAGAATACCGAGAATGTTAAGATAACAATTGTGGGGGATGACATGAGCTTTGAAGACATTAAAATGGTGATTGAAGAGCTTGGAGCAGTCATTCACAGTATTGATGAGATAGTTGCAGGTAAAAAATTAATAGAGACTGTTAAAACAGAGCAGGACAGATAGTCAATCTGAATATTCTTCAATCTCTTTCGGATATTCTTTTTTTAGATACATCACAGCAGAAATCCATATGGGCGTGTTCATGATATCACATTTTATCTAGAAAAATTTAAAGCATGCAATTCTTCCAGAGGAAATGTGGGTGGGGGATTAAAAAAGTAAGGGAGGGGGACTCATTCAAAATTTGTAATGATTGTATATTAATTTTTCGATTTTTGTACTGTTTAATCATGCGACACTCGGAGAGAGTGTTGAATTATACTGGTAATCTGGGAGACTTATCCCTTTTTTAAGGGTGTACTCTACTAACCAGACTGTAGTAGATAAATGACGAGTCAGAGGAAGAAATGCAGGTGTGAAAGTCAAATCTACTATATACCGAAATAGCTTTTCATACGCTGTCTTGTCGGATAGTAGATTATCAGTGCATTAATGACTATCCAGGTTACTCTCTGTGGAAGACTTAAGATAAACTGACAATTCCAAGGGTAAGCAGTATGGTATGAATCCACTAAACCTATGTTTATCAGTCCAGAGTCTAAAGGCAAATATGAAAGATACGGTCAATCCTGCAAATTGAGATTCCGGGCTTGGCTGCATAACGCTCCCGATTACTGCAAAGAGGGCTGCAGCAAGGAGACAGAAGATTCCACCTGCAAATGATTTTTCAGCACTAATCAATCTTTCTGCTTTTCAGGAGGTCTAAAACAGGCATGAGCATCATTTTGGAGAAGTTCGCTATAACTCTGCTCTCGCTTACAACACCAAGGCTTGATTGTCCCCTAAACAGAAAAATCGTCTTTTTATCATCGAAAATCAAGAGCCCATGACAGTGCTCTCTGAAGCTATCAACCACCTTATCCCTTCTCTCAAACTCATAGGCTTCAGCATTTTTAACCTCACTGGCGTTTAGAGAGATTAAAACGAGCCTCGATCTGCATCTTTCGAGAATTTCCTTCACATCTTCTGAGATATATGAGAGAATTCCAAATATGTTTTCTTTTGTCTCCTCAACAAGTTCTCTGAGCTTTTCAAGAACCAAATCTCCGCGATATATCCTTATCTCTTCCACTTCAGTACTGCTGAGCTTCGGGAGCTCTTTTTGCAGGAATTCTATTTCTCTTCCTGCTTTTTCGGAGAGTATCGATATTATTTCTTCAGCTCGTATTGCTTTGAACCTCTTTGGCTTTCCAAAAGCTTCAACAAAACCTTTCGATTCAAGAGAACTCATTACATCGTAAACAGAGGTTCTTGGAATACCACTCACCTCAGCAATGTCTTTTGCCGACATTTCGCCTCTTGAGAGAAGAGATATAAGTGCTTTAGCCTCATAGTCACTGAATCCAAAATATTTGAGAACTGAGACGATTCTCATTAATTATTCAAATACCGCAATGTTTATATACTTTTTCGTCGGGGGAGCAACTACAGGTGATAGTATGAATGCATTGAGGTTGATTATAATCGGTTTTATTGTCATGCTCTTTGCTGCAAATGCATGCGCACTTGATTATGAGGAGAAGCCACATATAGTAATATCTGTAGCTGGTTCAAATCAGCTCAGCAAGGGAGAGGAGAGAGTAGTTATTCTCACAGTTTTTAACCCGGCAAAAAGGGTGGAAATTGAGTATGACGATGTATCAGAAGCAACATTCTTTGCCAATGACGAGATGCTTTTTACAGCATACAATGTCACTGTTGCACTGACAGGGAGTAAAGGCATAGAGATTGAAACCCCCCCTCAAAGGCTTCCCGCTCTTCCATCGATGTCGCCTGTTACACTTCAGTATATTATCAAGGTGGATGAGGATGCAGAACCAGGAGAATATGAGCTGAAGGCAGTAATCACATACGAAATAATTGAGAAGCTGAGACGACTTGAGGTTTTTCCAGCTCAAACACTGCCAGAAAAGTTCACAACCACAATAACCGAGGTCATCACAGACCCCGTGAACAAAACAATCACGAATACGACCACCTATGAATACACCATGAACACAAAAGAATACAAACTTGAGTATGTTGAGAAAAGCGAAGAGATTCCTCTGAAATTCTTTGTCAAGGAAGAAGATGTCAAACTCAGGGTAATCAATGTAACCACAGAAGGCCTCATTGGCGGAGGTAAAGGTAGGATTGCGGTAGAGATCGTAAACGCCGGAGAAAAAACAGCATATAACACTTACATAACACTTGAGACCCCATCAGGATTTGAAGCTACAGGGATGGGTATATCACAACCCTCAGTTGCAACCCCTACTTTTACAGGTGGAACAGGAATGGGAATTCCCGGTATGGCTGTTCCAGGGATGACAATTCCGGGTATGAGTCCAGCCACACCAACCACATCTCTTTCTCAGGCTCAGGCAGCCTATTATGTGGGAGAGCTAAAGCCAGATGAAAGTGCAAATGCAGTTTTTTATGTAAGGGTTAATGTGAAAGACGGAGGGATTTATCCTCTCAAAATTAAAGCTGTCTATCTGGATGAAACTGGCAAATTGAAAGAATCCGAAAGTGTACCTTTCGGAGTGGAGGTTAAGTCCGCACCAGAAGTTATCGTGAAAAGTGTTGAGAGCAATGTCTTCACGAATGCCAAAGGTGAGGTTAGAATCACTCTCTCCTCAACCGCAGATCTCCGAGAAGTGAGTGCTGTTCTTAGATCTAACCCACCGATTTCAGTACTCAGCTCTGAGTATTATATAGGGGACTTACGGGAAGGAGAGGAAAAGGTGGCTGTTTTCAAGATAAAGGCATCTAATGAAGCCAAGGCTGTCCCGTATCCAGCGGAGATTACACTGAGATACAGAACTATGGACGAGTATTCCGAGACATCTCCGGTTAAAATAGGGATTGAAGTGAGTCCAAAGCTTCGATTTGAGGTGGAGGGAAAGACAGTAATAATGGCGGGAAGCGAAGCACTGGTAAACTTCACCCTGAAAAATGCTGGAACCTTTGAAGTAAGGGATGCAACAGCAAGGTTGACAATAGTTGATCCCTTCTCAAGCACCGATGATACAGCATATGTGGGTGATCTGAAACCGGGAGAGAGTAAGGAGATAGTCTTCAGAATAAAAGCTGATGCTGGAGCAACTCCAAAGCTCTATGGGGTAAATCTTGAAGTAAAATACAAGGATCCTGAGGGAGAGTGGGTTATAAGCGAGCCCGTTAAAGCACTGATAGAAGTTACTCCTAAGACAACACCCAACATGGCATTCATTGGTGGAGCTGCAGGTGCAATAGTTATCGCCTCTCTGCTTGCCTACAGATTTCTAAGGAGAAAATGAGGGGGCAAGGGAAGTAAATGCTGGAAAAAACACTCACAACAATTTCCAGATTTATTGCGAGACATCCAGGGTTTGTTATCTCAGTAATACTTCTCATTTTAATTATTTCCTCCATCTCTGCATCCAATGTGAGATTTGCATCCACAGAATACAGGGAGTATTTCCCACCGGGAGATGAGATTTTTGCTCAGTCTCAGCTTTATGAAAAGGATTTTGGAATAAATCCGGACAGCGTTTTTATCTACATCAAAGGTGACGATGTAGCTGAGAAGAAAGTACTTGAATATATGCTTGAGCTCGAAGACAATCTCAAACGCCTTAATGGTGTGGGTTCAACAGTTTCTCCGGCATCGATTATCGTAGATGTGTATGGGGATCTCCCACAGGATGAAGCACTACTTGAAAGGCTTCTCGAGCTCTATGCTTCAGATCTGATTCCAAAACCAACAATGGCGCTGATAATGGTGGAAATAACTACAACATCCTACAAGAAAACAAATGAACTTGCACAGCAGATAGAGAAGGTTATAGCTTTCACACCAAAGCCAGTAGGTGTAGTTGTCCAGGCTACTGGAACCCCAATGCTCGGTTATCAGATAGTTGAGACAACGAAGAAGAACACTGTTCTGATGACAAACATCTCCATTCTTCTGATGGTGGTTTTGCTGGTAGTGACTTTCAGTGGGGTCGTGAGAAAGAAGTACATGGCTTTCTTCCCACTCGTTATTTCAATCTGCTCTGTTATCATAGTTATGGGTTTGCTCCCTGTTCTTGGAATTCAACTCACAATGGATATTTCCGCAACTCTGCCAATCCTTATTGGTCTTTCCATAGAATACGCAGCACAGATTCAGAACAGGTTTGAAGAGGAAAGAAGAGAGGGTAGATCGAGAGAGGAGGCAGTGGTTCAATCAATTTCAAAAACTGGACTGGCTGTTGTACTGGCGATGCTCACGACCATTATCGGCTTCATGTCAATGACGGTCACAAGAATGCCAATGATGGTCAAATTCGGGCTTGTTATGTCTATAGGGCTCGTTTTTGCCTATCTGCTCTCAATAACCTTTTTACCCTCTATACTCAGTATTCTTGATAGAAACAGAAATAATATAAGAAAACAAGAAGAAAAATCTGAATTCCTTGAGAGAAAAACAGGAATTCTTGAGCATGGGTTGATGGTTGTTTCTGCTCTAACTGCCTCAAATCCAAGAAAAATACTCATTGTTGCTGTTATTTTCATTTTGCTCGGATACTACGCAAATACACAGGTTGAACTTGAAACAGATACAAAAAAGTGGTTTCCACAGGATTTACCAGCAATGATAAGATTCAACGAACTTGAAAGGATTATGGGTGGGCAATACATATACACCATTGTTTTAACCTCAGATCAGATCAGCTCTGAAGAGATACTGAAATCAGACGAACTTGCAAATTACATCATCAGCAAAGAGGAACTCGTGTACGACTACGACTCTCTTTCGAATGTTCTGAAAAAATTTGGTTCCATCCCTCGGGATGATGCAACTCTCACAACAGCACTCAACATGATTCCTGAAGAGCAGCTTAGAAGATATGTTTCAGGGAGTATGATGACAATTCAGCTTTACACTGATGCTACATCACACGAACAGAGGGTTACTCTTCTGGAAAACCTTGAAAAGGATATACAGTATTTCGGATGGGATGGAGATTACTATATAACTGGCTCTCCAGTCATAATGGCACATCTCGGGAACATAATGTATGGTAGCCAGTTCATAATTACAACTTCAGCGTATGTTCTGATTGTTGCACTTCTGATTTCTGTCTACAGATCAATAAAGAGAGCTATTGTTCCATTGCTTGCTATATCTACAGTTATTGGTGTTACAAATACTTTCATGTGGGTATTTGGAGTAAAGCAGACAATGATTTCCATTTCCCTCAACGCCATCATTCTGGGTCTCGGTATAGATTTCTCAATAATGGTTTCTGAAAGATATTATGAAGAGAGGAGATCTTTCAGTCCGGTTGAATCTGTCAGGAGGACCATAGAAAGAACCGGAAAGGCTGTTGTAACCTCTGCTTTCACGATGGCTGGTGGGTTCGGAGCACTCGTATTTTCTGATTTCCCCGCGTTAAGTGATTTTGGTCTGATGGCTTTAGTAGCAATAATATTCAGCCTAGTCTCAGCCCTCACTGTGGTTCCGGCATTCCTTATGATCACTGAAAGGGTAAATCTAAATCTGAATTATCGGAGTTTGAAGAATATGTCTAATCACGCTCTTGGAAAGTGATGTGGAGGAAATCTTTTTAAAAATCGAATTTTCAAAGCATGGAGAAATCTCCAAAATTACTCTTACTTTTAGTGGTGGCTCTATTCCTTGCCGGATGCTCTGCAAACGAATTATCGCCTTCTACCACCAGCACCCCTACACCAATTCCCACCGGTATATCCCCAACCCTTCATTCTTCAACTTTAGAAGTAACACCCTCAACACCTTCTTCGGTAACTCCATCTCCTACTCCTTTGAAACCTACTCCAACCCCAACACCTCTGCTCTTCGGTGTAAAATACAGTGTAAAGGTAGTTAGCGTAATAGACGGGACACACTTGATGTAAGATTCGAAGATGGAACAATAGAGAGAGTAAGGATGCTTGGAGTCGATACTCCTGAGACAACCGCTGAGAAAAATAAAGTTGGAAAATAACAGATACAGACAACCACGAGTATGTATTCAGTGATTTAACTCTTGGACAGGGAGAATCAGTAACCCTCCATGTTGGCTCAGGTGTTGATACTTCGACGGATGTTTACTGGGGGCTTGGAAGACCTATCCTTGACAATACTGGAGATACCATCACCCTCTACAATGCGAATGGTGAAATTGTGGATCAGTATTCTTGGAGCTGAGCTTGATGACAGATGTGTTCACAGCGAACAAGAAAACAAAAACGAGAAAACTACAAAATAAAGTAAGATAGAAAGATACGGTGGTGTAGGGTGTTTGAAAAGTAATACAAAAATCTTTATGTATTACCTCTAATAAATAGTAATACAGGAGGTGTTTTGTAATGGTGCTGGTCACTCGGAAGTACCAGATAACAATACCCAAAAAGGTCAGAAAGGAACTCAACATCAAAGCTGGCGATGAAGTCATCTTCATCAGGACAGAAGAGGGGTACAAGATTGTTAAATCAGATGACATTATTGAGGAAGGTGTAGAAATATTCGCGGATATAGAGGAAACCATAGAAGAAGTGAGAGCAGGGCTCAGGGAGGGTTTTGATTGAATAAGATAATTGTCCTAGACACCAATGTTTTCTCCAACAAGGGATTCTGTGAGTGGTTGAAAAGAAGTGATTGCGATGCCTACATATCAGCAATTGCATACACCGAACTCCTCTACCACTACCTGAAGAAAAAGGGAAAAGATGGTAGAGAGTTTGTTGATGCTTTTCTGGATGCGTTGAAAATTCAGGTGGTGCCGTTCGACAGAGAGTGTGCCAGAATTGCCAGCAAGGCTGTTATAGGAAGGTGGGATTTCAAAAAGAAAGTGAGAGACTACATGATTGGGAGTCTGGCTGTTAAGCTCAGGGGTTTGATGATAACTTATAATGTGAAGGATTTCGACTGGATTGACGAGGTTTACACACCCGACGAGTTTTTACATGCTCACAAATAACAAAAGAGAAGGAAAATAGCTCCATCTGAAAAAAAATTAAAACATCTAAATCATTTTTAAAACATTCTGAATCATATAACAGCTTTTTTAAACCTCATTTTCACGAGTAACCTCCTTTGCCCTTGAGGATAACATTGCTCTGAGGTGATGAAAGATGAGTTGGAATAGGAAATTGAATAAGAAATTGATTGGACTCGTGGGAGCAATCCTCGTGATTACGGGGATTGCAATCGCATCTGCAAGCCCTGTATACATGCCTTACAGTACATATGGAATGCCGATGATGGGCTGGTATCAAGGAGGACCTTACCCAGATGAGAATACTCAAAAGACAGAGTTCATAGGTAACATAACTGCAGTGTATCCAATGTTCGTAGTGCTTGACAACGGGAAATCAGTGTATCTCCCCTGGTGGATCTACAACCTTAAACCGGGAGATGTGATAAGTGGAGAAGGTGTGGAATACGGATGGATAATACCTGAGAGCTTAGAGGTCAATGGTGAGGCTATTGATTTGCCGGTAAATCAGCAGGCACCAAACTATCCAGCAGGCTATCCAGCAGGCTATGGAATGCCGATGATGGGGTATGGAATGCCAATGGGAATGATGGGCTATGGGATGGGATACTGCCACTGACTGCTATTGACCACATTGACTCCCTTATCCTTACACGAGCAAAATTTTAATTTTTTAACTACCTGATTCCTGAATAAATCACCAATTCTAAAGAGCAATCGAAAGTTTTAAAAGTAGCCGGGATATATTAAACAATGCCATAACCATGGCTTTTTTCAAAAAAATAAAAAAAAGTGATACATCATGATGCAGGATAAGATATATAAAGGAACTACGACAGTTGGAATGATTTGCAGAGACGGGATAATCTTGGGAACTGAAAAAAGGGCAACGATGGGTAACTTCATAGCAAGCAAAAGGGCTAAAAAGATATATCAGATTGCAGACAGGATTGCTCTGACAACTGCAGGGAGTGTGGGTGATGCTCAGTTTCTCTACCGCCTTATTAAGGTCGAAACAAACCTCTATGAGATAAGGAAAGAGAGAAAGCCAAGTGTTAAATCTGTCGCCACTCTTGTATCCAATATTCTGAACCAGACAAGATACTTCCCCTACTTCGTTCAGCTTTTGATAGGGGGAGTTGATGAAAGAGGACCTTCAGTGTTCTCAATAGACCCCATAGGCGGAGCAATTGAGGAGAAGGATATTGTAGCCACAGGTTCCGGATCGCTCACTGCCTATGGTGTTCTTGAGGATAGATATTATGATGGAATGTCAACAGATGAGGCGATTGAGGTTGTTATAAGAGCTATATATAATGCTATAAGGAGGGATTCAGCCTCTGGAGATGGTATTGATGTTGTTAAAATCACTCCTGATGAATATTTGCAGCTTGAACCTGAACAAATTGACAAGATTATAGAGAAATTCTCAAAGAAGTAATTTCAATTTTATTTTTCTCCATAGTTACAGTTAACTGGCTGATAGGATGTCTGTGAATGAGTATCTTTCAGAACTTAAAGAAAAAATTGTATCGTCCTTACCCCGTGGTGTAAGAGTCAGGAATATCGAGTTTGAGGGACCTCAGCTTGTAATCTATGTGGAGAATCCACAGGAACTTGCAGAAAGTGGAGATATAATAAAAAAGCTTGCCAAAGACCTCAGAAAGAGGATTGATATCCGTCCCGATCCGAAAAGTCTCAAGCCACCCGAAGAGGCAAAGGAGATTATAATGCAGATTGTACCGGAAGATGCACAGGTTTCATCCTTTTTCTTTGATCATGAGAATGGTGTTGTGATAATTGAGGCGGAAAAACCTGGTGTGGTTATAGGAAAGCAAGGAGCAATGCTCAGGGAGATAATGAAGGCGGTGGGATGGAGCCCAAAGGTAATGAGGACACCACCCATCAGATCAAAGACTGTTGAAAATGTCAGACAATTCATTCTCTCATTCAAAGATGAGAGAAAAAAGATTTTGAAGAAAATCGGTGAGAGAATACACCGTGGAGTTTTATACGATTACAAGTGGGTTAGAGTCACATTTCTCGGTGGTTCCAGAGAGGTGGGGAGAAGCTGTTACCTTCTTCAAACACCTGAGAGTAAAATTCTGATTGACTGCGGTGTTAATGTGAGTAACATCCAGCAGTCTCCCTTCCTTAATGCCCCGGAACTGCAACCTTTGGACTCAATTGATGCGGTAGTTGTTACTCATGCCCACCTCGACCACTGTGGCCTTGTACCGATTCTCTACAAGTATGGATACAGGGGACCAATATATCTCACACCACCAACCAGAGATTTGATGGTCCTTCTCCAGCTTGATTTTATCGAAGTTGCAGCAAGGGAAGGAAATCCAACCGTATATGAGTCATCCTATATTCGGGAAGCTCTTAAACACACGATTCCAATTGACTACGGTGTTGTGACAGATATAAGTCCCGATGTCAGATTGACTTTCTATAATGCCGGACACATCCTTGGGTCTTCTATCGCCCACTTTCATGTTGGGGAAGGGCTTTACAACATAGCCTTTTCAGGGGATTTCAAGTTTGAGAGGACAAGACTATTTGACAGGGCTGAAACGAACTTTCCCAGGCTTGAGGCGCTTATAATGGAGGCTACTTACGGGGGAAGTCAAGACTTCCAGCCAACAAGAAAGGAGGCTGAAGAAGCGCTTATAAAGGTTATAAATGAGACTGTATCGAAAAGAGGAAAAGTGCTAATTCCAACTTTCGCAGTTGGTAGGAGCCAGGAAGTTATGATGGTTCTTGAAGAAGCTATAAGAAACGGGAAGATCGAAGGTGTGCCTGTATACCTTGATGGAATGATATATGAAGCAACAGCCATCCACACGGCCTATCCTGAGTATTTGAACTCAGTACTGAGAGATATGATCTTCCATCATGGTATGAATCCCTTCATATCAGAGAATTTCATTGCAGTTGATTCACCATCAAAAAGGGCGGACATCATAGATGATGAATCTGCTTCGATAATTCTTGCGACTTCAGGAATGCTCAATGGTGGTCCTGTGATGGAGTACTTCAGGCATCTATCAGGAGATGAAAAAAACACGCTTATATTTGTCGGTTATCAGGCTGAGGGAACTCTGGGTAGAAGAATTCAGAAAGGGTGGAAGGAGATTCCGTTTACCTCTAATGGAAAAAGAGAAGTTGTCGAAGTTAACATGCGTGTTGAAACTGTAGATGGTTTTTCAGGACACTCTGACAGAAAACAGTTGATGAACTATGTTAGAGCCCTAAGCTCCAAACCGGAGAAGGTAATAACAGTTCATGGTGACGAGTCGAAGTGCATAGACCTTGCTTCAAGCTTGTATAAAACCTACAGGATAGAAACAAAAGCTCCGATGAATCTGGAAACCATAAGATTTGTCTGAAAGGAAAACTATGATTCCTGTAAGCTTTTTTGGGTTTTCTAACTCTGGTAAAACCGCAGTAATCTCTGAAGTCGTAGCTATTTTGAGTGAAAGGGGTTTCAGAGTAGGAGTTATCAAACACTCTGACAAGAAAATTGAGATGGACATAGAAGGTAAAGATTCGTGGAGAATATTCAGGTCAGGTGCAGATGTTCTTGTCCTGTCTCCTGTAAAAATGGCTTTTCAAGCTCATACAGGAGAGATGAGTCTTCATGAGCTATCTGATTATTTCAGAGATTATGATGTTGTTATTGCTGAGGGTTTCAAAAAAGATTTCCTCAAAGGTGTGGCGGTTGTAAGAGATGAGGCAGAATTAATAGAGCTGCTGAGAGTCTCAAAAAAGAATGATATTTTGCTGGTGGTCTACACAGGCGATGAGGGAATTGAAGATTTCAGGAAAAAATGCAGACTCATCTTATCACATGCGGAAGTTGTTTCCTCTTCTGATGTGGAAAAGATTTCAGATTTTGTTCTGCGGTTTTCTGGAATCAAAGTTTAACACACAGGATTGAGGATTGATAGCAAATTGCACGAACTTTGGCAAAGGTTTATTGAGGTAGAGATAAATTATCCTTTATGAAGCTTATATGCACAGCATGCTCAGAATCGTATCCATCGGATTTGGCTGTCCAGAGGTGTTCCTGCGGAGAGCCAGTTGAACTTGAGTTAATTCGTGCATCAATTGAGCATGGAAATGTGTGGGAAAGATTTGGTGGCTTTTTTCCTTACCTGAGCAAAGAACACATCAGAAACTTTTCACTCGGAGAGGGTAATACACCGATTGTTGAAATACCGAGCCTATCTCAGCAATTGGATAACCAGATTTTTTTCAAAAACGAGACTCAGAATCCTACCTGGTCTTTCAAGGATAGAGGAACTCTTACAGGAGTTGTGAGAGCGGTTAAGCTTGGTTTCAGCAGAATAGGAACTGTGTCTACAGGAAACATGGCTGCTTCTGTTTCTGCATATGGTGCGAGAGCGGGGCTTGAGACAACTGTTCTTGTCAGACAGGATATCCCTGAGGAGAAGATATATCCTATTCTGATCCATGGTTCAAGACTCATTGAAGTGGATGCACATTTCGGAGAGATTTATCGAAAGAGTCTGGAGATAGGGGAGAGAAAGGGAATTTACTTCATCAATTCTGATGATCCCTTCAGAGTGGAGGGGTACAAAACAATAGGTTTCGAAATAGCAGATTACTTCAGCTTTAATCCTGAAATTGATTACATAGTAGTCCCTACAGGCTCAGGAGGTCTTTTAAGGGGCATAATGAAGGCTTTCAGGGAATTGAAAGCATCTGAACTTATAAGAGAAATACCAGAATTCATTGCTGTTCAGGCAGAGGGATGTTCACCAATAGCGAGTGCCTTTGAAAAGGGACTTGATGAGGTTGGGAGTATTGATAATCCAGAGACGATAGCCGGGGCAATAGCCGATCCATCGCCACCGAGTGGAAACGAGATCCTCAGGATTCTTAAGAAGGGTGGAAGAGCCATAGCAGTATCTGATAACGAGATTCTTGAAGCCCAGGATATGCTTGCAAGAGAGGGTTTATTCGTTCAGCCAGCCTCTGCTGCATCATTAGCAGCTGTAAAAAAACTCAGAGAGGATGGAATGAGAGATAAAAGAATCATCTGCATACTTACAGGTTCTGGACTGAAAGTACCCTCTGCTGCAGAAAAGATCGTAAAAAAGAGAGAAAAATTGAAAATCCAGAAAACTTCAATTGATAACCTTGAGAAAATCCTCTGATATTCCCAAAACACTATTTACTTTCTATTCTACACTATTCTACAACTTCAGCAAATCCGTATTTTCTCAGAACCCTTACTATTCTTACCGTAACCTCGTCGTTCATTTCCACGTTTGGAACAAAGATTACGTATCCATCTATTCTTGCTATTCCATCACCTTTTGTCCCCACCGCTTCTATTGTGACGGTTCTAATATCCCCTTCACTGACGGGGGGACTTCTCTCAAAATTTCCGAAACTATCCAATTCTATTACCTCCAAATTCTGGTTCAGATGATTTGTTTTTCAAGCTATATAAACTTTTGGTAAAATAGGGATGCTCAGGTGAGCATTTTCTTTATCACTTCAACAAACTCTTCCCTTTTGATGGGCTTAGGAATGACACTCCTCGCTCCAGCCTCAAGCATCTCATCTCCTTTTTCAGGAGCATAGGCTGTAATCCCCACAACAACAGCATCAGGGTTAATTCTTTTGATCTCCTTTGTAGCCTTAATTCCATCCATCACCGGCATCTTGATATCAATCAGAACGAGGTCAGGAAAATGGGATTGATACAGTTCTACTCCTTCTTTCCCGTTGGTAGCTTCAATTACCTCAAACTCTTCTGAAAGCATTGCTTTGTAAATTTTTCTAAGCAGATCATCATCATCCACTATGAGAATTTTTTTTCTGGACATACTATGATGCTTATTGTGATAGTTATTTGAATAATTTGAAATCTCATCATCATAAGTTTGGAAAGGTTAATTTTCTGGCGAAAAAAGTTCTGATTAATGCCAATCTTCACAGCAGACATTGAAAAAAAATGGAAAAAAGAGATGTAAAGAGCCTCATCAAAATACTGGAAGGATAGAGACAGCTATAAGAGGGAAGGTCAGCAAAATAGCACTGAAAAACATCGGCGACACGAGAGCACTTTCACACCACATACAGCACTTGAAAATGATAAGCGAGTATGTTAGGTGAGCAGCAGAGATTCACGGGAAAATCCAGATAAGTTCGACATCATGATGATAATGAAAAACTTTATTTATTAATTACAGAACTCTAAAATATCGCCAGATAGAGTTTACTCAAAGTGAGAGGTGAGTGAGATTACTGAAAAAGATATGAAAAAGAAAATTAAAGATAAAATTTCAAAGATAGATAAAGATGAGATTGATGTTCCTGAAGGTTTAATGTACAGCAGTTTTGATTCAATTCTACCATCTGATAAAAAAGAAACTGAAACCAAACCTGAAACAGATGAAACTGAAGTTAGAAAGAAAGATGATGAAGTTATTGGGATGCCCCAGATCAAGGTTGTTGAAGAAACCGGTTCTGAAATAGAGACTCGGGTAGTTGGGGTGGAAGAAAAAGAGAGCATAGTGGAAGCAGAAAGAGAAATAGAAGAGACTCCTGTTGAAATGGATACGGTCGAGATCCCAGTTTCAGAAGACACATCCTCAGGGGGAGAGAAGATACTGGATTCAGTTGAAAAAGAGATAGTTGAGATCAAAGATGTTGAAAAAATCAGACTTCCAGAGTTTGTGGAAGAAAAAAAGGTTGAAGAAGAGAAAATTGAGAAGGAGGCAATAGAGTCAATTGAGAAGGCAAAGGAAAAAAAGAGTGTACTAACCGGTAAAAAAGAAAAGAAAGCAAAAAAGAAAGATAAAAAGAAAAAGAAGAAAAAAATAAAGCCTATTTTCGAACCTTACAATCCGGAAGAGCATGGAGAGCTTATTGAGTACTCTCCTCCTCCTGGTTGGGAGATAATCGATGAATACTGGATAAAAGAGCATTACTCAAAAGTTTTCATAATCCACAATGAACAACATCATGATGAGAGGTATGTTGTTGTTGAACCAAAACTAAACCCTTTTGAGATAGAAGTTTACTACGAACTTAAAGCTATTTTGAAGGATGAGCTTGAAAATATAGAAATTGAAGAGGGGCAGCTAAAGGAGACTGTTTTGAAAGAACAGGTTGATATGCTTATAAAAGATATCGGGATTTCGCTTACACCCCAATCATACTACAAAATTCTCTACTATCTGATAAGGGATATAGTCCATTACGAGAGAATAACAACTTTGATGGAAGATAAACTCCTCGAGGATATTTCCTGCAATGGTTACAACATCCCGATCTTCGTTTTCCACCGCAACTACACCAACCTTGAAACCAACCTTGTGTTTGATGATCAATCAGAACTTGATGCCTTTGTAATTTCACTTGCCCAGAGATGTGGTAAGCACATTTCAATCGCTGATCCAATGATCGATGCCACAATGCCGGATGGGAGCAGAATTCAGATGACACTCGGTAGGGAGGTTACAGATCATGGCTCAACCTTCACGATAAGAAAATTCAGGGAAGAACCTGTTACACCCGTTGATTTAGTTGCATGGAAAACCTTCTCAGCAGAGGAGATGGCTTATCTCTGGCTCTGCATTGAGAATAAGAAAAGCTTGATTTTTGCTGGAGGTACGGCGAGCGGTAAAACAACATCAATGAATGCTATCTCCCTTTTCATCCCGAGAAGAGCCAAAATTGTCACGATTGAGGACACAAGAGAGATCATGCTCCCCCACGAGAACTGGATTCCTGCAGTTACAAGAGATGCTTTCCATGGTGATAAAAGCTCGATTGACATGTATGATCTGCTCAAAGCTGCACTGAGGCAGAGACCAGAATTCATAATTGTTGGTGAGGTTAGAGGCATAGAAGCTTTAACCCTTTTCCAGGCGATGAGTACAGGACATACAACATACTCAACTCTGCATGCTGACACAATCAGTGGGGTTATTCACAGACTTGAGAATCCCCCAATCAGTGTTCCAAGAGCAATGATTGAAGCTCTTGACATAATCAGCATCCAGGCTCAGACTTTTGTTGGAAAGAAAAGAGTTCGAAGGAATATGGAGATAAGCGAAATTGTAGGACTCGATCCATACTCAAAAATGCTCAGAACCACGACGGTTTTCCAGTGGGACCCGGTAAGAGATGTGCATAAGGTTATAGGAGCCTCCAAGACCCTTGAAGATATAAGAAAGTCCAGAGGATGGACTGTAAAGCAGCTACAGAAGGAACTCGAAAGAAGAAAGCAAATAATTGAGTTTATGGTGGAGCACAACATAAGGGATTTCAAGAGTGTTGCCAACATCATCCACGCCTACCAGAGCAATCCTGAAAGGATTCTTGAAAAAATGGAAATTCGTATAACTTAGGTGGTTTTATGCTAAAGGAGGCAAATTATCTCAGCTATATTGGATACAAGCTTTTTGGAGACAGAATAAGAAGAGAGAGGCACAAATATTACTATCTTGAAAAATCTCTCAGACAGGCAATGATTTCCATGCCTCCTGAAATGTACATTGCTTCTGCCCAGATTATATCCGTAATTTTCGGCATCATTGGAGCGATTGTTGGATTACTTACTGCATATCTTGTTGTTGAGATTGTTGGTCTGCCTGATGTTCTTTTTCCAATAAATCTTCCCGAGCCCATATACACATACTGGATGATATACCGCCCTTGGGTGATCGCCGGTTTTCTTGCCATACTCATAACGGTAATTCTCTACTATATTGGCTACCTCCTTTTCAAAATTTATCCTTCAACTGTGATAAGCGATAGAAAGAGCAAGATAAACAGAGTTTTACCACATGCCATAACCTACATGTACTCCCTCAGCCGGGGAGGGATGAATATAGTTGAAATCTTCAAAAGTCTTGCTGAAAATCATGAGGTATATGGAGAGGTATCGGTTGAGATTTCTAGGATTATCAGAGATATGGAGCTGCTGGGTAAAGATTTGAGAACAGCCCTATCAGATGCTATTGATCTCTCACCATCTGAGAGTCTGAGTGAGTTTTTCCATGGATTGATAACAATAATAGACAGTGGTGGAGATATCACGAGGTATTTCGAGGAAAGAGCCGAATTCTACTTGGAAAGGGCAAAACAGGATCAGAAAAACTTTCTCGAGTTTCTTGGACTCATGGCTGAGAGCTACATTACTGCCTTTGTTGCAGGACCACTTTTCCTGATAATAATCCAGACAGTTATGGTCGTCATGGGACAGGGAAATGATATAGCTCTGTATGCGATAATATACTTGGTTATCCCGATAGGTTCTTTCTTCTTTGCGGTTGTAATCAAACTCCTGACCCCAATTGAGGAATCATCAGTTCCGAAGTTAAGGGAGAGTTTTGGTGTTATCAAGAAGTCAGTCAGAACTGAAGGATATGAGAATGAAATAAAGAAACTTCACAAAAAGCTGAAATCGTGGAATTTCAGGAAAACCCTCAGAAGTCCTTTAAGACCCATAAAGGATAGACCCGTTTACTCCTTCATATTCTCCATACCGCTTGGACTCCTTTTCATGTTCTACGGATTTATGCAGTTTCCCTACAGGCTGGGAATGGATTTTCTCTACTGGCTTTTCTATTTCGATGACTATCTCTTCATTTCCCTTGTGATAATATTTCTGCCTTTCGTGATTTTCTATGAGGCGGGAAGAAGGAAAATCAAAACTGCCCTCAGACTCACCCCGGTTTTCCTGAACAAACTTGCATCCGCAAATGAGAGCGGAATGCCGATTTACAGAGCAATAACAATGATTGCAAAATCTGATACAAGTCCTCTGAGAAAGGACATAATCAAGATAAAATCAGACCTTGACTGGGGTATAAGTCTCAATGATGCACTTGTCAGGTTTGCCAACAGACTGAGAGTTTTCGAACTCTCAAGGACAATAACACTCCTGAATGAGGCGTTGAAGTCAACAGGCAATGTTACAGAAGTTCTTATGATTTCCGCAAAGGATGCATCAAATGCCGAGCTTATGAGAAGGGAGAGGCTCACGAACATGTTCATGTATGTAATCATAGTCTATATAGCCTTCTTTGTTTTCATAGGGATTGTTTACATCATTTCAACAACTTTCCTTTCAACACTCGCTGAAAGTGCTGAAAAAGTTTCACAGGCGGGTTCTTCAGGATTCACTATGCTACAGGGAATAAACACCGAGACATACAAAAACATCTTCATGCATGCCTCTGTTTTCCAGGGGATATTTGCAGGAATAGTTGCAGGAGTCATGGGGGAAGGTAGCATCTCTTCTGGAATAAAGCATTCACTGGTGATGCTCATCTTAGCTTATGTGCTGTTTACGATATTTATTTGATTTAAACCTACATTTTTCTCAGAGCTATTCCCACTCCTGTGAGAACGAGAGCCATTCCAATTAGCTGAATGGTTGTGAATGTCTCAGCGAAAAAGATTAAGCCGAAGAAAGCTGCTGCAATTGGTTCTACCAGAGCAAATATCGGACCTTCCGAGATTTTGCAGTATTTGAGACCATAGTTGAAGAGGGTGAAAGCAACTGCCGTTGGAACAAGACCGAGGCCCAGAAGCCAGAATATGCTCACATCACTGAAAGGAAGGGCAAGAGATGGAGATAGGATCAGTGCTGAGAGTCCAAGGTATGCCACCGTGACCTCTATGGATTCCATTTCTGTTCTCAGTTTTTTCATGACGAAGAAATAAAAGGCATAGCTGAATCCGGCAATTAAGCCAAAGAAAACACCTTCACTCAAACCCCCTTCAGGCATGAGCATCAGGAAAAGCCCTACAAGACTGAGAGGGAGAGCTAAAAAGACTTTTGGGCTGATTTTTTCACCCATAGCATAGGCTATTGGGATCACATATACCGGAGCCATGTAAAGAAGTAAGGCAGCAGTTGCAGCCGGAATAAGTTGAATTGAGGCGATGTAGGATGATACAAGCATGACATTAATGATAGCCATGATGAAAAGGAGTCTTTTGTTTCCTATTCTGATTCTCCTTCCAGTTATAACTGTGAAAAGAAAGAGGAAAAGGAAACCAAAAAAGAACCTGAAAAATGATGTCTGTATGGGATTGAGGTTGATGTTTCTTATGAAAATAGCTACTGAACCCATAAGAATGGCTCCAGCTATTACAGAGGTTATACCCAGAAGTTCCTCGATTCCCTCTCTTTTCATAAGATCTTTTGAAAATATCGGAATAAAATATTTGCCAGTGATAGCTGTTAGCAAAACTCAGAAAATTGACTGTGAGACTGTATTCGGAGAAAGAAGGTGGGCGCGCCTCGGGTCGATTCGCTTTGCAGAGGGTTGCTCAGGACACCCTCTCCTCCCCGCTACCCCGATAGCGCCGAACGTCCGGAGTTGGCCTGCTCCCTTCCGGGCCTGAGCCGGTCCCTCCGGTAAATACTGCTGACAGCCCCTCCGGGCAGCCATGCAGTAACCGTCAGCCCATCGGGACGGGGACTCTGCGAGGGTGAAGAGAGCATACCCCTCTGCTCCACGAACCTTCCCTCGGCTTCGGCTCCCGCATATCGACGGTTTCGGGTTACAGGCTACGCCGAACAGCCCAGCCTAGCCCACCATTTAAAATTACCTATGGAGGTGTATTAAAGTTTGCGGATTTGAAATCAAAAGGAACTCATGAAAGATATGTTATAATTCTCCATTTTAAATTTAAATATCGAAAAATTCAATGCAGATGCATTTAAGTATTATTGCATACAAATAGGGTTATGGCAGACATATCAGCACTATTGGGCAATATTATATCCAGTACAAACAAAGTAAAAATTCTGGAAATTTTGAGGAGAAAGAATGCGAGCCCCGAATACATTGCCAAGCACATAAGAATTCCACAAAAGGTTGCAGAAGAGCTCATTGAGGAATTAGAAGCCGATGGGCTTCTGAGTATTGTGGAGGGCTCTTGTCATATTACGGAGCTTGGAGTAGAAGTTCATAATCAACTCAAGGGGATAAGGTAATGGTGCGTTAAGGTTTTTTATCCATTGGGTCAAGCTTTAAAGGTGAGAAACTCGGTAAACATCAGGGAATTTGAAGATGGTAGTGAAAAGGTTTTTGTGGTAAGGGATTTTGTTGAGGTGAGAATCCCGCTTGAAAAATACAGACAGATACTCAAAAGGCGGGATAAGGAATATATTATTTCCTTCGGTGAGCCAAGGAGAGTCTTAAGCCATATAACAAAAAGAGAACTTGTTTTTGTGACCAAAGAGAGTGGAATCCCTCTTATGGGAAGTTCAGCCTTTGGAGTCATAGATAGAGGAACGAATCTTCTTCAAATTCGTCCTGTCTCCGGTTGCAACCTTCGATGCATATTTTGCAGTGTTGATGAGGGTAAAAACAGTAAAACAAGGGTAACAGATTACATTGTCGATCCGGATTACCTTTATGAATGGGTTAAAAAAGTCTCAGAGTTTAAAGGAGATGGCATTGAAGCGCACATCGACGGACAGGGTGAACCCCTCCTCTATCCTTACATGACCGAGTTACTGGAACAGCTAAACAGGATCAAGGAAATATCAACGATTTCCATGCAAACAAATGGAATTTTGCTCTCTGAAAGAAAATTTGAAGCTATAGAGCCTTTTATAACGAGAATAAATCTCTCAATAAGCTCTCTGAGAGAGGAAAAGTCATCCATGCTTGCAGGTATTAGATATCCTGTGGAGAGAGTTAAGAGGGTTGCAGAGATGATTGCTAACAGTAGGGTGGATTTGCTGATCGCTCCTGTATGGGTGCCGGGTATCAATGATGAGGATATTGAGGAAATCATCAGATTTGCTCTTGATGTTGGTGCTGGCAGAAAGTATCCGCCATTGGGAATTCAGAAGTATATACCCTACAGATTTGGAAGAAGACTGAAAAATGTAATCTCGTTTACAGAATTTTACCGAAAGCTTGGGGACTGGGAGAAGGAATATGGAGTGAAACTTATTCTGAAACCAGAAGATTTTGGGATGCACAGAAGAAAGCGTTTTCCACATCCATTCAGAAAGAATGATAGAGTTGATGGAGTGGTGATTGCGAGAGGTAGAATGCGTGGCGAGATGCTCGTTGAGTCTTCAAACAGAGTTATTACTGTGAAAGGAGAGTATAAAACTGGCAGACATATCAGAATGAAAATCGTAAGGAGTAAGGATGGGATCTTCATGGGTGAAGTGATTGATTAAATCCCTTAGATGGACATTTGTTGGTGGAACAGGCATATGTGCTGATATGCAGATTGATATGTATGATGTTCAGCATGCCCATAAATTTTTAAAAATCTGAAACAAGTACTGGTTTTCGAAAAATGAAAAAGTTTAAAATTGCAGACACAACCTTAAAGCATGAACCTGATTTTATTGGGGGCACCCGGAGCGGGTAAAGGAACTCAGGCTGAGATGATAGTCGCAGAATATGGCATACCACAGATTTCAACTGGAGATATGTTGAGAGATGCAGTCGCAAAGGGAACAGAGCTTGGAAAAAAGGCAAAAGAATACATGGATAAAGGAGAATTGGTGCCTGATGAGGTTGTAATCGGGATTGTCAAGGAGAGGCTTGCCCAGCCAGATTGTGACAATGGTTTTATCCTCGATGGATTTCCCAGAACAATCAAGCAGGCTGAGGCTCTTGATGAGATTTTGAAAGAGCTTAACAAGAGCATAGATGCCGTGATAAATGTGGCTGTACCGGAGGAGGAAATCGTTAAGAGAATCGTGAACAGAAGGACATGCAGAAACTGCAAGGCGGTCTATCACCTGATATATAATCCACCAAAGGAAGAGAATAAATGTGATAAGTGTGGTGGAGAGCTGTACCAGAGGGATGATGACAAAGAAGAGACTGTTAAAGAAAGGCTGAGAGTTTACAGAAGTCAAACCGAGCCTTTGATCGATTACTACAGCAAGAAAGGGCTTGTTTACAATGTTGATGGCACAAAACCGATTGAGGGAGTCTTTGAGGAGATAAAAGAGATTCTGGAAAAATTAAAGTGATGCTGTATCTCAGACTGCAGTTCGAACGAGCATTTTAAACGGCGATTTAAACGAATATCTCCTGAATAACCCTTCCATACTTTTCTTTTTTGATTAGCCACTTCCTTATTCTATCCATCACCTCATCATGATTCCTCAGAAAATGGCTTCCGTTTACAACCTTCAGGAAATATTTCGGTTCCTTTGCTGTGCTGTATAGATTTTCACCATCTTCAAATGGAATTATCTGGTCAGAGGATCCATGGACTATGAGTTTGGGACATTTCACATTTCTAATCCATGTTTTCGGCTCATAGATCTCCATCTCCCTTAAGAATCTATCTTTAAAGGATTCAAAATCTCTGAGCCCTCTGAGGACACCCCTCATTTTGTTGTGAGAGTATATCTCTTTTAGCATATCTTCGGTTATCGAATCAGAGCAGCAGGGTACTCCGACAATCACAAGATTGTTCACATTACTGCTGTTTGCCGCAACATAGGTGGCAACAACTCCACCCATGCTGAAACCGACCAGACTCGCGGATGTGAATTCACTGACGATAGAAAGCAAATCTTTAACCCAGTTCTCTATGCTAAAATCACCTTTGCTTAAACCTGTTCCGGAAAAATCAAAAATAAGAGAGTTCAAGCCATTCTCAGCAAAACGCTTCGCAATCTGATCATAGCCTTTCTCAATTACTGAGCCTGCCTCGTAGGGAAGCCCGTGACAGAATATGACAACATCCTCAACATGAACTCTGAGGTGCTTTCCAGAAAAAACGGTATCGATCTTCATGGCAACCTATCTGGAATTTTTGTTAATTAATTTTCCTAAATTTTCAGATGATGCTTTACCTTATTAGACCCACAAAAAAGGGTGAGAAATGATTGATTCACTTTGTAAAGGGATTAAACACCTACAAGTTTCTCAAGCTCTTCAAGATCTTTTTCAGTCTTTTTAATTTCTTCTCTTTTCTTTTTGACAAGCTCGGAAACTATTTCTTTGATATCCAGTGTAAGTTTGTAACTTTTCAGGGGCCTTCCTTTGCCCTTCTTTTTGAGTTCTCTCTCCTTTATCCAGTTCCATTCCTTCAGTTCCTTCATTGCAAGGCTAACCTCAGGCTGTCTCAAATTGGCTGCTCTCTCAATATCTCTTGATATGGCTTCTCCTGATTTAGAGAGGAAAACAACTACTTTTGCTATATTTCTGTTTAATCCTGCATCTGATAGGAGTCTGACGATTTTTTCCTCTTTTTCAGTGAATTCTTCCACCATCAAACACACCTCACGACGATGTTAAAGTTTAGTTATACTCACAACTATATAAATATTTTTCCATTAACCGATTTATTTAAATATCACGAATTGTAAAAATTAGGGTAAATTCCATCAATCAGGCAAAGGAGGTTAATTATAACCATTCTTAATGAATAGCGTGAAAATAAAATCTCTTTTTTAAAACCAGTCAATTGATAGTCATGTTTGGTTTAATATAATTTGCTCGAGATAAGATTTTTAGTTAAGATCATGAAAAAAGGGTGATTCTCTCAACATATTTTTTATAAATTAAACTTTGGAGTAAAATCAACATTCAGCAAAAGTTTAATATCCTGATGGTGCGGAGATAGAGAAAGGGGTAAGCAAGGTTAAGTGGGTTGAATCACCAATCTCAACATTAGAAAGCCGAGGTAGCCTAGCTGGTTGGGGCGCCTGACTCATAATCAGGAGGTCGGGGGTTCGAATCCCCCCCTCGGCACTTTTTCTGGGTTTACGAATCCCAAAGAGCTTATTTTTCAAAATAGATACTTTACAGCAATTAGGGATCCAAAATATTTAATTTTTCTGACTTTGCAATCTCTCTCAATTTTTTATCAAAGGTTACAAACTGATCACATCTTTCCTGCTGGCAAGTCAGGATTTGAACCGCATCGGCGACATAGATATGATATGTAAATATGAGGCGTATGCTTTCAGCTACGATATTACCAAACAATGGTATAATCCTGAACAAACCCATTCTCACCATTGTTTCCATTTCATTCTGAAGTAGATTAAAAGTATCCACAGCATTCAGAAGGGCTCTCCGCTCATACTTGTCGAAAACTACGGAAGCCTCCGCAATGTTCCACTGGGATGTAACGAGTATTAATTCATCCCTGTATGCCTTATCAAAAAGGGAATCAATTTTTTCAGATCCCTCTTCCTCAACGTATCTCTTCACAAGAGCACTTGTATCTAAATATACCTTGGGTTGAGACACAGAATCCACCTCGAACTCAAACTTTGTGATGGTGATCGATAGGTTATCTAATCTTCTTGAGTTATCTACCTTCTCTGATGACTCTCACAACTTCCTCAGCTTTTGCACCCCTCTTCCTGATTTTTGGTATATCCTTTGGTGAAATTATCTCTCTGCTTAAGTTTAATGTGGATGCGGTCTTTTTGAGGAACAGTATCCCGGATATATTCTCTAAGGATTTCTCAACCATGCTGCTGAAAGTCTCTCCAGCGAGTTCTTTTTTTATCTCATCAACTATGTCTTTGTTGAGGCTTAAGGTAACCTTCGTTTTTACGGACATATGTATATATGTATATCTGTCAATACTTAAAATTTTTGTAAGATTGATCGGTTCTTGCTTTTCCTGGGTAAAAAGTAAGTGTTTAAGTCACTTACAACGAATTGCACTCCGTCTTCTGGAGCACACTCCAAAGGTTTAGTATTTTCATGATTTTCTTTAATGATCTTCATTTCTTCTTTGGGTTAATCAATGTACTTTTTCAGATAATTTCCTCCAATACCTCAACTTGGCTAATTTTGGCCTCTTCAAACATTTTATTTATTTTTTGGGTATTCTAAAACCCTTGCTACTTCTTTTAAGATTTCTTAAGAAATGTAAACCTCAATTTTTTCTTCTTCGAAAAGAATAACAAATTCTTTGGACGATATACTGCTAAAAAATATTGAAAGCCAGACATTTGTGTCTATAACTACTTTTGTTTTCTATCCCCACTAAACGACCTCCTTAATAAGTCTATCAACATCGATTCTCCTCCTTCTCAACAATTGCTGAGATCGTTCTGAGGCACACCAAGCTTATCTACTCTTCTGAAGATAATATATCATCCTTTATGATGACTGTGAGCTTTTTATTAGGTCATATCTAAAACTTCTCTGATATCCGTTGGTATTACTATGTCCTTTTTTGGAAACATTGACGATACTTTCTAACATTTTCCATATTTATTGGTAGAACCTATATAATAAGTATGTTCTACTTTATTTTTATGATATAGAGAGGTATTATATATATGTATCTATTAAAACAGTTTCCACATCGTTCGAGAACATTCCTACCACGATCAGATGATCATCGTTCTTACCTGGAGATAGATCTACAATTACGGACTGATTGCCAGGACCTGTAGGATTTTGCCCATCTTTAAAATACCACTGGGTTCCAACAGACAGAGAACCAGTGTAGTTGACATAGACAACATCATTTACCATCATTCTAACACCTTCAAGATACTCGATGTCGGGACCCCCATAGAATAGAACTGTAAAATCATCTGCTTTTTGGTCAACCAGTTGAAAAGTCACAATGTAGGAATATCTGGGTTTCTCAGTTAAGCCAAGACTCATAGCCATAACAAGTGTGGATATTACTATCACTATCGCTATCACAAAAATTGTTCCAATAATTGGACTTACACCTTTTATGTCCAGATTTATCACCTTATATTGTTATAAAAATAAAAAAAATTTAGACATATGTATCCAGTATCACCTGGGTTGTTCCATCCAAAAATGTTGCTGTTACCACAACATGATCTCTTCCACTTGTTCCACTACCAGTACATGTTAACGAGCTACCTACTGTTGGATTAGTCGTACTGTTTGTACAAGGAGATGTGACATTGATATAATCCACACTCTGATGATCTGGGCCGCCTTGGTATGTTATAACAATATCACTACCCTGCTGTGAAGCAGTCGCAGAAACAACATATGTCTTCTTAACATTGCTCCCCATTCCAAAGACGAAGCTGGCAATCACTGCAGCCAGTATGACCGTTATTGCCACCATCAGTATAACTCCAATCACTGGCGATACAGCCTTTTCATCCCTCCTAAACATCCTCCTTTCACCTCCCATTTTTTCTCACAATTATCATTATACAATGCCTATATAAACTTTTTCTAAATCACATGATATGGTTGTAAATTTTTCGATTTAAGTGTAAGATTTGTAAAAATTAAGGTTGTTCATTCAGTATTCTCTGTATGTTATAATTAGTTATTATTATCTACCACCTGAATATATTCTCATTTTCTCAAGATTTTCCAAGCTTCGATGAGAATCATGCACCCCCCTTCACCCAAGCCCTTTTCCCCGAAAGGGCAGTTAGCCTTTGCTCTTGATTCATAGTCTGCAGCCCTGATAACTCCTCTTAGATAAGCCAGACAAGAGTTTTTGTCACTTAATCCTCCCACTTCCGGGCAGGATTCAATCTCTGCGATGAGAATTATTTTATCTGCATCCTCGGATTCCCTCTCACTAACATTGGCTTTTGCCCCGTGAAGCATGAGCACTGTGTCTATCAAATCTGCAGGAGTTGTTACAGAAAGCTCCTTAACGATCCTTCTACCCTCTTCCTCCCCATACTCGAAAGCCACAGCCTCAAGCACCTTCACAGCCTGGGGTATCTCAAGGGTCAATCTCTGGATAAAGCGGTGAATAAAGGCTTCTCTTTTCTCCCTGCCAAGCTTTATGACTCTCCATTTTCTGGCAATTCTCTTTCCCCGTTCTTCCATCTTTATCACTCGTCTATTTCACAATAGAATAGTAAATTAGCGATATTCCGGCTATTTGAAGGATTATCGAACCCATCAACACGTACTCCATATCAAATCCGAAGTTGCTGGATATATAGAGTAGACTGGTCAGAGCTCCTCCAGTTATCAGAAAGAAGAAACCTGTGGAAAGCAAAAGAAGAAATTTCTGTTTTGTGTTCTTGTAGGCATCATATAGATGGATTATAAACGCTCCTCCAAGCATCAGGAAAAATATAGTCAGAATGTTCACCCAGACCATTTTATCACCTTTCTCATAATTTATATGCTATCTACCTCTGGCTTCCAGGCATTCTCTTTATATCTGGTTGTTGCCAGATAGAACTCAAAGCTGTAGACTCCTTCCGTATCTGAGACTTTATTGACTGCCTCCTTCAACCTCTCGAGAGTTGAGGCTCTTATCTTAAGTACTAAGTTGTGACTGCCGAGAGACTCGTAAATCTCGAGTATATTTTCATCGTTTTTCAGTTTCTCCACAACTTCTTTTATTCTTTCAGAATCCACATCAACAAGGAGAAATGCTGTTGCACAACCAAATCTATCTGGATTCAGCAGTACGGTAAATCGATCGATGTACTTTTCATTCAGAAGTTTGTTTATCCTCTTGTGGACTGTTGATATTGCCAGCCCTGTTTTATCCGAAATATCAGCCAATGAGAGCCTTGAATCTGTGACTAAGTGTCTCAGAATTTCGATGTCCCTTTTATCCATGATTTATCAGGATGACAATCAAATAAAAGATTTACCAAATTGATGCAAAATTTTCATGATTATGAGATAAAACGAAATTTTTTATCCTTTTCTGTCATCCATCTGATATCTTCTAATTGCCTTCGGGTCCTTTTCGCTGCAATCAACCCTAAATCCTGTAGATATTAGATAATCATGACTCTTTTTCCCCTTCCCATGGATTAAAAGCTCCAGCAAATCACTCTCCTCATCAATATCAACACTTGCATAGAATGAGTCAAAAACACTTATCGAAAGTCCCAGGGTCTCTGCAGCCCTTATATGCTTCATAAAGCTACCATAGTGGTATGAAACCCTGAATTCGGGATTTCTTACCAGTAGAAGATTTGTCCCGCCTTTTCGTCCTGGTGAGATTACAACATCTCCTTCAGTTTTGAAGAACCTCAGAAGTATTTCAGAGTTCAGTAAAGGGAGGTCTGCCATAACAATCGCAACAGGTGATGAGTTTTGAATGAATGAGTTGACAGAATCATCGAGTTTGCGCTCATCCACTACAATCTCCACACCATCAAAAAGGTTACATGCCATCTCGGTCTCCCTATCCGGAACTGTAACCACTGTCCTGAGTTTCAGTTCATTCAGGGCAGAAAGAACATCTGAGAGCATGCACATCGCAAGCTCTCTTCTTTCCTGAAGAGAGAGACATCCAGAAAGTCTTGTTTTTGGATTTTCAAGTTTAAATGGTATCAGAGTGGTTATCTTTTCCAGTTCCATAAAAGGTTAAGCGGTCTGAGGGGCTAATAAATTTAATCTTTTAGACTCTACAATGAATTCAGCTTTCGACAACCTTATATTTACTCGTGCCATCTCACTTAAAGGTGGAAAGCATGCAGGATTTAATCTGCAAATTCGTTTATCTTGATGGCAGAGAGATCGGTGAGTCTGTAGATGTCCACAGAGATAGACTGATTGTCAAGGTTGGTGGGGATTTTATAGCCATTCCTCTCGACAGGGTTGAGAAGGTGGAAGATGAAAAAATATATCTCAAGCAGTTTGATGAAAAGTCAGCAGAAAAAGCGGGACAGGAATGGTTTGAAGAAAAATCCAAACCTGTTTCAATTGAAGAACTGAAAATTTTCGGATTTGGTGAGGTAGAAGAGGTAGGTAAGGCAGAAGAGGAACATAAAAGCAGATTCTCTGTTGTTGTAAAGGAGATCGGTGAGCCGGGTGAGGAAGTTGGAGTTCTGGGTGATGAGAATGATGTCCCTGTTGATGAGGAAATGAACAGAGAAATCACCAAAAAAGTATCTGAAATGGGAGGGGAACAATCCAAAGAGACATCCGAATCGTCAGATGATAGAAAGGATGTGAAAGATTCGGAAGATGGAGATATAATAGACCGCCTCTGAACAGGTGGGTTGATGAAGGAGTACAAGCAGGTAATCGTCGTCAGAGATGACTTGAAGCTGTCACGGGGTAAGCTTGCAGTTCAGGTGGCTCATGCGTCCATAATAGGCTATGAGAGGGCTCCCAGAAAAATTGTGGAAGAATGGAGGATTGGAGGTCAGAAAAAAATTGTTCTTAAAGTAAAAGATTTACAGGAAATGATGCTTTTGAAGGACAGGGCTGAAAAAGCGGGACTCATCACGGGAATAGTAAAGGATGCAGGGCTCACAGAAATTCCACCGGGGACAATTACCGCCCTTGTTATTGGTCCTGATGAGGAGAAAAAGATAGATAAAGTTACAGGAGAACTACCTCTGCTGAAATGAGTCAGGGAGAGAAGTCTTATTTTAAAAATTTGAGATTGGAATTCCTGTCTTAAATTTTTGAGTATTTCCCATCCCCTTCTTTGCTGCATCTTTCCGGTGGATTTCATATGCTCTTCCTATTTTCCAGCTCCAGTCTTGTCTCAGGCTGAGATGTGAAAACCTTAAAATTCCAGTATTTTAAAATAACTCCAGCTCAAAATAGCTCCGGCGCCTTTAAAAATTAAACATGCTTGGCGGGTGAAAAATGGTTGATGTAAGGGAGATAGAAAGAATTGGGGAAAGAAAAGTTGGTATAGAAGAGTATATATCAGACACTCAGGGCATAGGAGGGGTTCTGAGGGAAGAACCTGATTATTTCCAGGTCTTTGAAGTAGCTGAGCTTCCTGAGCTGAATGATGATGGAAATTACCTTGTTATAAAGGTTAGGAAGACTAACTGGGATACCATTAACTTTGCCAGAGTTCTCTCAAACAGACTCAGGATAAGTCAGAAAAGAATAGAGTATGCCGGAACAAAGGATAAGAGAGCACAGACAGTTCAGTATTACTCCATAAAGAATGTTGATGAAGAACTGATTGAGAGGCTTGAAAGCACGAATATAAAGGATTGTGAGATTCAGGTTGTTGGAAGGACAAGACGGGGTTTGAGGCTGGGTGATTTGAAAGGTAACTTCTTCAGAATAAGGGTTACGGATGCAGATGCAGATGAGGAAGCTGTTAAGGCAATACAGCAGGAGCTTATGGAGAAAGGAGTCCCGAGTTATTTTGGAATCCAGAGGTTTGGAACCGTGAGATATATAACACATATTGTAGGGTTGCATGTACTCAGAAGAGACTATGAGGAAGCTTTCTGGACATATGTGGCTCTACCCTTTGAGTTTGAAAGAGAGGAGGTTAAGAGTATCAGGGAAGAGCTGTGGGGGAGCAGAGATGCAAGATATGGTCTGAGAGAGCTTCCAGCCTATCTCAGGTATGAGCGCAATCTTCTTCAAAAACTGATTGAGGAAAAAAGCGAAGAAAGAGCCCTTCTTTCTCTTCCCCGGACGCTCAAAATGATGTTCGTTCATGCATATCAGTCCTATGTCTTTAACAGACTTCTGTCTTACAGGATAAGGGAGTTTAGAAGTCTTAAGGCTGTGGAAAAGAAGGACTATGTTGGATTTGTTTCCATGGAGAATCTGAGCTTAGATGAGCTAAATCTGGATGGAAGAGTTGCAATCCCAGAAAACGATTTTACTGAGGCTGGAGAGCACTGGGATAGAGTTAATTTCCTGATTGACAAAAATATGGCTTTTCTTGCTCTACCACTCCCGGGATATAAAACTGAGGTAAATCCCGAAAGCTGGTGTCATCCGGTAATGATGGAGATTCTTGAGGAAGACGGAGTTTCTCTGCAGGACTTCAAACATAACTACAAAGAGTTCTCATCATCAGGAGAATTCAGACTTGCAGAGATACCGATAAACTTTGAAATGTTTGAGTTCTCTGCATATAATAATACTATGGATTTCAGTTTTTTCCTGTCAAAAGGATGCTACGCTACCTCCCTTCTTAGAGAATTCCTGAAAGATTCTTAAAAATCTTAGGAAGGTTTTAAGAAAATTTGTATAACACCGAATATAGATAATAGGTACATAATCTTTCAGATATGTTTTTATCTCATTGGGTTAAGAAAAAGTTCAGGTGGGTGTGATGTTCAAGGGAATTAAAAAGATTCTTGTTGGGGGCGAAAAAGAGGGTGAGATTCTCGAACTGTTCAAGGAGCATATAGAGAAGCTCAGCGAAGCATCGGAAACTCTTAGGATAGCTATTGAGAGTGACGATGCATCTCTGAACTACGAAATATGTGAGCTTGAGAGAACAGGAGATATAATACGAAGAGAAATAGCCCTCAGACTTTATGAAGGGGCCTTTCTTCCGGGAATTAGAGGAAGTTTTTACAGGCTGGCTGAGCTGATTGATGAGTGTCTCGACATGGTTGAGGACACATCAGTCTATTTCAGCCTTATTCCCGGAATAAATCCGGAAATCAGGGATCTATGTGTGAGGGTTGCTGAGATAAACTGTAAAATGGTGGATTACCTTTACGAGGCTTTCAGCTCTCTCGAGACAGATGCTGACCTCTCAGATAAGACCATCAGGATAAGGGCAAAGGAACAGGAAGTTGACGGGTTGAAACATCAGATTAACAAAAAAATGGCAAAAGTTCCCGTAAACTCCTTCTGGGAAGGAATAAATCTGACAAATTTCGTAAACAGCCTGGTTGGAATAAGTGACAGGATAGAAGATGCAGCCGACATGATTCAGATACTGAATGTCAGTCTTAGGTAAAAAGGGTGAATATAAGTCTTAGGTAAAAAGGGGGATTAACCATTTTTGAACTGATTCCCTTCCTCGGTGCTGCATTCATAGCATTTAGCATAGGCTCGAATGACACATCCAACTCTTACGGAATCTCTATTGGATGTGGAGTTCTGAGCTTTAAAAGGGCACTTTACCTACTCGTCTTCCTCGTCTTCCTCGGGATGGTTCTTCAGGGACAGAATGTGATGAGGACGGTTGGAAAAGAACTCGTGAGTTTGAATGTTGAGATTGTCAGTATCTCGCTTTTAATCTCCTCAGTTGCAATAGTTTTCTCAAACTGGAGAAGGGTTCCGGTTTCAAGCCATCAGGCTATTGTCGCCAGTCTTGTTGGTTCTGGCCTTGCCTATGGTATGAGCGTGGACTATGGCACGCTTATGAAAATCGTCGAATCCTGGGTAATCTCACCACTTGGAGCTTTTTTCCTCTCCATTGTGATTTACAGGTTGATGGAAGTTACCCTTTCAAAGCTCCCTCCCCTCAAGGCAGAAGTTATCCTAAGATACCTGCTTCTGATGAGTGGGAGTGTCATTGCCTACAATACAGGAGCTAATGAGCTTGCGACAGCCTTAGGACCTGTCGTTTACTTCGGTCTTCTTACGCCGTTACAGGCTGCTATCATAGGAACAGCTCTTCTATGGACTGGTGCCTATCTTTTGAGTGGAAGGGTGGTTGAGGCTATTGGAAAAGGCATCACATCTCTTGATCCTTATTCTGGTTTTGCAGCCCAGTTCGGAGCTGGATTGAGCGTGCTGCTTTTCACAACACTGGGTATGCCTGTCTCAACAACCTATTGCATAATAGGAAGTATAACCGGTGTGGGTATGCTGAAAAGTACAAAAACAGCAAAATCGCCTTTTCTAAAGAATATTTTACTTAGCTGGATTATAACACCTGTGATAGCTCTCACCCTCGCTTTTTCCGTCTCAATTTTGCTCCTTTCATTCTGAATTTAACCTTGCTTTAGAGCAGATAGTTCTCAGCTGATGGCATGATTCTATTATAATTTCGGCTATGACTTTATTGTAGAGATGTAAAGAGAATTCAGGAGAACTCGAAAAAGGTTTATAATTCTCCAGTCTAAATTTACTCATGGAACATCCTATACTTCAGGTGGCTCTTGACCTCCTGGAGCTTAAAAGAGCTATTGAGATAGCTGGAGAAGCAATTGAAGGTGGTGCTGACTGGCTGGAAGTTGGAACACCTCTGATAAAAAGTGAAGGGATGAATGCCGTCAGGGAGTTGAAGAAGAGGTATCGAGACCACAAGATAGTTGCCGATATGAAAACAATAGATACAGGGGCAGTTGAGGTTGAAATGGCTGCGAAAAGTGGGGCAGACATCGTGATAATTCTGGCTGCAAGCGATAATCCAACCATTGAGGAGGCAATCAGGGCAGCAAGAAAATACGGCTCTGAGATTATGGTAGATATGATAAATGTTCCTGACCCGGTATCAAGGGCTAAGGAGCTTGAAGAACTGGGTGTAGATTACATAAACTGCCACATAGGTATAGATCAGCAGATGATGGGGATGGATCCGATAGAGCTTTTGAGTGAGATGGTAAATGCTGTCAGCATTCCCGTCGCGGGTGCAGGAGGTCTGAATGCGGAGAAAGCTGCAGTGTGTGTTTCAAAGGGAGCGAAGATAGTTATTGTCGGAAGCAACATTGTGAAATCAAGAAATGTAACCGAGTCCGCCAGAAAAATCAGAGGAGCCATTGACGAGGCGTGGAAGAAGGGAATAATCGCTGAAAGGGATAGGAAAAGCGTGGAGGATGAAATAAGAGAGCTTTTCATGGAAGTATCAACACCGAACATAAGCGATGCCATGCACAGAGCAAAGGCGATGAGGGATATCTATCCGATTAATCGAGGAAAGAAGATTGTCGGGAAAGCTATTACCGTGAACACAATGGATGGTGACTGGGCTAAAACTGTTGAAGCAATTGATGTTGCAGGTAAGGGAGATGTGCTCGTTATCAAATGCTCCGGGGATACTGCTGCAGTCTGGGGTGAGCTCGCTACTCGAAGCTGCATAAACAAGGGGATAGAAGGTGTGGTTATTGATGGGGCTGTAAGGGATGTGGACGATATAAGGAATCTCGGGTATCCTTTGTTTGCAAAAAGGGAAGTACCAAACGCAGGAGAACCAAAGGGATTTGGAGAGATTAATGTTAAAATTGTCTGTGGTGGTTTAGAGGTCAATCCCGGAGACTGGATTGTAGCAGACGACAACGGTGTTATGGTTGTTCCCAGACAGAGAGCTTATGAAATTGCCAGGAGGTCCTTAGAGGTTAAAAAGCATGAGGAGAGGATAAGGGGGGAGATTGAGGATAGAGGAAGGACTCTCGCAGATATAGTAGAACTTTACAAGTGGGAAAAGGTTCAGTAAAAATTGGCAAAAATTGGCAGAGATTCAGTGGAAGGCTTAGGGTTTAGTCCTAAGGATTCATCTCCCTCTTGTTTTTCTGCTACTCTTCAAGCGACATCAGATTGAACATTACTCTTTCCACAATCTCCTGAGAGACGAAGGTATGTTCATTGCAGAGCCTGTTATTGCAGTTAAATCATAGCTTTACATAATTCAAAATACCACCTTCCTCAACCCAAGTTTACCATTGATATCTGATATAGCTATCGATAGAAATCTCAGGCAAGCAGTCTAAGAAGTTCAACCACAGCATCAAAGGTATATTCATCCGGTATTTTGGCTGAAATACCATATTTTATGAGTTCGGAGAAAGTTGGTGGTCCTATTGCTATTGATTTATCCTCAAGACTTTTTTTTACTTCTTCTTCAAGACCAAGCTCCTCAGCCAAGGAGAAAAAGCTTCTTACCATCATTCTTGAGGAGAAAACAACATAGTCTAACTCCCCATTAACAATTTTCCTGATTAGCTCTTCCTGGTCTCTTCCGTGCTGGTATTCTATTCTGTAAAGAACACATTCGGTTACCGAGGCTATTTCACCGAGCTTCATAAGTATCGGATCGCCCCTATCACTCCTGAAAATTGTAACTCTTTTCCCCTTCAGCATCTCTCTGAATTCTTCATAAAGGGTTTTTGAGTCGAATTTTGATGGTATAAGGGGATTAAACCCATGTTTTTCAAAGATTTCAGAAGTTTTCGGGCCTATGCAGATTAAAGTAACATTCAGTCTTTTCAGCTCTTCAAGAGCTGTATCTATCAGGATTTTCGCTGAAGTCTGACTCGTTACAATCGCAAAATCAAAATTTTTATTAAGATATTTGAGCGGGTTTTCTACTCGTGTTAGTCTAAGAAAGGGGATGGAGATAACATTGAAACCTGCATCCCTGAATTTTTTTTCTGTTCTTTCAATGTACTCTGCAGGTCTCATTATTGCCACATTCACCTTCAGGCATATGACATAAGAGTTTTTATTACTTTTGTAACTTCTGTAGCTTTTACCATCTTTACTTTTATTGCTTCTGTAACTTCTGCAACTTCTGTAACCCAAATTTTTTATTTCCTGTCTCATCAGCCCTACCATGGATGACCGAATCTCACCTTTCAACTCTGCTGTTGAGGGTATCTTACTTTTTCTGAGAAATTTTCAGATTGTCATTCCGGTTTACCTGTTAATCTTTACAGGCTACATGTTGGTCATTGCAGCGATTCTAATGATAGTGCCAGCAGAAAAGATTGAGGAGTTTGGAAACTACAGCATCTCTGAACAGGAAAACATTCAGAGGGAAATTGCAGAAGAACTTGCCTCCTACTTCATAGCCGATATTGTAAGAACGGCATCAATTCTGCTTCTTTTCGGATTACTTGTTTTCGTTATACATGAATTTGACACCGCTGGACTCTGTGCCTCTTCCATTGAGATTTCTAAGACCGGGAAAGCCTCAATAGGATTTTTCTTTGAAAAAGGATTTCTCTACACGATGAAAATGGTCTTAATTGATCTAGTCGGAATTCTGATTGGCTTCGCCCTTATATCTCCGGTCATCGCTTTCAGCTACTTTGGCTTTCCATCCTTTGCCCTTGAATATCTTCTCTCGATTGTCCTAACAATCCTCATGCTTCTTCTAACTTTTGCCAGATTTCACATAATAAAATGGGATGCTTCACTCTTTGAGTCAATAGCAGTGGGAACGAGGATTCTCATAAGACATCCTCTGAGTGCTGGAGTCGTCTTTATTGTATGGTTTGTGATTTCACTCCCGATAGTATCCTCTTTTCTGCTTTTCCCACCCCTGATAGTGTTGTTCCCCGTGGTTATAGCACTCTTTTATGTTATGATGGGGAACCTTTACATGAAGCTCATAGTCTCAGAATTCAGTGATGTATCTGAATAGTTCTGATCTTCTTCTCAATTTTCTCCTTTTCAAATCTGTCGAGGCTTGATTGCTCAATCACCGAGCTTAAAAACTGAATTGTCTCATCATAAACTCCTGTATTGACAGGAAAGGGTACCCCATCCTTTCCACCTAAGGCGAAGGAGTACTTTGCCGGATCCTGTCTGTCATATTCGGAGTTGTATATGAGATCTGCAATTAGAGCAAGAGCCCTTACAGTTGCCTTTCCCATGCCCTCAATGAGGAGAAAATCCTCAAAGCTGTCAACATCAAGATCATATGCCCTCTCAACTGCATTCCAGTTGAGTCTTGCAGGAACAGCGAAATCAAAAATCACTCCCCCAAGTGTTGATTGGCCTCTGGGTATTTTTTTAACTGAGATGAGCTCCACATCTTTTTTCAAAGAATCTGGTGATTTTATGATGTCAAGAATCGTTTTTCTACACTCCTTACTTTTCTCAGAAACAAGATTGATCACATCCGCCTCCTTTCTCACCGATATTATTCCACTGTGGACATCACCGCTGAGTTCAACATCTCTCAGTTTTGACGGGGCGAAATGGTATCTTCTGGCAAGCTTTTTCTCGGCATTCATTCCCTGCTGAATTACTGTAAAGTAGTTTTCCGAGAATATAACAGCATGGTGATAGAGATCGTAGCCATCCTGAAGTGCATTGCCGTCTATTCTGGCTGAGAGTTTGCTGTTTCTCACAAGAAGCTCCACATCAACATCAAGCTCTTCAGCATACTTTTTTATATGTTCAGGTGTTTTTCTTGCTTGATTTCCCTTTCCACCAGCAATCCGTATGTTAAAATCAGAACAGTTCAAAACAGACTTTAACACACCTGTCATAACTGTTGTAACACCTGAGGAGTTCCAGTCAAAGCCAAGAACATTGGAAAATGACTGGAAAAAAATGGGATTTGAAATCCTCTGAAAGAATTCCTTTTCGCCGAATTCATCGATTATAACAGAGATTATTATTTTTGAGAGCTTTTTCATGCGATTAAGGAGCCAGAATGGAGCTTTCCCTCCGTGGAGGGGGAGATAGATAGACTGGGTTCGGAACATATGCATATTTCTCGCTTTACTGGCTTAAGACTTTTGGGTACCGTAAAAGTTATCTCCCCGTTGCTTGCAAGACCCCATGCGAAAGCATGGGGATACGCAGAGGGAGGAGGGTGGGTAAATAAGTTCATTTTCACGCCACTCGAAAATCAGAATAATGCCAGTAAAAAATATCGAAG
>Ga0209426_1000232_pt1 | contig 77312 bp, 65 predicted proteins | sample Deesub1362B_J571_FD_187697 | JGI IMG/M metagenome (GOLD analysis project Ga0209426, IMG submission 187697) | Deep oceanic, basalt-hosted subsurface ecosystem from Juan de Fuca Ridge flank, Pacific Ocean, CORK Borehole 1362B_J2.571 (SPAdes)... ... | reverse complement strand
GTGTGGCGAGGGAGGGGGCCTCAGTTCAGATGCGTCTTCAGCTCAGCCGCGGCCTGGCGCACGGCCGCTTTCACTTCGGGAATCTGACTCAGCGGATTGAGCAAGCCAAAGTCATGAATCATCCCGTTGTAGCGCACCGAGGTCACCGGCACACCGGCCGCATCCAGATGCCGTGCGTAGCCTTCGCCTTCGTCACGCAGCACGTCGAATTCGGCGGTCTGTATCAGCGCGGCGGGCAGGCCCTTGAGCTGTTCGGCGCTGGCGTTGAGCGGCGAGGCGTGGATCTGCGCGCGTTCGGCCGGGTTGGTGGTGTAGTTGTCCCAGAACCACTGCATCATGCCCTTGGTGAGGAAGTGGCCCTCGGCAAATTGCTGGTACGAGCCGTTATCGAACCCGGCGTTGGTCACCGGCCACATCAGCAACTGGAAGCGCAGGGCCGGGGTTTTCTGTTCCTTGGCCATCAACGCCACGACCGCCGCCATGTTGCCGCCGACGCTGTTACCGGCCACCGCCAGACGCTTGCCATCGACCCCGATCTGCTTGCCGTTTTCCGCGACCCATTTTGTCGCCGCATAGGCCTGGTTGATCGCTGTCGGGTACTGCGCTTCCGGCGACGGCGTGTAATCGACGTACACCGCGACCGCTCCAGAGCCGACCACCAGATCGCGAATCAGGCGTTGGTGCGTCGGGAAATCACCCAACACCCAGCCGCCACCGTGGAAGAACATGAACACCGGCAATTCGCCTTTGACCTTGGCCGGCCGCACCACTTTCAGGTTGATGGTCTGGCCATCGACCTTGATCGCCTTGTCGCTGACTTCAACCCCGGAGAGGTCGACTTTCACCGACGCCTGAGCGCCAGTCAGCACCGCACGGGCATCCTTCGGGCTCAGTTGTTCCAATGGTTTGCCACCGCCGGCGGCGAGGGCTTCGAGGAAGGCCTGGGTGTTGTGTTCGACGCCCGGGCTGCCGGCGGCGAATGCGTTGCCGATGGAGAGGGCGAGGAGGGATGCGGTCAGGGTTTTTTTGATGTTCATGCTCAATTCCATTTTTTTGATTGGTCGTGTTCTCTGTAAGAGCTGCCGAAGGCTGCGATCTTTTGATCTTTAAAAGATCGCAGCCTTCGGCAGCTCTTACAGGTTTGGGGGTGGTTTCAACACCGTGAACGCAGATTAATGAGCTGTCGAAATGTGAAAAAGCGGCTATAAAGCGTTTAACTGTCCACCAGAGAGTGACAATGAACCCGTTCGAAGACATGCGTATTTTTTGCCAGGTCATGGACTCCGGCAGCTTCACGGCGGCGGCTGATCAATTGGGCCTGTCCAAGCAGTTCGTGAGCCGCCGCTTGATGCAGCTCGAAGAGCGCCTCGGTGTGCGCTTGTTGAACCGTTCCACCCGACGCCTCGACGTCACGCCACTGGGTCAGAGCTACTACGAGTCGGCGCTGCGCCTGCTCGGCGAAGTGGAGCAGGTCGAACAGGGCATCGCCGGGCAGACCGCCGAGCCGCGCGGGACGATTCGCGTCAGTGCGCCGCTGTCGTTTGCCGTGGCGCATCTTGGGTGTTTGCTTCCGCTGTTCCTGCAGCGCTATCGCGATGTCACTGTGGAAGTGGATTTGAGTGATCGCCCGGTGGACCTGCTCGGCGAAGGTTATGATCTGGCGTTGCGTATCGGTGTGCTGGAAGACTCGACGCTGATCGCCCGGCGTATCGCCGCCATCGAACGGGTGTACTGCGCCAGCCCCGCGTATCTGGCTGAACGTGGCACACCGCTCACCCCCGAAGACCTGCACAGCCACGACTGCCTGCCGTACGGTCATGGTCGTTCCGTGCAATGGCGCTTCAACGCGGGGCAGGGCAAGCCGCTGCTGGTCAACGTCACCGGGCGCATGCGGGTGAACAACGGCGAGTTGCTGCGCGATGCGGCGGTGCAGGGAATGGGGATTACCTATCTGCCGACGTTCATCGTCGGCGCGGCGCTGAAGGACGGGCGACTGCTGCCGGTACTCGACGACTACAGGCCCGAACCGCTGACCCTGTCGGCGGTCTACCCGCAGCATCGCCAGGCGTCGCGCCCGGTGCAGGCGTTGGTCGAGTTTTTGCGCGAGCGCCTGAATCAGATGTAAGCGTTCCGAACTGTAGGAGTGAGCCTGCTCGCAATAGCGGTGTTTCAGTCGATGATGATTTGGCTGAACCGCCACAATCGCTGGCAAGCCAGCTCCCACAGTGGATCGGCGGTGCGGCTTACAAAGTCGCAACAACCGTATTGATTGGGCTGTTCTAGACTCGGGGCCGCTCAATCACGAGCATCGTCCGGAGTGCGCCATGGAAGTGCCCAACAATAAAACCGCCATCGACAGCAATCGACAGGCGTGGAACGATTCCGCTCGCCATCATCGTGAATCGGCGGAATGGCAAGCGCTGTTGAACGACGTTTCGCAGGCAGATTTTTCCTGCCTCGACGATACCTTGCGCGATCTGCTGGAACAGGTCGGTGTCGTCGGTAAAGAGTTGATTCAACTCGGTTGCAACAACGGTCGCGAAAGCCTGTCGCTGTTTGCCCTCGGTGCACGCAGTGTGGTCGGCGTCGATCAATCGGAGGCGTTTCTCGAACAGGCTCGCGAATTGAACCAGCGCTCGCCGTACAACGCTGAATTCATCGAAAGCGATATCCATCACCTGCCGGCTGCGCTGCACAGCCGCTTCGACGTGGCGCTGATCACCATCGGCGTGCTGAACTGGATGCCCGACATCGGCGAGTTCTTTCGCCACGTGGCGTTAACCCTGAAACCGGGCGGCAAACTGGTGATCTATGAAACCCATCCGTTTCTGGAAATGGTTGATCCTGAAGGCGTAGACCCGTACCGCCTCGCCAGCTCCTACTTCCGCGCCGAGCCATTCGTGCAGGAAGAACCGATTGTCTACGTCGGCAAGGTCGAGCAGCAGGCGGCCAAGTCCTACTGGTTCGTGCACACCCTCGGCGCGATCTTCAGCGGCGCCATCGCCGCCGGCCTGAACATCGCACACTTCAGGGAATATGCGCATTCGAATCGCGAAGAGGTGTATGACCAGTATCTGAATCGCGAGGCGCAGATGCCGTTGTGCTTCACCTTGGTCACCAGCAAGGCCTGAAGCTTTCCATCGCTCCAACCGGCCATATCGCTGGCAAGCCAGACTCCCACAGTTTTTTGGTTCGCACGAAAATAGCGAGGACACCTGAACACCTGTGGGAGCTGGCTTGCCAGCGAAGGCGTCGATAAGGTTTCAAGTCTGGCTGAAAGAATGAAAGTCGACTTCGACCGTTTGACCCTTCTGAATGTTCGAGCAAGCCTGTGCCACATAGCCGATGGCTCGAAGCAACTCTTCATCGTCGTCATCGCTTAGCACTTGTTTCAGATACTCACGAATTGCCGCGACATCAACGAGTAATGACGGCAACTCTAGGCTGGTGAGTTTGTAGCTCAACTTTCTGCTCCCTTCTGTTTTTGCGCCAATTTACTTGATCAAGCCATTGGCAACAGTCAGGCATAGCCTTTAGGGCAGGAGGGCGATTCTTTTTCGGCTGTGGGCAAAGTCCTGTGTTACGCAATCCACTGTAGGAGCGAGCCTGCTCGCGATGGCGGCCAAACGGCCGCCATATCTTACGACCGAATCACGCCTGCGCCGCCGCACTCACCACCGGCCGCCCAGGTTTGCGCAGGGGGTCCAGGCGTGAGCCTTGATAGCGGCTTTCGCGGTAGAAGCGCCAGCGGCCGAACAGGCCGTAGACGTGGGTGACGCGGCCCTGTTCTTGGTAGCCCATGCGGATGTGCAGCTTCAGCGCCGGGATGTTGCGGGTTTCGCAGACGTCGACGACTTTGTCGCAGCCTTGAACCGCCATGGCTTCCCAGAGGGCGACTTGTACGTCCATCAATCGAGTGCCGCGGCATGCCGTAAAAAATCCTTGTTCAAATCGGCATAGGACACCCGCGGCACCCCCGTCAGCCGCTGCTCCAGCACGCGGTTCAGGGATTCTCCGGGGTTGAGATAGGCATCGCCGAAATCGCTGTCGAGCTGATTGGGGTGGGCGACGATTTCCAGCACGCCGTCGCTCGGTGCGGGGGCGTTGCGCAGGTCCACTGGCGTGCATACGTAGTCCGCCGTCGCGCCGGCCAGGCTCTGCAAGCGCCAATTGAGCAGACCTTTGAACACGCGTTTTGGCAGACTGAGGTTCTGCCCCAGATTGCGCGCCAGGCGAATCGGCACACCTTGCTGAGCGGCAAACCGCGCGACGATTTCACCAATCGGCCAGATGTTGTGCACGTGTTGGTGCGAGTCGATGTGGCTTGGCCGTACGCCATGTTCGACGCAACGCTGCCACTGCGCCTGCAACTCTTCTCGTACTGCGTCGCGATCTTCGCGACTCAGCCACAGACTATGGCGTGGCAGGCTCAGATCGAACACGCCATGCCCATCGCAAAAGGTTCGGCTGCGCAGAATCGAAGCACTCAGCGGCCGGCCGTAAGTCAGATTGAAGTGCAATCCGACCCGACCTTGCAGCGATGCATGCCTGGCCATCGCACAGGCCGCCTCAAACGCCGGCATGTTGGCCATGGCCGTGGCCGAGCTGATGACCCCGGCCTGAAACGCGGCGAAGATCGTCGCGTTTTCGTTCGGGCTCAAACCGAAATCGTCAGCGTTGACTATGACTTGGCGAGGCATGATCGCCCTCCGTGGTGATGACGACAGGTGTCGGTGCCGGTCTGGCCGCACGTCGCGCGCGCCATTGCTGCACCGTCGGTTTCAAGCGATGCCAGAGGCGCAACCCCAGCCCCAGCAATATCCCGCTGGGGCGCCAGGAATAGAAACTCCAGCGCCAGTGCTCCAGTTGGCCGGTCATGCGCTCGTGTAACTGGTGGCTGGAGTTTTCCAGGCTGACCCGCGAGGCATCGATCCAGCGCCATTGCTCATCCAGCCCCCAGCGAATCCATTCCTCCAGCAACACCCGGCCGCTGCCCAGATCGGCGTATTGCGGCAGGAACGCGAGGTTGTAATCGTAGAGTCGACCCTGTTCCAGCAAGCCGAGGCGATAGCTGATGCAACGCCCGTTGAGTTCCAGCGTCACCACCCGCACCAGGCCCTGGCCGGCGAGGGCGGTGAAGGCGCGTTCGATCCATTGCCGACTGCGCTCGCTGGCGAAGATCCCCACGCCTTCGTCACCTTTCCAGCTCACTGCTTCGACTTCGCTGATCGCCCGCAACAGCGGACCCATGCTCAGCGCATCGGGGGTAATGCGCCGCACCAGGGCGCCACACGCGGCAATCCGTTTGCGCGCCCGGCGCAGTTTGTAGCGCGGGTCACCGGAGACCTCCTGGTGATCCGCTTCGCTGATCAGATGCACCGGCACCCGACAACTGAGACGGCGTTCGCCCGTGGAACTGTGGGCCATCCATGGGGTGAGAGTGCTTTCTTCACCCGCAGGCTCGGATAACTCGTTGAGTTGCAGCAGCGCGTGCGGCAGGTGTCGACGGATCAGGCGCAGGGCTTCGCGCATGTCATCGCCCTTGAGCAACGACAGCAGCGCCAGTCGGTCCGCCAGTGGATGGCCCAAGTGATGCAACACGCGAAACGGCACACCGGCAAAGCGCTCGCGGCCCGCCACCAGCGGCAGGCACAGGCGCAATTCGTCCGCTTCCCAACCGAGCAGGATGTGCAGGCTCTCGCCCGCGCTCAGTGCCTGCTCTGCCGCGCACAACCAGCCCAGGTGGTTGAACGGCGTGTGATCGGTCACCCGCAAGCGCAGCGCTTCATATGCGGCTGCCGGAAAGTCGGCGGCGCACAGTGAAGTGCGCCATTCGAATCGCGCCGTCATGGGCTCAGGCCGCCGTGGCTGTGACAGGTGGACGGGACGGTTTGCGCAGCGCATCCAGCCGCGAGCCGCTGTAGCGGGTTTCGCGATAGAAGCGCCAGCGACCAAACAGAGTGTAGATGTTCATGATCCGGCCCTGCTCGGTATAACCCATGCGCAGGTGCAGTTTCAGCGCCGGGATGTTGTGGAACTCGCAGACGTCCACCACCTTGTCGCAGCCTTGCTCGGCCATGGCATTCCACAGTGCCAGTTGCACGTCCACCGACAGCTCGGTGCCCCAGAAGGCGCGGGTCAACTCGCCGCCGAATTCGAAGAACTCGCCAGGCTTCACCGGGAACATGCAACCGTAGTAGTGCCGGTCGAAATAGTCCCGCTTGCTGCCCCAGATAAAACCTACGGCATCGCCTTGTTCGTCCAGATACATGAGCCCGGTATGACCTTCGTTGGCCAACTCGGCCATGGTCCCGACACGGTCGCCGAAGTAGCGCGCGAAGGCGCTGGCGTTGTCGGCAGTGATCGTCACTGCCCTCACCGGTGGATACGGCTTGAGGTTGTGCGGCGGCACCGGGCTGACCAGATCGCGTTCCATCCACAGCAGCTCCTGATGGGAAAACACGAAGTGCTTCCACGCCTTGGCGAGGGTGACGCGCAGGCCTTTTTGTTTAATCTGTTGGCTGACTTTTTGCGCAATGCTCATGGTTTTTGCTCCTGATGATATGCAACGCGTGGCGTGCGGGCCCGCGTGGCAGAACATGAATCGACGGTTCATGAAGGGGTCCAGCTGAGGGCGAACAAGGTCTGCCCCGGCAGCTCGAAACGTACGCGGCCGTCCTGGCAGAGAAACGGCGCGTCGCGGCTGCGGTTGTCCGCGCCGAAGTAATGCAATGCACCGTTACTCAGCGGGCACCGGGCGCCGTTCAATTCGATTTGCTGCAGTCGCGTGCCCTTGTTTACGCCGAGCAGGCCACGCTGGGCGTCGCCGGCCATCGCCAGCACATCGACTTCAAAGCCGTCGTTCTCAAGCCACAGCACCTGATGCAGCCAGTGCTGCGCGATGAACTGCTGGGCCAGCCCCACCGGTTTCAGCTCGAAACCCTCAGCGCCCAAGACCCGGATCATGCCTTTGGGGTATTCCGGTTCATCGGCGGCCTGAAACCAGTTGAGCATGCTCAGCAAACCGTCCTGCGAGGCGTTGATCACCACCGAGGTCCACCACAGCGCGGCGTAGCGGGTTTCCTGATCGTAGGGGCTGAGGCTGGAGCCGCTGGACAGGTTGGTCTGATCCAGCAGCAAAGCCTTGCGCGGTTGGCCGCGAGCGTCGAGGCCAACCAGTTCGGCAGCTCGGCGCACGCTGTCGCGGTAGACCCGGGTGGCGAGCAAGTCGCGGATCATCCATTCGTGCCAGGCCAGTGCGTCGATCTGCCCGGCGGACTCACCGAGCAAGCGCCGCGCCCAGTCGATGCCACGCTTGTCTGCCGCGTTATCGGCGAACGGCCCGTTGACCAGCCGCGAACTGGCCGGCATGGCGATGCGCACGCCGGCCCTGGCATTCGCTGGATCGCTGCGTACTTGCCTGGCCATGCTGGCGAAAATCGCCCGGTATTGCTCGAAGCTCGAATAGTTGAGGTTCGGCTCATCGGCAAAACCGATGTAGTGCGTGCCTTTGCCGCCCAAGGCGCGGGTGCTGGCCAGCCACGCGTCGAGCCCGCCATTGCTTTGCACATCGGCGCGCAGATCGGCCTGACGCTGGCTGCCGGCGAGCAGGGTAATGTCCTGACGGATGCCGAAGCGCTCCTGATAAACCTTGCGAAACGCGTCTTCGAAGTGCGGATTCTTCGCCGTGACATCGACAAAGCTGTAGTAACTGGCGGCGGTCGCTTTCAACGCATCCAGCACCGCATGGCTACTGGCGGGCGGCATCACATAGGGCAGGGCGATGCCCAGATCCGGCGTGCGTCCGAGGATTTTGTCGTGCAGGGTCAGGTGGATCTGGCCGGTCTCTTCGCGCACAGGTTTGAGTTGCTGCGGCGTCTGCGCAAATCGATTGGCCGTGCCGTCGAGCCAGAACGCCGCTTTGCCGCTGCCTTGCAGGCGCAGACGCCAGACCTGTTCGCGTTCGCTGACCGGCAACGCCAGTTGATCGAACTGCCAGTAGGCGCGATAGGGTTTGAGCGCCAGCGTCAGTGGCTGATCATCGCCCACGCGTTGCGCCTGCAGCGCGTTGACCCCGCCATGAAACTTGCCGGCCAGCACCGCCTGTTCCCCCGGCGCGACCTTGAAATACAACTCGTCGCCGTTCTGCGTCTGCGCGCTGAAATGCACCTTGGCCGGTTCGAACAGCGCCACCGTGTGCTCATCGTGTTCGACCCGATAATTGCGGAAGCTGTAGCCAGGGATTTCCAGGCGATAACTGGCAGCGCCGGGCAGCAACGGCCAGCTCTGGGTGCCGCGGGTTTCGCTGGCCTTGATCAAGCGTTCGCCCTGCAGTTTGCCCTGGCCGTCGAGCAGGTACAGATGCTCTTCGTTGGCGTCGGCCTGCCACGCCGGGGTCCAGCGCACGGTCACGCTGTCCGGGCGATCGGCTTGCAGATACAGGCTGCCGTCGCGGATCTCGCCCCAGCGCATCGACGCGGCAAAGGCGTCCAGCGACAGGCCGAGACCGAGCAGCAGGACCAGGCGGTTCATGCGGCCTTCCGGTGCAGCATCTGCCACATCGGCGCGATGTCACTGGGCAGGATGATCAGGGTTTGCCAGAACGCCACGCCGCTCAAACGGCAGTACAACACCAGCATCGCCACCGTCACCGCCAGATAGGCAATCGACGACGCCGCTGCTGCGCCGACGATGCCGTAGGCCGGAATCAACACCAGGTTCAGCGCCAGATTGAGCAGGGCGCCGAGGCCCATCAGCAGCGACACCGTACCGGGGCGGTTTTTTCCCAGCAGGTCCAGACGCAGGATGCTCGCGTAGCACAGCCCGAGCAGCCCCGGCAGCAAGGCGAGCAGCGCCGGATACGCCGGTTGGTAAGCGATGCCGAACAGGGTGACGATCAGCCAGTTGCCGATCACGGCCATGCTCAGGCACGCGCCGAGCATCACTGTGGCGGTCAGGCGCAGGGCCAGCGGGGTGACCTTGTCCATGCCTTCGTCCTGTTGCAGCAGGCGTTTCATCAGCGGCGTGGTCACCGCTTCCGGGACGATCAGCAGCAGTTCGGCGGCGGCGCTGGCCATGGCGTAATGCCCCAGTGCGGTGCTGCCGAGCAGGGCGCCGATGAACAGGTAGTCCGAGCGCAGAATCACCTGCTGGAACAGCAGGTCCGGATGGCTGCGCGCGCTGTAGCGCAGCAGTTCGTTCTGGCTGGCGCGATCCCATTGCAGGTGCAGCGGTTGCGCGCGTTTGAGCCATACCCAACCGGCCAGCACCACCAGGCTGATCCCGGCCAGCCAACTGATCAGCGCCGCTTCCAGTGCCGCGCTTTTCCACATCCAGAACAGCGCGAGAAACAGCAGCAGCGGCGCCAGCGATTCGGTCAGGCGCAAGGCGTTGAACGCGACCACGCCACCGGAGGCGTTGTGCAGGGTCAGCAGACCGCTTTTCAGCACGGTCAGCGGTACCGCCAGCAGTAACAGCCAGGCCAGCAGACCGAGCTGCACGGTGACATCCAGTTCACTGCCGAACTCACGCACCAGCGCCACCACCAACAAGGTCAACAGGCCGGCGAGCAAGCATCCGAACACCAGCACCTGACTCAGCAGCAGCCCCATCGGTCGTTGCTTGGCGGCCTGATAACCGACGGCTGAATTCAACCCGCCACTGGTGGCAGCGCTGATCAGATCGGGCAAGGTGCTGAGCAGCGCAAACAGCCCGCGCTCACTGGGGCCGAGGATCCGCGCCAGCAACACGTTGCGCAGCAAACGCAAGGCGATCATCGCCAGTTTGGTGCCCATGCTCAGCGCCAGATGCTTGAGGTAATGGCTGCGGCTCATGGCCGGTTTCCACGAAAGATGCGCCACGACAGCAGCTCGGGATTACGCGCGGTGCGTTGGCTGACGCCGAAACGTGGCAGGTTCAGTGGATCGCCTTCGCCGCGATAGATGCCGGTGCCGGTGCCCAGCGCGAACGGGTAATCGTGGGCAGCCATCTGCCTGCGCACACGGTCGTCGTTGTTGCCGTTGGGGTAGCAATACACCGGCAGTGGCCGGTTGCAGCCGTTGTTCAAGGCGTCGCGGCTGCGACGGATTTCTTCGCTCAGGCGCACATCGTCCAGTTCCGTGAGGATCGCGTGGCTGGCGCCGTGCGGGCCGAAACGCACCAGTCCCGAGGCTTCCAGCGCCCGCACCTGGTGCCAGTCCAGCGCTTGCGGCTGCGCTTCGGGCGGGCATTCGTCAGTCAGGCGTTCGAGCATCGCCGGTTCAAGGTCTTTGAGGCTTTGCAGGTAATGCAGCAGCGACAGGCTGCGACGGTCGACATCAATGTCATCGACCAGTACCGGCAGTGGGCGATGGATCATGTGCAGGTATTCGATCAAGTGCATGCGGGCCTTTTCGCCATGGCTGCCCCACAGGGTCTCGCCAAGGCTTTCCCACCAGAAGCGCTGGCGGCTGCCGATGAAGTCGGTGGAGAGAAAGATGCTCGCCGGCACCTGATGTTTTTGCAGCAGCGGGAACGCATTGACCGCGTTGTCGCGCCAGCCGTCGTCGAACGTCAGCGCCACCCGTGGACGGTCGCTGCGCAGTGAGGTGGGCGCAAGGATGTCCATCAGCGGCACGCAATCGAAGTGTCGGCGCAGCCACACCAGCAGGTGCTCGAAGGCTTTCGGTCCGACACACAGCTCATTGCGGTGCGGCAAGTCGGCAGCGCGGTCGTTGGCCAGCACCCGGTGCAACATCAGGATCACCCCGGCGCCGTGCAGCTGATTTCGTCCCACCGGGGAATTGAGGTAAAGCCAGCCACTGGTGCGTTTTATTAATTGTTTGATCGCCATGGCTTCGCTCCTTTCAACGGTTTTGTTCAGGATTCCACTGGGCGTAACGCTGGCCGCGCAGGAACTGCCACAGGCCGATGCTCATGCCTGCCAGCGTGACCAGCAGAAATGCCGCAAGGCGAAACGGTTTGGGTAACCGGTGTTGTGAATCCAGCAGTCCGGCAATCGCCAAGGCGTAACCGAACAGTTGGGCGATCAGGGCCAGTCGATAGAACCCGTGGTCCTCCCACAGCCAGAAATTGCTCAGTAGCAATGGCAACAGGAGGATCGGTGCCAGACGGCGGATCAGCTTGTGGCTGATCAGCGCAATCGAATACAAGCCATGTTTGAACGGGTTGAGCAGTTCACGGCGCTGGGCGAGGCTTTGCAGGCCACCGACGGTGACGCGTTGACGGCGGCGGAACTGTTTGTCCGCTTCGTCGACACCGTGGTCGATCACTTGCGCCTCGGGCACATAGACAATGCGCTTGAAGGCGACCGGCGCGCAGGTGCTGAGAAAGAAGTCGTCATTGACCTCCGCCGGTACGCTCTGGAACAGCTCGCGGCGCAGGGCGAGCAGGGCGCCGTCGGCCGAGACCATGCAACCGGTGCGATTCTCCACCCGGCGCAGCCAGCCCTCGTAATGTCGGTACAGACTGTCGCCGACGCTCAAGCCGCCACCGGTCACCGGAATCACCATGTGCCCGGCGCAGGCGCCGACATTCGGGTCACTGAGGGGCGCGAGCAGGTAGCCGAGGGTTTCCCGCGACCATTGGTTATCGGCATCGGTGAACACCAGGATATCGCCGGTCGCCAGCGCCGCCCCGGCGTTCAGCGTTGCCGCTTTGCCCTGGCGCGGCAGATCGAGGACGGTGATGCGCGAATCGACCACCTTGTGCGCACAGGCCACGGTGTCGTCGGTCGAGCCGTCGCTGGCGAGGATGATCTGCAGCGTGGCCGGCTGATAGTCCTGCGCCAGCAGCGTGCGCAATTTGTGCTCGATATGCCGCGCCTCGTTGTGCGCGGCGATCACGATGCTGATGCTCAGCGGCGGCGCCGGGCTGTGGCGCCAGGCCGGGAACAGCGGTGCCAGCACGGTCAGCAGCAAAGGGTAGCCAAGGTAGGCGTACACCGGCAGCAGCAGGCACAGCCAGAAAATGAATTCAGCCACGGGCAGGCCTCCTTGCGGTCCAATGACACAGACTGAGAATGAACGCGGCACCCGCCAGGTGCAGACGCACCCAGTGCAGGCCCCAGAGTTGCAGGGTCAGAACGACATTGTGGTGCCGAGCGCTCTGACGAATGCTCAGCACCAGTGCGGGCACCAGGGTCAGCATCACCATGATTGCAGCGTGATGCGGAAAGCCGTCGAGCAAGGCCGAGAGGGTCAGAAAGTCCAGTATCCACACGCCAAGCGAGAGCAGTGGAAAACGCAGCAGCCGCAGGCTGAACCCATGGGTGCGCAGCAGTTGCAAGTGACTGCCTTGCCGCCACATTTCCTTGCCCATCCACTCCCGCCAGTTCATTTCGTAGCCCCAGTGCAGGGCCACGCTGCTGTTCACCGACAGCAGCCGCGCGCCTTGTTCGTGCAGACGCAGGGTGAACTCTTTGTCTTCGCCGGTGCGCAGGTGTTCGTTGAAACCACCGACCTTGTCGAACCAGTGCCGGCGCATCAGCAGGTTGCAACTGGGCAGCCAATCCACCGTATGCGATGCCTGGCTCGGCGGGCGCAGCGTGCGGCGTTGCCAGGCGGTGGCGTACCACGGCGCGGCAGCGGGGGTGTGCAGGTCGAGGCCGAACACGTCGGCCTGACCCTCGGCTTGCAGCTCGAACAAGGGCTTGAGCCAGTCTTCGGGCATCTCGACGTCGGCATCGATAAACGCGATCCACTCGCCGCTTGCCAGCAGGGCACCGCGATTGCGCAGCGCACCGATCAACAGGCCCGGCAGCACCAGGACCTGCGCGCCGAATTGACGGGCGATGTGCGGGCCGTCGTCGTTCGAGCCGTTGTCGACCACGATCAACTCGCAGTCGACCTCGGCTGCATGTGCGGCTTTTTGCGCGGCCAGCAGCGTGCGGCCAATGTGCCGCGCCTCGTTGAACATCGGGATGATGATGCTGATCCGGCTCATGGTCTGGCCTCGGTCAGTGGCGCCTGTTCGGCTTTGAGGCGCAGGACGCTGGTCAGCGCGAGCATGATCCACACGTATTTCTGGTTCGGCGCGCTGAGGAACATCAGGAACAGGGTCAGCGACAGGAAGCTCACGCCGAGGTGGGTCATCAGGTCCGCCTGTTGCCAGTCGCGCCGCAGCATCCACGCGGCGCGTGCGCGAATCAGGTTGTACAGGCCCAGGCCGAGCATGCCGACGAACAGCAGGCCGGCAGGAATCCCCAGTTCACTGAAGATTTCCAGGTAGGTGTTGTGCGCACGGCGGTACAGGTCACCGATCTTGCGGTTGGCGGAAAACGCCTTGGCGTAGCCGGTGGTCGCGTAGTGCAGTGGGAAGGTGCCGGGGCCGGAACCGAGCAGCGGGTTCTCGCGGATCATCTGGCCGCCGACCACGATGTACGAGGCGCGGCGGCCGAGGGATTCGTCCTGTGCCTTGGAACCGGCGCTGAGAATACTCAGCGACTGAATGCGCGCGACGTAGCCGGCGGGCATCGCGTAGATCGCCAGCGGAATCACGATCGCCGCACCGAGCATGGCGAACCCCAGGTGCCGTGGACGGATCCGGGTGAGTTGCGCGCGGTAGTGCCAGCAGCCGATCAGCAGACTCAAGGCCACCACCACCAGCCCGGAGCGCGATTCGGTTTTGGTCATGCCACCGAGCAGCAGCAGGCAGCAAGCGCCCCAGAACAATCGGTGCAGCAGGTTGGGCCCACGAATCACCAGCAGCAGCGCCAACGGAATGGCGAAAGCGATCAGCAGGGCAAACGCGTTGGGGTCTTCCAGAAGACCGGCAGCGCGCCCCTGATCCTGGAATTTGACCGAAAACATCGCCATGGCGCAGGTCGTGCTGACGCTCAGGGTCACCAGTCGGGCGAACAGGTCGAGATTCAGTTCACGGCCAATCAACAGGGTAATGACAAACAAGATCAGCCCGACGCTCAGTTCGCGCAGGTGTCCCAGCGACATGCCCACGTCATCGGTGTTGAGCAGGCTGAGGAAATACAGGACCAGAAACCACAGCAGAAACCGCCAGATATTGCTGCGCAGGCGCTCGCCGGGAATCTGGTGCAGGGCCAGTTGCAGCATCACGATCACCGCCAGCGAGGCGCCGATCAGTTTGCTTCCGGACAGCGCACTGTCCTTGAAGAAACCTTCAAACGGCACCAGCGCGGCAATGCCCAGCAGGCCCCAGGTCGGCTTGCGGTACAACACCGTGAACCCCACCAGACCAATGACCGCACCCGGTGCGAGAAATGGATAAGGGCTGGCGAGCAAACCGATGCACACCAGACCGAGCAGCGTGACGATCGAGAGCGGGAAAATCATGCGCGTGCCTCCCGTGCCGTGCGGATGTATAGCTGCGACCAGCGTTCGGCCAGGGCCTTGAGGTCGTAGCGATCCTGTTGCGTACGCTTTGCGTTGTCACACAATTGCCGAGCCAGGTTCGGCTCGTTCAGCAGGTTATCGAGCTGGCGGGCGAGGTCGGCGCTGGCGGCGGGTGTCGCCAGCAAGCCGTTGTGCCGATGCTCGAGTACATCGGGAATGCCGCCGACCGCAAACGCCACCACCGGCACGCCGCTCTGCATCGCTTCGAGCAGAATCATCGGCGTGCCTTCGGTGCGCGAGCTGATCACCAGCGCATCCAGTTGCTGCCACCACGGCTGCATGGCGGTCTGGTAACCGGGCAGGCGAATTCGTTGCTGCAAACCTGCGGCGTCGATCCGCGCCAGCAGCGCCTCACGTTCCGGGCCGTCGCCGAGCATCACCGCGTCCAGTTGCGGATGCTGGTGACACAGCGGAATCAGGGCATCGAGAAACAGGTCCGGGCCTTTCTCGCTGCTCAAGCGCCCGACATAACCGGCCAGCCAGCGCTGACGGTCAACGTTGCTGACCCGCGCGGCGGCGGCGGGTAACCCGTTGGGGATCACCTGCAGCTTTTCAGCTTGCACGCTGGCCTGACGATGCAATACGGCGATGCTCTCGGCCACGCACACCACCCGATCCACCGAGGCGGTGCGGCACAACTGCAGACTCAGCCAGGTGTAGAACTTCTGCTTGCGACTGCGCGGGGTGAAGCCGTGTTGGGTGATGACCAGCGGCAAACGCAACAGCGTCGCGCCGACCCAGCCGAACAACAGCCCCTTGAAGTTGTGGGTGTTGATCAGCGGTCGTTCGCTGCGCCGGGCCCGCAGGTGGCGCAACAACTCACCCGGCCCGGCACAACCACGACAGTCCACCCCGGCCTCGCGAAAGCGCGCGATCAACGCTGGCGGTGCATCGAGAAACAGCACCTGGTGCTGCCCCGGTGTCGCCAGGCAGTGATCGAGCAACATGCGCTCGGCCCCATAGAAGCCGCCGCTGCTGAGCAAGTGAATGATCGGCAGCGCGGCGTTCGGGGTGGACAGCGTGTTCAATTGCGCACCCAGTGCACGAAGCTTGGCACGGTCCAGTTCTTGTGCGGATTGCTCGGCAGCACGTTTTCGTCGTTGATCACCAGCAACACGGGCAGGCCCAGTTCGTGGGTGATTTGCGCCGGGTGTTTGAACCGGTGATCGAAGAACTCACGCACATAGACCAGGGCAATCGCCAGCAGCAGACCGGTGAACAGCCCGAACGGGATGATCAGCAGCGGTTTGGGGAACGCCGGCTCGGTTGGCTCAAACGGCGGGCTGAGCACTTTGGCGTTCGACAGGTCATCGTTGAGCGAACCGGCGGTGCTGCTTTCGGCGAAGCGTTGCGCATAGGTCGAGAACGCCGTGTGCAGCGCGTCGATTTCCGTGTCCATCTGCCGCAGCTTGCTCTGGGTCTGTTGCAAGGTGTGGATGCGGTTCTTGAACTCGGCGATGCGCGCGGTTTTCTGATCGATCACCTGTTGCACCACGGCCAGGTCGTTGGTGCGTTCCTGAATACGGTTGCTCACCACTTTGAGGAACTGCTGGCGGGTGCGGGCGATCTGCTCGCGGGTCAGCAGCATCGGCTCGCTGCCGGGCTGGAACACCGCGAGGTCATTCATGTAGCGGCTGACTTGCGTGGTCAGTTGCTCGCCCAACTGTTTGATTTCCCGATCCTCGAACGCCACGTTATCGACGGTGGTGGTGAAGGTGAAGGGGAAGGTGTAGTCGTTGAGCTTGTTGCTGCTGGCGGCCGTCAGCGCAGTTTTCAGGTATTCGAGCCAGCGCTGGCTCTGCAACAGGCGATCCTGATACAGGTTCAGGGCTTGCTCTTCGGTGTTGATCGCGTTCAGGCGGAAGGTGATTTCTTCTTTCGGATCGGACGATGCAACACTCTCCAGCAGCGCTTGCCGATTACCTTCCAGTCCATCGAGGCGCACCTGATACAAGTGCTTCTTGGTTTCGTAGAAAGACTGCGGCAGGTCGATCGACTGCAGCGCCTGACGGCTGACCAGATAGTTCTGCAGCAGGGTCGCAACGAACGTGGTGCCCTGATGCGGATCCGGGAAACTGTAGATGATCGAGATCACGTTGGAGCCGGGCAGGGTCTCGATCTTCAGGCTGTCGATCGCATCTTGCGTCAAGCCATCGAGCACCGTGTCACGCACCGGATCGGTTTGCAGCCCGAGCATGTTGCGCAGCGGATTGATCACGTACTCACGCAGCGGCGAAGAGACGTAACGGCGGAACGGGTTGCTCACCAGTTTGGCGAATACGCCCACAGGCGGGTCGTACTCGCCCTTGTCGCGTAGCTCGCTGATGGTCTGGCGGATCAGCGCCGGGGACCGCAGGATGTTGCTTTCGGTTTCCATGTCCGCCAGCGACGGCGGAATGAAGGTGGCGTTATCGACCGTCAGTGACGTGGTGGCGTCACCCTGGGAAAGTTTTTTCGACTGCACGATCACCTGGGCGGTGATATCGAAGCTCTGCTTGAGCACCAGCGGCAGTACCAACGCGATGACTGCAAAGATCAGGAAGACCCGTTTCACCAGCTGCTTGTTGGCGAAGAAGATCCTGAAGAACTCATGCAGGTAGTTTTCCTTTGGATTCATGATCGGTCACCTGAGAGTCAGTTGTTGTTACTGCCTTTGTTGTCGACGCGGTAGCCGAAGCTGAAACCCACGCCCTGGAACAACACCACGTCGGCCAGTTGCCGGGCCAGATCGCCGGCACTCGCCAGTTTGGTTTTTGGCACGAACAGCATGTCGTCCGGTTGCAGATAGGCGATCTGCGACGCATCGCCCGACAGAGCTTTTTCCACGTCGTAGTGCACGGCCTGCACCTGATTGCCGTTGCGGCGCATGATCACCACCGAGTCCAGACGCGCCTTGACGTTGGTGCCGCGCGCCAGGGTCAGCGCTTCAAGCACCGATACCGGACGGCGGATCGGGTAGGAGCCCGGTTGGCCGACCTCGCCCAGCACGTAGATCTCGTTGCCAGCGGTGGACTTGAGCATCACATCGACGCTCATCCGCCCCGGCAATTGCGCGTACTTCTGGTTGAGGAAGGTTTCCAGTTGATTGATGGTCATGCCTTGCAGCGGCACCGCGCCGATTTCTGGAAAGCTCGCATAACCGTCATTGCCCACGGTGATCTCGCGGCTCATGCCGGTAGCGGGGTGATTCAGCGCGCTTTTCAGGTTCTGCTCATTGGTCAGCGGGCTGATGACCTGCACCGTCAGTTGATTGCGGTTGGGCTGGAACAGCTGTTTGCGCTGGTAGGCACGCTGGATTTCATCGCGCGCCTCATCGGCGGTCAGGCCGGCGATTTTCACCGAGGTGTTGGCGCCGGGCAGGTTGATGGTGCCGTCGGGCAGCACCAACTGGTTGCCATTGAGCTGGCTGGCGGCGGTGAAGTTCAGGCCGATCTGGTCACCTGACTGCACGCGATAGGCATCCGAGCCGCTGGTGCTGATGTGGAAGATCACATCCAGCACGTCTTGCGGGCGCAAGGTCTGCTCGATCTTCGGCATGTCGGTGGCCTGGGCGTTGGCCGGGGTGGCGGTGAGAATATTCACCGGCATGTGCTGGGTTTCGGAATTGCTCGAGCAGCCTGCAAGCGGCAGCATCAGCAGAACCAGTATCTTGGCGTTCATGGCGTCATCCCTCGCGTTTGCTTACAGGTTTTTGTAGAGCCACTTGGGCATGTAGTACTTGCGCCGGTTGAATACGCTGCCGACCACTTTTGCCCCGGCCTGAGTCAGGCGTTGCACGGCGGCCTGGGCGACTTCCCAGCGGGTGTCTTCGGCGCGCACCACGAACACCACGCCATCGACCTGAGTGGCGAGCACCAGCGTGTCGGCGGCGGAATACACCGCGTCACCGTCGATCACCACGAAGCGATACTGCGTGCCCAAGCGGTCGAGCAGCGGGCTCAGGCGCTCGGCGGTCAAGTGCTCCAGGGTGCGGATCGGCCGGCCGTTGGGCAGCACGTGGAACGGCAGGCTGGAAACCTGCACCACGCAATCCTGCAACAGCGGCGGGTTGTCCGGGTTGAACAGCAGGTCGCGCAGGCCGCGCTCCTTGCCCAGGTTCAATTGCTGCGTGAGGCTGCCCGCCGACTGGCTGGCGTCGACCAGCAGCACTTGGCCGCTGCTCATCTGCGCCAGTTGGCTGGCCAGCGCCAACGCGCTGGTGGTGGTACCGGCGCCGGGGTTGGCGGCGGTCAGGAACAGGATCCGCAGATCCAGATCCAGCACGGTCGAAATCAGGTTCGATTCGCTGGGGTTGGCAATGCTCAGGCTTTTGTTGGTTGAACCGTCCATTAGCTTGCTCCGTGGCCGCTGAATACTTTGAAAGGGGTTTTCAACAAGATCTTCAGATCAAGCAAAAGGCTTTGCTCGGCGATGTAGCTGAGGTCCAACTCAACGCGCTGGTCGAAGTCGATGTTGCTGCGTCCGGAGATCTGCCACAGGCCGGTCATGCCGGGGTAGATGCTCAGGCGCGCGAGGTGATTGTCCTTGTAGCGGTAGGCGTTGAACGAGGTCGGCCGCGGGCCGACCAGGCGCATGTCACCGCTCACCACGTTGAACAGGTTGGGCAGTTCATCGAGGCTGGTGCGCCGCAGGAAACCGCCGATACCGGTGATGCGTGGGTCCTTGTCGATCTTGAAATCGATGGCGTCGACCCCGTGCTTGTTGAGGTGACGCAGCGATTCCTTCAGCTCTTCGGCGTTGCAGACCATGGTGCGGAACTTGTACATGCCGAAGGTGCGGCCGCGATAACCGGTGCGTTTCTGCACGAACATCACCGGCCCCGGGCTGGTGAATTTGATGGCCAGCGCCAGGCCCAGCAGCAGCGGCGAAAACACCACCAGCAGCACCAGCGCACCGAAGCAGGCCAACACCCGGTTGGTGCGGGACAGCGTCCATGGCCGGCCACCGTCACGGCCGGTCAGCCAGCCACGGCCCTGCCTGTGGATGGCGGAATCGAGGCGCATTCGGTGCTCGGGATCCATGCGCTTGTCGCGGCGCATCTGGTTGATCGGTACACCTTGTTCATGTCCAGTCATGGGGTCCTCCGCTGATGTTCAGCCGCGAGCGGCGCGTGGGCGATAGGCAGTGGGGTAGTAGTCGCGAAACCAGGCGATGAAACGCCCCAGTCCTTCATCCAGCTCGATCCGGGGCTGGAACCCGGTGGCCTGGGCCAGATCATCGGTCTCGGCACAGGTGTTGAGCACATCGCCCGGTTGCAGGGGCAAGAGCTCGACAATGGCTTTCTGGCCGAGGTGTTTTTCCATCAGCGCCAGGTAGGTTTTCAGCTCCACCGGGTGGTGGCCGCCGATGTTGAACAGGCACCACGGGGCCATGCTGCTGCCGGCGTCGGGGTGCTCGCGATCCCACTCCGGGTGGCTGTGTGGCGGATGGTCGGTGAGGCGCGCGATGCTTTCGACGATGTCGTCTATGTAGGTGAAGTCGCGCTGGTGCTCGCCGTAGTTGAACAGTTTCAGCGGCGTGCCTTCGGTGATCGCCCGGGCAAACTGGATGGGCGACATGTCAGGCCGCCCCCAAGGGCCATACACCGTGAAAAAGCGCAGGCCGGTGCTGGGAATGCCAAACAGGTGGCTGTAACTGTGGGCCATCAGCTCATTGGCTTTTTTAGTGGCGGCGTACAGCGACAGCGGGTGATTGACACCGTCGTGCACCGAATACGGCGTGTGCTGGTTGGCGCCATACACCGAGCTCGACGAGGCGTAAATCAAGTGCTCCACCGGATGGTGGCGGCAGCCTTCGAGAATGTTCAGGAAGCCGCAGAGATTGCTGTCCAGATAGGCTTTCGGATTTTCCAGCGAGTAGCGCACCCCGGCCTGCGCCGCGAGGTGGATCACCACCTGCGGTTGCTCGCGGACAAACAGCGCTTCGATCGCGGCGGCATCGGCCAGATCAATGCGCGCCAGCGAGAAGTGCCCGACCTGATCACGCACCCATTGCACGCGATCGTGTTTGAGCTGCGGATCGTAGTAGCCGTTGAAATTATCCAGGCCGACCACCGCATGTCCGTCGCGCATCAGCCGCAACACGCAATGGGCACCAATGAAGCCGGCTGCACCAGTGACCAGGATTTTCATGGGCGCAGTCCTTCGGGTGCGATGTGGCGCAGGCCGATGCCGCTGTAATGCAAACCGGCGGCGGCCACGTGTTCCGGGTTGTAGAGGTTGCGACCGTCGACAATCACTTTGGAGCGCAACTTGCTCGCCAGCAGCTCGAAATCCACCACGCGGAAATTCTTCCATTCGGTGCAGATCACCAGCGCATCGGCATCTTCCAGGGTGTCGTCGCGGGTGGCGCACAAGTGCAGATCGTCGCGATAGCCGTACAGGCGCCGGCATTCGGACATGGCCTCCGGATCGTAGGCCTGCACGCTCGCGCCTTCGGCCCACAGCGCGTCCATCAGGTAGCGGCTGGGGGCTTCGCGCATGTCATCGGTATTGGGTTTGAACGCCAGGCCCCAGATCGCGATCGACTTGCCGGCCAGGCCTTGCGGAAACTGCGCCTTGAGTTTGCTGAAAAGAATGTGCCGCTGGCTGTCGTTGACATCAGTGACGCTGCGCAGCAGTTTCAGCGGCATGCCGTTGTGTTCGGCGGTGTGCAGCAGGGCGCGCAGATCCTTGGGAAAGCATGAACCGCCGAAGCCGCAACCGGGATAGATGAAGTGGTAGCCGATGCGCGGATCGGAGCCGATGCCTTTGCGCACCGCTTCGATGTCGGCGCCCAGCAATTCAGTGAGATTGGCCAGCTCGTTCATGAAGCTGATACGCGTAGCGAGCATCGCGTTGGCCGCGTACTTGGTCAGCTCGGCGCTGCGGTTGTCCATGAACATCAGTTTTTCGTGGTTGCGGCAGAACGGCGCGTACAGCTCGCTCATCTGTTCGCGGGCCGCGTCATCGCGGGTGCCAATGATGATCCGGTCCGGGCGCATGCAATCGGCGAGGGCGCTGCCTTCCTTGAGGAATTCGGGGTTGGACACCACCCGCACCTGGAGGCTGCTGCGGCCGCGGCGCTGCAATTCTTCGCAGGCCTTGGCGGCGACCTGATCCGCCGTGCCGACCGGCACCGTGGACTTGATGATCAGGGTGCGATCGGCCTCCATGTGCGAGGCGATCTGCCGGGCGACGTTGAGCACATGGGTCAGGTCGGCGGATCCGTCCTCATCGGCGGGGGTGCCCACGGCGATGAAGATCAACTCGGCATGCTCCACTGCGTCGCTGGCCTGGGTGCTGAACAGCAGACGGCCAGCCTTGATGTTTTCTTCCAGTGCAGCGGATAAGCCCGGTTCGCTAATAGGCGGCACGGCTTGTTGCAGTTGTTTAATCTTGTTCGGGTCAATATCGACACATAAAACCCGATGTCCCACATCGGCAAGTGCGGCGGCTTGAATTAATCCGACATAGCCGGTGCCAAATACGCTCACGTCCATCTGCGCACCCTCGATAGAGCGAAAAGAAGAAGTTCGGAAGAAGACTGTAAAAGGGGTATAGCGCAGGGTTTGGAAAGCGTGTCAGCAAAATGACATGTTGCACCTGTATAACACTTGAGCGCTTTTTGGCGATTGGCCATCAAGTCATTGCTGCGATTGGATTTGTTGATTTTTTGCAGATTTGTTCAGATTCAAAATAAGCGATAAACGGTTGTAAGTCTTTAATTTAAAGGCTTCTAGCGTTTCGTGTGTGTCAGATTTGAGTCACCGGTTTTTTGACGCTTTGTGAAAAAAACAGTCAATTCTTGCGCTTTGATGGCCGGGTGCTAGTGTCAGGTTCTGACCGACAAACCTTTGACTCCCTGCCGTTTTGCGCGAGCGGTATCGCCATGTTCAGATATGCCAAAGAATTACTTTTATTTATTTACTTGCTGCTTTACTCCGAATATTACATTGATCGGTTAAATGCTATCGGCGCAGGTTTTGCTGTACTTCTTTTTGGCGCGATGTTTTTGGCGCTTACTTTGGCGTTATATCTAACGGCGTATATTCGTCAAGCTCTCATTCGCCACTTGTTCGCAATAACACTGTTTGTCTCGGCAGTGTTTTTCGATGTTTATACCCGGGTCACCGCGGATTACCTGAGCTACAGCAGCTTTGTCTCGCTGGTTTACTCTGGCGGCTTCATTCAGGAAGCCGCTTACCAGTATCGCGACGCGATCATTCATGGCGTGCTCAGCGGCCTGCTGTTGCTGTTCGGCATCGGGCTCAAACCGCGGCATGCGCTGGCAGTGCCCAATGCATTGCGAGTGGCGGCGCCGGTGTGTGGTGTGCTGCTGTTGAGCGCGGTGTTGTTCCTGCGGGCGGGCGAGGGGGCGCGGGGCTTGCCGATCATGTACACGCCGCTGGCCTATCTGAACCTGTTCACCTATGAAGCGCTGCACAACACGGTCGGTCCGCGTGAGCCCGTGACGCTGGCGCGCAGCGCTGCGACGGTCAATCACGACATCGTGCTGATTATCGACGAAAGCATCTCCGGCAATTACCTGGACATCAACGCGCCGTTCGGGGTGCACAGCAACCTCAAGCAGGCGCATCCGGGGGTCGAGATTTTCAACTACGGCTACGCCGCGTCCATTGCCAACTGCAGCGCCGATACCAACGTTACGTTGCGTTACGGCGGTACGCGTGCCGACTACATACGGATCAACAGCACGCTGCCGTCGATCTGGCAGTACGCGAAAAAGGCCGGGTTGCGCACGGTCTACATCGACGCCCAGCGCACCGCCGGCAATCTGCAGAACCTGATGACCGACACCGAGAAAAAGGACATCGACGAGTTCGTGCAGTTTGACCAGACCAGCGTGCGAGACCGCGACATGGCTGCCGCCGCGAAGCTGATCGAGTTGCTCAACGACGATCAGCCGGAGCTGGTGGTGATCAATAAAGTCGGCGCGCATTTCCCGGTGCACGACAAGTACCCCGACGCCTTCATGGCCTACCGTCCGACCCTGCCGCGCGGGCAGTTCACCGAAGTCGCCGATACCGGCAAACGCGACGGTTTCAACGGCCAGCCGGACGATTGGCTGCTGTACCGCAACGCCTACAAGAACACGGTGTTATGGAACGTGGGCGAGTTTTTCGCCCGGGTATTTGCCCAGGCCAGGCTGAACAATGCGCTGCTGATCTACACCTCCGATCACGGCCAGGACCTGCATGAGCGCGGCAATCCCGGGCTCAATACCCACTGCGGTGGTGATCCGGTGGAGGAGGAGGGGTTGGTGCCGCTGGTGGTGATTCAGGGCGATCAACTGCACGGCCCGGATTGGGCGCAGTCATTGCCGGTGAACAAGGACCGTTCCAGTCACTACAACATTTTCCCGACGCTGCTGCAGCTGATGGGTTACGACCTGGCGGGCATCGAGGCGGTATATGGCAAACCGCTGACGCTGCCGACGGCGGACGATTTCACCTTCAACTACCGCTTCAATGCGCGGCTGGGGGCCAGGCCTGAGTGGAAGCACATTGATCTGAACACCATTGTCACGCCGGGGGAGGCGGCGACCAGTGTGGCGACCGGGGATTGAGCGTTGTGTCGGGTTCACTGGCCTCATCGCTGGCAAGCCAGCTCCCACAGTGTTTCAGGGTGAACCTGGTGTTTGTGGACAACCCCAATCCCTGTGGGGGCTGGCTTGCCAGCGATGGGGCCAGTGCAAACACCACTGATTTGATCAGCCCGCAATCCGCTATCCTTGCCCCACACTGATCCAACGGATGGCGGCATGCTTCAGGTTCAAGGCGTTTTCAAAAGTTATCTCACTCCCCAAGGCTCATTGCCCGTGCTGCAAGGCGTCGACCTGACACTCGAACCCGGCGGCAGCCTGGCGCTGATGGGCGAATCCGGCAGTGGCAAAAGCACTTTGCTGCACCTGATCGCCGGCCTCGACAAGGTGGATCGCGGCAGCATCCACAGCGGCGAGCATCGGCTGGAGCAGATGAACGAAGCGCAACTGGCCGACTGGCGCCGCACGGAAATCGGTCTGGTGTTCCAGCAGTTCAACCTGATCGGCAGCCTGCGGGTCGAGGACAATCTGGCGTTTCAGGCGCGTCTGGCCGGGCGCCATGACCCGCGCTGGCAAGCGCATCTGGTGCAGCGTCTGGGTTTGGGTGATTTGCTCAAGCGTTATCCCGAACAACTGTCAGGCGGCCAGCAGCAGCGGGTTGCTTTGGCCCGGGCGTTGGCGTCGCGACCGAAACTGCTGCTGGCCGACGAACCCACCGGCAGCCTCGACGAAGCCACCAGCGATGAAGTGCTGCGCCTGTTGCTGGAGTTGCTCGACGACACGCCGACCACGCTGCTGATGGTCACGCACAGCCCACGCGTGGCGGCGCGACTGGCGCAGCGGGTGGTGTTGTCCAAGGGCCGTCTGACGTGAACGTGTTCTGGCAAACCCTGCGTGCGCTGCTCAGCCATTGGCGGCGGCATCCGGTGCAGTTCTTCAGTGTGCTGACGGGATTGTGGCTGGCCACCAGTCTGTTGACCGGCGTCGAGGCGCTGAACAGTCAGGCCCGCGACAGTTACGCCCGGGCGAGCCAGATGATTGGCGGCGAACCGCAGGCCAGCCTTGCTACGCCCAATGGCGCGACGTTTACCCAGCAATGGTTCGTTGACCTGCGCCGCCAGGGCTGGCCGGTCTCGCCGCTGTTGCAGGGGCGGCTGGCGCTCAAGGATCACCCGGATCAGCGCCTGCAGCTGATGGGCATCGAACCGGTGTCGCTGCCGGTGGATTCCGCCGTGGCCGGACAGGCGATGCCGATCGAGCGCATCGTCGCGTTCTTCTCGCCGCCGGGCGTTACGTGGATTTCGCCTGAGACCTTGCAGGCCCTGAACCTCAGCGAAGGCGCAACACCCCAGGCCGTCAACGGCCAAAACCTGCCGCCGCTGCAGGTACAAAAGGACATGGCGCCGGGCGTGTTGCTGGTGGACATTGGCGTCGCGCAGAGTCTGCTGGAGCAACCCGGGCAAGTGTCACGCTTGTTGCTGCCCAAGGATTTTCACGCCGAGTTGCCGGCCGCGTTCAATGGCCGGTTGCAGCTCAAAAGCAGCGCCGAGGAAAACAATCTGGCGCGCCTGACCGAGAGCTTCCACCTGAATCTTGATGCCTTGGGATTTCTCTCGTTCGTGGTCGGGCTGTTCATCGTGCACGCGGCCATCGGTCTGGCGCTGGAGCAGCGTCGTGGCCTGCTGCGCACCTTGCGTGCCTGCGGGGTCGGTGCGCGGATGCTGATCGGCAGCCTGATCGTCGAACTCGGTGTGCTGGCGTTGATTGGCGGGGTGTTCGGAGTCGTCAGCGGTTACTGGCTGGCGAGCGTATTGCTGCCGGATGTCGCCGCCAGCCTGCGTGGTTTATACGGCGCGGAAGTGGCGGGGCAGTTACGCCTGAGTCCATGGTGGTGGTTCAGCGGTATTGGTCTGAGTCTGTTCGGCGCGTTGCTGGCCGGCGCCAACAGTCTGTTGCGGGCGGTACGTTTGCCGCTGTTGGCGGTGGCGGACCCACAGGCCTGGCATCAGCAACATGCGCGCTGGTTGCGCCGTCAGGGTTGGCTGGCGGTGCTATTGGGCGTAATCGCGCTGCTGGCGCTGCTGTTCGGCGACAGCCTGAGCAGTGGTTTTGTGTTGATGGCCGGGTTGCTGCTCGGTGCCGCACTGGCGTTGCCGGTGGTGCTCAGCGCGGTGCTCAATCGATTGCTTGGGCGCAGTCGTTCGGTGCTGGGTCAGTGGTTTCTTGCTGATTGCCGCCAACAGTTACCGGCACTGAGTCTGGCGCTGATGGCGCTGTTGCTGGCGCTGGCGGCAAACATCGGCGCGGGCAGCATGACCGCCGGTTTTCGCCAGACCTTCAACGACTGGCTCGAACAACGCCTGAGTGCCGAGCTGTACCTCAACCCGGTGAATCCGGCGCAATCGCGCGAGATGTACGTCTGGCTCAAACAACAGCCGAACGTCAGCGCGGTGCTGCCCAACTGGCAAGTCGCGGTGACCCTGCAAGGCTGGCCGGCTGATGTCTTCGGGGTGATCGATCATCCTTATTACCGGCAGCACTGGCCATTGCTCGAGGCGATCGCCGGTGATCCGTGGGCGCACCTGGCGACGGACGATGCGGTGATGCTCAGCGAACAACTGGCGCGACGGCTGAAGGTTCGCGCGGGGGATCATCTGAGCGTGCCGACGCCGGGCGGGCCGTGGTCACCACGCATCGTCGGCATCTACGCCGATTACGGCAATCCCAAGGGCCATCTGTTGGTCAACAGCAACCACCTGCTGCGCCTGTGGCCGACGCTGACGCCGAACCGTTTCAACCTGCGTATCGCGCCGCCCGACATCCCGTGGTTTTTGACCGCGCTGCAAACGCGCTTTCAGCTCGATGATAGCCGCATCGTGGATCAGGCGCGGCTCAAGGGCTGGTCGGTGCAAGTGTTCGAACGCACTTTCGCCGCCACCGCCGCGCTCAACAGCCTCACTTTGGCGGTGGCCGGTGTGGCGCTGTTCATCAGCCTGCTGACCCAAAGCCAGAGCCGTCTCGGGCAACTGGCGCCGCTGTGGGCCTTGGGCGTGACGCGCCGGCAGTTGATGCTGCTCAACCTCGGCCAGACCTGGTTGCTCGCGCTGCTGACGCTGGTGCTGGCTTTGCCGCTGGGGATCGCGTTGGCGTGGTGTCTGGACGCGGTGATCAATGTGCAGGCATTCGGCTGGCGCTTACCGCTGCGGATCTTCCCGCTGCAACTGCTGCAATTGATGGGATTGGCGTTACTGGCGACCTTGCTGGCCTCGGCGTGGCCGCTGTATTCGTTGTACCGCACGCAACCGGCGGATCTGCTGAGGACGTTTGCCCATGAGGATTAACCGGGTTGCGCTGCTGTTCGCGCTGCTGCTGTTGGCCGGTTGCGATCAGCCTGTGCCTGAGCAGAAGGGCTTCGCCGGACTTGGCGATCAGGCTGCGCAGTTCACCGCTGTGGTGCCGGGGCGGGTATTCAGCTTCCCGGCGGATCACGGCGCCCACGATGGATTTCGTATCGAGTGGTGGTACGTCACCGCCAATCTAAAGGATCAGCAGGGCCACGATTTCGGTGTGCAATGGACGCTGTTTCGCAGCGCCCTGAAACCTGCGCCAGAGCAATCGGGCTGGGCCGGCCAGACGATCTGGCTCGGGCATGCCGCGGTGACGTCGGCTACCGCGCACCATGCTGCCGAGCGCTATGCCCGGGGCGGAGTGGGGCAGGCCGGGGTGAACGTGGCGCCGTTCGAGGCGTGGATCGATGATTGGCGCTTCGCCAGCGAGGCGCAGGATCCGCTGACGGATGTGCAACTCAGTGCCCGCGACAAAGCCTTCAGCTATCAACTGCACCTCACCTCCAGCCGACCGCTGGTGTTGCAGGGCGACAACGGCTTCAGCCGCAAATCCGCACAGGGCCAGGCCTCGTACTACTACAGTCAGCCGTTCTTTCAGGCCAGCGGCACCCTGCAAATCGACGGCCAGACCTACACCGTCAGTGGCCCGGCATGGCTGGACCGTGAGTGGAGCAGCCAGCCGCTGGCGGCCAATCAGACCGGCTGGGACTGGTTTTCCCTGCATCTGGACAGCGGTGAATCGCTGATGCTGTTTCGCACCCGACAAACCGATGGCGCACCGTATCTGACCGGCACCTGGATCAACGCCGACGGCCAGACTGAAACCTTGCACGCTGAGCAGATCAAACTCACGCCGCAAAACACCGCAAAAGTTGCCGGGCACACGATGCCGGTGCGCTGGTCGATCAGCATTCCCGACAAACACCTCGACATCAGTCTCGACGCGCTCAACCCCAAGGCTTGGATGAACCTGCGCATTCCTTATTGGGAGGGCCCGGTGCAGATCAGCGGCAGCCATGGCGGGCGCGGCTATCTTGAAATGACCGGATACTGACTGCTGATTGCCATTCATGTAGGAGCTGCCGAAGGCTGCGATCTTTTGATCCTGTTTGTAAAAATCAAAGTCAAAAGATCGCAGCCTGCGGCAGCTCCTACAGGGATTGGGTTGAACTCCGTTTCATTGCGCAGCCTCTACAAACTATTACCCGTGGAGGATTAGCCATGAGCGACGACCTGCAACCCCCAGACCTCAGCACCTGGCAGCGCCTGTTCGACGATCAGACCTACTGGCAGCAGTCCCCCGACGCTCATTATTTCGACCTGCAACGCATCGCCGACGATCTGCTCGGTCAAGGCGCGATCGATCTGGAGCAGTGGCAGATCCTGCGCGCCAAGGCCGATGACCTGCACAAGAATTCGCCCGCCGCGAATGTCGCCAATGAACTGGATGACCCTGACGCCTGAGGAGCACTCCCATGAAACCCGTATCCCCCAGTGAACATCCCGATGAACCCCGGCCACCGGGAGAGACCGAGCGCGATAACGACGCCCTGCGCCCGACCGACCCCAAGCAACGCAAGGACAGCGGCAAGGGCACCGCCAGTGGCGAATCCACTGCGCAAGAGACTGCTGCGGCAGAATCGAAAGCCAAGCCCTGAACAGCGTCTATGCTCAGTGGCACATTCGGCGCCAAACACGCGTTGGCGCCAGTTGCTGCCATTCACTACAGGGAAAGTACCGCTTATGAAGCTCCACGCTCTGGCCAAGGCCATCACCCTTGCAACCGTTCTGTCCGCCACCAGCTTCGTTGCCATGGCGGCGGACATTCCGCTGTCCGCCACCATCGAGGCCGATCAGGTCACCACCAAAGTGCTGGCCGTTGATGCGGCCAACCATCAGGTCGTGCTCGAAGGTGCAGAAGGTCGTCAGGTTCACGTCCAGCTCAGCGACAAGGCGAAAAACCTCGCCAACCTCAAGGTCGGCGACCTGGTAAAACTCGAAGTCCAACGCTCGGTGGCGGCTTACCTCGATACCGATGTGGATAAAGGTCTGCCTGGCACCGTCGAGCGTAGCGGCGAGCTGCGCAAGGCGCCGGGCAGCGAAAACCCGGGCGGCGAGGCTTATCGCCAGATTCAGGTGCAACTGAAAATCACCAAAATTGATTTGAAGAATAATCAGGTGACCCTGGAAAACCCGCAGGGTCAGTCGAAAACCCTCGACGTGAAAAAGCCTGAAATCCAAGTCAAGCTGAAAGATCTGAAAGTAGGGCAGAGCGTAGTTGTCACTTATACCGATGTATTAAAAGTGACCAGTCAGCATGAAAGCTGAGTATTAACTCTACAAGATGATTGTTCTTGTACAAATTATTGTATGAGAACAATCATCTGAAATGAGCTGAGCCGTGCTTTGAAAGTTTCACGAAAGGATTTCGTCGATAAATATCTATTAACTTATTCGTACATAAAATTTACCTTTGTGTATGACGACATATCCGCCAACTTCTATTAAAATCCTTCCCGTTCGCCCAGTGTCAGGGCTCTTTACCGGTGCATGGATTGCCAGGCCATTACACTGGGCGAACACCTCTTCGGAGCGGATGTATACAATTTCAGATTAAAAAAGGGCGACTTTGCGGTCGCCCTTTTTGTGTTCATGATCAAACCGATGCTTGCTTTTCAAAACGTTTGAGAGTGGCCTCGTACATTCTGGTACGACGGTGGTTTTTGCCGTAGGTGCCGGCGGCAGCGACGGTGCCTGCCTGGATGTGATCCAGATAGCGGAAAATCTTGCGCGGTGACAGCAGCTTGATGCCGAAGCCCAAAGCGACCATTCGATCCTGCAGGGTATAACCGGGAACTCGGTCATCCATGCAAAAGTGCAGTCCCTGAGACTTCATCAACCTGGCGTTCCACAACGTGCAAAAACTTTTGAGGTGAGTTTCCCGATAAGGTTTCGGCTCTTTACTGCGCAAACCCAATGCCGTTTTCGCCCGGCGAATATAGTGTTTGCAAAAACGCGAAGTTAGTCGCCAAGTGTCTCTGACAATCCCGCGATTGATTTGCTCGACACACCCGACTGCAGCAATGTCTGCAGACTTTGCGCACTCACGCAGCATCATCGCGAAGACTTCCTTGTCGTAGACAAAAGTGTCGGTGTGCAGCAGAAACAGATAGTCGGTTTCAACTTTTTCCAGCGCCAGATCCAACGCCTTGCCATGGGCGATATGTCCCGCTTCTTTGCCGGGGGAGGAGCGTTCGATCAGATTGATCCAGTCCAGCGAGCGCAAATAATCCAGACTGGCGTCGGCAGAATCATTGTCCACCACCCAAACCGGAATGCGCTGCGCCTGAACGTGCTGACGCAACAACTCCAGGCACATCCGGGTGATGTCCGGGGTTTTGTAATTTACCAATACAAGACTGAAATTCGGCTGCGTAACGGCTGGTAAATCAAACTGGCTCATTCGGGAAGCTCATCCGCGGTTGATCGGCGACAGGTGTCTCTCGGGCCGGGATGCTAGCGACGCAAGCTTAGTTGAAGCTTAATTTGCTGTTCAGGAAGTGAGGCGAGGTGTTTCGAGACACGACATCTCGCGCACGACGCAAGCCGGCCCACAGGCTAAACTGCGTGCTCCTCGGATGCGTCAAGGAAGAAACGGCACCTGCCGTCGCCCCACGGATGAAACCACTTTCCCTCTATCACCCGGCCCTGTACTGGCTGCGCGTGTGGCAAAAAAGACTGTTCCGCCAGATCGCCTGGCACTGCTCCAGCAAACGCTACGCACGCCTTGTGGCCGGCGCTGACCGTCTGCCATTTCGCTACCTCAAACACACCTCGAAACTCATCCGCAAACTCGGCGACTCCGACCTCGCCCTGCAACACAACAAAGTCATCAACCTGAAACTCGCCGTCGCCGCCATCGACGGCCTCATCATCGCCCCCGGCGAACACTTCTCCTTCTGCCGCCTCGTCGGCCGCCCAACCCGCAAACGCGGCTACGTCGAAGGCATGGAACTGTCCTTCGGCGAAGCACGACGCGGTGTCGGCGGCGGAATCTGCCAACTGAGCAACCTGATCCACTGGATGGCGATTCACTCGCCGCTGGTCGTTGTTGAACGCTCCAACCACAGCTTCGATCCATTCCCGGATGAGGGGCGAGTGCTGCCATTCGGTTCCGGTGCGGCAATTTTCTACAACTACGTTGACCTGGTACTGCACAATTCGACGGATCGGACTTTTCAGTTGAAGTTGAATGTGGGGGACACGCAGCTGGAGGGCGAGTTGTTGTGCGATCAGGTGCGGGCGTATCGGTATCACGTGTTTCAGGAAGGGCATCGGTTTGTGCGGGAGGGGGAGCGGGTCTATCGGGAGAATGAGATCTGGCGGGAGGTGAGGGAGAAGGGGCAGGTGGGGGAGTTGGTGGAGCGGGTGAGGTTGTATCGGAATCGGGTGGTGGTTAAGTATGAGGTGGCGGAGGAAATGGTGGAGAGATGATCGCTATACCGTAGATGGTGAAAAAATCATTTAATGGGCGGCGAGACTCCGTATGCGAAGTGTGGTCGTGTAAAAGGAGACGGGCTTATTTCAATCTCTTTTGATTAGAGTTGGAAAATAAATCTGACACCTTTCGTTCATCAACTTTTCTGAGCTGGATACGTATCACCCATGATCGTAATTGACATTTCATCTGATTTTACATCTTTTATGCTATTTATAACTAGTTCAGGTATTTCTGATTTTTGAAATAGAAATAAAAAAGCTCGAAATAAAGACAATCTTTTATAAGGCTGGCCGCTAAATAGTGATGGGTTTTTAAAATTTTATCAAAGGTTGGGTAATTTATCTTTTCAAGCTCTGGAATGTCCGTGTAGCCTTGCTTAGAGTCGTCAATTTTGCATTCGATAATAAATGAGTTTGCGTGTTTGATGAATTGCTCCGGAAACTCATCGTTGTTTATCGTTATTTCGTATTTTTTTGTTTTCCGCCCCCTTTTGCCGAGATTTATTTTTTAATTTGTTGGTTCTAATTGTTTAGCTGAATTTTTTCTTAAGTTTTTCTAGCGTTATGTCTAGATTAAGCTCTTCCACCTGTTTTTGTGTAGCGCACCAAGAAATGATAAAGGCGGCAGCGTCTTTAAATGGCAATGTGACGTGGCTATCCATAAATTCAAAAGCAATTCCATCTTTCAGGTATTCAGGGATATTTTCTGGATCTTCGTCCGTGCTTATATATATCCCAGACATTTCTATGCCAAAGCCATGCGATTTAATTAGGCTTTCTAAAGCTTTTGGCAAAAAACTAGAGTTTTGTAAGGATGATGACTCCAGTAAGTCTAGTAGACAATTGTTGACTATGCCGCGTTGCTTTTCTGAAAGCTGTTCTATGGTCATCATCTATTTCATCGTTGGGTGAAAATTTTTGGCGGTTGTTAGTGTTTCATCTAGGTAGATCCTAAATGTTATACTGTCGTGAGATGCGCTATACATTCGATTACCACTAGCTCGCGCCTGCTTGGTGGGAAAGGGGACGGATTTATTTTATGAAAAGAGGCTTTGCAAAAGGAATGTTTTCAATCTCTATTGATTAAAAGGGGGCGGGCTGCAAAATAAATATTTCCTCTTTAATTGGTTCGCTTTAATCACGTTAACCTAGAGTAGGGATTCAAAGGGTGGGGTAATATTAGATGAAGGCTTTTGGTGTTTTTCCGCTTGCTCATATGTTGGTTGGGTGGATGGATATTTCTTTTGCAATAATATCTACGAATATGGGCAGGATAATTTTTTTTTGCTCAATAGAAATTAATATTATCGCATCCCCAATTTTTAATACACCGCAACCGTCGTCCTCAATAGCGATTAACTCTCCTGTGATGTATGTGAATCCTAGATTGAAGGATATAGAAGGTGCGTTTTTTGTGGAGGGAATCAAGTTTTCACCCCAAATGAACTCATCATCTATATTGATTTCGATATCAAGTTTTTTATTTGCTTTAGGGGGTGAGTCTTTACATACTGACAAGCCTTTTCCATAGGGCGTTGAATATTCGACAAGTATTTTATTGTGCGTGCTTTTAACTATGCTTGCTATCGTAATAACCATTTATTTTATTTCTGGTAGTGCTCGTATTACAGTGTTGTCGATATTCATTACATATTTATCAGATCTAGTTGGGTGATATCACCCTGACAGTTGGGCTCATATTTTCAGGTCGAAAAATGGGGGCAAGCCGGAAGATAAATCTGTTCCCTTCCGGTTGGCCAGTAACCTGACGTTGGGTGTATTTACTGGGTGCAATCACTGGTATGAACGCAGTCATGATCATCCATATAGATTAGGACTTTTAAATTGTTGTCGGCTATCCAGAATGGAAACCCAGTCGTTTCGGAAAATAGCATTTTAAGATCTGCAGAGGTTTCTAGCTTCCAAGCATGAATCTTACTGTCTTGAACTATTAGGAACGGTTTTTCAAAATTTTGGAGCCTGTCGACTTTTTTCCAGAATTCTGGATCGTGTTTTTTTTGAGTGTTCTTCAAGTGGTAAGGGTCGAGACCCTTTGTTTCAGGGAAAAAAAATAATGTTGTTAGCCTGGTGATTAATTTAGATAGTTCATCGTCGCATAGTTTCTCATGCGCTAAGGACTGCTCTGCCAATGTTGAGTCTATTTCTTTTTCTAGGTAGTTCATTGAGGGTCTCCAATTCTCGCGCGTGATACAGGCACGGATTCTAACAAAATATGTCCTCTAACAGCCCCACCTGTACCCCGTTTGCCAGGCGTTTGATACCCGACATGAGGGTCTGCAGGACCGTCGGTGGATGGAACGAGACGAGGATCATCGATGTTCACCTCTGCACCCTTATTTTTGCCCTCTAGTACGCGCCATTCCGTAGGATAAGATTTTCCGTATTGGTCTTTACCCCACTTGGTAACTGTAAATTCATTTTTTGGTACGCCAGTTCGAGTAAATGCCTCGTCTAATCCTTTATGCATCTGCTGATACGACGTTCCTGGCGTATGTCTCCAGTCGAGGTCAACCTCTGAATTGAATTTCCATGTCCCACCTGGAACCGGTTGTGGGCAATTTGTTGGACCACTGGCCAAGCCTAGAGGATCCACCCACCCCGTAGGGTTAGGCACGTACTGATAGTTGTTCAACCCGCCCGCAAGCTTGATCGGATCCGGCGTCAAAAACCGCCCAGTGCCCGGATTGTAGTAGCGGTGCCGGTTGTAATGTAACCCCGTCTCGGCGTCGAAATACTGACCCTGGAAGCGCAGCGGATTATCGATCTCGCTGACGTCCAGCGCGGCGAGGTTGCCGTAGGCGCGGTACTTCGCGGACCACATGATCTCGCCACTGTAGTCGGTGAGTTCCTGCGGTGTGCCCAGATGATCGAGTTGGTAGTAAAACGGCGTGGCTTTGCGCGGGCCTTCGCCATCGAGCATCGCCAATGGACGGAAGCTACCGGGCTCATAGATGTAGCTGCGGTAGCGGTTTTCGGCGCTTTCAGCGATCAGACGTTCGCCTTGCCACAGGAATTCCGTGGTGTGACCGTCGACGGTTTTTTCGATGCGTCGGCCGAAGGCGTCGTATTTGTAGGATGCGGTACTGCCGCCCGGCAGGCTTACGCCGATTAGGCGGTGCTGGCAGTCGTAGCGGTATTCGGTGACGAGTTTCTGGCCGGTACCACGGCGTTCGCGGATCAGGTTGCCGTAGGCATCGTAGTCGTAATGGCGGTCACCTTGCATCAGCAGGCGGTTGCCTTTGACGTTGGAGAGGTTGGCTGTGCCTTCGTTGTTCTGGCCCAGCAGGTTGCCCGCCGGATCGTGGGCGAAGCTTTCCGGTGTCGTGCCGCGTACGCTAATGAGCCGATCAAGTGGATCGTAATGGTAGCTGCGATTGCCTTTACGGCTATCGTCGATGCCGGCGAGGTTGCCGTTGGCGTCGTAGTTGTAGCGGCGCTGGAACAGGTTCTTGTCTCGCTGGCCGACTGTATGCGCTTGCAGGCGGCCCTGTTCGTCGTACTGGTATTGGCTGAGCAGCAGACCTTGTTGGCGTTGCTGTTCGCGACCGGCGCTGAACTGGTGGCTGGTCAGGCGGGAGCCGTTGAGGTCGATGCTGCTCAGGCGTCCGCCGGACAGGTGATGGTAGTCGAGTGTGCTGCCATCGGGTAGGCGACAATGGCTCAGCTGGCCGACGCTGTCGTACTCGTAGCGCAGGGTGCCCCAGCCTTGGTGTTCCTCGATGAGGCGGTCTTGCAGGTCGTACTTGTAGGCGAGCGGCCAGTGACCGTCGTCGACGTTTACTAGGCGGCCGAGGGCGTCGTAACTGTAGTGAATCTCCTCGCCATCGGCGAGGGTTTTTACCAGCAGACGGCCAGCGGCGTCGCGTTGATACTCGGTAACGAGTTCGCTGCCGTCATCACCGAATTCGGTTTTCTTCAGCAACTGGCCGTTGAGGTCGTATTCGTAGGCCGTGCGGCGACCGTCGAAGCCGGTTTCCTGTTGGATCAGGCCGTTCGAGTAGTAATCGAGATGGTAATGTTCGCCGCGCTCGTTTTCGATGTCGGTGAGCAACAGACGCGAGTTGTCGTAGCGGTAGCGCAGTTGGCTGCCGTCCGGATTGATGCGGCGGCTGACCAGGTGCAGGTTGTCCGCATACTCATATCGCGTAACGCGACCGAGTTCGTCGCGTTCGGCGGTGACGTTGCCATAGGCGTTGTAGGTGAAGGCACGTGTTGCGCCGCCCGGCAGCGTGACTTGTGCCAGGCGGTTGGCCGCATCCCATTGGTAGTGGGTGATGGCGCCGGATTCTTCCTGACGGGTGATCTGCCGACCCAGTGCGTCGTAGCGATACTTGCGCTGACCGCCGTCCGGCAGGCGTTCTTCCAGTAACTGCCCGAGGTTGTTCCAGCCGAGTTGATGGCGGCTGCCGTCGGGGTGGCGGATCTCCAGCAAGCGACCTTGGGCGTCGTAGCTGTATAGCGTGGCATTGCCGTTCGGGTCGATTTGCTGGGTGATGTCGCCCTGACGGTTGCGTTGGTACTTCCAGCTGGCTTTGCCGCGATGAACATCGCTGACGAAACCATTGATGTATTCATACGTGGTCGCTTCGTCTTCCGGCGGGATGACGGCAGTCATCAGTCCGTTGTCGTCGTACCGGTATTCGGTGACGGCACCCAAAGGATCCTTTTCCGCGATCAACTGACCTTTGTCGTTGTAGGCCTTCAGATGTTCGGCGCCGTCCGGGTCGACCTTGCTGATCAGTCGCGCCTGGTCGTCGTGGGTGTAGACCTCTTCGCTGCCATCGGCGTTGGTTACCGTTACGCTGCCTTTGTCATCCCAGGCGTAATGCGCTTCCATCTGCGAGAAGTTGGCCCAGTGACGGATGCAGCGAGACAGTTTGCCTTCGTTCTCCCACTCCCAATAGAAGGCCGCGCCGCCCGCCAGTTGCCGCTCCAGAATCACGTGCTGTTCGTTGTAGCGATAGCGCTCGGCTTCGCCGGCCGCGTTCTTCGCTTCGATCAGACGGTGCTGTGCGTCATAGCTGTACGTCACCAGCGTTTGAACGGTGTTCCAGGTATCTTCCAGGTTGTCCGCCGGCAGGAACTGTTGATACTCCACAGCGATAATGTGTTTGCGGTCATAGCGCAGCAACAGGGCGCGACCGGCACCGTTATCGAGGCGCTTGATTCGACCGTGGATATCGCGCGTGACGTGCAGCCGATTGCCATAGCTGTCGCTGATGGCGATCAGGGTGGCGCCTTTGCTGTTGAAGCGGAAGTGGTAGAACGATGGGCGTTTACCTGCCTGTGCCAGAACCAGTTCGGCGGGATCGTCACCGAGAAAAATGGCGGCTCGTGAGAGAGTGTTGGTGATTGCTGGACGTTTTTCTGTTGGGAGAGGGAAGGGCGTTGCGCGGTTTTCGTGGTCGGTCCAGATGACTTCGTCGTCACTGATCTCGAGGCGATGCGCCAGCGCATGGCTCCAGCCATAACCCAGGCCACAATCGATTTCCACTGCACTGGTTCTGTACAGGCGGGTCCACTCAAACGGCAGCAGACCATCCAGTTGACCATCGGTCAGCGTCAGCAACTCTTCACCGGTAACCATCGAAACCGGGCATTTGTCGACTCGTGTGCAAGACACGGGCTCCGCGCTTTTGTTGGCGGGCGTCGTGGCTTGTCTTGAAGCATCGTCCCCGTGCGCCCCAGTACCTAGGCGAGCGTTTGTCTTACCATCGAATCGAACTTGCACTACGCCTTGTTTAACTTGCCTTCCAATACCGCGCGCGGCCACTGGAACATACTTGGTAACGTATGCCATGAAGCCTTTAATAATTTCAAAGATTGACTTAACAAAATTAACAACGGCTTTAAGGACGATTTCTCCGTATTTCTTGATTCGTGCGACGAGATAAATCAGCCCCGTGCCTTCGGCTGCCACTGTCAAAACGATGGAAATGACGATGTCGATGGCAATACCCACGACAGCCGCTGTAGTCATCTTTGCGGCATCGCCTGCGGTTTTCATCGGTGGCAAGCTGGCCAGCCAGATAATCGCAGTGTGCATCATGAGAAAAAGCGCTGCTTCGTCACTGGCTAAAAGCATGGCTTTTTTCATGACATCAGGGGCGGTTTTTGCTACATCAATTAGCTCTTGCGCACCTTCGCCTAATTTTTTTCCAAATTTGCCAGGATCCTGAAGGATATCGAGGACAAGTTTGATTCCATCCCAAACGCCTTTAATTGCCTCCCATCCACCGTCAAGGATGCCGCTACCGACGGCCATGACCGTACCTGAAAGAGAAAGGCTCGACCATTGCTGCCGATATCCCCCAGGCCCCGTCCATTTGTTGCGCAGAAAACCTTCGAGTTCGCTGTTAAGTCCCTTGTATGAGTCGAACAGCGTATCGATCTGCGCAGGTGTCACTTCGTTGTGAACGCGGATGATGTAATTTTTTCCCGGCACACCACCTGACCAACTACCTTTACCTTTAGCATCGAGTTTGACTTTGTGGATAGCGCCGCCATCCACTGCAACGACCTCAACTTCGATATCGCCCAGAGGAATGTCGTAAAGCGATTCGAACTTGCTCTCGATTAGCAAAGGACCTTTCAATGGGCATTGAGCCACAACACTGAAATTGTCATCAGTCATGCTTACCGCAGTCGATGATCCGCCTGCTTTGAGAATTCGCTCCATTCCCAACAGGGAGGGTTTATTGGTTTTATGGCTGACTTCATCAGCCAGACTTGCATACCAGGAATGGGTTTGCTTCTGGTAAATCGTCAGGCTGTTTTTGAAGTTCTTCAGTTGGTTGTCAACGAAGGCAATGCGTTCCTTTGCGATCATCAGCCTTGCTCCAGAATCAGGTGGTTTAACAGTGCTTCTTTAAGGTTTTTCGGCGCATCCGGGCGGCGCACGAAACGGCTGACTTTCAGCTTCAGGTTGTTCTCAGGCCAAGCGTTGTAAACATCCGGGCGGTCTTCTTCCAGCCACTGCATCAGGTTGCTGATCAGTGTCGTCGGGTTCTCCTTGGCTAATCCATCCAACAACTCCTTCGGCACCTCCCACCACGGCCAATCCTTCACCTTCGGCAACACCCGCGTCCCAACCTCCAGCGTCTGCCCGTTAATCAGATACCGTTCAAACACCGGCAGTACTTCCCCAGCCTTCTCCCCAAGCCCATGCAGAATCGGGTAAATATGCCGCCCATCCCAGAAGCGGAAAAAAACCTCAGTCCCGTCCGGCATCTTCACCTGTGTCAGGCTGCGCAGGTGCTCGAACACCTCGTTCGGTTCGGCGCGTGAGACGGCCAGCCAGCCCCAGTCGAGGGCGTCGGTTTCGGCGATCCACGGCAGGAATGCCGAGTTCGGTTTGAGTTCGGTGACGTAGGGCATCACCGGTTGCCAGGTGGAGTAGGGCGTGCCGCCCCAGATTGGCAGGAGCTGGGCGGTGGGTTCGGTCAGGTACAGGGTTTTCAGCGCGTCGGCATCGCTCGCTGCGCTGATGATCAGGTACAGGCGTTCACCGCTCTGCAGCGGCTGTTGCGCCAGCCAGTCCTCGGGTGTCAGTCGATCAGATGGCACAGGCACCTGCCTTGCATTTTTCGCATTCTTCGCAGAACGGCGCGTTGCGTTTGAGGGTGTTGATCTGGGCCGGGGTCAGGACCTGGCCGGCTTTGTCGGCGTCGGCCTGTTTCAGCACGCCGGGCATCAGCGGGGCGGCGCCAGTGCCGCTGCCGGGGCTGCCGCCGGAGTTGATGTTGATCGTTGGGCCGCTCAGGGTCACGCCGCCGGCGTCGATCTTGATGAAGCTGCCGCCGCCGACCAGGGTCAGTTCTGCGCCGGCCTCCATCACCACTTTCATGCCGCTGCTGAGGTGGATTTCCTGGCCTGCATCAATGAACTGGCCGGTGCCGATCTTGATGTGCTGGTTGACGCCCACGGTCAGGTGGTCGTTGGCGCGGGCTTCGACTTTGCGGTCTTCGTAGACGGTGTGGTGTTCTTCGGCCTTGAATTCCGTGTAGCTGTTCTGCTCGACAGTGTCGTGGCGTTCGTTGCCGACGCGGATCTTCTGGTCGTGCTCGATGTTCTCATCCCAGTCGCGCTGGGCGTGGAGGAAGATCTGCTCCTGACCTTTCTTGTCTTCGATGCGCAGTTCGTTGTAGCCGCCACCGCCCATGGAACTCAGGGTCTTGAAGGTGCTGCGGGTCTTGTTTGCCGGCAGCTCATACGGGACGGTGTTTTCCTTGTGGTACAGGCAGCCGCTGATCAGCGGTTGATCGGGGTCACCTTCAAGGAAGGTGACCAGCACTTCCATGCCGATGCGCGGGATGGCGATGCCGCCGTACTGGGCGCCGGCCCAGGCGCTGGAGACGCGCAGCCAGCAACTGGTCTTGTCGTCGGCCTGGCCTTCGCGGTCCCAGTGGAACTGGACTTTGACCCGGCCGTACTCGTCGCAGTGAATCTCTTCACCTTTGGGGCCGGTGACCACGGCGCTCTGGCTGCCGAGGATGCGCGGTTTCGGGTGGCGTAGGGGCGGGCGGTTCGGCACGTCCCACGGGGTCGCCTGGAAGCGGTTGCGATAGCCCTGATGGAAATCGTCTTTCAGCGCGGTGGTGTCGCTGGTCACCGACTCTTCGAGCACTTGCGGCTGTTTGCCTTCGTGCAGCACTTCGGTCAGCAGCCACAGGTCATTCCACTTGGCTTTCGGGTGCTCGGTCAGGGCGAGGAAATGGCCGCTGACCAGCAACGGCTGATCACTCTTGCCTTCGGCGAGCTGAAAGTCGCTGCGATGGCGTTCGAGGGCACGTTTGGCCAGGTGTTTGCCGCGCTCGCGGTCGATGAACCGGCCCGGGTAGTCGTAGTCTTCGAGGTCGGGCAGGGCATCGCCACGGTTCTCGCTTTCCAGCGTCAGGCGCGGTTTTTCGAAGTCGTAATCGCGGCGCGTGGTGCGGCTGGTGCGGGTTTCCAAGCGCAGGTCGAAACGTTTGATCACCGGATTGCTGGCGACCATGCCGGAGTCTTGCTGGTAGGCCACAGGCTGGAGTTTCGGGAACACCGTCTGGTCATCACCGAACACCAGCTTGTGCGCCGTGGCGCTGTGCTGGAAGTGGTAGTGGATACCTTCTTCCTCGCACAGGCGCTGGATGAAGTGCAGGTCCGATTCATCGTATTGCACGCAGTAGATGCGCTCGGGATAGATCGAACCGGTCTTGAATTCGTAGGCGTTGCTCTGGATGCCGTGTTCTTCGAGAACCATGCCGATGATTTTCGGCACCGTGAGGTTCTGAAAGATGCGTTGGTTGACGCGATGCGCCAGGTACGACAGTTGCGGGCGCAGGGTTACCGAATAGCGCGTCAGGCGCTTGCCCGAGTCACCTTGCGCGGCGCGGTAGATCTGGCCGTGGATGCCGCTGCCATCGGGCGACAGCTGCAGAAAGGCCGGTTTGTGCAGCAGGGTTTCGAGGTCCAGCGACGGCTGCTCACTGACCAGCTCCACCTCGAACACAAAAGGCTGGCTGATGGCTTCCCGGCCGGTCAGGGTGAATACCTGAAAATCGGCGGAGAGCCCTTCGATGGTCAGGGCAAAGTGGGTTTCATTGGCCGGCGCGAACATCCCTTGTTCCTCGTGCTGTACAGCGGCGTTCGTCGACTACCGCCAGGCGGTTCAACGCACGCGAAATTCTGGAGGGGCGTAAACAACATCGACCAGCAGGGCTGGTCGATGCTTGTAACGATCAGCCGTAATTAAACGACTGGAGCACGCCAGTCATCGGAACCCGAAGTACCGGATACTTCGTGGGTCCAGGTGATTTTGCGGTAGGTGAACTGCACTTCTTCCAGGTGGGTGAAGTGCGAGTTGCCTGGATCCTGGCAGTTGTGCATTTTGTTGTTGATGGCGACGATGATCGCGTCTTCCAGTTTGGTGGTGTAGTAGTGCTCTTGAGTACCTTGAGCAGAAGTACGGTACCACTGGATAACGATTTCGCTCATGCGCTCGCCGGAGGTCAGAGCAGCTTGCAGCAGAGGCGAAGCCTTGTCGTAGACCTTGGTGATGATCACTGGCTTGTGAACGCGCTGACCGGTTGGCTGACCGGATTGTGGGTCACGCGGGATGATCACGTCGTGGCTGAAAGCCTGAACCATGACCTGGTCTTCGTGGCCTTCCTGGTAGGTGTTGCCAACGGAGTCGGCGGTGAAAGCGCCGGCAGTGATCAGGCCTTGTTTTTCGCCGGTAACCGACATGTACGCTGGTGTTGCCATGGGGTGCTCTCCTTGCGGATAAATTTAGGGTGCCCGGGAGGCGAAATCGCCCGGTGGGTGCCTGACTGTTATCAAGGAGCGTGCCAGGTTTGTCGAAGGCCCCGGCAGCCGGGGGTGAAGCGGCTGTAGCCTGCGGTTTTGCCGATGTTTTCATTGAATCGAGATGGAAAGTGCGCAACTTCTTGCGCAGTACTGCGCAAGAAGTTGCGCACTTGGCTGTAAGCCTCTCCGATCAAGGGCTGTAGCGCGACAAGTCACGTTTTTTGCCGGACAAGTGCGCAAGAAGTTGCGCAGTAAGGCCAAGTGCCAGCGTCGAGCGTTTGAAACGATCCACCCAGCGCGACGGTCAATCACTCACGACTGCGCCGCAGGCGTCTGAACATTCCCCACCGCGAGTGAGAACGACATGAAAATCCTGATGGTTTTAACGTCCCACGATCAACTGGGTGATACCGGCAAGAAAACCGGCTTCTGGCTGGAAGAATTCGCCGCGCCGTATTACGTGTTCAAGGATGCCGGCGCGCAACTGACGCTGACCTCGCCCAAGGGGGGCCAGCCACCGCTGGACCCGAAAAGTGACGAGCCCGATGCGCAGACCGCCGCAACCGAGCGCTTTCGCAAGGATTCTGCCGCCCAGTCGGCATTGTCGTCGACAGTCAAGCTGGACACGGTAAAGGCTGCGGATTTCGATGCCGTGTTCTATCCCGGCGGCCACGGCCCGTTGTGGGACCTGGCTGAAGACCGCCATTCGATTGCGCTGATCGAAGCGTTTTACAACAGTGGCAAACCGGTGGCGGCGGTGTGTCATGCGCCCGGAGTGCTGCGCCATGTCAAAGGTGCGGACGGTCAGCCATTGGTCAAGGGTAAGCAGGTGACAGGCTTTACCAACAGTGAAGAGGAGGCGGTAGGGCTGACGGACGTGGTGCCGTTTCTGGTAGAGGATGAGCTCAAGGCCAAGGGCGGGATTTTCTCCAAGGGCGCGGACTGGTCGAGCTACACCCGTGAAGATGGATTGTTGCTGACGGGGCAGAATCCGGCGTCGTCGGAGGAGACGGCTTTCGCGTTGTTGTCACGGTTGCGCTAATAGCAAAAGCAAAAGATCGCAGCCTGCGGCAGCTCCTACAGGGGGAAACACATTCCATCTGTAGGAGCTGCCGCAGGCTGCGATCTTTTGATCTTTCAGCGCGAAAGCGCTGCCAGACACTCCTCAATCGAGCGCCGCTGCGTCTCGGCATACAACCCCAATTCATCAATGGTTGCACGCCCCAGCGCTTGTTCGAATGCCTGGCGGTTCGAGTGTTCGCCATAGTGTGTCTGCGCAGCATCCCCAAGGTTCGACTGAAAAATCCCCGCCGCACTCACTGGCAGAAAATCTTCGTACACCAACGGTTCAGCTTTCACATGGCCTTCGCGGAGCAAATCCTCCAGCGATGTCGATTTGAGGCTGCCCGCTGCCAAGCCTTTTTCCGTGGGGAAATAGCGAAAATACGCCAGCTCCTGTTCACGCATGCCGTCGACGCTGTCAGGAAATTCGCCAAAGTGTTGGGTCATCAGCGTGTTGTAACGTGCGGCGTTGCCTTCGTTGGGAAAGTCGCCCAGTTCATCGCGCGCGGCGTTCAACAAGCGGTCATACAGCGCCCGGCCTTTGGGTGTCAGCGCCGCACCGCGTTGTTCGATTTCGCCGAAACGCGCGCTGTGGCTACCGCGAGTCTCGTGCTGATCGGTGAAAGCGATCGGCTCGTCCAGCGCTTTGAAACTGGTCTGGCGCAACAGGATCGGGCACTTGCGGCGTGGCGGGCCTTCGATCACCGCTTTCGGGGTGATGCCGTGCACCGGCATCTGCGTCTGGACGATATCGATGTCCAGGGTGCGTGGGGTCAGGTGATTGATGTGCGGGCCTTTGAACGCCACCACATCGGCGATCAGACGGTGCTGGGCGCTGAGGGTCTGGTACTGCGCAGCGGTGACGGTGGCGCTGTGATGCCAGCGAAAGGTTTCCAGTGCCTGCAGGACGAATTCCCTGGCTTCATCCTCATTCAGCCCGCCGACGGACTCCGCCCGCTCGATCAGATGCAATGCCGCAGGGGTAAAGATCGAACGCCGGTTCAACACCGATTCGGCAAAACCGCGCAACTCGGGATCTTCGATCAACTCAAGGCGCAGTAATGAGGTGAACACCCGAAACGGGCTGATCTGCAGCGCCGCTTCATGCACCGCGCGAAACGCCGTGGAGTGCACCGGCACACCCGCCGGGGTCAGGTCGTAGTAGCCCACCGGTTGCATGCCCATCACCGCGAACAGGCGCGCGAGGGTCGCGAGCTCTTTGCCGGTGCCGACGCGGATCGCGCCGTGTCGCTCCATGTCCAGGCGCTCGATTTCACCGGTGCTGTCGAGCTGCCGTGCGAGGTCTGGCTGAGCGGCCAGCACTTCACGGTTGGTCTGTTCCACCAATTCCATCAGCGCGCCGTACAACGGCACTTCTTCGCGGTACATGTCGGACATCGCTTTGGAGAAGCGTTGGCGGATCAGGTCTGGGCTGACGAAAGGCTGCACGGTCATGAAAAAAATTCCTGCCACGGTCACGTAAAGGATGGAGGAAAAGATCGCAGCCTTCGCCGACGGCGGCAAACGAAGAATCCTACGAACTTCATTCTGCCAACGACTGATCCACCAGTTCGATCCAGTGCAAAACCTGCGTGCGTCCGGCGCCGGCCAGATGATTCTGGCAGCCGACGTTGGACGTGACGATCAGCTCCGGGCGCCCGCTTTCCAGCGCATTGAGGCGGTTATCGCGCAATTGCCGGGCGAGGGTCGGCTGCGTCAGCGAATAAGTGCCGGCCGAACCGCAACACAGGTGACCGTCCGGCACGGGTGTGAGATTGAACCCGAGGCGGGTCAAGAGCGCTTCGACTGCGCCGCCGAGTTTCAGCGCATGTTGCAGGGTGCAGGGGCAATGCACGGCGATCCGCCGCTGGCGGGCGGCGCACACTTGCTCCAGAGGTTCCTGAGCGAGCAGTTGCACCAGATCCAGCGTTCGCTCACTGATCTGCCGCGCCTTGTCGGCGTAGCGCGGATCCTGCGCCAGCAGATGCCCGTAATCCTTGATGAACGCGCCGCAACCGCTGGCCGTCTGCACGATGGCTTCCGCGCCGTTTTCCAGCTGTGGCCACCACGCGTCGATGTTTTGCCGCGCGCGGTCGAGGCCCTTGGCCTGGGCGTCGAGGTGATAGTCCAGCGCGCCGCAGCAACCGGCCTCGGCCACCGGCGTGACGCTGATCCCTAGTCGATCGAGCACCCGCGCCGTCGCATCATTGGTGTTCGGCGACAGGCCCGGTTGCACGCAGCCTTCGAGCAGCAACACCCGCCGCGCATGGCGTGGGGCGGGGCGTGAGCCGGTTACGGGCGAGCGCTGCGGCAATTTGCTTTCCAACATTCGCGGCAACAAGGGCCGGAATGTTGTACCCAGGCGCAGCAGTCCCTTGAATACGCCCGGATTCGGCGCCAGTGCACGCAAGCCCTCGCGCAACAAGCGCTGGGCGGCAGGGCGGGGCACGGCCTGATCGACCACCGCCCGACCGATATCCAACAGGTTGTGATAGTCAACACCAGAGGGGCAGGTGGTTTCGCAATTGCGGCAGGACAGGCAGCGATCCAGATGCAACTGAGTCTGCTCGGTGGCCGGCGCTCCTTCGAGCACTTGCTTGATCAGATAGATGCGTCCGCGTGGCCCATCGAGCTCATCACCGAGCAACTGATAGGTCGGGCAGGTGGCGTTGCAAAAACCGCAATGCACGCAGGTGCGCAGAATCTTTTCCGCCTCGGCCGCGCGCGGCAGTTGTCGGGATTGTTCGCTGAGGGTGGTCTGCATGGCTAGAACTCCGCGTACATCCGGCCGGGGTTGAACAGCCCTTGCGGGTCGAGTTGTGCCTTGAGTTGTCGGTGATAACGCATCAGCGTGCGCGGCAGCGGCTGGAACGGTGTGTCGCTGGCGCCATGGGTGAAGCAGGTGGCATGGCCGCCGAGTTCCTGGGCGAGAATCTGAACGTGCTCGTGATCGGACTTCAGCCAGCGTTGCGCGCCGGCCCAGTCGATCAACTGCTGACCGGGCAAGTCTTGCGGCCCGAGATTGTTCGGCAGCGACAGGCGCCACAGCGGCAGACCCTCGTCGAAAAAGCTCAGGCGTTGCTCGTTCAAATCGCGCCAGAACACCGAGTCCAGCGGCTCGCCGCCGAGTCGTTGATGCGCAGCGGTCACCGAGCCTTCGCCGCCCTCCAGGCGCAGGTACAGGCTTTGCCCGTCATGGCAGGCGCCGCTGATCGGCAACGGTTGCTGGCCCCATTCTGCCAGCCTGGTCAGCGCTCGGGTGCAGTCGATATCGAGGCGGATGCTCAGGCATTGACGCGGTTTCGGCAGGACTTTCAGCGAGACCTCGGTGAGCACGCCGAGACAGCCGAAACTGCCAGTCAACAAGCGCGACAGTTCGTAGCCGGCAACGTTTTTCATGACCTCGCCACCGAACCGCAGGTGCTCGCCAAGGCCTGTGATGACCCGGGTACCGAGGACGAAGTCGCGCACCGAACCTGACCATGGCCGCCGTGGCCCGGACAGTCCGCTGGCGATCATCCCGCCGACGGTGGCACTGTCACCGAAGGCCGGCGGTTCGCACGGCAGCATCTGCCCGGCAGCGTCGAGCGCCGCGAGCAACTCGCGCAGCGGCGTACCGGCGCGCACGCTGACCACCAGCTCGGTCGGTTCATAGCGCACGATGCCGCAGTGCGCGCGGGTGTCGAGCACTTCGCCGGCCACCTCGCGCCCCAGAAACGCCTTGCTGTTGCCACCCTGGATTTTCAGCGGCGTGGCGTTGGCCCGGGCCTGATTGACCTGATCCAGCAGGGCGCCGCTGGCGTCGACGTCAGCCATCAGAAGCGCTCCAGTTCGGGGAATGGCAATTGTCCGGCATGAATGTGCATCGCACCGAATTCCGCGCAACGGTGCAGAGTCGGGATGTTCTTGCCGGGGTTGAGCAGGCCTTGCGGGTCGAACGCGGTTTTGACGGCGTGGAACAGGGTCAGCTCTGCGCTGTTGAATTGCGCACACATCTGATTGATTTTCTCGCGACCGACGCCGTGTTCACCCGTGATGCTGCCGCCGACGTGCACGCACAATTCGAGAATTTTCCCGCCTAACGCCTCCGCGCGCTGCAGTTCACCGGGCTGGTTGGCGTCGAACAGGATCAGCGGGTGCATGTTGCCATCACCGGCATGGAACACATTGGCCACGCGCAAGCCGTATTCGGCGCCGAGGCGCGCGATGCCTTGCAGCACGCCGGGCAATTCGCGACGCGGGATGGTGCCGTCCATGCAGTAGTAGTCCGGGGACAAGCGGCCGATCGCCGGAAAGGCGTTTTTGCGACCGGCCCAGAAGCGCACGCGCTCGGCTTCATCGCGGGCCTGACGCACCTCGCTGGCGCCGGCCTGCAGCATGACCTCGCGCACCCGCAGGCAATCGTCGTGGACATCGGCTTCGACACCATCGAGTTCGCACAGCAGAATCGCTTCGGCAGCGACCGGGTAACCGGCGTGAATGAAGTCTTCGGCGGCGCGGATCGCCAGGTTGTCCATCATCTCCAGGCCACCGGGAATAATCCCCGCAGCGATGATGTCGGCCACCGCGCGGCCAGCCTTTTCTACCGAATCGAAGCTGCCCAGCAGCACCTTGGCGACCTGCGGTCTGGGCAGCAGTTTGACCGTGACTTCGGTGATGATCCCGAGCAAACCTTCGGAGCCGGTGAACAGCGCCAGCAAATCGAAGCCCGGCGCATCGAGGGCCTCGCTGCCCAGCGTCAGACGTTCGCCTTCGATGGTCAGCACTTCGATCTTCAGCAGGTTGTGTACGGTCAGACCGTACTTGAGGCAATGCACGCCACCGGCATTTTCCGCGACGTTGCCGCCGATCGAGCAGGCAATCTGCGACGACGGATCCGGCGCGTAATACAGGCCGAACGGCGCCGCCGCCTGGGATATCGCCAGGTTGCGCACCCCGGGTTGAACCCGTGCGGTGCGAGCCGCCGGGTCGATGTGCAGGATGTTGTTGAACCGCGCCATCACCAGCAACAGGCCGCTTTCCAGCGGCAGCGCGCCGCCCGACAACCCGGTGCCGGCGCCACGGGCCACCACCGGCACATGGTGTTGATGGCAGAGTCTGAGCAGGGTTTGTACCTGATCGAGTCGCCGGGGCAGCGCCACCAGCATCGGCGTGGTGCGATAGGCCGACAGGCCATCGCATTCGTACGGCTTGAGTTCGTCTTCGCGCCACAGAAGGTCGAGATCCGGGAGGGCGTGCTGCAGGGTTTTCAGCAGCTCAGCCTTGTTCACTTCCGGCAGCGGGCCGTCGAGGCGTTCGTCGTAGAGAATGTTCATTCCAATTCCATTGGCGGACGGGATTACCTGTGGTGAGGGGATTTATCCCCGACTGGCTGCGCAGCAGCCCAACCCAGAACATGCGGTGTGTCTGATTCAGCTTGGTGCTGGAACCGGGGCTGCTCTGCAACCCATCGGGGATGAATCCCCTCACCACAATAAATCCCCTCACTACAAGGATAGTTGTGGGATTCATCGCTGACTGCCCAGAAACTCCCGATACAACCGCGCAGTATTCCCCGGTTGTTCGACCATCGGCATGTGCCCGACACCGTCCCACACTTCGACCCGCAGATTGGCGATGCCCTTGCTCCACACCGGCACGCTGCTGACGTCGATCAAACGGTCCTTGCGCCCCCACAACAGCAGCGCCGGGCATTTGATTTCGGCCAGTTTCGGTTCCATCGGCGGGCTGGCGCGAAAGTCGCGGAAGATCTCTTCCAACTCATCACGCTGGCGTTGGTAACGTTGGGCGATGGCGTCCAGCACCAGCCCGGGTACCCACGGTGGCGAGGCCATGGTCATCGCATAAAACTGGCGGAATTCTTCCCGGGAGTTGATCAGGAACGGGTTATGTCCACGGGCCAGATGGCGTTCCATGTCGCTGGCCTGCGGTGCGGTGACGCCGGCCGGGTCGATCAGTGCCAGTGAGGCAATCCGGTCCGGGTAGGTTGCCGCCAGCCACGCTGCGATGTAGCCGCCCATCGAGTTGCCGATCACGTGGACTTTCTCCACACCGCACACGTCGAGCAGCTGGATCATGCGCTTGGCCTGCAGCGCAATGTCATAGCCGCCACCGGCCTTGAAGCCGGTTTCACCGTGGCCGGCGATGTCCGGAATGATCACCCGGTACTGGCGGACAAAGTGCCTGGCGAAGCGCAGCCAGAGGTTTTTCTCGGCGCTGTAGCCGTGCAGCATCAGGATCGCGCTGGCGGCTTCATAGGGCCCACCTTGCCAGGTCGAGACCGTCATTTCGGCAATCGGCACTTCGATCTTGTGCAACTTGTACATCCTGGCCTCGAGCGCCGTGCTCAGGTCATACAGCCAATGGCCGATCGCCGGATAACTCAACCAGCTCCAGGCCACGAAAACCGCGAGAGCGACAAACAGCACAAGCATCGACGTCTTCCTTTTACGTGTTCAGGACAGAATGTGGTCAGCCGGTTCCAGCGCCCGGGTCAACCGGTAGTAGCTGAAACTGAAGCCCGGAAATATCGCGATCACATGACCGCTCTTGCTTTGATACCAACTGTGACAGCCGCCGGACTTCCATACCGTGCGCTCCATCTCACGGTGGATCATTGCAGTGTAGGTACGTTCCGCGTCGGGGCGCACTTCGATGCTGCGCAGTCCTTTTGCCTGCAGGGTGTGGATACAGTCGAGGATGTAGTTCATCTGCGCCTCGATGATGAACAGCGCCGAGGTATGCCCGATGCCGGTGTTGGGCCCGGTGACGATGAACAGGTTGGGAAAGTCCGGCAGGCTGGTGCCCAGGTACGCGCGCGGGTACTGCGCCCAGACGTCCTTGAGTTGCACGCCGTGCTTGCCGGTCACCGGATAAGAGACCACGCCGTCGGTGGCGTCGTAGCCGGTCGACCAGACAATCAGGTCGACCTCGATGTGTTGGCCATCCTGGGTGACGATGCCGGTTTCATCGAGCGCGGCGATGCCTTGCTCGCGGCTGTGCAGGGTGACGTTGGGTCGGGTCAGCGCCGGGTAATAGGTGCTGGAAAGCAGGATGCGCTTGCAGCCGATGATGAAGTCCGGGGTGAGTTTTTCGCGCAACAGCGGGTCCGGCACCTGTTGCTTGAGAAAACGCAGGGCCTGGCGCTGGACCAGGTGAATCGCCGGTTTCGAATATTTGAAGGCGATGACCCGTGTTTCGAATTGCCAGTAAAGCAGCCAGCGCAGCAGCTTGTAGGCCGGTTTCACTCCCAGCAGCCAGCGCTGCAAAGGCCCGAACCGGCGATCGGCGCGCGGCAGCACCCAATGTGGTGTGCGCTGGAATACATGCAGTTGTGCGACCTCGGGGGCAATCGCCGGAATGACCTGCGCGGCACTGGCGCCGCTGCCGACGATGGCCACGCGTTTACCGCGGTAGTCGTAGCTGTGATCCCAATTGTTTGTATGAAAAGTCTTGCCCTGAAAGCGATCCTGGCCGGGGAAGGGTGGGATCACCGGTTGGCTCAACGGTCCGGAGGCGTTGATCACGAACTGCGCGCAGAACATCCCCTTGTTGGTGTGCACCGCCCACTGCCTGGCGGCGTCATCCCATTCGATGCGTTCGACGTTGGTTTGCAGTTCCACGCGTTCGCGCAGGCCGAAGCGTTCGATGACGTGTTCGGTGTATCGGTGCAGTTCAGGTTGGGTGGCAAACATCTGCGTCCAGCGGTACGGCGCGAAGGACAGCGAGTACAGCGGTGAGGGCACATCCACCGCTGCGCCGGGATAGGTGTTCTGGCACCAGGTGCCGCCGAAGAACGTCCTTCGTTCCAGCAGGCGAAAATCGTCAATGCCGGCCTTGAGCAAATTGACCGCCGCACATTGGCCGCCAAATCCGCTGCCGATGATCAACACCTGGTAGGTCCGCATGGGTCTCCTTTTTATAGTCGTTTCACCGTTTTCATCCTTTCAGGTATAGCTAAAAATTCGCCGAGTGGGAGCGGGCGGCTGGGCGGTGATGGCTATTTAGCGGCTGGCTGATAGACTCCCAGCACATCGGTCTGACGGTGTGCGCAGGTTCCGTTGAGTGGTCGAGGCCCTTATGCGAAACAAGGGGGGAAAGGGACTTTCACTGGCCAGGAGGCTTTATACATCGCGAACCCTCGGCCTGGTGCTGGGGTTGTTGTGCGTGAGCGTGGCGATGTACCCGCTTGACCCGTCGCCGTGGGTCTGGGCACTGATGCTGTTCAATGGCCTGGTCTGGCCGCATCTGGCGTTTCAATGGGCCCGTCGCTCCAGCGTTCCCTACCATGCTGAACACCGCAATCTGTTGATCGACGCGTTTACGGGCGGCTTCTGGGTCGCCGCCATGCAGTTCAATCCGTTGCCCAGTGCCACTACCGTTTCGATGATGGCGATGAATAACGTCGCCATCGGTGGCGTGCGTTTTCTCGCGGCGGGCCTGGCGGCGCAGGTCCTTGGAATCGGCGTCGGCCTGGTGGTGTTCGCCCCGGCGTTCATCCCGCCCACCTCACCTTTACAGCTGTATGCCTGCCTGCCATTGCTGATGCTGTACCCGTTGGCGCTGGGCTGGATCTGCTTTCGCCAGGCCTACACGCTGGGCCTGCACAAGCGTGAACTGCTGGCCCTGAGTCGCACCGACAGCCTGACCGGTCTGCTCAACCACGGCGCCTGGAAGGATCAACTGGACATCGCTTTTCAACGTTGCCGTCGACAGCAACAGGGCGCGGCGATTGCGTTGATCGATATCGACCACTTCAAGTCGATCAATGACACGTATGGGCATGTGGCGGGTGACATCGTCCTGCGCCAGTTGAGCAAAATGCTCAAGCAGAACCTGCGCGCTGCGGATATCGCCGGTCGCTACGGCGGCGATGAGTTCTGCGTGATTCTGCCCGACCTGCCGCTGTTCAATGCGGCGCAGGCGATGGAAGCCTTGCGCGAACGTTTCGCCACGCTGGGTTACGAGCAGAACCCGGCGCTCAAGGTCAGCCTGAGCATCGGTCTGGCGGCTTATGATCCGGCGCATGGCGACGCGACCCGCTGGCTCAATGATGCGGATCAGGCGCTGTACGAGGCCAAGGCGACCGGGCGCAATCGGGTGATTTGCAACAGTGACGACCTGCCGAAACAGGAACTGCTCGATTCGGTCTGACTGCTCACCACATTCACCTGTGCGAGCCGGCTCGCTCCTGGAAGTGTTCGGTGTCGGCGGCTCCGGTGTCGCATCCGCTATAGAGCCTTGCGTTGATGTCAGGTACGGTTTGAATCCCCCGACGCGAAACAAGGATCGATTCATGACGTTCTCATTTCCCCGCTCCCTGCTGGCCGCCAGCCTCGGCCTGTCTCTCGCCTTCAGCGCTGCCGGTGCCTTCGCCGAACCGCACAAGCAAGTGCTGGCCGATGCCGAGCAGTATCAGCCTGAAGCCCTGAAACTGCTGGAGCGGCTGGTCAACATCGACTCCGGTTCCGGCTATGAACCGGGCCTCAAACATGTCAGCGAGATCGCCATCGACGAGCTGAAAAAACTCGGCGCCACCATCGAGCTGGTGCCCAACACCCCGGAAAAAACCAACCACGTGCTGGCCACTTTCAAAGGCACCGGCAAGGCGAAAATCCTCTTGATGGCGCACATGGACACGGTGTTCAAGGAAGGCTCCGCCGCCGAGCGCCCGTTCCATATCAAGGACGGCCGCGCCTACGGGCCGGGGGTGATGGACGACAAGGGTGGCATCGTCGCCGGGATCTACGCGCTGAAGATCCTGAAGAACCTCGACTTCAAGGATTACGCGCAAATCACCTTCCTGCTCGATGCCAGCGAAGAAACCGGCTCGGACGTCGCCACCGACCTGATCAAGAAAACCGCCAAGGCCCACGACGTGACGCTCAACCTCGAACCGGGGCGTCCGGCCGATGGTCTGGTGGTGTGGCGCAAAGGCAGCGCAACGGCGCTGGTCGAGGTCAAGGGCAAGGCTGCGCATGCGGGCGTCGCGCCGGAGCTGGGACGCAACGCAGCGATGGAAGCGGCGCACCAGATTCTGCAACTGGGCAAACTCGGCGACGAAGCGAAGAAAACCACGATCAACTTCACTGTGCTCCAGGCCGGCGACCGCACCAACGTGATTCCCGATCACGCCACCGCCAAGGCTGACGTGCGCGCGGCCGTGCCGGAAGAGTTCGACCGGATCGAGAAAGACCTGGCGCGGGTCTCGCAGGACAAGCTGATCGCGGAAACCGAAGTCACCACCAGCCTCAAACGCGGCTTGCCGCCGATGCCGCAAACGGCGGAGTCGGATCGCTTGATGGCGATGGCCCAAGGGATTTACGGCGAGATCGGCCGCAAGCTGACCGAAGAGGGCAGTGGTGGTGCAGCGGATGCCAGCCTGTCAGCCGGCGTGGGCACACCGACGCTGGACGGTTTCGGTATTGTCGGCGGCAATATTCATACGCCGGAGGAGTACGCTGAAGTGGCGAGCGTGGCGCCGCGGATTTATCTGTTGTCGCGGATGATCATGGAATTGGCCAAATAGTCACAGTCTGAACATTGTTCAGTGCTGAGGCGACCGGCCCCATCGCTGGCAAGCCAGCTCCCACAGTAGAACTTCAGTGGACGCAGTATCTGTGTTCGACACCGATCAAATGTGGGAGCGAGCCTGCTCGCGATGGCGTGAGCACAATCAACATCCATATAGCCTGATCCACTGCTTTTACTGGCAGGCCAGCTCCCACGGACTTTGGTGATGCCCACAAATCCATGTCGGCCAAATAACCTGTGGGAGCTGGCTTGCCAGCGATAGCGTCAGCCCGGTCATCACATCACTCCTTGACGCTCATGTATTCCTTCGCCCAGAGAATGTAGTCCTCTGGCTGGGTGTAGGTGTGCGTCAGTTCGGTGGCACTCAGGTCCGAAGCCTGGGTAAAGATCTGTCGTTGCTCACGCAGGCTGTCGTAGGTGGCCTTGATCGCCGCGAAGTACGCGCCGTGACCGTCGATGGTTACGCGCACACCGAGTTCGGCCAGACGCTTGTCGTCGCGCAGCGCCGGGTTGCCGTAGGTGACCAGCATCAGTGGCACGGTCAAGTGTTCGGCAATCTGTTCTAGCTGATCGAAGTCCTGCACGCCGACCATGCAGATGCCGTCGGCACCGGCGGCCTGGTATTGCTTGGTGCGGCTGATGATTTCCTGGTTCGGCAGAATACCGGCGTTGGTGCGGGCGATGATCGCCATTTCCGAATCGACCCGGGCTTCCAGCGCTGCACGGATCTTGCCGACGCCTTCGGCAACCGAGATCAGGTCGGTGGATTTACGGCCGAATTGTGCCGGCAGCAGTGTGTCTTCGATGGTCAGTGCGGCGACGCCGGCGCGTTCCAGCTCAACGATGGTGCGCATCACGTTGAGGGCGTTGCCGTAGCCGTGGTCGGCGTCGGCGATCACGGGCAGTTGAGCGACGCGGCCGATGCGGGTGGCCTGCTCAGCGAACTCGCTGAGGGTGATCAAGGCGAAGTCGGGAGCGCCCAACACCTGCAAAGAGGCGACGGAGCCGCCGAGGATCCCCACTTCAAAACCCAGGTCTGCGGCGATGCGCGCGGACATCGGGTCGAACACCGAGGCCGTGTGGTAGCAGGTGTCGGAAGCCAGCAATTGACGGAAATTACGGCGCAAATCTTGATGGGAAAGCCTGGTCATACGAGTTCCACCAATACAAAGGAATGGAACGGCTTGAGCAAAGGTGTCAACGCCGAAGAATGAAAAGGCTATCACGCGAATGGGTCAAGATTCATGACGAATTTGCGAGTGAGGCGTTGATCACGGATGCAAAGGCTGAAAGGTTTCATCTGCAATCAGCGGATTTCCAGTGTCAGGACAGTTGTTCAGGCCGCGACTGCGTGTTGCTGTTGCCTGGGCAGCAGCACGGCGCGGACCGAATTGCCCGGCTGCAGTTGCAGGCGCTTGGCGGTCAGGCGGTCGACCACCAGGGTATTGCCGACCAGACGACCGGGGGCCACGGTGATGCGGCAGTTCTCCAGGCGACGGTTATGGATCAGCCACAAGGGGGCCTGATCGTCCGGCGTGCCGAGGCTCAAGGTCAGCGCCTGGCTGTCGCGCACGGTACGAATGCTGCCGATTGGCGCTTCGATCACCGGGCCACCGTCGAAGATGTCGATGTAGCCCTTATGTACAAAGCCTTCCTCGCGCAGGATCTTCAGCGCCGGCTCGGTATTGGGGTGTGGCTGGCCGATGGCCGCTTGTGCCTGTTCGGTCAGCATGCAGGTGTACAACGGCTGGCGCGGCATCAGTTCGGCGATGAACGACTTGTTGCCCAGACCCGACAAGTGGTCGGCGTGGCTGAAGTCCATCTGGAAAAAGTGCCGGCCCAGGCTGTCCCAGAACGGCGAACAACCGCGTTCATCGGCACTGCCACGCAGTTCGGCGATCATCTTCTCGCCAAACAACTGCGGAAATTCAGCCACGAACAGCAGGCGCCCCAACGACAGCAGCCGGCCGTTGCTGCCATGACGATGGTCGTGGCTGAGAAACAGCGAGCACAGCTCCGACTGGCCGGTCAGCTCATTATTGAGAAACAGCGTGGGTATCTGTCGGGAAATGCCCAGATCCGCTGACGAACTCACGGTCAACCCGACGCGGTAGTTGTACCACGGCTCGCGCAGGCCAACCGCGCCGGTCAGGGCGCTGACACCCACCACGCGCAGGTCGTCGTCTTCGAGCACGAACAGGTAGTCGGCGTCAGCCCGTTCCACCTGCTCGGCGAACGCACGCTGCGCCCAGCGCACCCGGTGAGCGAGGCGGTCTTCATTGGCCGGCAGGGTGGTGAACCCGGGGCCGGCCTGCTGCACCAGAGTCATCAGCGCTGGCAGGTCGCTGACTTTGACCGGACGGACGATCATGCGGTAACTCCTTGTACGCGCCTGTTCGGGCACTGTCGTTGGGTGTGCAACTGGGCGCCGTTCACAGGGCTGTCAGCCTGATCGTGCTGCCATCGGTGACCTTCAGCGCCGTGCACAGGGCTGGCGTAAGGGACAGCGGTTGATCGGGCTGGTAATCCAGTTCGGCGACGATGGCCCGGAAACCGTGCAAGGCGTCGTTGCTCACCAGATAGCGTCCCCGAGCGTCGATTTGTGCTTGCTGGCGCACGGTGGCGGTCTGGCTGCGGGCGATCGAACGGATGTTCGCGGTGCGCGCATACAGGGTCGGGCCCGCGTCGAACAGGTCGATGTAGCTGTTGGTTTCAAAGCCTTCGCGTTCAAGGATGTCGAACGCTTCCTGGCCGTCCGGGTGAATCCGGCCGATGCATGCCTGTGCTTCCGGGGGCAGCATCGGCACGTAAATCGGGTATTGCGGCATCAGTTCGGCGAGAAAGGTGCGGCTTTGCAGACCGCACAGGCGCTCGGCCTCGACGTAGGGCAGGTCGAAGAAATGCTTGCCCAGTGCATCCCAGAACGGTGAATGGCCATTCTCATCGCTGTAGCCGACGATTTCGGTGATCACCGCATCGGCGAAACGGGATGCGTGAGCGGCGATGAACAGCAGCCGAGCCCGCGACAGCAGTTCGGAAAAAGCGCTGCGCACCAGCGCATTGTCGATGTGAAAACCGCGCAGCAGGGTGTGGTCGTTGAGGTCGTGACACAACGACAGCGCCGGCACGCCGTGTTCGATGTTCAATTCCCGCGAGGCGCTGGTGAAGTGGCGGTTGCGCAGGCTGTAGAACGGTTCGTTGAAACCGGCCGTGGCGAGAATCTCCGAGCAGCCGACCAGCCGCCGAGTGTCGAGGTCCTCCAGCACGAAGAAGTAATTTTCCGGGCCTTGCGCCTGAATGTCGTGGTCGAACGAGGCGCAGGAACCGGCGATTTTTTCACGCAGGCGTTCGCTGTCGTCCGGCAGCGACGTGACGCCGACCAGACTGTCGCGGGCCAGTTGCTGCAATTGCGGCAGGTCGGTTGGCTCGACTGGGCGTAAGACCAGCATGGATGCACTCCTGTATCAAAGGGTCCGGTGATCCGCACCGAACCTGACTATCACTGTCGGTTGCCACGCTTTAAAGCGGCGGTCGCCTGACTTGTTGTCAGACGCCGCTCTTTTTCTTGTCAGCCGTTACTCGGGTCAGGCAGCGCGCTGCTGGCGCCGAGCTTGTTCAGGAAGAACAGGTACACCAGACCCAGCGCGATCCAGATCAGGCCGAGTTTCTGCGCATCGACGCCCATGTTGTACATGATGGCGGCGACGATGATGAAGCCGATCACCGGGCAGATCAGATGGCGCACGACCTGACCGGACTTCTGCTGACGCCAGTAGTAGTTGATCACTGTCAGGTGCAGCAGCATGAAACCGCTGAGGGCACCGAAGTTGACCAGCGAGGTCAGGGTGTCGACCGAATTGATGAACAGGTAGCAGATCACCAGCGACAGCAGCGCCACCAGATAAATGCTCAGGTACGGGGTGTTGTGCTTCGGGTGCACCTTGGCCAGCACTTTCGGCAACTTGCCGTCACGGGCCATGCCGAACAGCAGGCGCGACACCGCGGCTTGCGAGGTGATTGCCACGGCAACCCCCCAGGCCAGAGCAGTCGCCACACCGGTCAGCGTTGCCAGCCAGCTGCCCGCCGCGATTTCGGCGATTTCATAGAACGCGGTGTCGGCGGACTTGAAGCCCATGCCGGCAGCGAGGTCGGTGGCGATCCAGGTCTGTACGACGAAAATCGCGCCCATCACCAGCAGTGTGATCAGCGCTGCCCGACCGACGCTTTTGCCCGGGTCGCCCTTGATTTCTTCGGCGAGCGTCGAGATCGCATCGAAGCCGAGAAACGACAGTACCGCAATCGACACCGCCTGCATCAGCAGGGCGAAGTTGAATGTTTCCGGGTGATACAGCGGCGCCAGGGTCAGCTCGCCGTTGCCGCCGCCGTTGTGCAGGGCATTCCAGGCGTAGAACAGGAATATCCCCAGCACCACCAATTGCGCCAGCAGGAAGATGATGTTCATCCGTGCGGTGAAGGTGATGCCGCGCAGGTTGACGAACGTCGCGCTGACGAGGAACGCCAGAATGAAGCCGACTTTCGGAATGTCCGGGTACAGATGGTTCAGGGCCATCGCCGCGTAGACATAGAGCAGCGGCGGAATCAGCAGGTAGTCGAGCAGCATCAGCCAGCCGGCGAGAAAGCCGACGTGTTGGTTGAGGCCGCGTTGCGCGTAGGAGTAGACCGAACCTGCAATCGGAAATGCCCGCGCCATGCTGCCATAGCTCAACGCGGTGAACAGCATCGCCACCATGCCGATGATGTAGGCCAGCGGCACCATCCCGGGCGCCTCGGCATTGACGTAGCCATACACGCCAAACGGGGCGATGGGGATCATGAAGATCATTCCGTACACCACCAGATCGGTCAGTGTCAGGCTACGTTTCAACTCCTGTTTGTAGCCGAACTCTTCTATTTCCATGAAGCGCAACTCCTTGTCAGCCTATCCGGCGTTTTTCGTTGTTATGTCGGTCCATCGTTTACCGCGTTATCAATCTTTGCATTCGTTACAGCAGCGGTGCCAGGCGCTGGGCCCACAGCGAAACCGCTTCCGGGCTGCGCAGCAGATCGTTGCGCACCTCGATCAGCACCGACTCCAGTCCACGGGCATCGCCGTGCACCGGCACGGTCATGTCACCCAGCGGGTCGATCCGGTACGGCTGGTTGCCCGCGACCTTCAACGGGTGCTGGCCGAGGCCGTCGATCAGCCGTTGTGCGTAGGCGCTGGCCTGGCCGAACAACACGCCGACTTCCAGCGGGCGCGGCTGGCCGTAATACACCGGGGTAAAGCTGTGAATCCCCACCACCCGTACCGCTTGACCCTGCGCGACGCGTTGGTCGATCAGGGTTTGCAGCCGGGCGTGAAACGGTTTGAACAGCGTCTGGCGCCGGTACTCGCGAGTGGCTTCGTCCAGCTCGCGATTGCCGGGCACCTGATAAATCTCGCTCTGTGCCGGAATGCTGTCGGGGGCATGCCGGGGCCGGTTGAGGTCGATCAGCAACCGTGAATAGTTGGCGCTCAACAGTGTCGCCCCGAGCACCTGCGAAAGCTTTTCAGCCAGTTGCAAGGCGCCGATGTCCCAGGCGATGTGCTCGCGCGCGGCTGCATCGTCCAGGCCCAGGTTGTTCAGGGCTTCGGGGATGTAGCGGCTGGCGTGCTCACACACCAGGATCAATGGATGCGATGAATCTTCACGACTCAGGTTGTAGACCGGGCGGGTATACAACCCCAGCTCGGCGGATTCAGTACAGGCGTGCATAGTGCTCACACAGGTCAGCGGGCGAGAGCTGTTCCGTCAGCGCCAGTTCCTCGGTTTTAAGGGCGTGGTAAGTGTCGAGCAACGGCTTGGGCAGCCATTGGTTGAAGGCTGCACTGTCACGCAGGCAATCCAGCGCCTGGGCCAGCGAGGCGGGCAGGGCAACGATGCCCCGGGCCTTGCGTTGCTCGTCGTTGAGTGAATCGGGAATTTCGTCAGTGATCGCGTTCAGCGCCAGACGCTGTTCGATGCCCAGCCGTCCGGCGATCAGCAGCGCGGCCATCGCCAGGTGCGGCGAAGCGGTGGCGTCCATGGCACGGAATTCGAGGTTGTACTGCGCCGCCACCGATTTGCCGCCCAGGCTCACGGTCGGACAAATGCGCAGCGCCGCCTCACGGTTCTGCTGCCCCAGACACGCGTAGGACGCGCTCCAGTGATGCGGCTGCAGGCGTTCGTACGACACCGGCGTCGGTGCGGTGAATGCACACAGCGCTGGCAGATAATGCAGGATCCCCGCCGCCCAATGCTGGCCGAGGGTCGACAGACCGTTGCTGGTGCCGGCGTCATAGAGCAGCGGCAGACCTTGCAGGTCGAGCAGGCTGACGTGCAAGTGCACGCCGTTGCACACCGCATCGGCCTTGGTTTTCGGCGCGAAGCTGACGTCCAGGCCCATTTGCCGGGCGATTTCACGGGTGATCTCGCGCACATTGACCGCACGATCCGCCGCTGCCACGCCGCAGGTCGGGCGGCAGGTGATTTCGTATTGATGCTTGCCGTATTCCGGCAGAAACATCTCTGGCTCGACGCCACCGGCACGCAAGGCGCTGAGCAGCCAGCCGCCGAACTCGGCGCCCTGACGCTGGGCTTCGAGGGAAAACGCCAGGTGTTCAGCGAAGCCGGCATGCAGGTTGAATTCATGTTCGAACGCTGCGTTGACCTGCAGGCCGAGGTCGTCGCGATAACGTTCGATTTCATCGCGCAGCAGCGTGCGCGGGCAAGCGCTCCACGGCCGGCCATCGGTCTCGCGGATGTCGCCGTGGATAAAGTCCAGCGCCGGTGCTGCGGCGTCCGGGCCATTACCGACCGTCACGCGACTGGCCAGATCGGGAATCAGCCGCAAATCACCATAGGCGCCCCATGGGTTGGTCGAGGCGATGATGTCCTGAGGCGTCAGTGCGCTGTTGGCCGGCACCCAGCCGCACCCGGCCGCTTGATAATGCTCCAGCTGATCGGTGGGAAACGAACGGCCACGGGTGATGCCGATCAAGTCAGTGGTGACGATGGTGGTCATCGGCAACGGCGTCAGGCGCTCGCTCATGGGCGCATCTCCTGCAACCTGCCGAGCACCGTCTGGGTGTCGCTGATCCAGCAGTAGCCCTTGATCGCATTCAGGCAGGCGTCATGTCGCGCCGGGGTGTAGGTGGCGCAGGCGTCTTCGACCAGCGTCACCAGATAACCGCGGTCGGCGGCATCACGCACCGCCATGTCGACGCACTGGTCGGTGACAATGCCGGCGATGATCAGGTGGCGGGTTTCGAGGTTGCGCAGCACGTAATCGATGTTGGTCGAGTTGAACACCCCGGACGAGGTTTTCGGTAACACGATCTCGTTTTCCACCGGCGTCAGGTCGTCGATGATCCGCGCCTGTTCACTGCCCTTGGGCAGGTGCATGTCCGACAGTTTGTGATCCAGCGAGCGGTCGCGGCCGTCAGCGGTCAGGCTTTCGATAATGGTGTGCAGCACGTTCTGCCGCGCTTCGCGAAAGGCGCTGAGCAAGCGGCGCTGGTTGGGCACCACCTGCATGTGGGTGCGGGTCAGGAAATACTCGGCGTCCGGGCCGTTCAGGTGCGGATCGAACTGCGGTTCGAGCCAGGCACGCTGCATGTCCACCAGCAGCAACGCGGTGTGATCGGTGACAAACGGCAAGTCCCGCGGTGAGCGGTGGGGAAGACTGAACATCCTTATTTATCCTCCAGCAGGTGGGTGTGGAACTCGTTGCGCAGGGCGTCGATGCCTTCCAGGCGATCGGCCAGATCGGGGCTGCGCAGGGTCAGGCAGGCAATCAGAGCTTCGACCTGGGCCAGCGCTGGCACCATGGTGTCGAACGGCGAAGCCGATTCCACCGGGGCGCTGATGATCAGGTCGGCCAGTTCACGCAGCGGTGAGGCATAGATGTCGGTGAACAGCACCACCCGGGCGTTGCGGCTTTTTGCAGCACTGGCCACGCGCAAGGCCTGGGTCTGATAGCGGCGATAGTCGAACAGCAGCACCACGTCCTGGCGTTGCAGATCGAACAGGCGGTCGGGCAGTTGCGCGTTGTCTTCCAGGGCAAAGCAGCCGGGGCGCAGCAGCCGCAGGTGATTGAGCAGGTAGTTGGCCATCAGGCTGCTGAAACGTCCGCCGAAGCAGTAGATCTGGTGCCGCGTATCGAGCAGCCAGTCGAGCAGAATGCGTACGTCTTCGGGCTGCGTCAGAACCTGGGTTTCCACCAGCAGGCGTTGGCTATCGGCCAGATAATGGCCCCAGGCGTCGTCCTTGTTCAGGTGCGAACGCGGTTGCAACAGGGTGCGCGGCGAGCGCAGGCGGTGGTCCATGTCGCTGAGCAGGGCGTCCTGAAATTCGGCATAACCGCCGAATCCGAGCTTCTTCACCAGCCGCACGATGGTCGGATCGCTGACGCCGGCGTGTTCGGCCAGACGCGCCATCGGACCCAGGCCATTGCGTGGATACTGGTCGAGCAGGGCGCGAATCACTTTGCGCTCCGACGGCGTCAGCTCCAGGCCGGGATCGGTGATCAAGTCTCTAAGAGGGGGCATCCGGGCTCCTGCTGGATGAGGGGTGTTGAATTTGTTTCATAATCCGTTAAAACAGTATTTATGTAACTCAGGTTACATGTCTAGTGAATTTTTTGCGGTAGGAATTCACTGTTTAAATAACCTCAAAGAGCTGTGTCACAAGGGCTACACCGATGTCCTCGACCCTTGTAGTCCATTGCCTATTGGTGTGTGAGACATTGCCGTTTTTGTACGCTCGCCGGGGTAACGTCCTAGCTCGCGAGATCCCCCAGGCCGCCCGGTTTTGCGGCACAATTGCCGCAAAACCGGCGGTTTGCCGCCGATTCAACCGATGTTCAGCGAGTGCAACCCTGTGCAATCCACCTGTTTGACTTTGATCTGCCACGCTCGAACCGTCGCACAGAAATTGTCGCGTTTTCCTACGAACGAGCCTGTTGAAAATCCGCCATCAGGGCTCGGTGCATTGGTCACACAATTCACCAGCGCCCGCCATCTGCTGTGCGGGCCGGAATTGCGTACGCGCCAGACCGCCGAGTGGTTCGGTGCGGCGCCGCAGGTGGACGAAGCGCTGCGCGATTGCGATATGGGGCGCTGGCACGGACAAGCGATCAAGGATCTGCAACTGCGCGAGGCCGAGGCTTTGCAGGCATGGATCAGTGATCCGCAGGCGGCACCCCATGGCGGCGAGTCGGTGACGCAATTGGGCGAACGCGTGGCGGCGTGGCTGGCCAGCCTGCAAGGCGTGCCGGGTCCTATCGTCGCCATCACCCATCCTTTCGTGGTGCGGGCTGCATTGATGCAGGTGGTGCAGGGCGTAGCGTTCAACGCGATTGATGTTGAGCCGCTGTCAGTCGTTGAACTGCGGTTCAACGGGATCTGGCGGCTACGCTTGCCGAGTAGCGTTCGTGTGGGAGCACAGTGATGAAACGACTGCTGGTCATCGGCATCGGCGCCGGCAACCCCGACTACATCACCCTGCAGGCGGTGAAAGCGCTCAACCGGGTAGACGTGTTTTTTCTGATGGACAAAGGCCCGCGCAAGGACAAACTGATCGATCTGCGTCGCGACATCTGTGAGCGCTACATCACCGATCCTGCCTATCGTTTCGTCGAAGCTCACAGCCCTGAGCGTGAGCGTGGCGACGTGGACTACACCCGCGCGGTCGAAGATCTGAACCGTGCAAAGCAGGAAACCTTCGAGCGGCTGATCAATGAAGAATTGGCTGACAACGACTGCGGTGGTTTCCTCGTGTGGGGCGACCCGGCGCTGTACGACAGCACGATTCGTATCCTGCAGGCGATTCTGGCGTCAGGCCGCTGTGTGTTCGAGTTTGAAGTGATCCCCGGGATTACCAGCGTTCAGGCACTGGCCGCGCAGCATAAAGTGCCGTTGAACAGCATTGGCCGGTCTGTCGAAATCACCACGGGCCGGCGTCTGGCGGCGGGCCAGGTGAGTGACACGGACAGCCTGGTGGTGATGCTCGACGCTGAAGATTCCTACCGCCATGTTGAGGATCAGCAGACCGAGATTTACTGGGGGGCCTACCTGGGCACGCCGGATGAGCTTCTGATCAGCGGCAAGCTTGAGGATGTTGCGGATCAGATCGAGCGCACGCGCAAAGCGGCGCGGGCCGAGCATGGGTGGATCATGGATACCTATCTGTTGCGCAAGCCCTGAATTGTCGGGTGTCGGTTCGGGCCTCATCGCGGGCAAGCCCGCTCCCACAGGTTTTCGGGTTGAAATAAGTTGTGTGTACGACGCCAAACCTGTGGGAGCTGGCTTGCCAGCGAAGGCGTCCGGAAACTCACCTCAGGATATCGCTTTGACCCCACGCCCAAACCGCTCCCGATACACCGACGGCGGCACCCCGACCACGCTGCGAAATGCCACGCGAAAACTTTCCACTGATCGGTAACCACAGCGCTCGGCAATCTGTTCGCTGTTGTGTGCTGTGCTTTCCAGCAGTTCCCGCGCCCGCGCCAGGCGTTCGTGTTGCAGCCACGCCTTGGGCGATTGCCCGCTGGCCTCGCTGAATCGCCGCAGAAACGTGCGCTCGCTCATCGCCGCTTCGCTCGCCAGATCGCGCACTTCCAGCGGTTGGTGCAGACGCTCGCGAGCCCACTGCATCACCCGTGACAAATCGTTGCGCGGCGTCGGGCTGACAGGCGTGGGAATGAATTGCGCCTGGCCGCCGGTGCGTTGCGGCGACATCACCAGCCGCCGCGCCACCGAATTGGCGACCTGAGTGCCAAAGTCGCGGGCCACCAGATGCAGACAGGCATCAATCCCGGCGGCGCTGCCAGCCGAGGTGATCAACTGACCCGAGTCGACGTACAGCATATCCGGATCCACCGCAATCGCGGGGAAGCGCCGCGCCAGTTCATCGCTGTAGCGCCAGTGGGTGGTCGCGCCGTGGCCGTCGAGCAAGCCGCTGGCGGCCAGCACGAACACCCCTGAACAGATCGATAGCAGCCGCGCACCGTGGGCGTGGGCCTGACGCAATGCGCCAAGCAGGGCCGGCGGCACCGGGGCTTCGCGATCACGCCAACCGGGAATGATGATGGTGCGTGCCTGCGCCAGCAGCTCCAGGCCGCCGTCGGCCAGGACGTGAATGCCGCCCATGGCGCGCATCGGCCCTGCGTCGACGGCGACGATGCGGTGCTCGTACCACGGGAAATCGAACTCCGGCCGGGCGAGGCCGAAGATTTCCACGGCAATCCCGAACTCGAAGGTACAGAGGCCGTCGTAGGCCAGAATCGCGACCAATCCAGGTGAATCAGGCATTTGGCGGAAAGTTCCCAGTGAGTGTCTTGCGCGCCACTGTAGCGCCAAGTGACGGCCCGATAAAGTCTGTTCACACCCCAACTGATACAGGAGCTCCACAACATGCCCAGCCTGGTTCGCGAAATGCCTGCTGCGCCGTCGGCGATTGCCCTGATGCATTTCAGCAATCGTCTGACCTATGAAACCGATTGTTCCGACGTCTTCAGCAGCCAGGAGGCTGGTGAGGTCGATTTTGTCCTGGTCGATGTGCGTGGTCCGCTGGCGTTCGAGCGCGGTCATGTACCGGGCGCGATCAATATTCCGACGCGGTTGTTGACGCCCGAAGCCTTGTCGACTTACGCCAAGGACACATTGTTCGTGGTCTATTGCGCAGGTCCGCACTGCAACGGCGCCAACAAGGCAGCGGTGAAACTGGCGGCGCTGGGTTATCCGGTCAAGGAGATGATCGGTGGCGTGTGCGGCTGGCTCGATGAGGGCTTTTCGCTGAGCGTCGAACAACCCGCCAAAACCCCCATCGCCTGCGAATGCTGAAATGCTTTTGTAGGAGCTGCCGAAGGCTGCGATCTTTTGACTTTCAAGAGCAAAAGATCGCAGCCTGCGGCAGCTCCTACAGGGGAGGAATCTTGTCATTTTCAAAGATTTGTCCTACAGCCTTTGCACCATGTCGGCGCACGGTTGATCCCGGTCAACGCGTGCGCCGATGTTCTGTAAGTATTTGTCGCCTAAACACAATTTACCCTGTGCGCGCCGCCATAGACTGCCGTCCACTTCGGTTTTTGCTACTTGATGGCCATGACCGAACGCCAATCGAAAGCTGCCAATAAAAGCCTCCGCACACAGGAGTAATAAATGAAGAAGCTAGTGATGTTCGGTGCCCTGGCACTGTCGATGTTGTCCCTGACCGCTGTCGCCGAAGACGCCAAGCCGATTCGTCTGGGGATCGAAGCCGCTTACCCGCCATTCTCGATGAAAACCGCTGACGGCAAGCTCACCGGGTTCGACGTCGATATCGGCGATGCGCTGTGCAAACAGATGGACGTTAAATGCGTGTGGGTCGAGCAGGAGTTCGATGGCCTGATCCCGGCACTCAAAGTGAAGAAGATCGACGCGATCCTGTCCTCGATGACCATCACCGACGACCGCAAGAAGAACGTCGATTTCACCATCAAGTACTACCACACCCCGGCGCGCTTCGTGATGAAGGAAGGCTCGGGTGTCAAAGACCCGCTGACCGAGCTCAAGGGCAAGAAAGTCGGCGTACTGCGCGCCAGTACCCACGACCGCTACGCCACCGACATCGCCAAGGACGCCGGGTTTGAAGTGGTGCGCTACGGCTCGCAACAGGAAGCCAACCTGGATATGAAATCCGGTCGTCTCGACGCGATGCTGGCCGACTCGGTCAACCTCAGCGACGGTTTCCTGAAGACCGACGCCGGCAAAGGCTTCGAATTCGTCGGCCCGACTTACGAAGACGCCAAGTACTTCGGTGGCGGCGCCGGCATTGCGGTGCGCAAGGGCGATACCGAGCTGGCCGAGAAATTCAACAAGGCCATCACCGAAATCCGCGCCAATGGCGAGTACAAGAAAGTCCAGGACAAGTACTTCGACTTTGACGTGTACGGCCATTAATACGCTGTAGAAAAAAGTGGTCCCGTTTGCGCGGTGGCCACTTTTTTTGTGCTCTCTTTCTACTGATAGAGATTCACTGTGGGAGCGAGCTTGCTCGCGAATGCGGTTTAACATTCAACATCTTTATTGACTGTCAGATTGCATTCGCGAGCAAGCTCGCTCCCACAGGGATCTCATCGATCCAGATCTACCAGACTGCAGGAGTTTCCCCATGCAACGCATCGACCATGTCCTGCCCTGGAGCCACTTGGGCAGCGAACGTTCCCTCAGCGTCTTCCGTTACGGCGCGGGCAGCCGCAAGGTCTACATCCAGGCCAGTCTGCACGCCGACGAACTGCCGGGTATGCGCACCGCGTGGGAACTCAAGCAACGCCTCAACGCGCTGGAACAGCAGGGCCGTCTGCAAGGGGTGATCGAGTTGGTGCCGGTGGCCAACCCGATCGGGCTCGATCAGCATTTGCAAGGCAGCCACATGGGCCGCTTCGAGCTGGGCAGCGGAAAGAATTTCAACCGCGCGTTTGTCGAACTCAGCGCGCCAGTGGCGGCGCGCATCGGCGAGCGGCTGGGCAGCGATGCCGAGGCCAACATAGCGTTGATCCGGCAAACCATGGGCCAGGTGCTCGATGAACTGCCGGCCCCAGCCTCGCAGCTGGAAGCTCTGCACCGCTTGCTGCTGCGCCATGCCTGCGACGCCGACATCACTCTGGATCTGCATTGCGATTTTGAGGCGGCGATTCACCTCTACGCGCTGCCGCAACACTGGCCGCGCTGGCAATCGCTGGCGGCGCGACTGCAGGCCGGCGTTGCGCTGTTGTGTGAAGACTCCGGCGGCAGTTCGTTCGACGAGTCGTGCTCATCGCCGTGGCTGCGTCTGGCGCGGGTGTTTCCGAACGCGGCGATTCCCCCGGCGAACCTTGCCACCACCCTGGAACTGGGCAGTATGGGCGATACCCGGGTTGATCAGGCGCAGGCCAATTGCGAAGCGATACTCGGCTTTCTCGCCGAGCAGGGGTTCATCAGCGGCGAATGGCCGGCGGCCCCGAGCGACTGCTGCGAAGGCATGCCGTTCGAAGGCACCGAATACCTGTTCGCGCCGCACCACGGCGTGGTCAGTTTCCTGCGTAATGCCGGGGAGTGGGTCGAGCAGGGCGATGCGTTGTTCGAGGTGGTGGACCCGTTGAATGACCGCCTCACCACCGTCCGCGCCGGCACCAGCGGCGTGCTGTTTGCGATTGATCGTGGGCGTTACACCCAGCCGGGAATCTGGCAGGCCAAAGTGGCGGGGCGTGAACCGATCCGGGTGGGCAAGTTGATCAACGACTGATAGAACTTCGGTGTTTTTGCTGGCCTCATCGCTGGCAAGCCAGCTCCCACAGGTTTTGTGAACACCACCGATCACTGTGGGAGCTGGCTTGCCAGCGATGGCGGCATCCGCGACACCACAGTGTTCAGACAATGTTAGGCTGCCCCGAACCCGACACTCCGTGAAGGAAGGCTCTATGTTGAAGGCGTTTGCCCTGTTAACCCTGCTGGCGTCCAGCGCCGTGCATGCGCAAACCACGCTGCAAAGCGACTTGCCACTGAAATACATCGAACAGGTCCACCCGGACGCGAACACTCGACCACTGGTGATATTCCTGCACGGCTACGGCAGTAACGAAGCCGATCTGATCGGTATGAAATTTCAGCTGCCGGCGCAGTACAACTACCTCTCGGTGCAGGCGCCGCTGGCGTTGGGCGAAGGACGTTTCCAGTGGTTTCGCAAGAAAGGCGAAGGGGCTTACAACGGCGAGACCGATGATCTGCAGGCCAGCGGCCAGAAGTTGCGGGAGTTTGTCGCGCAGGCGGCGCAGAAATATCACGCCAGCCCGGACAAGGTGTACCTGATCGGTTTCAGTCAGGGCGCGATGATGACCTACGAAGTGGGCTTGCGTCCGCCGGTGGCGGTCGGCGGGATTGCGGCGTTGAGCGGACGGCTGTTGCCGGTGTTGAAAACCGAACTAAAAGCCGAGCAGCCACCGCTGCCGCTGCACATCTTCATCGGCCATGGCACCGCCGATGATCGAGTGCCGTACCGCGACGGCACCGAGGCCAATACGCTGCTGCAGAAACTCGCCTATAAGCCCGAGTTTCACGCCTATCCCGGCGTCGGCCACAGCATCAGCGCGGCCGAGCTGCGTGACTTGAACGCCTGGCTGCAGCAGCTCAACCCGTGACGGTCACTTGTCCTTGAGGATGGTTTTCACCAGCGCATCGTGACCGCTTTTGTCGCTGGCCCGGGAAATCACCTGGACCAAGGCCATGCGTTTGCCGGAGGCGGCGAGCAGGGTGGTATTGAGTGTCTGGCCGCCGCCTTGGGTGGCAGTGCTGTCGACCTGACGCACGCCGAGGCCACTGCTTTTCTGGGTCAGACTCTTTTCTGTGAGCTTGTTGAAGTCCGGCAGCGCCTTGCGCTGGTCATCGATGAAACTTGCCAGGCTGCCGTCGAGAAATTCGTTGTCGTTGTCCTTCACGCTGGTGCCACCGGCGATCTGGTTTTCCGCGGCGATGACCACGGTCTTGGTCGCCTGATTGGTGTACATCGTGCCTTTGGCACCGGTCGGCCCGGCTGGCAGCGGGTCGGCGCTGAAGCCTTTGGGCAGGACGAAGGTGAACTTGCCGTCGAGCATCGACACGTTGTTGGTCGAGGCCTTTTCCTTGGGCTTGGCTGCCTGGGCGTTGAGGGCGCCGAGAGCGGCGACCGCCGCCAGCAACAGGACGACGGCTTTCTTGCTGAGCAATGACATGTGAATCTCCGAGGGATGGTCGCGCCAGGGCGGCGATGATCCCACGGAGCATGCCTGGCATTCCAGCGCGGTTTGTCAGGTGTTCGCATCAGCCTCGGAAGTACGGTTTTTTGCCGGAACAGGTCGGGCCAGCAGTTTGCGGGTGACCCCGAGCATGGCCACCGACACCGCGACACCGACGAGGAATCCGCTGAGGCCGAGGCTTGGCAGGGTCAGCGCCGACACCAGACAAAACGCCGAAAACGAGTACATGCCCGTCGCCGTCGCCCGCAGCAATGCCGCGGTAAATGCCGGGCCACGAGTCTGCTGAGAAAACACCGCCATCACACTGCCGAGCACCGGGAACACCGCGAGCAGACCGCTCCAGCGCTCGCCCACGGTACTGGCGAGCATCGTCACCAACAGCGTCAGCGCCGCGCCGGCAATCATTCGCCAGAGCAGTTTGTCCGATTTCGGTGCCGGGCCGTTCAGCACCGGTTGCACATTGGGGAACAGGTACGGCGCGGCGAGCAGGGCAGTGGCCGCCGCCGCGACCGAGAACGTCAGTGACGACGGAATCAGCGACAACACCAGCGCCAGCACCGCCCACACCGCCAGGGAAATCGTCAGCGCCCATGGCCAGTTCGCCCGCTGCGCCACCTGCGCGTAGGTGATGCAGAAGGCGATCATGGCGAACATCGCCGACAGTGCCGCCACCGCCGATTGCGCAGCAAACTGCGGCCCCTGTTCGATGGCGAGGAAAAACAGAATCGGCCCGACCACCACCGGCAGCCCCGACAGCCACCCGGCCACGCTCGGCCCCCAGCGCTTGCCGGCAAGGGAAATCAGCAGCAGAAAACCGGGGATCAGCAGTAATTTGAGAATCAGCACGCGGGAGGCCTCCGGGGATGGAACGGCCAAGGTAACCGATTGGCGCATTGATCGACAATTTTTGTATACAAAGTGTGCGAGTGATATCCGCTATGCTCTGAAGATCAGGGTTTACCGGGGTCGATGCCGCAATGAACAAACCATCGAAGTTGCTGCTTGGGTGCTGTGGCATCGGCTTGTGGGCGTTGTTACTTACACCGACCTGGGCCAATTGGCAGGACGCGGTGCCCGGCGCGCAAATCATCGGCACCGGCGATTTCAGCGTGTTCGGCTTCGACGTCTACAACGCCCGGTTGTGGAGCGCGGCACGCCCATTGTCGACCGAACAGCCCTTCGCCCTGGAGCTGATCTACCGGCGCGAGATCTCACGCGATGATCTGGTGCAGGCCAGTGTCGATGAAATCAAACGGCTGGCAGGCTCGGGCGTCAGTCCCGCGCAACTGGCCAGGTGGCAAGGACAAATGCAGCAATCGTTCGTCGATGTGCAGGCGGGCACTCGGATTACCGGCGTATACCTGCCGGGGCAGGGTGCGCGATTCTTTGTCGGGCAGCAGTTGCAGCACGAAATTGATGATCCGCAATTTGCCCGGGCGTTTTTCGATATCTGGCTGGATCCGCGTACTCGTAATCCCGAATTGCGCGAGCAGTTACTGGGTGTGAGTCGTTAAGAGCAAAAGATCGCAGCCTTCGGCAGCTCCTGCATTGGAATGCATATCCTGAAGGAGCTGCCGAAGGCTGCGATCTTTTGCTCTTCAAGGGTTCAACTGAAACCTCTAAGCTGCGTCTTTCGAACTTGTTTCTGGATGTGTGCGTGAAATTCAGCTTACCCAAAATCGCCACTGCGCCGTTCTGCCCGCCAGAAGTAGCCGGCAGCGTCGCGGTCGATCCGAACGCTTCGTTCTTCAAACGCGTGCTGCGTTTTGCCGGTCCCGGCCTGTTGGTGTCGATCGGCTACATGGACCCCGGTAACTGGGCGACCGCCATCGAGGCCGGTTCGCGTTTTGGTTACAGCCTGCTGTTCGTGGTGTTGCTGGCGAGCCTGGCGGGAATGGTCGTGCAATGCCTCTGCTCGCGGCTGGGCATCGCCACCGGCCGCGATCTCGCGCAATTGTCCCGTGAGCGCTACAGCACCCCGACCGCGCGCCTGCAATGGGTGCTGGCGGAAATCTCGATCATCGCCACCGATCTGGCCGAAGTGCTCGGCTGTGCCTTGGCCTTCCATTTATTGCTGGGTTGTTCGCTGACCTTCGGCATTGCCCTGACTGCCTTCGATACGCTGCTGGTGCTGGCTCTGCAGAACCGGGGCTTCCGTCGGCTGGAGGCAATCATGCTGGTGCTGGTGGCGACCATCGGCGTGTGTTTCTTCGTTGAGCTGGTGCTGATCAAACCTTACTGGCCGCAGGTGTTCGCCGGATTCAAACCGTCGCTCTCGGCGATCAGCGATGCTGCGCCGCTGTACCTGGCGATCGGTATTCTTGGCGCGACGGTGATGCCGCACAACCTTTACCTGCACACCTCGATTGTGCAAACGCGGATGATCGGCAAGGATCTGGCCAGCAAGCAGGACGCGGTGAACCTGGCGCGCATCGACACCATTGGCTCGCTGGCGCTGGCGCTGCTGGTCAACGCGGCGATCCTGATTCTGGCGGCGGCCGCTTTTCATCAGTCGGGGCATACCGACGTGGTCGACATTCAGGACGCCTACCACCTGCTCGACCCGCTGGTCGGTGGCGCGCTGGCCAGTGTGCTGTTCGGCGTCGCGTTGCTGGCGTCGGGGCAGAGCTCGACGTTCACCGGGACCATCGCCGGGCAGGTAATCATGGAGGGTTACCTGAACCTGCGGATTCCCTGCTGGCAGCGGCGTTTGATCACGCGTGGGCTGGCGTTGATCCCGGCATTCATTGGCGTGTGGCTGATGGGCGACAACGCGGTGGGCAAATTGCTGGTGTTGAGTCAGGTGGTGTTAAGCCTGCAGCTGCCATTTGCGCTGTACCCGTTGATCCGCATGACCAGCGACAAACAACTGATGGGGCCGTTTGTGAATCGGCTGCCGACCCGGGTGCTGGCGTGGGGATTGTTTGTGGTGATCAGTGGGGCGAATGCCTGGTTGATTCTGCAGATGGTGGTGTGAGCCATGTTTTGTGCTGCCTGAACCGGCCTCATCGCTGGCAAGCCAGCTCCCACAGTGATTGAGGGTGGATTCAAATTCTTTGTATACCCCAAGACCCTGTGGGAGCTGGCTTGCCAGCGATGGGGCCCTGAAGATCGACACAAAATTCAGGCAAAAAAAACCGGTGCAACGCAAGTCGCACCGGTTTTTTTGTTGCCAGCGAGCAGCGGATGTCGTGGATCCGCCGCCCGCCGATGAACTCGATTGTTAAGGGCGTTCCAGCGCCAGCGCCACACCCTGACCGCCGCCGATGCACAAGGTCGCCAGACCTTTTTTCGCATCACGCTTGAGCATCTCGTGCAGCAAGGTCACCAGCACCCGGCAGCCCGACGCACCGATCGGGTGACCGAGGGCGATGGCGCCGCCGTTGACGTTGACCTTGTCCAGATCCCATTGCAGATCCTTGGCCACCGCCAGTGATTGTGCGGCGAAGGCTTCGTTGGCTTCGATCAGGTCCAGTTGGCCGATGTTCCAGCCTGCCTTGTCCAGGCAGCGACGGGTGGCCGAGACCGGGCCGATGCCCATGATCGCCGGGTCCACCCCCGCATTGGCGTAAGCCGCAATTTTCGCCAGCACCGGCAGGCCCAGAGCCTTGGCTTTCTCGGCGCTCATCAGGATGACGGCGGCGGCGCCGTCGTTCAGCGACGAAGCGTTGCCGGCGGTGACGCTGCCATCCTTCTTGAACGCCGGACGCAGTTTGGCCAGTGATTCGGCGGTGGTGTCGCCGCGTGGTTGTTCATCGACCTTGAACGCGACCGGATCCCCTTTGCGCTGCGGGATCAGGATCGGGGTGATTTCATCGACGAAGCGCCCGGCTTCGATGGCAGCCGCCGCTTTGCGCTGCGAGGCCGCGGCGAAGGCGTCCTGCTGCTCGCGGCTGATCTCATATTTATCGACCAGATTCTCGGCGGTGATGCCCATGTGGTAATCGTTGAACGCATCCCACAGGCCATCGCTGATCATGGTGTCGACGATTTGCGCGTGACCCATGCGCAGACCGGTGCGAGCACCCGGCATCACATAGTTGGACAGGCTCATGTTCTCCTGACCGCCCGCGATGATCACCTCGGCATCGCCACAACGAATCGCCTGCGCGCCCAGGTGCAGGGCTTTGAGGCCCGAGCCACAGACCTTGTTCAGGGTCATGGCTGGCACGGCGTGGGGCAGGCCAGCCTTGATCGCCGCCTGACGCGCCGGGTTCTGGCCAGCGCCGGCGGTCAGCACCTGGCCCATGATCACTTCATCGACCTGCGCACCGTCCAGACCGGTCTGTTCCAGCAACTGACGGATCACCGCAGCGCCCAGATCCACCGCGGACACGCTGGCCAGAGACCCTTGGAAACTGCCGATCGCGGTGCGCGTGGCGGCAACAATTACGACGTCTTGCATTTTCGAATTCCTCACTGGGCAGCGAACTGCATTTCCGGTACGTGATCCGGGACGATCAGTTTACCAGCGGTTTTGGCGACGATTTCCTCGACGCTGACGCCAGGTGCGCGTTCCTTGAGGACAAAAGCGCCATTTTCGATTTCCAGGTAGGCGAGGTCGGTCAGCACGCGCTTGATGCAGCCGGCGCCAGTCAGCGGCAGACTGCATTTGCTCAGCAGTTTGGACTCACCGTCCTTGGAGGCGTGGGTCATGATCACGATGATGTTGTCGGCACCGGCCACCAGATCCATCGCGCCGCCCATGCCCTTGACCAGTTTGCCGGGAATCATCCACGAGGCGATGTTGCCTTCGACGTCGACCTCGAACGCGCCGAGCACGGTCAGGTCGACATGCCCGCCGCGGATCATCGCGAAGGATTCGGCGGAGTTGAAGATCGATGCGCCGATGCGCGCGGTGACGGTCTGTTTGCCGGCGTTGATCATGTCGGCATCGATGGTGTCTTCAGTCGGAAACGGGCCCATGCCGAGCAGGCCGTTTTCCGATTGCAGCATGACTTCCATGCCGTCGGGAATGTAGTTGGCGACCAGGGTCGGAATGCCGATACCGAGGTTCACGTAGTAGCCGTCCTGCATTTCGCGGGCGACGCGCTGAGCCATTTGTTCGCGGGTAAGTGCCATGTTCTTATTCTCCGTCAGCCTGAGTTATTTGCGGATGGTGCGCTGTTCGATGCGCTTTTCGAACGTGCCGCAAATGACCCGGTCGACGTAGATGCCGGGGGTGTGGATCTGCGACGGATCCAGTTCGCCGGGCTCGACGATTTCTTCGACTTCGACCACGGTGATCTTGCCGGCGGTGGCCGCCAGCGGGTTGAAGTTCTGCGCGGTGTGACGGTAGATGACGTTACCGAAATGGTCGGCTTTCCAGCCTTTGACGATGGCGAAGTCGCCAGTGATGGATTCTTCCATCAGGTACTTGCGCCCATTGAATTCACGTACTTCCTTGCCTTCGGCGACCGGAGTGCCGACGCCGGTGGCGGTGAAGAAAGCCGGGATACCGGCACCGCCTGCGCGCATTTTCTCGGCGAGGGTGCCTTGCGGGGTCAGGATGACTTCGATGTCGCCCTTGAGCAGCTGCTCTTCGAACAGTTTGTTTTCGCCGACGTAGGAGGCGATCACTTTGCTGATCTGGCGGTCAGTCAGCAGCACACCGAGGCCGAAACCGTCGACGCCGCAGTTATTGGAGACCACGGTGAGATCGCGGGTGCCTTTGCGCTTGATCTCGGCGATCAGGTTTTCCGGGATGCCACACAGGCCGAAGCCGCCGGCAATCACGGTCATGCCGTCTTCAAGACCCGCCATGGCCTCCTCGTAGGAACTCACGCGCTTGTCGAAACCTGCCATATGCACCTCTTTTATTGTTTGTCGGGCGGCTGGCTAGCCGAATGACTGGAGTGTCGCGCTGGAGGATATATTTGTTAAGTTGATTTTTAAGGTTGATTAATAGATAAAACTCAATAAATTTGGCTGTTACCCTGTAGGAGCTGCCGCAGGCTGCGATCTTTTGATCTTGATCCTAAAAAACAACATCAAAAGATCGCAGCCTGCGGCAGCTCCTACATGGATACGGTGTTTATCCGGCAATATCGCTAACAGGGCGTTATCCATTATGACGATAAAGCAGATCCGCGCCTTCCTCGCCGTGGCCCAGAGCCTGAGTTTCGCCGTGGCCTGCGAGCGTCTGCACTTGTCGCAATCGGCGCTGAGCCTGACCATCAAGGCGCTGGAAGAGGGTTTGGGCGGGCGGTTGTTCAGTCGCAACACGCGCAATGTGGCGCTGACCGCCGAGGGTGAATCGCTGCTGCCGCTGGCTCGGCGCCTGATCGCCGATTGGGACAACGCCGAAGACGAAATGCGCCAGCGTTTCAGTCTGCAACGCGGACGGGTGACGCTGGCGGCGATGCCGTCGTTTGCCGGCAACCTGTTGCCGCCGATCCTCAAGACGTTTCGCGCGCGCTATCCAAACGTCAATGTCACGGTCAACGACGTGATCAACGAACAAGTGCTGGAAATGGTGCGCGACCGCCACGTGGAACTGGGTGTCGCGTTCGAGCCGATGCAGAACACCTCGCTGACGTTCACGCCGCTGTACATGGACCGCTTTGTCGCGGTGGTGCCGCAAGATTCAGCGCTGGCCAGGCTTGGCGAAATCGACTGGCAGACCTTGCTGCAGGAACCGTTCATCACCCTGCAACGGCCGTCGACAGTGCGGGTGATGCTCGAAGAACACTTGCTGGCCCGGGGCATGAAGCTCCCGGTGGAGTTCGAAAGCCATCAACTGGCAACCGTCGGGCGCATGGTCGCCAGCGGGCTGGGAGTGAGTGCAGTGCCGGCGTTGTGTGCCGAGCAGATGCTCGAACTGGGCGCGCATTGCCTGACCTTGAATGATTCGGTGGAGCGAGCGATTGGCGTGCTGACCGAGCCCGGCAATGAACTGTCGGCAGCGGCGCAGGCGCTGTTCGACATCCTCAAAGCCGAACACTGATCTTCAAACGTTTAACCCCTGTAGGAGCTGCCGAAGGCTGCGATCTTTTGATCTTGCTTCTAAAAAACAAAACCAAAAGATCGCAGCCTTCGGCAGCTCCTACAGGGATTTTCGGTATTCAGGTAGATAAGTGTTGCGCCAGCAACGGCAGCAGTTGTTCGCATGACGCCTCGATCTTCAGATCCAACAGATCATCGGCGCGGGTCTTGCCCAGATTGATCGCCAGCAACGGCTTGCCGCGATCGGCGATCACCCGGCACAGACGGAACGCTGAATACGCCATCAGCGACGAACCCACCACCAGCAAACCCTCGGCTTTTTCCGCTGCGGCCATGGCCCGCGCCGCCGTCGGCTGCGCCACGTTCTCGCCAAAGAACACCACGTCCGGCTTCATCCGCTCCCCGTCGCAATACGGGCACTGCGGCGTCTGAAAGCGCGCCTCGAAGGCCGGATCGAGCAGGGTATCGCCGTCCGGCGCCTGCACCGCATCGACCCCGGCCAGATACGGATTCTGCTCGACCATGCGTTGCTGAATCTCATCGCGCGCACTGCGTTGGCCGCAATCCAGGCACAGCACCCGGTGCAGGCTGCCGTGCAATTCGATCACATCCTGACTGCCGGCCTGATCATGCAGGGTGTCGACGTTCTGTGTGATCAAGGCGCTGATCCGTCCCTGGCGCTGCAAATCCGCCAGTGCTGTATGCGCCGCGTTGGGTTGCGCCTGACGCACCCGGGGCCAGCCAAGCATGGCCCGCGCCCAATAGCGGCGGCGGGATTCGGGAGCGGCGAGAAATTCCTGATACATCATCGGTTGCCGGCCCCGGCGCACACCTTCGTTATCGCGGTAATCCGGAATGCCCGATGGCGTGCTGATGCCGGCGCCGGTCAGCACCAGAAAATCGCCATCGGCCATGGCCTGGCACAGGGGGTTGAAGT
>Ga0209426_1000231_pt1 | contig 77462 bp, 74 predicted proteins | sample Deesub1362B_J571_FD_187697 | JGI IMG/M metagenome (GOLD analysis project Ga0209426, IMG submission 187697) | Deep oceanic, basalt-hosted subsurface ecosystem from Juan de Fuca Ridge flank, Pacific Ocean, CORK Borehole 1362B_J2.571 (SPAdes)... ... | reverse complement strand
CGAAACCATGCAGATCCTCCTCTTCACCGCCCTGGGCTTCTTCCTCCTCCTCAAGCACTTAGCGGGAGAGCCTACAATAAGCTTGGACACAGATTGGTTCTACAGGAAAGGGGGAAGGGTGGTTATGTGGTTTATAAGAAAACCTCTTGCTAACCTTGGGAAGCGAATGGAGGATATATTCTTCGTTACCCTGCCGAATTTCACGCTATTTGCAGTAAGATTGTGGGAAAGATTCGATCTGGAGGTAGTAGATGGTGTGGTAAATGGCATTTCCAATGCTACAGTTGCTGTATCTTCGAGGATTAGAAAATTGCAATTTGGGGATACACAGGGATACATTTCACTGTTCATGATGGGTCTCGGGATTCTGTTGATATTCTTGGTTCTGGTGAGGTGGTAGAATGATCTCTTTTCTTCTTTCGATACTATTGATCGGCTCACTTCTCTCGTTTTTTGTCAAGAGGTACTCAAGGGAAGTAGCATTAGTTTTCACGGGGATAGCGTTTCTCCTGTCCACTGTTATGTTTGCTAATATGTTCTCGTTCGAAGGGGGCGTCGTTTATGTGGAGAAGGTTCAGTGGATAAGGTCTTTGGGCATAGCGTATCATGTCGGAGTGGATGGTATAAGCATGCCGTTGGTTCTCCTGACCACATTCGTCTCATTTCTTTGCGTCATCTATGCATGGGAGGAAAGACTTCGCCCCAATCAGTTTTACGGACTGATTGTTTTACTTGACTTTGCCTTGGTAGGGGTTTTTGTCTCCCTTGACTTCTTCCTGTTCTACATTTTTTGGGAGCTTGTGCTAATCCCCATGTTCTTCGTTATCGGTATCTGGGGTGGTGAGAGGAAGGATTATTCCGCAATTAAATTCCTGATATATACTCATGTTTCAAGCGTAGTCATGCTCGCGGGAATATTCGCCATATTCTACTTCAATTGGCAGATAACGGGTGAACCAACATTCGACATACCAACACTAATGAAGAATTACATCAATCTCGAGTTTACCCCCTTGTGGAGGGATTTCATATTCTTTGCCTTGCTGTTCGGATTTCTTGTTAAAATGCCTGCGGTTCCGTTCCATACATGGCTTCCAGATGCACATGTGGAGGCTCCGACAGTCGGATCCATACTGCTTGCAGGGGTTCTGCTGAAAATGGGGGGTTACGGTTTGATAAGGTTCCTGATACCAATGAGCGTCAATGCGAACCCGATTTTTATAACAATCATAGCTATTTTTGCTGTGGCAAGCATTCTCTACACACCTCTCGCAGCTCTGCCCCAAAAAGACCTGAAGAGGCTCGTTGCATTCTCAAGCATAGGTCATATGGGATTCGTCTCTCTCGGCGTCTCAGCAGGGCTTATGATTGGGGATCCTGATATGAGGTTGCTTGCCTTAACCGGAGCAACATTTCAGCTGTTTGCTCATGGAGTAATAACCTCTGTTCTGTTCGGTTCTGCAGGAGTTATTCAGCATCATGCTGGAACGAGGTTGTTCGAAAATCTCGGCGGGCTTATGAAGCCAATGCCAAAGTTCTCCTTTCTCATGGTTTTGGGATTCTTTGCATCTATGGGGTTCCCGGGCATGGTGGGATTTGTTGCGGAGTTCTCAGTTCTTGCAAGTTCTTTGGCTTTAATTCCAGTCTTTGCAATTTTAGCCCTTTTGAGTATCCCTCTAAGTGTTGTTTATCACTTGTATGCTCTACAGAGGACTGTTTTTGGTCTGCCATCCAAGGTTTTACCGGAGAGAGATATGTATTTGTATGAACTACTGCCTCTGCTGATCTGGGTGATTACAACTATCTTGTTTGGCATATTTCCCTCTCCCATCTTTGAGATGATTGAGAAAAGCATTAGGTTGATAGGAGGGATAACATGAGTGCTGATATCTTTCCGTTAGTTCCAGCCCTACTCTTAATGGTTGCGGGGTTACTTTACATATTTCCGGGGATGCTTATTGAAAATCGCAGGATATTTGGATACCTTAGCATTGGGGTTCTGATAATTGCGACCATCTTAACACTCTTGACATTCAACGCTTATGTTAAGTACACTTCATACCTTTCGGGTTTGTCCGTTTCACCATTTTCACAGTTTTTCAGTCTTGTTTTTCTCACCGTATCTTTGTTTGTTTGCATAGCGTCCTTGAATTCCATAAAAAGAAACGAGGATGAGTACTACTTTCTGATACTGCTTTCGACACTCGGTATGATGGTAGTTGCAATGTCCGAAGACTTGATAATTCTGTTCATCGGGTTTGAGTTAGCGAGTCTTGCAACATACGCTCTTGCTGGGTTTGAGAAAAAATCGGAGTTAAGCGTTGAAGCAGCTATCAAGTACTTCATATTTGGGGGTTTTTCGTCCGCCTTAATGCTATACGGAATTTCACTTATATATGGTTTTGCGGGTGGAGTTGAGATAGAAAGGATTGTAAATGTTGCTGGAAACAACTTCTACTCCATGCTTGGGCTCGTACTAATCGTAGCGGGGATAGGGTTCAAGTCTGCTCTCGTCCCGTTCCATATGTGGGCTCCCGATACATACCACGGCTCACCTACGATGGTCTCCGCTTTCCTTGCAAGCGGATCGAAGAAGATGAGTTTTGCAGCCTTCTTCAAGATATTGATCCTGATGGCGATTTCTATGAAGCTTGAGATGTATCTGTTGATGGCGGTACTTGCGGTTGTAACGATGACCCTTGGCAATCTGTCTGCATTGGTACAAGAAAGCGTTAAAAGAATGCTCGCTTACTCCTCAATAGCACATGCAGGATACATAGCAATGGCGTATGCGATATTCGCCTTCTCTGGAATTGAAATGGCTATTGCGGGGGGCTTACTCCATGTAGTCTCCCATGCAATAGCAACTGTCGGGGCATTTGTTGCAGTGGCTTATGTAGGTGGATTCATCTTGGACAGGCAGGAATCCTATTTCGGACTTGGAAGGAGAAGTCCGCTGATGGCTTTATCGTTCAGCGTGATACTTTTATCTCTCGCAGGAATACCACCGACTCTTGGGTTCTACTCTAAATTTGTTTTGTTTCTGACAGCGATTGAAGCTAAGCTGTTGTGGCTGGCTATAGTAGCGTTGATAAATTCTGCTTTATCCCTCTATTACTACTCGAAGGTGATTATGAATATGTACTGGAAGGAGACCACCTCGAAATTTGAATCAGAATTTATAAATATTAAAGAAAAAACTATACTTTTGGTAGTGGTAATATCTGCGGTATTGTTGATCGTGCTGGGTGTGGTAGCATCTCCATTAACCGAGTGGAGTATAACCGCGTCGAAAACTATATTTGGGCAAAAAATGTTAGCAGGGGTCTGAAATGTGGATATTTAAGGATCAGGATGTTGAAAAGTTAAGAATTAAGGGAAAGGTCAAGGGTCTAATCAAGCTTCTTGAAGATGATGATCCTGAAATTAGAGCGAGTGCAGCGGAAGCTCTCGGGGATTTTGATGAGATGGAGGTTATAAATGCTTTAATAAGGGCACTGAGAGATCGAGATAGAGATGTTCGATGGAATTCTGCAAAATCCTTAAAGCATCTTTGCGAGAACAAGGTTGAAATCCTCATTCATGCATTTGCACTCAGCAACTCCGTTTTGCAGAAGGTATCTCTTGCATGGATTATCGGTAGCATTGGTGATGCGAGGGCAATTCCCGCTCTTGCAGAGTCTCTTAAATTTGGGGACAAGTTTGTTAGGCGAGCAAGCGTAATCGCAATGGGGCGGATAAGAGACCCAACCGCAATTCCACATCTAATAAACGCCCTGAGTGATTACGATGAGGATGTTAGAAAGAGATCTGCCGAAGCTCTTGGCAGAATTGGAGTTAGAAGAGAGGATGTAATCAAAGCTCTTAAAGAAGGGCTGATGGATGAAAGCTATCCTGTAAGGAAAGCGTGTGCAAGGTCTCTCGAGAGGCTCGGTTGGGAGCCTGAAGATGAGGAGGAGTTGGCGAAGTATCTTTCCGCACTGAAGATGGGGTCTGAATTATTGCTCTTGGGTGAAAAAGCTTTGGAGCCCCTAATCGTTGCACTGAAAGATAGTGATTGGAGCATCAAAAAATGGGCATCCGATATCTTGAGAGAGATAAAATCGGAAAAAACGGTTCAGATGTTGAAATCTACCCTGAACACAGAGGATTGGGCGGTAAAAGTTCATGCACTGAGGGCTCTTGCGGGTATGGGAGAGATGGGAATATCAGCAATCGCGGAGTTGGTGAACGATCCCGATCCGAATGTGAGCGAGACTGCTATTGAGGCTCTCTCTGAATGTATAAGGGGATGTGAGAAATCCGAACGGGAGAGGGTTATGGAAGAGCTATCGAAGAGATATCCCGATATTGCCGAGAAAATAAAGGGGTTGGTTTAGGAAGGTATTGGGTAGCTTAAACTGTTTTATGGTTAAAAGACAAACCTGAACCCCTCTTTTAGTTTGCCTCTCATTTTTCAACTTTTGCGGTAATAAAGAAGACAGCAAAGGATATTGTGAAGACCCATACTGATGCGGGAATTCCTAAGGGATTCATTTTCAGCGAAAACAGCAGTATCGCTGATAGGAATCCCACGCTGAGGGTCAGAATTCCCGATGTTTTTCCGCCGATGTTCCAGTGGAATACACTGAATATGAGGGGTAGTTGACATAGCAAGAGTGTGGAACTCAGAACTGACAGTTCGACGATATAGCCGGGTTTTTGAAGGGCGAACATCGTAATGGCGGAGGTTAGAACCACTATAAGTATCTTTCCTGTATGTATATTCTCACTTTTGAACAGGTCTTTCGAGATCATGGATGACAGGGTGAGAACTATTGAGTTGGCTGTGGTGATGGCTGCTGCGAAAATGCTTAATGACACCGCAACACCCAACCACGAAGGCATTATGCCAAGCAATGTTGGTGTAACTGCGTCCCTATTCTTTATCATTGGTAGTATCTCTGCGTTGCTAAGGACTCTGAGTTCGAGTCCGAGAAAGGTTACGAGTATCGTATAGATGAATCCGAAGAGTCCGAATAGGACAACCATCCTTCTCAACGCAATCTCGTTCTTCGGAATGTAAAGCCTCTGGAATACCTGCGGGTTTGTTAGTGCAAAGAAAAACCACGGAACTGTTAGTGCAACGAATCTGAATGGCGTCCATACCTTGTTTGGAACTACCAGCAACTCCCCAAGTTTCGGTAACTCTTCAAAGAAGGATGTATTTTGAAAACCATAATTGTAGACCCAAATTACTGTTGATAGTGCAAGAATGAGCATAAAAACTCCCTGAATTGCATCAGTCCATGCAACGCTTCTTAATCCTCCGAGAAATGCCCAAAATGCGATTAAGAATGCTGAGATGATGACTCCGGTGGAGAAATCCAGACCAGAATTCTTCTCGAGAATCAGAGATACTCCGATTAGCTGAACGGAAATGTAGGGTATGAGGGCGATTGAGACGATTATCGCCATTGTTCTTGCAACGACATCTCCGTACCTGTCTGCGATCATATCTCCGGGTGTGATATATCCTCTCTTCTTCCCCAATTCCCACACTTTCGGGGCGTATGTGGAGAGAAGTAGAAGCGTTCCCACGAGATAGAATAGCTCGAATCCAAGTGCCCCCACACCGCTTGCGTATGTTAAGCCTACCAAACCCACCATCATGAAAGCTGAGTATGTTGTTGCGGAATATGTCAGGGCTGAGATGATTCCGCTTATCCTTCTACCTCCTATGTAGTAGTCTTCCTGACTTTTAATCCCCCTCATCGCGTAAACGGCGATTGCTGTTCCTATCACTGCATAAACTACAAAAGCGTAAATGAACATGTCACCACCTCGAAATGGATATGTACACAAGATAAATACCTGTTATGATAGACCAATAAGCGTATGTGGAGATGTCATAGCTTTTTATAGCTACGAACGGTACTATCATTGCAGTTAATATGATTATAGCCTCCAGCGACTTCATCGAACAATTGTTCGATTTAGGGATTAAAAAATTTTCGGTTGTAACACTGTGAATGAGTCTCGAAAGTGAGGGGGCGATTTAGAAATTGCCGTTCTCACGATACATTTAAAAACGATTAAATCTAACTTAAAAAGGAATGAGCATAGATTTCTTATCTGACAGATACCGTCTTAAAATAAAGAGGGTTTATCCGGAAGATTGTCAGCTTTGCATTAGCGGTTATACCGGAAAAAAATGTAGGTATCTGATAAAAATCAAGAGGGAATTTTATTGTATTAGAGAGGCGGTAAAAGGTGTTGACTCGAGATTGAAGTATTAATGCTTGGTTGCTGGGTCTTGGTTGCTGACCCCTCACTCTACCACACACAATCTCACAAATCTCACCACACATTTATCATGAAAATAACGAAAAATATTAAATTTATGAATGGCACTTCAGAAAATAGTTTCGAGAATATCGAAAATTTTGGAAAAAATTGAAAAGCAATTTGCTATCGTAGAGAGGGATAGACTATGAAAATCAACACTCTAATCCTTGCTGGTGGGAAAGGAACAAGGCTATGGCCCTTAAGCAGAGAAGATTATCCGAAGCAGTTTTACAGCATTTTCAACAAATCTCTCTTCCAAAAAACTGTGGAAAGAGCCTTGATTTTTTCAGAGGTTGAGGACATTTATGTAGTGACGAATAAGAAGTACAAATTCCGGATTTTCGACGAGATGGATGAGATGGGTATACAGCTTCCTGAAGAAAACATACTGCTCGAACCCTTGGCTAAGAATACCCTTCCCGCAATATATTATGGATTGAAGGTGATCGGAAACAAGAATTCGAAATCTGTGCTTGTTTTACCATCTGATCATTTTTTGGAGGTAAATGAGGATTATATGAATGCGATGAGGGAGGCCTGTAGAATTTCTGATGATTATCTTGTAACCTTTGGGATTAAACCCACCAAACCACATACCGGGTATGGGTACATAAAACCCGGTAGAAAGATCGGTGAGAGGAGCTATGCTGTGGATGAGTTCGTTGAAAAACCTGATGTGGATTCTGCAAGAAAATATCTCGGAGAAGGCTACCTCTGGAATAGTGGAATGTTCATGCTGAAACCTGAAGTTTTTGAGGAGGAATGCAAAGCACATCAACCCGACATCTTTAATGCGTTTAAGGAAAGCGATATTGAGAGAGTGTACGCTCAAATCCCGGAACTGTCTGTTGACTTTGGAATAATGGAAAAGACGAATCGTTCTGCGGTGGTCTCTCTTGACACATTGTGGAGCGATGTGGGAAGTTTCGACTCTCTGTACGAAATTTTTGAGAAGGACGAGTCTGGAAACGCACTGAAGGGAGAGTGCATAACAATCAACTCGAGAAACAATCTCGTTTTCGGAGGAAGGCTTATTGCTCTCGTAGGTATCGAGGATTCGGTGGTTATTGATACTAAGGATGCAATATTGGTTTGCAAAAGGGACGAATCGCAGAAGGTGAAGAATATTGTTGAGATTCTGAGGAGGCAAGGGGACAAAAGAGCAGAGATACACAGAACTGCTCACAGACCGTGGGGAAGTTACACAATTCTGGAGGAAAATCAGTTCTATAAGATAAAGAGGCTGACTGTGAAGCCTAAGAAAAGACTGAGCCTTCAGAAACACTATCATAGAAGTGAACACTGGGTTGTTGTCAGAGGCACAGCCAGAATAGTAGTCGATGGGGAGGAAAGGATTCTGAGGAATGGGGAAAGCACATACATCCCTGCGGGAACTATCCACAGGCTTGAAAATCCAGGTTTAATTCCTCTCGAAGTTATTGAGGTTCAAATTGGTGAGTATCTCGATGAAGATGATATAGAAAGGTTTGATGACGACTTTGGCAGAAAGGTGGATGAATGAGTGCACTACTCTTTGTTCTCGTTTATGTCCCAGTTCTTGCAATTTTATGGTATGTGTATCACAAAGATAAGCTCGAACCGGAGCCCAAGAGGTATGTTCTTTTCACCTTTCTGTATGGTTCAATCGTATCCATTGGTATCGCGATATTTTTTGAGAGTATCGCTTATGTGGTGGTCCCTCAAACTGCCCTGACGATATCGATTGTTTCCGCGATTATAGAGGAACCATCTAAGGCACTTGCGGTTAGATTTGCTTACGATTCTAAGCAGATGGATGGAGTTATGGATGGAGTTGTTTATGGCGTATCTGCTGGACTCGGTTTCTCCGCAACTGAAAACATTCTTTACGGGCTCGGTTTCGGCATCGAGGTTACATTAATCAGGGCATTTCTGACACCAATCGGGCATTCTGCATGGGCGACGATAACCGGAGTAGGTTACGGGTTAAAGTCTGGAGGGAAAGCTAAAACAATTCTGCCGTTTCTCTCTATTGCAATCCTATTTCATTTTACATGGAACTATCTCGTTTTTCTATCTAAGGATCCTATCTATATTGGCTTTATCGCACTGCTCTTCCTTCTCAATGTATTGGTTATACGGCACTTCGTCTATCTGGGAGAGAGGGAGGATAGAGCGAAATACTTGGGAATGTAGATGACAAGCAAGAGCTTCATCAAGCTCTCACCATGTTTTATTCAAAAAGTTTTTTATGTATGAAAACACTTCAAAAATTAATGGAAAAACCCTCTTCAGGAGTTTCTCCTATCTTTGGTATGGTGTTAGCCTTAGCTATTATCATCGGTTTGATAGGTATCCTCCAAAGCTATGCGGTTCCGATATGGAATTCCGAAATAGAATCCAAGCACTATCTCATGTTGAATGATCAAATAAAGCAGATACCTTCGATTCTCGATAACGCAGAAGCAACAAAAACATCTGCAACAGTATATCTCGATTTAGGTGTGGAGTACCCGCAGAGAATGTTCCTATTCTCCCCTCCTACATCGGGAACAACTATCTCCACATACAACAACACTGTGTTCCTCACCTACACCGAACAGCTTCCAAACGGAACCACGAGGGTTGTAAATAAAACTTTCAACACATCGTCATTTATAGTTAAGCCCAATTACTACTACTCCAATCCCAAACCTTTGGTTTACGAACTTGGCTCGATTTTTTTGGATGACGGTTCGGATTCGCCTGTGCTCTCTCCGGTGAATATGATTTCAGGCAGTACTATGAAGGTATATGTTATCTCCACGAATATCGGAACATTCTCTGGAACGGAAACATTCGTTCTAAGCATTCAGCCCCTGTCTGTTGGCTCCATGATCAGCACCAAGAATTCTACCCTCAACTTTACCACGAGATTTCCGGACAGGTGGGAGAGAGTATTCAATGCCTTAGGGTACACCGTTAGTAAGAACCCTCCGTGGGTTAATGTAACCATAGACTCTCCTCTGACGATATCCCTGCCATATTTTGTGGTAACCAAAGACATCGTTGGAGCAGAGAAGTTACAGCCTTACAAGATCATCAAGCTTGGTGTGGATACGAGCATTCTTACTGGACAGAGCATAGAACTTGGAGTTAAGGTTGTGGATTACTACGATAATCCAGTACCGGGGGAAGCAATTAGTGTGAATGTGACCGGGACGGGATACATTTTACCAGACAAGGTAAACAACACAACGATCGTCACAGGTAGTAACGGGATCGCGGAGGTAACATTCTCCGCAGAGTATCCGGGAACTGCAAAAATTTGGATGAATTCAAGTGTGGGGAATGTCAGTTATACGATAACAGTCAGTAGTGGTAGCGGACCTCCGGTAGCTATGACTCTAGATCTACTATCCGAGCCCTCAGGTGTGATGCACTACAGGTTGACCGCTCATCTGGAAGACATGCAGGGAATCCCACAGCCCGATTATAATGTGAGTTTTGCAACCAATCCATTCACGGTTTCTGTTGACCCTATGATAAACAAAACGGATATAAACGGAAATGCAAGTTCTATTGCGGGACTCCAAGCGTGCACGAATGAACTGCAGAACACGACATTCGGAGCATTCTCGAAGGTTGAGCCTTGGGGGACACCTTACGACATAGTTTCGAATCTAACCCTCCCAAACTATCCGTGGGAAAGTGGATGGAAGTATAAGAGGAACATAACTATAACTTCTCCTGAAGCTAAGACGAACACGAATGTTGTGCTAACATTCACTTCGGATAACTTTGATTTCAGCAGTTCGAATGGAGATGATTTAAGGTTCTTTGCCAATTATACGAGAACTGTTTATGAATTGCCAATAACCCTCAGAGCTTATCCTGTTTACGAGCTTCCGGTCTTGTTGACCCCTCCCTCGTTTGACATCAAGAGAGTTAACATCACCATCAAGCGAGATGGGTGGTGGAACAGTAGTTGGAACTACAGAATACCGATAACCTTCGAAGAAGGGGGCAAAAAGTCGAGGATTGAATTGAACTCATCCAACTTTGATTTTTCCAAGTCGGATGGGAGTGATTTGAGGTTCATCAAGACGACTAAGATAGCCGAGATACCAGTCAAGATCACATCGTCCTATTCAATAGCGGGATATCAGCTATTGCTGAACATAACAGATCCCGCGATACTTTCCCTGATCAAGGATGGCTCGGATATTCGCTTTTATGAGTCGCAGGTATCGAACCCGTATGCAGAGCCGTATACGGGTATTCCGTACTGGATAGAAAATTTAACGAACAGCTACGCTAAGATATGGGTCAAAGTCGATGTACTGGCTGGGGAGAAGATTATATACATGTATGCAGGAAAGAGAGCCACACCGAAGTCCTCTTTTGATGGTGTATTTACGAAGGACCCGGATGCACCATCTGACACGGGGTTGATTGCGGAATATCACTTGGACGAGGGTTCTGGGACGATTGCGGGAGATGACACATCTAACAACTACAATGGGGTTCTGCAGAACAATCCACAGTGGCAAAGTGAGGATGGAGGTGTGTGGGATAGCAGAGAGGATGTTAAGTTTTCCGTGGGATCAGCTCTCAGATTCACATCTTCTGATGACAGAATGCAGTTGCCAAATTCTGTTCTGAATGGAAGAACGGAGGTTAGCTTTGAGTGTTGGATCAACACAACTGATGACACCTTTGCAATAATTTCTGGAGCGAACTCTGGTCAGGCTAATGAGTATCTGATATTTTACACGAGCAACAGGTTGTACCAGTTCATAAAGGGTAGTTCAAGAAGCGTTTCTGTAACACTGAACGATGGAAAGTGGCATCACTTGGTAGTTGTAAGGCACTCAAATGGGACGATCGATTACTTCGTTGATAGTGTGTTGATGGACTCAGACAGCGGTTTAAGCTCAAGCCCGCTGGTAATAGATCCGAATGGATTGTGGATAGCAAGTGAACAGGACAGTGTTGGTGGAGGATGGGATCCAGATCAAGAGTTTGAAGGGATTATTGACGAAATCAAGGTGTACTCTCGGGCTCTATCTCAGCAGGAAGTCAGGGCACATTTTGAGAGGAGAATCTACGCTGTTCAGCCACAAGTGGATATATGGTATCCGGTTAGTATTGTGAATGAAACATTTGAAGAGATACCGTACTTCGTGGAGTACTGGAATGGGAATATAGATAAGGCTGTTGTGTGGGTGGAGTCCCAGAATGATACTGTTTATATGTATTATGGCAATCCCTCAGCTCAATCGGAGTCAAACGGAAGTGGAGTTTTCAGATTCTTTGATGATTTCGAAGTGTGGAATGGTTGGACGAACTATAGTTCTGGATGGGTGGAACAATTTAATCTGAGTGGAGATATGGTTTTAAGGAAATACAAAAACAACGATCCTAACGGCGGGTACAAACAGATTGGATTTACGACATCCAATTTCATTTTGGTTTACAGAGACTATAGAAGAAGCGGTGATGATCAAGGAGGAGGGTATAATCGAGTTAGCTTGGAAGATTCCGGGTTCAACGGATATGGGGCACTTAGAAGAGGATATACGAGTGGAAATGGAGACTTTAGAATTGAGAGGAGAACAAGTGCGTCTGGAACGAGCCTCGTCTATGATACCGCCTATATGCCGATGAACAACTGGTACACCCTCATTTTGACCAGATCTGGAAGTACCCTCACCGCCTACATTTACAATGAAGAAGGGTTAATAAAATCGATTACCACTACGGACACGACTTATTCGCTCTTTGACAGGGTTGCGGTGAGAGGGGGGTACACTTATTACCTCCAGTTTGTTGGAGTTGATGACTTTAACGGTTTTTCGGAATACACCATTGGGAGTGAGGAGGGTGTGAACTGGTACGGGTGGGTAAAGGTTAGAGTTCCCTCCTCGTTCTCTTCCACTTCGGATGGAAGAGACATAAGGTTCTTCTCAACTCAGGTCAGCGATCCTTATGCTGGAGGACATCTCAACCACAACCTGAGCTTGAATGGATCGTACTTCGATATTTGGGTTGAAATACCGCAATCTTCTGCGTTCTCGGATGAGAAAACGATTTATATGTATTATGGCTACCCGATGGCGAGTCAAATAACCATGCCCCCGTATCAGGAGTCCAATATGTATGCTTTTCACTCCTCTCCGGTTTCCGCAGGGGTTAAGTACCTCCCGCTCGGGGATTATCAGATTCCTATCGAGATCACCGATGAGAATGTGCTTATAAGGATGAGTGAGAACGGGGAAGATATCAGAGTGTTCGAAGATCAAGTTTCTGATCCATATACAAATGTGACTGGAAAAATCCCGTACTGGATAGAATCCAAGAACTCCTCCTACCTTAAAATATGGATAAAAACCACATTGAACTCTCCGAAGACGGTTTACATCTACTATGGCGACGAGAGTGCAACCTCTGAGTCAAATGGGGAGTCGGTTTTTGATTTCTTTGATGATTTCTCATCCTCCATCATCAACTCGTCAAAATGGGAGGAAGTTAACTCGATAACATATTCTACGGGAGATTATCTCAGGGTTTCTGGAGCGGTAGGTTGGATCTCCCCGGCATCTTCCGGGTCTTACCTTGTTGCAAGATGGAATAAAGGAACTCTTCCGGATTCGTTCGCGGTTGAGTGGAAGCAGAGAGTTGAAGATGTGGATGCGGGAGAGCGAGGACAACTCGGAGTGGCTTTAATCCAGTTGGGAGGTTCAATAGTGGTGTTTGCGGGAACTGAGGACAGCTCAAATGCTGTTGAACTGTCCAATGTGCTGTTGACAGATTCAAGTGTAGTCTACTCCTCTTCTGTATCTTCCTCTGTGGAGGAGAGATTCAGGCTTGAGAGAAACGGAGACGATTACAGATTGTATAAAGATGGCAGTTATCTCTCAACTGCAACCACATCCACAACTCCCTACTCGCTCGCTATTGGAGCGGGGCAAAATGGAGATTATCTCGATCTTGCCCTTGTGGACTACATCATGGTTAGAAAGTACTCTCCTTACGACTCTATGGTTAGCTATTCTGTTGGCAGTCCGACAAAGATCTCATACACATCTGGTGAAGTACTCAAGCCCTTTAAGATTATAATCGAAGACCAGAATGTTTTGAGTCACATCGCAACATCTGATGGAAGAGACATAAGGTTCTTTTCAACTCAGATCAGCGATCCATATTCCACGACTTCCAACAGGATACCGTTCTACATTGAGGAATTGAACTCAGATAGGCTTGCTGTTTGGTTGAAGTACGAGTTTATTGGAGAGAAAACCATATACATGTACTACGGTGATCAATCCGCATCTGAGCAACTTAGTGATCCATCCGCTGTGTTTACAACATTGGATGGTGTAATTGGGCTGTGGGACTTTGAAAATGTTAGCGGTGGAGTAGTTTATGACAAATCTCCGCTGTCGAATAACGGGCAAATGTTTAACGGGGTATTTGAGGTTACAGGTGTTAAAGGAAAGGCTGTGGAATTTGACGGAGTGAATGATTACATCGAAGTACAAGATGACCCATATCTCAGCCCGCAGGATAACAATGGGAATGGTGATACGGGGGAGCTAACGATCGCTGGATGGGTGAAGGTCCTCGCTCTGGATACAGACTCTCATGCCCAAACCAGACAGCCTATCGTTTCCAAGGGAGATACTGGTGAGTGGGAGTATGCTTTGTATGTTTACGATAATTACCACTTCGGTTTCTCGCTTTGGAGGAGTAGTGGGGCGAGTCATACGGAGATAGTTGATACAACTCACACCTTTGAACTCAATAAGTGGTACTTCGTCGTGGGAGTATACAAGAATGGTGTGGAAAACAAGATCTACATCTTCAACGAGACATCCTACATTGGTGTGTATTCTGAAACAACACAAAATGGTCAGCCGGGAGATGGGAGTTCTCCTTTGAGAATAGGCTCGAGGAATGATGGACAGTTTTTAAAAGCGGTGATTGATGATGTAATAATGTTCAACAGAACTCTCAATTTCTCTGAGTTGGAGCAGATAAAGGATTCGAAGTTCATAAAGGCTGGAGGGGTTGTTGCTATCGGGGACACTTCAAGGTCACCGGAAGTAACCCTCGGTAGCGAAACCACAATAGCCAACGGTACTGACTTGAAGTATTGCCCGTATGATGTTGTGGAATGGAGCAGTGGTTACGGGGTAGTGAACATAAGCATACCCTACCTCAGTGCAGGGGACAATCTTATCGAGATGTACTACGGCTACGATAGAGCTTATCCGGAGGAGTGCAATATCACCAACGCCATAACTCTTCCATATATTGTCGGTCAGAGGGAAGAGATTTAGATTGCGAACGGAGTGCAAAAAATCTAACCATCGGGGGTTTCAATACTCTCTCGATACTCCTCATATTTTTTCATAGCGGATTCAGCTCTCTTTTTCTCTCCAAGTTTTTCGTAGGCTTCAGCAACATGTTTCCACCATGATGGATCACTTTCAGCCTCTTTCATGCAGTACTCGAGAAATCTCTCCCATGCTGATTTTGCATTCTCTTTATCGTCGAGTTTCTCGTAAATCTTGGCAACATCCTCCCAGAAAACACCCTCTTCTTCAGCCTCATTTTTGTAATATTCGAGAGCCTTTGCCCACATTTCCTTTGCCTTTTCTTCGTTTCCTGCGGATTCCCACATTTCAGCAACATCTTCCCAAAACCACGGCTCCTCTTGTGCATATTTTTCCAAGCATTTTGCGGATCTCTCAAGGTTTCCAGCTTTTTTCCAGAATTCATGTGCTTCTTTTAAGTAGTACACTTCTCCCTTCTCTTCTGCGAGATCCTCGTAGATCTCTGCAGCTTTCTCGTAGTCTCCAGCCTTCTCAAAACACCATCCAGCAGACTCCTTTAGTCCGGCTTTTAGGTAGTTCTCTCCAGCTTTTCTATAGTTTCCAGCTTTCTCATATTTTCTTGCTGACGCTCGGTAGTTTCCCGCTCTTTCAAGAGATTCAGCAGACCTTAGTCTTTCGGATATTGTTAGATCTGGTTCCATTATCCACCACATTCCGACAATAAACGCGATTACATACACCGAGATGATGTACCCTATGTGAATCGGGTTCTGCCAGAAGTAGCACTGGTAGAGTACATAGCCCGAGGATATCATTCCCAGAAGTGTTATAATGGAATATTTAAACGATCTCGCATATAGCAGTACGAAGAATATCAGAGTGAATACGATAAACATACCCAAGTAGATCAAGCCCACGACAATTCGTAGGAGTACGATGAAGCCGAAATAATACCATAATCCTCCTGCAACAATCAACAGCAATGCGATGAACCCTGTAGCCAAGGCGGTAAACCTGTCCATTCTTATCACCAAGGATTAACAGTTCTGAAAAATTTAAAATCTTTTCGGATATCACTGGAATGAATTTGGACAGAATAACTGAAAAATTTTTAGATGGTTTAAGGTATTGAAACAGATCTTAAAGGATGTTAACGCGACTTAGACTATATCAGAGATTATCATCGAGGAACCTCCTCATCATTTTGGACTCGTTCCATCTTGCATCAACACCTTTCAGAATGTTGTTGATTCTTTCAACACTCTCTAAGAACACCTTTCTTGTCTCCTCATCTTCAATTCTTAGTTCCGAGAATCCGCTTATGATTGCCAAGGGATTTCTTATACCATCGACAAGAACTGCGAATTGATTGATGTTTTCCTCTATTACTTCAAACGCTTGCCTCTTCGCCCTATCGAGCAGTATTATGTAGTTGGCAAATGCGAGATCTCTTGAGAGTGTTGTAAGTAGCTTTATCTCAGGGGACTCCGGAAGAGTACCTTTTATATGGAAAACTATTATACCTTCGACTCTTCTCTCCAAGATCATGGGGATTATCAAACAAGAGGTGTCAGGTAATGAACTGTAAATTTCCTTCTGTCTCGTCTGTTTCTCACCACCACCTCTCCATCTTTAATGGCTTTTTTAATGCACGGGTAGTCGTTAATGTTGGTTCTACCTTTGTGTAGATTCGTTCCGTTCGAAAATGCTATCTGGAGTAAAGTGTCATTCTCCCTCAACCCGATCCATACGGAGTAATCCTCCCTTAAATTTGCCAGCAGTTTTGTTGAGGAGTTGAATAGCTTATTTGCATCTTTTTCGTGGACTATCATCTCCATAATCTTGTTTATCGTGTCTAAGAGGAAGTTGAGCCTCTTGTACTCGTTCACTTCTTTTGCGATCCAGAGACAGCAGTTTTGATTTTTAAATTTAATGGGAATGAATATGCATGAATATTCGACATTTTTGTGGGTATAGGAGAGATTTACGGTCTCATTGTTCTTTATAGACTTCTTGAGTATGTCGAGTGTGGTGTTGTAGGTTCCCCTATCGATTACTTCGAAAAAGTATTTAGCATCTCCCGCTTTCTCGGATTTTTTCATTTTTTCTCGAATGGATCTGCTAATTTTAAGAAATTCTCCACTTTCGTTAATTATTGCAAGGTATTCATGAGCGTGATCGAACAGTTTTGAAAGGATATCCTCATTTTCGGATAGGCTTTCCTTGATGTTCTTCAGAGTTTTTGTTAGATTTTTGTTTTTATTTTCAAGTTCCGCAATTATTTTTTTACAATCCTCAGATTCTTTTTTTATTTCAATATTAATTTTTTTAGACATAATTTTTTATATTGGTTAACCGTTATTTATCTTTTGTTGTGTTATGGTTGCTCAGTAAAACATATAATTAGTTGGCAAAAGAATTAAAACATAAAGTGTTTTCGAAAGTAATATTGGGATCAAAATTTTGGAGGATACGTGATGAAGCTCTCGAGCAAAGTTGCCGCTTCATACCTCATTATGAGCTTCCCTGTGGTTGTGAAGGGGTATATTGGCACATTGATTGGCTTTGCGATTGTTCTCTCGGTCAACTATCTTAGGATACTCGGTTTTCACGCTTCATGTGTTTATAGCCTGTCTGACACTCTCTCTATGTTGTTCAACCCCCCGCTATACATAGCGATTAACTATGGTTTTCAGCTTTCGGGATATGTTCTTGCTTTCTCCTTTGTATATCCGTTTCTACTGGTTTTTCTGCTTTACAGGGTTCTAAACAGGACATGAATTTATGGATGGTTTGCTGGAGCGTCTCCCTAAAACAGTCTTTTAAAACAGGTTAAGCTTGATCAGTGGACCGGTGGGGATTTGAACCCCAGGCCTCTCGCATGCCAAGCGAGCGCTCTTCCAGACTGAGCTACCGGCCCTTTTGCTATCGTGTATTCTCTAAAAAGTTGTGTTTATGAAGTTTGCGGTATTGCTGATTGGGTACGAAATTGTGGACTAAATAGATATTTAAATTTTTGATACAGATTTAGAAGTTGGATTACTTTCAACGCGAGATTGTTTTCATGTAGATATATTCAAAAAACTATTTATTTAAGAAAAGTAATAAATCAATAGATGGAAGATCCTGCTGATAGAATTTCCAGAATAACAAGAATTTTGAAAGGTGAGCAAGATACGAGTCAGAATACCTATGATTTTTCAGGTGTGGAGGGTATTGAATCCATAATCGAAACTAAAAGCTCCAATCTTGAGGAAATTTCGAGGATGCTTGACATAGACAGGACAATTTTAAATCAAATAATCAACATTGCTCTGATTATCTCAATTCTAACTCTTATTACGGTAGCCTTATGGCTTTACAACTCGTACTCATCTTTTTCATCCCAAATTCTGATTTTTTCCGCGGTAGCACTCGCTCTGGTAAACATCGTAGTAGCATTTAAGATCAAAAGGCTTGTATCACGCTGATCTATTTTTTATTAGTCTTTTCGAATTAAAAATAAGAAAGTTTATAAAGAAACAAAGAAAGTATTTATTGGTGAGTTGTATGACCAAAATTGTTTATGTTCAGACGAGTGGTGTGGATACGCCTGAGAGGCTTTACGCCCCCTTTGTGCTCGCTATGACTGCAAAGGCCATGGACATCGATGCGACGATTTATTTCTTAATCAAAGGTGTTACAGTTGTAAAAAAGGGTGAGGCAGAGAAAATAAAGATCGGCAACTTTCCATCTTTGAAAGATATGATCGATCAGGCTATTCAGGCTGGAGTGGAGATGATGGTCTGCGATAGAAGTGCGGACCTACTCGGCATAGACAAGGGCGATATAGTGGAGGGTGTGAAGGTGGTTGGAGCGGCAACTTTAAACAGCTTGGTTCTTGAGGCTGACGCCTGCATATACTTCTAATCTTTAAATTTTTTGCTTTTATTTTCTGTTGGAGTTTAGCAGGGTTTACAGTGGTTAAAAATTCAAAGCGGTCTGTTTTTTGCAAACTACACAAGCACAGGTTTTAATCTAAAAAAGTCCGATGACTGTACACTTCATACTTAATGCGGAGGGAGGGATTTGAACCCTCGGACCCCTACGGGATGGGACCCTAAATCCCACGCCTTTTCCTGACTCGGCAACCTCCGCATTTGAAAGATTTTTGTTTCATTTCTTTGGTTTTCCTTCGGGTCTCTTGTGCCTGTTGTATCTTAATGATTTCATGTATCACTCAATTTATCAAAATTTTGGTTAGGAATTTGGACAGCAACTCGTTTTGTGAATTTATTAGCCTATGTATTGAAGCGAGTAAGAGCACTCACAAACTCCATTAAGGGGCTCTTAAGGCTCTCTAAGTCAAAGTTTAAATAACGAAAGGCAAGTCTCAAGCTCATGGATTTTATCAAAGAAAGGCTTCAGCTTACAATCATCACAATCCTTACCCTTCCTTGGTTAGCATCCTTAGTGTTGAAGGTTAATTACGATCCAATTACTCAGACATTTCTTTCTGGACTTGCGGTAGTTTCCGCATCCTTTCTGATCTCATGGGCTGCAGAAACAGCAGAGATGGATGTTCCGAGATCTTTCAGCCTTGCAGTGGTTGCGTTACTTGCGGTGCTTCCAGAATACGCTGTTGATGGTTACTTTGCATGGAAGGCAGGTAGCGTCGGGGGAGAGTATGTCCACTATGCGACCGCCAACATGACTGGTGCTAACAGACTCCTCATTGGTATAGGTTGGAGTTTTGTAGCATTTATAGCCTTCTTCACAACAAAAAGGGGTGAAGTTCAGCTTGATGAAGGAATAAGACTTGAGAACTTTTTCCTGCTCATAGCGACGCTTTATGCATTTACGCTCCCCTTTAAGGGACACATCTCCTTGTTCGATATGGTTGTTTTCGTAACGATGTATGCTGTATATATGCGTTTGGCGATAAAGGCTGAAAAAGAAGAACCGGAAGTTGTGGGAGTTCCAGCATACCTCTGTAGCCTAAGAAAGAAGAGCAGAAGAGCAGCAGTGGTCATTTTTTTCCTTTTCGCAGGAGTTACAATTTTGATGAGTGTTGAAGCTTTTTCGGAGGGGCTGATTGAGTCTGCGAGGAATGTAGGTGTAGATGAGTTCCTTGCGGTTCAGTGGATTGCTCCTCTTGCAAGTGAGGCTCCCGAGCTAATCATTGCGACTTACTTCGTTCGAAGGTTGAGAACGAGTGCAGCGATGAATGCGCTCATTTCTTCCAAGGTTAACCAATGGACATTGCTTATAGGTACTATTGCTTTGATCTATAGTATCTCCGCTTTTAAGCTTCAGAGTCTTCCGCTTGATGCAAGACAGAGTGAGGAGGTATTGCTTACCGCTTCTCAATCCTTGTTTGCTCTTGCAATCCTGTTGGACTTGAGAATAAGCTGGAAGGAAGCTTTAGCACTCTTTCTCTTATTTGCGATTCAGCTTGTTCTTCCGGGAGTTGAGGTGAGGTACTTCATATCTGTGGTTTACATTGTTCTGGCAATCCCCATATTGATTCAAAAACGAGAGGAACTCGTTAGGAGTTTCAAGACGGTCAAAAGGATTGCGGAGTACTGAATGCTCGTGGTATGAGAGGATAGTCGTTTAAAAGCTTGTAGAATCCATATAGGACGAGATTGATTGGGTTACCCGTTAAGACGGAAGGGAAAACTTAGAAAGTTGAAAGAAAAGATTTATTACATCTCACACGGAGCAATTGTTATGGTTCAAACGATTGTCGTTGTCGGTGGGCAATGGGGTGATGAGGGAAAAGGAAAGATAGTGGATTTCCTTGCTGAGAAGGCTGATGTCGTTATCAGGTATGCAGGGGGCAACAACGCTGGGCACACAGTGGTTGTTGGTGATAAAAAGTACAAATTCCATCTCATACCTTCGGGAATAATACACGGGAAGTTGAATATAATAGCAAACGGGACTGTTGTAGATCCAGAGGTTCTCGTTGAGGAAATTGAGAATTTGGAGAAAATGGGCTTTAAAATAGATGACACCAAGCTCGTTCTCTCTTCAACCGCCCACACGATATTGCCCAAGCATAAAGAAGAGGATAATCCATCAAAGAGTGCTCATGCGAGGAAGATAGGAACAACCGGGAGGGGTATAGGACCTTGTTACAGAGATAAAATAGCAAGAACCGGTATGAGAATCGCAGAATACATAGAAACTAACGGTAAATATGCGAAGAAGTTAAGAACATTCGTAAAGGACACATGCTACATCATTAACGAAGCTATAGAGGGTGGTAGAAAGGTTCTATTTGAGGGTGCACAGGGTACACTTCTCGATATAGATCACGGTACATACCCGTTCGTAACCTCCTCAAATCCGACGGTAGGTGGGGCACTAACCGGAACGGGAGTTGGAGCGAAAAAGATAGACTCCATTATCGGTGTGTTCAAAGCATACACGACAAGAGTTGGAGGAGGCCCATTTCCAACGGAGCTCGGAACAGAGGAACAAACAAATGCAGAGGGGGTATGGGAGGATATAGAAAAGGAATACGAAAGCTTGCTTGACGAATCTCTACGAAAGGCAAATGAAGGGGATGAGTACTTTCAAGGGAAGTACATGAGATTAAGAGGGAAGGAATACGGCACAACAACCGGAAGACCGAGAAGAACCGGGTGGTTTGACGGTGTTGCCGGGAGATATGCAGTTATGATTAACGGTATGACCTCTATGGTCATCACGAAACTCGATGTTCTTACTGGACTGAAAAAAATAAAGATCTGTATAGCGTACGAGGTTGATGGTGAAATAACCGACAAATTCGTTTTGCAGTCGGATAAGCTATACAGGGTTAAACCAGTTTATGAGGAGTTGGATGGATGGGATGAGGACATAAGCAATGCAAGGTCATTTGAAGATCTTCCAGAGAACACAAAAATATATCTGCAAAGGTTGGAGGAAATCTGTAGGGCAAAGATTTCGATAGTTTCGGTAGGGCCTGCAAGAGAGCAAACAATTGTTGTGGACGGTCGTGACCTGTTTTAGCTTCCCTGTATTTTTTCTAATTTAAAAATACCAAGATATCGGAAAAATTTCAAACTTTAAAATGCGGTTCCCGCGAAAAGGTCAAGAGTTGTACTTCTTATCATGTTTTCCGCTCTTGAAAGTAGTTGCAGTCTGTAATCTTCGAGTATTACTTTCTTTACATCTTCAACAGGTATATCGAGCTTTATTTCTCTTGTCCTCCCGTATCTACCTTTTGATATGATTATAGAGTTTAAAATTCCGAGCATATCAAGTTCTGAAATCAAATCACTTATTCTTCTCTGGGTTAGAACATCTATGCCGATTTTCTTACACAGGGATTTGTATACTGTGTAGACCTCTCCTGTGGTGAACTTCCTTCTGCCTATGGAGTAAAGCAGAATCATGCTGTAAAGGAGGATTTTCGTTTGAGTTGGGAGGGTTCTCACGACTTCCACGACGTGGTCTCTCTCTATTTTCTTTACCGCTCTTCTAACATGCTCCTTTGTGACAACTTCATCTCCGTCTCTCTCGGCAATCTCTCCGCTAACTCTCAGCAAGTCAAGGGCTTTCCTTGCATCACCGTGCTCTTGTGCTGCGAGGGCAGAGCAATATGGAATCACCTCCTCGTCGAGCACGTTCTCGTAAAATGCTATTTCCGCTCTTTGTCTTAGGATATCTTGTAGCTGATCCGCGTTGTATGGTGGGAATATTATCTCCTCCTCGCTCAGGGAACTTATAACCCTTGGGTCGAGGAATCCTTTAAACTTAAGGTCATTTGTGATACCAATGAGGCTAACTTTCGCATTTTTTAATTCTGAGTTAATCCTTGAAAGACTGTAGAGAACATCATCACCCTTCTTAACGAGCTTGTCTATCTCATCAAGAACGATAATTATCGTCTGTTTCCTCTCGTCGATAGCTGTTCTCACCTCCTCGTAAACCTGATCTGTGGGCCAACCCGTCATGGGTACATTTCTACCCAAAACCTTCGCAAGGGTTGCGAGAACTCTATACTGGGTGTCTATTATCTCGCAATTCAGATAGTGCATGTAGCATCTAGCATTGGTCTTAAAACTGTATTTTTCAAGCTCTTTTCCTACGAATTTTACTGTTGCGGTTTTTCCTGTACCTGTTTTACCATAGATCAGTACATTTGAGGGTGTCTCACCCTTCAAAGCGGATACGAGAATTGTGGCGAGCTCCTCAATCTGGGTCTTTCTGTGTGGCAAGTAGTCTGGGGTGTAGGAATGCCTTAAGACATCCCTATTCCGAAATATTTTCTTAGTATTTAATATATTCTCAAAAATATTAGAACCATCCATTTGACCACCCTGAAGAAACTACTTCATTTTCGTCAAACCCCTTTAAGAATTTTACCATTTCAGAGTTTAATTTATTTATGAGGAATAAATTTCTTTTAAAGAAATTTTATTTCAAACGGCATATAGCTAAAAAATTAATCATTCAAAGGTGTTTATGGTTTTCGATTATAAAACCCCTTTACTTCTACTGGAGAATATGAATAAAAATCTTGGGGGTTTATTATTCTCTGTGTTCCGTTAGAAATGTCTTCAAATGGTTACTTCATGAAACTGATGCGAAGTATTTCTTCAATAGTGGTTCTACCTTGCTGTCGTTAAGATTTTGCAAAATTGTACCTAAATCTCTTTTTATTAGGATGTTGTCCAGAACTTCTTTTGGAATCGATCCTATGGCTTCGAGTTCTCTCTTTGTGACACTCTTCACATCGAGAGGGTATTTAATGGCGGTTAAACTTCTTTCTCCGTGGTCTACGATCCTGACATCAATAAATGTGTCTCTCTTGTAGCTACCAATCACTCCCACAAGTAGAGGATATGTCCCGAACTGCCTTGCAAATGTTATTTTGTTTTGTACGATCTCGCATCTTAGATCTGTTAGCTTTCTACCCTTAGGAAACATCTTTTTAAGTAGCACCTTGTCAACATCCCTTCTCACCCTCTCTTTAAATGAGAGGAAGTATCTTCTGTGCTTTTTCAGGTACCTGTCCCCGATTTTCTCCATGGGTGTGTTTTTGAATATCTTAACCTGTCTTATGTTTATCCTTCTTAGAAATAATCCTTTTTCCACCAAATCTCTCAGAAACTCATAGTTGATTTCAAATGTCTCTTTTCTCTCTCCTTTCAATCCAAAAACGAAATTCAGTCCGGGAAGAAAGTAGGGCATACCGTTGTAGCCATAGTATTTTCCGTATCTGTTAACAATCTCAATCGCAAACAACACCTCCTCCTTGCTTACCGCAAGGTTGTTATCCCTTATGACTTTTTCATCAGCACTTTCAAGACCCATGGCACATATGTTTCCCGGAGTTTGGTACTGAACAATTATCTTCACGACCTCTCTACTCTCCTCGGGGTACTCTGCTATCGTTTTCGGGTTTACATTGTCGAGGTGAAGGGTTTTTATCCTCGGACATCTTCTCCAAATCTCTCTATGAAACTCTTTAAGCCTTTGGGGGTTGGGTTTTGGAACTTCGGAGGAAAAATCTCCGAGATACGTAAAGAAATCAGTCTGGTTACCCAATCTGAAGTGTCTGCATCCGCTCTCGTACAAAGCCTGAATCTCGTTTATAACTCCCTCTGGACTTCTCATTGATGGTATTCCGTGGATTCTTTCAATACAAAAGGAGCACTTTCTCCAGTAACAGCCACGATATGTTTCGATCTCACAAATTATGTGGGGAAAGTCGGGGTGTTGTTTAACTACCTCCGCTCCCAAAATTGCAAAGCGATTTATGAAGTCTCTTCCTGCATCCAAGCTTCTTCTTTCCTTCTTAGCTTTTTCCGATAGATATACCAAAAGTTCTCTTTCGAAAGGGAAATCAAAGATTCTGTAAGTTTCTAATTTCAGCCGATCTTTTTCACTCATTTCAAGCACGATCGGTCCAACCAATACCTTCTCTTCCAAGTTTGCGGGAAGCAAATTAATCAATTCTTTTAAAGATAAGGGTTTTCCTCCGATGTACTTTCCCGGTACGACCATTCCTGCAATTACGATAATTAGATCATAACTATACAGTGACTTTTTGAGCCTGTAATCATTTCTGAGATGGTCTATTGTTATATAGAGGGTTTTTATCCCCACATCTCTAAGCATGCCGTAAATATATCTTGGGTAGGGGGATATGTATGGTGGAACTCCGAGACACGAAGGCTCATCTACATAGCCGTCTATAATGCACGCTTTCATCTAAAAAAAGAGTATTTCGTCTGTTAAAAAAGTTATGTTCTCCCGATGTTTTTAATACCACCCCCTCTTTTTTGTCTCCCTCAGGAGTCTTTGCCATCTCTGGAATTTCTTCTGCATATCGTTCTTAGGTGCAAATTCCTCGCTCTTAAGGAATTTTATGTCTCTCTCCCTCCACTTCCCGAGGGATATTCCCGCTATTAGATGTGCTCCGAATGATGACCCCTCCAGATATTTCCCCCTCACGACATTCAGTCCGGATGTATCTGCGATTCTCTGCAGGAGAAAGTCATTGGAACTCATCTTTCCGTCCGCTCGAATTTCTTTATTGATTTTGGCTTCTTTCTTCATGATCTTCACTATCTCTCCGATTCTGAATGCTATAGACTCAAGCAAAGCTTTGACTATATCTTCCCTCGATGTTTTGTTCGATACACCCCACAAAACCGCGGGAGATTCGGTATAGTGTGGAGTTCCGAGTCCGGCAAATGCGGGGATCATGAGGATGTTATCGTCGTCTGATCTCTCTGCCATGCGGGATGTCTCCTCCGGACTATCAAACACGCCGATATTTCTCAACCACTCAATCGATGAACCGCTGAACGAAATGTAGCCCTCAAGTAGGTACCTCCTGAGCCTTCTTGTTCTAATCGCACACATAGGTATCAGTCCCGATAGGGATGCGCTCGGCTCATCCCCAACAATCAGATCCACAAAAGTTCCAGTTCCGTTTGTACATTTAACGAAACCCTCATCGAAACACGCTAAGGAGATAAGGGATGCTTGCTGATCTGCGACGATACCTGCTATTGGCAATCCTTTATACTCTCCGAAAGTATAATCTGAGTTCTTAATCTCGGGAAGGTTCTCCTCTGAGAATTGAATAATCCTTAGTATATTTTCGCTCCATTTATCGAAAAATATGTCATAAATCCCGGTTGCACTTGCGTTTGTGTAGTCTGTGTAATGCTCACCGGTTAGTTTGTAAAGAAACCAAGAGTCTATTGTGCCGAACCTGAGGTTACTGATTCTCTCCCTGTGTTTTTTACTCAAGTTCTGAAGCATCCACATCAGGTGAACGCTCGCATGATTTGGCTTAAAAGAAAGCTTGGATATCGTGACGAGGTATTTTACCCTTCTCTTGTTGCGGAGAGTCGGAATCAGGTGATATAGTGATGTTGCAAATTTCCCTAAGATCTTTCCAAGCTTCACGATCCACAGCTTGTTCAGAGATTCTGCTATTGGCTTCGCCCTTATATCCTGCCATGTTAATGCGGGGAATATGTTCTCGGATGTCCTGACATCCCACAAAACTGAGGTCGTTCTTTGGTTTGTTATGGAAATCCCTTCAACATCGTATTTTTCTATCATTTCATCAAGTAATTGCTTTCCTTTCAGAAAAATCTCCATTGGGTCTAGTTCTACGAACCCTTTTTGAGGATAATGCTTGGTGAGGGGTTTAGAGATTATGTCGAGCATCTTAAATTCGTCGTAAACAGCACACCTCACACTTGTGGTTCCGATATCTATAACTGCGGTTCTCATGCTCTCTACCTGACTTTAATTCACCTCTGTTTTAAGCTTTCAAGTTTCATAGGTTATTTGCAATGATTTCAACCACATCGTAGCATTCGAGCGCTCTCTTGCAGGTTGGACAGAAGGTTAAGATCGTTTCAGACTCGGTTTTTAGTTCCCTTTTTCTGATTTCAGCCATCTTTGTTGCTGAAGATATGTCTATGTATGGGTAGATTCCACCAAATCCACAGCAGTATGTGTTGGTCTTGGTGTAGGATGGCTCTTTGATTTTCAAACCGAGATTCTCAAGAATCGTTCTTGGCTCGCTCACGATCCCTAACTCTCTCGAAAGAATACACGGATCGTGATAAACAACCTCTCCCTCCAACTGGACTTTAAGTTCTCTGGTTCTTCTGGAAATCAATTGGGAGATGTGTACAGCTTTAAAATCTAAATCCTTGAGGGTTTTAACGCAGTGAGGACAGTTAGAGATAATACCATCGTACTTTTTAAAATCTGTCAGCTTGTAGGCAACCTCTTTAAATTGATCTAAGTATCCGAGTTCTCTGAGATAACTGCCACAGCAAACGATATCGTTTCTGAAGGCATAGTCGATTTTCAGGAGGTCGAGTATTCTTCTCGTTGCGATAATTACTTCAACAACCTGAAATGTTTTGCAACCGGGAAAGTACAACACCCTCCCATCAACGTTGTCCATTGACTCGGCAACCTTCTCAGCAGACCTTATTTGAAGTTCGTGGGATACAAATGCCCTCTTAACAACCTCGGGCTCCGAATCATCTCTGCAGATTAACTCTCTTGTCCCTTTAAGCAGGTTGTTGACACTGATGTCCATGGGGCAACTCTCTTTGCAAGCATTGCATGGCACGCATCTCCATAAGCTATCACTCTCATCCACATGTAGGAATGCCAATCTTGATTTTACGGATGGGGAGACCGTTAGCCTCCTCTCTACATCAAAAACAGGGCAAACATGCATGCACATGTTCGGGCAGACCATGCATCTCTCAAGATCGTTTGTTTTACTGCTCAGAGATTTGATAGCTGAAAGCTTTGTTCTTAGGGTAGAAGATGTTACTGCTTTTACCAACCACTTCCAGTTCAAAGAACCACCTCCAACGTTAACAATCCTTCAGAATCAACCCTCTGTTCATGATGTTTCTCGGATCGAAGAACGACTTTAAATCTTTGAAAAGGGTGTAGTAGCCGAGCATTTCCTTGGATATCCATCTCTGTCTGATATTGCCTATGCCGTGGTGGTGGCTCAGGGATGCACCCAATTTAATCGCAGTATCCATAGCTTTCTCCCAAACCTTTCTGTAATACGCTTCGTAATCTGAAGAGATGCCAGCGAATGTGAAATAGAAGCACAAACCATCCTCGTAGAAGTGTGATGCGTGGCATGTTGCGAGAAGCGTACCGTCTACCTCTCTTATCGCTCTCAAGATATCCCTATAAACATCCATGGCATTTTTCCAGAAGCATGAAACCTCTATCGTGTCGAATATCACTCCTTTTGGGACGAATCTGCTTATGTCAGAGACATCAAACCTGTTTTCAAGCCATTTATCGACCGCATACTCTCCGATGAATTCACCCCTCATCACCTCCTCAACGAATTTTCTGTTGTATTCCGCACTCTCACCTTCAACAATTAGTAGCACAACAACTCCATCAACATCGAAGTTTTTTAGAGATTCGAGTTTGTCGAATATTCTCAGAAGTGCTGGTTTCAACGATTTAAGCAGTTTTTGAGCATCCTCCACAGCCATGTCCATAGATTCATACATGAATGCCATTTTGTACTGCTTACTTGGAAGACTTCTGATCATTAACTCTGCAGAACATATAACCCCAAATGACCCCTCACTACCAACAAAAATGTCCTTTAAATCCACCGATGCCTTTCTTGGAAACCTCTTTCCCTTCAGCACCTCTCCGGATGGTGTAACAACGGTCATATTTAGTAAAATATCTTCAATATTACCGTATCCTGTTGAGAACTGACCACTCGCCTTGGTCGCAATCCATCCACCAACAGTGGAGCAGTAAAGACTCTGGGGAATGTGTCTAAGAGTGTAGCCTTTATGGTTGAGCAGATGCTCGAGCTTTCCTCCGATAACGCCTGCTCCTACATCAACAACCATCTCGTCATCGTAGATCTTGATCCAGTCCAAGCCCAATGTGGACAGGGCGACCCCTCCGCAATAGGGTGTATTGCCATCTATAACTCCACTGCTTCCACCAAAAACATATACGGGAATTGAGTGTGAATTCAGGATCTGGAGTATCTTTGATACCTCTTCAACGCTAATTGGAAAAACTACAGCATCAGGAAGAGCTGGAATTTTCCTGTTCAGTAGAGCCCTTAAGTGAAGGGGATTGAAATCCTTGCAGTACGCAATTCTGTCGGCGATATCGGTTGATACTCTCTTCCCCATAATCTTTTTCAGCTCTGGTAAAACATCTAAGACCTTATCAGAGTATTTTGATTTTTTGATAATATCATACATGACAGAATATCGCATGAGAAGGTATTTTATTCTTCTGGAATACTTATCTCTATGGAAGATGGTGTGTTTGACATGGTAAAGGAATGGCTTGTTGAGGAGGGCATATTTAAGAAGGAAATTCAGGACGAGAATGCGGATTGGCATTATCTGGTAGAATTCCCGATATCATCTAATCATGTGACTGATATAATAAAACCAAAAGATAAAAAAGTTGTTCTGCTGGTTTCAGGGATTGTGCTGTCTGAGAAACATCAAAGGGCATTCAACAACTTGAGTGAGGAAGAAAAGAAGAAACTCGTTCACAAATGGAAGATGGACTTGCTCTTCAGAAATGCGGATTTTAGGTTCATACCGGACTCTTTGAGCTTGAAGAGTGTTGAGTTCACGATACCGATTTTTGAGGATGAAATCGGGAAAGGCAAGTTAATGAACGGGCTTAGGGAGATCTTTAAGTGCAAGCTCTACATTATATGGAGTGTACAGATGGAGCTAAAAGAGGTGGGAGAACCCTCGATGTATATATGAGATGGTGACTGACCTGTCTTTTGGGGAATAGGAGAGACCCAACAAACATGGAAAATATTTAAATTCAAAGGATTGAATTTTTCAGCAATGGAGAATTTTAAAAAATCTGCAATTATTGTTTCTTACAAAAATAAAGGGTATATTGAATACAATACTCGAAAGCTGATCGAGATGGGTTACGAAGTCGTCCTTGCAATAGATTCTCCGGATGAGGAATGTCTGAAATTGGTTGAGAGGCTGAGTGGAGAGGCGAGTGTAAAGAAAAGCATAAGTAAGGACAGACGAGGAAAGTGGAAAGCTTTAAACGATGCCATCAAGTTGTGTGAGGGAGATGTGGTTCTATTTCTCGATTCTGATACAAAAATCATTGATTTTGAATTTGAAGACCTTGATTACGATTTGGTGGAAATAAGAAAAGAAATCAATTCTGAGTCTGTATTTCACAGGATCGTGAACATAGACTACTTCAACATGTATGTGACATCCAAAATTGCGGAAAAATTCGGCTACTGCCTGAGCATTAATGGTTCAGCATTTTTGATCAAAAAGTCAGCTATTGAGCAACTTGGAGGATTCAGAAATAGAATTAATGAAGACACCGATTTAGGATGTAGGGCGGGAATCAAAGGTTTGAGGTATGCTGTCAGGGGAAAGGCTGTAACCGAACCTCCTGCGGATATAAGAGAATGGTTGATGCAGAGAGAAAGGTGGAGCATAGGTGGTGCTCAGGTCTTGATTGAAAATTTGAGGAGGATTTTATGTAAACCGAAGCTTTGGCTACCCTACACATTTACATTCTATCCAGCCTTGATCGGATTGATACTGCACTTCCTCATACCTAACAACCTGGTTCTGAAACTGCTTTACTTCATACTGCCTTTTCTCCTGATTTTGCCTCCTAAGGTTTTATCTTTAATCCTTTTACTCCTTTTCGAGTTCCAAACAGTAAGTAACATTCTCTCGTTGCTGATGCCGTTCGTACTGTGGAGTGTCACGATGGGTGTTTTATCAAAGATCTCGAAATTTAAGATAGATCTGGTACTTCTCCCAGCCTATTACTTCATCTACGCCCCGTTGTGGCTTATGCTGGGCATCTCTGCACTTGCGAGGTTAATACATCACCGTCTGACAAGAAGAGATATTGTGTTGAGAGATTGGAAAGTTTAGTGTTTGGAGGGGCTGGAAAGTTTAGTATAAAACAACCATGAATGTTTTAACACAAATCAGGTGAGTGCTAAATTAAAAAAACGCCAAAAACCGAACATCTCACCATGGATGATGCGTGAACTTGTACCCAGCCAAGATCATGAGAAGGAGCAGACTTATTCCAACTCCTATTCTTATCGTTGATATTATCCACCAGTATTTCAAGTACCTCTCTCTGTTTTTTTCGGAGAATACCCACCTCAGGATCCTGTCCATTAGTGAATCTTGCTGAAGCGTCATACTATGGAGACACGTTAAAAATAAAATTAATTAAAGATTGATGGTTTCTTACTTGACTTCCATCTTCGCTTTAATCTTCTTCAACCTGACAATGTTCTCTCTATCCATCTCTTCCAACCTGAAGGCTATATATCTTGCAGCATTCTCCATTTCTGGGATCACTCTATACTCAAGGGCGTTAACTCTCCTTTTCGTCTTATCTATCTCTTCAAGCAGTCTCTTCAATGTTGTCTCTATTTCCGCAACCTCAAGAACAGCATCAACAAGTTCCTCGTATGCAGAAACAACCTCATCTATCCTTGCAGTAGTACCTATCACACCGTAATTTCTTTCTTGAACGCTCTTTCTGACCTTCTGCCTCTTTACAACCGGAACGACCACACCCATTATGTTCTTTTTCTTGATGCTGAATTCTGGCTCAACAGCACATGAGAGGGCTATTGACTTTATTCCTACAACACCTTCAACCGCCATTGCGAGGGCTAACTTTTCCTGTGCTTTGTTGTACTTTTCAACCATCCCACCTATTGCTTCCTTTGCCTGCTCAAGCATGTCTCTGAACTCCACTATCAGTCCATCTCTCTTCATTTTGAGTAAAGCATGACCTCTTTTGGATAGCTTGATCCTCCTTCGTAACTTGATGAGTTCCATTCGAGTTGGTTTTACTTCTGCCATTGTTCCACCCTGAAAAAATTAAAGGAAATTAAGCCGCTTCAGCTTTCTTCTTGTGGGCGGGATGATACTTCTCAATATACTTGCTCTCAATCTTGGTGAGATCAGACTCTCTAAGCATTGCGAGAAGCTCCCAACCAAGGTCGAGGGTCTCTTCTATGCTCCTGTCTTCATATCTTCCCTGCTGTACGAATCTTCTCTCGAACTCGTCTGCGAATCTAAGGAATCTTCTGTCTCTCTCGGACAAAGCCTCTTCACCGACGATGGCAACGAGACCTCTCAGATCAACACCCTCGGCGTATGCAGCATACATCTGGTCGTTCCACTGGACATGATCATCTCTTGTAAGCCCTTCTCCGATACCTTCCTTCATCAGCCTGCTGAGTGATGGAAGGACATCGATCGGTGGATATATGCCTTTAGCATGGAGTTCTCTGCTAAGCACAACTTGTCCTTCCGTGATGTATCCTGTGAGGTCTGGAATCGGATGGGTTATATCGTCGCCCGGCATCGTTAGGATTGGCATCTGTGTAATCGTTCCCTTCCTGCCCTGAATTCTTCCAGCTCTTTCGTAGATTGTTGCAAGGTCCGTGTACATGTATCCCGGATAACCTCTTCTTCCGGGAACTTCCTCTCTTGCAGCGGAGATCTCTCTCAAGGCTTCGCAGTAGTTTGTCATGTCCGTCAGGATAACGAGGATGTGCAGATCGTACTCATATGCCAGAAATTCTGCTGCGGTTAAGGCCATTCTCGGAGTTAGCAATCTCTCGATAGCTGGATCATCAGCAAGGTTCAGGAAAACTACCGCCCTCTCCAGAGCTCCAGTTCTCTCAAAGTCCTTCATGAACTGGTATGCTTCCTCGTTTGTTATACCCATGGCTGCGAATATAACCGCGAACTCCTCTCCGCTTCCTCTGACTTTTGCCTGTCTTGCAACCTGCAGGGCTATATCGTTGTGTGGTAGACCACTGCCACTAAAGATCGGAAGCTTCTGTCCTCTGACGAGGGTGTTCATCCCGTCAATGGCTGAGATACCAGTTTGGATGAACTCTCTCGGATATGTTCTCGCATATGGGTTGATAGCGGCACCTATTATCTCTCTCCTCTCCTCAGGAATGATCTTCGGACCGCCATCAATTGGGTCTCCCGCTCCAGAGAGAACCCTCCCGAGCATATCCTGTGCACAGTTGAGCCTGACAATATCTCCTGTGAATCTTACAGCAGAAGAGGTATCTATACCTCTCGTACCCTCGAAAACCTGAACAACTACAACATCTCTGGATGTGTCCAGAACCTGTCCTCTTTTCGTGGAACCATCGGGGAGAGTTATGTTGACGAGCTCTCCATAGCCAACTGGCTCGGTTTTCTCAACAAAAATTAAAGGTCCTGCGACCTGGGTTATCGTTTTATATTCCTTCATTCATATCACCCCAGCAGAGCATTTCTTATTTTCTCGATAGCTGCCTCAAGCTTTGGTTTGTAGTCTTCTTCGAGCTTTGATCTTTCGAACTCGTCTTTTCCTTCGACTTCCTCGATTTCTGTAACCATTCTTCCAGCTTCAAGAGCCTTGTAGAATATGTCGTTCAGTTCCTTGATTGCTTTGAGCATGTCGTACTGCTTCTGGAAACTGCAGTATGTGTCTACGGGATGGTATGCGTACTGCTGGAGGTAGAATTCTCTGATGTATCTCGCAACTTCGAGTAAAACTCTCTGACTGTCTGGTAGTGCGTCACTTCCAACAAGCTGAACGATCTCCTGCAGGTTCGCCTCCTCTTGTAAAACTTCCATCGCCCACCTTCTCAATTCAACAAACTCTGGGGAGACATTCTCTTTGAACCAATCGGCAAGGACATCGAGATACAAGCTGTAGCTCTGAAGCCAGTTGATAGCCGGGAAGTGTCTTCTTGCAGCGAGCTTTGCATCCAACGCCCAGAACACCTTAACAATTCTCAATGTGTTCTGGGTTACGGGCTCTGAGAAGTCTCCACCCGGTGGGGAGACCGCACCTACAACTGTTACACTGCCAACATTTCCGTTGAGTGTTTTAACTCTTCCAGCCCTCTCATAGAACTCTGCAAGTCTTGAAGCGAGGTATGCTGGGTAACCTTCTTCACCCGGCATCTCTTCGAGTCTTCCTGAGATCTCTCTCATCGCCTCAGCCCATCTGCTTGTGGAGTCTGCCTGAACCGCAACATCATATCCCATATCTCTGAAGTACTCTGCGATTGTTATTCCTGTGTAAACCGACGCCTCTCTCGCTGCAACCGGCATGTTCGATGTGTTTGCTATCAAAACTGTCCTCTCCATAAGTGGTTTTCCGGACTTTGGATCTATGAGCTCTGGGAACTCTTCAAGAACTTCTGTCATCTCGTTTCCTCTCTCTCCACATCCTATGTAAACAACTATCTCCGTATCACTCCACTTAGCAAGCTGATGCTGAGTGACAGTCTTTCCTGATCCAAATGGTCCAGGAATTGCAGCAGTTCCACCCTTAGCAACAGGGAAGAATGTATCGAGGATTCTTTGTCCAGTCATCAAAGGTATCAACGGCGGGAGCTTTTCTTGATATGGTCTTGCTTCTCTAACCGGCCACTTGTGATACAGCTTCAGTTCAGTCCCGTTATCCAGAACAGCTACTGTATCTTCAACTTTGAACTTGCCCTCGTATATCTCAGTTATAACACCACTTACATTTGGTGGAACGAGGATCTTGTGCTCTACGATCTCGGTCTCCTGAACGGTTCCGATAATTTCTCCGCCGCTTACTTTATCCCCCTTCTTCACAGTTGGTTTGAACTCCCATTCAGCGGTTCTACTCAATCCCGGGGCCTGAATACCTCTCGAGATGAAGTCCCCACTCGACTCCTTAAGAGCGGGTAGAGGTCTCTGAATACCATCATAGAAAGACTTTATCAGTCCCGGTCCGAGTTCCACGCTTAGAGGCATCCCTGTGTTTACAACAACATCTCCTGGTTTTATGCCTGAGGTATCTTCATAAACCTGAATCAATGTCTTGACTCCTTGGAGACCTACCACTTCGCCCATCAGTCCCTCTTCACCAACTCTGCAGACATCATACATTCTCGGCTTAATTCCTTCTGCAACAACAAGAGGTCCTGATACTCGATAAACCTCACCTTTCATTCCTACTTCCATAAGTCAACACCTATCGCCTTTCTTATTTTTTCTCTAACTTCCTCAACTCCTCCTTCTCCACCAACCTTGACGAAGGTTGGCTCGATACTATCCTCAATTCTCAACCTTAACTGGATTGGTAAGGACTTATAAATGTCGTAATTAATAATAACAATACCTTTTCTTTCGAACGCGGATTCAACAGCCTCTGAAGCCTTTGAAATATCTGTTACATCGATGATATTTCTTATCCCTGCCAACCTGAATCCAATGTTGAAATCTGGGTCACCTATAACCATCAATTCTTCGCCCATTTCCACCACCCGATTATCATTCTATCATTATACTATGACCAGCTGTTCCTTAATATTTTCTGTATCCATTCCCGCGGATTTGCCTCTCGCTATTATTCTGAGATTGTCAACTTCTATCTTCTTTAGCAGGATGAACGCCATCACTGGTAGCACTGATAGCGGGAAGCTGTGAGATTTGGATAGAACTTTTTTAGCCCAGAGTTTGTCGAGCATTGCTTCAATTTTTGAAAGTTCCGCACCATCCACGGAATCCTTAATCTCTTCCCAGAACCAGTAGCCCTCTAATGACTTTAACAGCTCATCCCATTCAAGGGCTGAGAGCTTTCTTGCCTCATCTTCGTTAATCTGAAGTCCTCGTGGTATTATTTTAGGCATTATCTCGTCAACGGATGCACCTTCGGATTTTAGTCTCAGTATGCTCTTGATGTTCTTTATGTCCACCTCCATTTTTATGAAATCTATGAAGTACTTCATATCGAGCGTGTCCGCTTTAATACCCGCAAGGCTGTTGTAGTATATTTTGTAGAGGTCATCTTCGAACTCGCTCATTGGACAAACTCTTACGATCTTTTCAAGTGCAGGGTAGAACGGTGTCCCTTCAAAGGCTTTAGCGATCTCTTCAATTGTTTCCTTGATTAAGAGGGTTTTGAAGAACTCTTCGTCGTATTCTCCCGCATATATCAGTGTACCCTCAATTTCCTCTTGGGGGAAGTTATACATTTTGCCCCTGATGATGTTTAGGATGTTCCAAATATCGTATCTCTTAAGGTAGGCGGAGATCAGATCTCTCGGAACACCCTTTGAGATCCTGATCAGCTTGTTGTATGTTCTTGAAAGATTTAAAGAAAGAGCGTAGTCTATCAGTGTCAATCCGCTGTACTTGAAGCCGAGTTCATCAATCTCCTTTTTGTATTCCGATTCTTCGAGGTATCTGATGACCTCGTCGAGCTCCATGTTTAGAAGCTTGTTGTACTCATCTGCGGGAATGAGCTTCCTGCTCATCACTCTTACTCTTGAAACTACATACGCCCACTCGGATGGTTTTGTACCGATTAGCCTCTTGAATATCCCAGCCATAGCTATCCCTTCATTTGAACAATATTTCCGAAACTTCCTTCATTTTGCTTTCGAAGAGGGTTGCAAGCATTTCGTCGAAGGTGAGATTAACTCTGAATTGCCCATCACCACTTTCTACGACAATTCCACCGATGCAATCGATGTTACCTGCATAAGTCATTTTGGTGAGGCTTTTTACCATTTCCTCATCATTTTTATTGGAGTAAACTCTGTATCCTTCCTTCTCGTTGTCCTTCAAGAGTTTCTCCGCAAGCTTCTTCTTCTCCTCTGCTGGCATCTCTCTAACCTTCTCTATCAGCTTTGCATACACTTCTTCGAGAACCTCCTTTTTTCTGTTTAGTTCTTCTCTTTTCATCTCGAGATTGATGCTGGAAATCTCTTGCCGTCTGAGTCTATCTGCCTCCGCTTCCGCAGTCTCTCTTGCCCTTTTAAGAATCTCTTCTGCTCTCTCCTTTGCTTCAGAAATAATTTTTTCAGCCTCTTTTTCCGCGGAACTCTTAATCTCTGATACTCTCTGCTGTCCCTTTCTGGTAATCTCTTCTATTACTGGTTCCAACGGCATTGTTGTCACCTGAAAAATAAAAAGGTGTTCAGATGAACATCAGCAGGAACGAAATGACCAGTCCGAAGATGACGATTGTCTCTGGGATAACTGTCATCAACAGACCTCTACCAAAGAAGTCTGGGTCTTCAGCCATCGCACCTACAGCTGCCGCACCAATTCCCTGTTCACCCAATCCAGCACCAATTCCAGCCAATCCTACAGCTAAACCAGCTCCTACAGCTACCATACCTTCTACCGGCATTTTTCTCACTCCTCCTTCGTAAATTTTCTAATTTTCCCAAACGGACTATACCTTACTCCACCACCCTCAAAATACTTAACAAAATGCTCCACATAGTGGAGTCGCAAACTCTGCAGCCCGGGATCCAGAATCCCGAGCAAGAGGTTGATGAAATGCCCGAGCAGGAATATGATAATTCCCGCAACAATCCCCACAATGCCCATGGGGAAGAGCATTTCAAGGACCATGTAGTTGAAGGCTATAGCAAATCCAACACTTGCAAGTCCCACAGCAAGCAATCGAGCGTAGCTTATCGTGTTGCTGAGTAGCGTTAGGTACTCTATGAGGAACATCGCCCCTTCTCCCTTTATCGTAAGAATTGCCCATGCTATTACGAGGGGCATCGCTATGATGTATGCGAAGTTTATTGAGAAGGCAAACTTGCCCGCCATCTGGTTAAGGATGAATCCTGTTATTATGAAGGCGATTGAAATCAATGCGAGAAGCCAGTTGAGCTTTTCATACACCGCATGCTTCCATCCGTGCTCCTTCTTGACATTCAGAATGCCGAAAACATAACCTACGCCCATGTGGAGAACACCTATTGCTATGGTGAGCACGAGGATTGCTGGAGCCATCTCGAGTCTGTTCACATGTGGAACATGCTTGAAGAATTCGTTGTGCGTTAGTTCCGCAAGAACACTGTGCTCTCCAAACAGCTCGAAGCCGAGGAGTTCACCGTATATGAATCCAAATGCTATCGTGGACACCGCGGAGTATATCAGAATTGTCAGCAAATCCTGCCATCCGGGAGTCTTCAGCTTTGTTTTAAGCCATAATCCGAGTATGAGGATTATAACACCATAACCGATGTCACCAAGCATGAAACCAAACATCAACGGAAAGACAATCGCCATAAGGGTTGTCGGATCGACTTCATGGTATTTCGGTGTGGTGTATGTGAATGTAAGTAGCTCAAATGGCTTTGCAAATCTCGGGTTTTTCAGGGCGGTTGGTGGCTTCATATCATCTGTCAACTGTTCAACTACCACCTTTCTATCTGTAGCCCTCTCGATTTCACTCTTCATTTCCTGATACTTGTCTTTTGGCACATAACCTGCGACAACGAATGCGTATTTGGATACTGCAGATCTCAAGGGTAACTCGCTTTTCTCGATCTCAATCGTTAGGTGCTCTTCCATTGCGAGCATTAGGTCGAGGTTCTCCTTCTCGAGTTCCTCCACTTCACTCCTGAGGGACTGAATCTTCTCCTTTAGTTCGTTGGTTCTTTTCTCGATCTCAGTAAGTCTCTCGTCGTAACTACCTTCGAACTCTGGGACTGTAATTTCCCTATATCCGAACTCTTGGAGTACCTTGAATACATCTTGAGCGAACTCATTTTTGACGAAGACCGCTCCTACAAATTCTTTATCGTATTCGGAGAAGAAGATCTCAAATTCCTTCGTTACTTCCATAATTTTCTCCATCGGGTTCGTGGAGAAGTAGCCTACAAAAACCGTGAGATTCTTGTATCCTCTCAGCAAATCCACGGGAAGGCCAATAGTTCTCAAAGGATCGAGGATCCTTCTTTCATCTTCAAGCTTCCTAAGCTCCTCTTCGGACTTTCTTATCTCCTCAAGTCTTGAGGATATTTTTGACTCAAGTTCTGAAACTTTTTCTTCGAGCATTGAGTCCAATTCAGAAATCGAATAGACTTTTTTCGGTTCGTAGGCTGGATCTACTTTTATGTAGGAGAGCATGCTCCTCAGGGTTACAAGGAATTTCGATGCCTTTGACGCTCTTTCAAACGGCTGACCAACTTTGAAGTACTCTGACTCCTCACCATAATCTTCGATGTGCAGTAAATTCAATCTGTGGAGAATTTCCGCTGTCTTTTCGAAGTGATCCCTGGAACCCACTATGGAGACTTTAACCATCTCCACAGGTTTGAACATTTACACCGACCTCACGAATTCCTCATAAAGATAATTTACCGCTTCATCCATCTTGGACTTTCCTTTTGCTACCACATCATTGATTTCTTTAAGTCTTCTCTCTTTGATAGCTTCTTTCTCCTTTTCTATTTCCACTTTTGCCTTCTCAACGATCTCATTCCTGATTTTCTCTGCCTCTTTTTCCGCATCAGCAATAATCTCTCTTGCTTTCTCTCTTGCATCAAGAATAGTTTTATTTCGCTCCTCTTCGGCGATTCTGATGTCTTCTTCCACTTTTTGCTCTACTTCTTTAATTTTAGAGAGTATCTCTGATTTTTCCATGCCCACACACCCCACAATTAAGATTGAAAGGGATCCCCCTAAATTTTCGAAATCCCTAATTCTTTTGAAACATTCTGGCAGAAGTATTTAAAGTTTATTCTTTTTTGCCATCAAATATTTCACGAAGCGGATTTTTCATTAAAAATAATAAAAATCCTCCACAAATTCAGATAGCTCAGATAAGTTGAAATTCGATTAAACCTCCTCTCTTAAGTGATGTATCTTCATCCACTATCAAATAAGCGTTTGCTGAGGGTAAATCTCTGAGAAAAGAGTTTTTTAAGGTCTCGATGTAACCATCATAGAATCTTGCAATAAAAAATCTTGCATTTCCCTGTGTGGATATAGGGTGCTTCAATATTGCTTTGTGTGATTTCACATCCATAGATACCATTTTTTTAAGTCCGTAGAGTGCATAGGAGAAAAAGGCGGAAAAACATGCTGAAGGTGTTCCGGGAAGACAGAAAACTGGTTTTCCATCATATAATCCGAATAGTGCAGACTTTCCAGGTTTTAGATTGGTCCGCTGGAACAGTACACGACAGTTGCCTTCCATGAATCTTCTGACCACATCTCTTTCGCCCTTGGCTGTTCCACCGGTTGTTATTACTGCGGAACACGATTTTGCTTTCTCGAATGCGGTTGATAGGAGAGATAGAGAGTCTGGAACCACATCAAATTTTCTCACATCAAAACCGAGTCTTTTCAGGTATGTTGTGATGAATAGGCTGTTCGATTCTGGAATCTCTCTCTTTAATTCAACCCCTGTAGGGATAACCGCTACAACCGGGGTTTTGTAGACCTCCACAGTTTCAACTCCCGCATTTTTTAGAACCATGATGTCTGTCTCTCTCAAGGGTCTTCCCATTCTAAGGATTTTATCTCCTTTTTTCAGTTCTTCTCCCTTTCTTAGGATTGTTTTCAATCGTTTGATCTCCTCTATGTGATCTCGATTAACCTCTAATCTCCGTTGATCGTTTACTTCTGCATACTCCTTTGGGATAACAAAATCAGCTTCATGTACTTTATCTCCAGTGTTTACGAGGGTGAATTTCCACGTAGCATATTTCTCTCCCTTGATTAAATCCATTGAGTCGGATTTTACAGCGTAGCCATCGTAAAGAGATATATTATGAGGAGGATAGTCTTCCTCTACAAAAACATCGCTGGATAGAACACGATTAATGGCTTTTTCCAGATCTACTCTGTCTACACCCATGGTTTGAACATTCTCGTCGATCAGTCTCAGTGCGGTTCTGTAATTAATCTCCCGCACATCTTTTTCTTTGTGTCCAGATTCTCTCATATCCTTCACCCATAGGGCCCTCTCGTATCCTCTCTCTAAGTCTTCATATTCTCCTCTTGAGCTAAGTTTTCCTTACACAGCTTAGTTTGAATCGATTTGGGGCAAGGTTAGAAAATTAAGCTCTAGCATCCGCCACTAACTGGAGGAAATATTGCTACCACATCCTCCTTGCTAAGCTCGGTCTCCATGCCTTTTAGGTGATTTATGTGCTTTCCGTTGACCATTATGTGTACATAATCTCTTAAATCACCATTCTCAAAAATCAGGGGCCTCAAATTGTCGAACTTATTCACGAGATTTATTAAAAGCTCCTTCACGGTGGTAGCCTCTATCTCAACTTCCTTTTGGTTTATCGCCTCTCTGAAATTGGCAAACAATCTGACTCTAACCATATGGTTATCTTCGAATATCAAATTATTTGAAAATAACGGATTGGATAGCTGATAGGGTATAACCGGAGAGGATATGTGCAAAAATTCTGAAAGGAAGCTAAGGTTTTGGTGTTCTCAACCTTTTCAGGATCTTTTGGGGTAGAAAGGATTTGATATGCTCGTAAACTCTCGGTGACACCCAGTACACCCTCTCCCATCCTCCATCCTCTTTTAAAAATTTCTCACTTTTCAAATAACTAAAACTAACACCAACAAATCCTTTAACTTGTCTTCCAATAATTATTTTCTCCATTTCGTAAAATGTCAAACCTATGGGTGTTCTCTCTTTAAAAGACCTATCAACGATACCGAATCCATCTATCGTAGGGTCGTAGAATACTATCAACTCCGAGTACAGTCCGGTAGATGGAGGATTGGAAAGAACAGAATGAACATTCACCTTTTCGATGTTTCCATCGGACTCCCGCTTCAACTCTCTCTCTAACTCTGATTTTTTAATGGGTTTGTAGTACTGGACAAGTTTCAACTCATCTGATGCTTTTGCCTCGCTCCAAAGGCTTCCACATGGAGATGGACGTTCTGGGGTAATCACACAGACATGAAACGGGAGGTAGTGCTGACAGGATCTACAGAGATAGTATTCATCAACCTCCTCATCCCTTTTCCCGAGGTTTACCTCCCTTATCGCGTGGATCTTCTTCGATATCTCGAGTTGCTTCTCGAATTCAGCTTTATCTGTGATTATCCTAACTCTAACCCTCTCAACAATGTCAAAGCTTTTGAAAACGGAGAAGAGAATTCTCCCGATGCACTCCAAAGCAAAGCTTAGGGGATATCTTTTGTCGATAATCAACTGAACATTGTCCTTCCTGAACTTGTACTGAACACCTTTTATCCGGTTCAGAACCTCTCCTATTACAGACTCCAATGCGGATAGGGTTTCATCGCTAAGCCTTCCACCAACAATCACATGAATACCTACATGCAATTTTTTCGAATTTTCAAAATTTTCGAAAGATCCTACCTCTACCCCCTCTTCGAACTCATTCCCCATCTCGATGAGTTCAAAGCAGTTCAACAAATAGCCTTCAACACTCTCACCAGCAAAAACCTCACCCCTCTCCATGCAATCCTCTTCAACGGGGATTTTGGTAGGATCTATGAACCTGTAGGACATATCCATCTCCCGGCTATTGCCTTTTACTTGGGCTTTTTTTACCCTCTTTGGCTTTTTAACTCTTTTTGCACCTCTCTCTCACAGTCTCCCCCACAACTCATGCAACAGGTACACAGGTTGTGCAATAAAGCCAACGGAGAACATAACAGCGAACATCGAACATTAATCTAACATTACAAACATATATACAGACAAAGGTTCCTATGAGGGTCATGGGGAAGAGGATAAAGCAGATCGGTGTTATAGGTAGTGCAAGCTGTGATGAGCAACTTTACGATATCGCATTTAGGGTTGGAGAACTCATCGCAAAAAGGGGCTACATTCTGATTAACGGCGGACTCGGAGGAGTTATGTCCGCGAGTGCAGAGGGTGCGAGAAAAGCTGGAGGAACAGTTGTTGGTATCATTCCTCAAGCAGACAAAAAGCTCGCAAATCCGTTTTGTGGTATAGTTATAGCGACGAACATGGGGCACGCAAGGAACATGATAATTGTACACTCTTCAGATGCCATCATTGCGGTAGGGGGTGGGTATGGAACTGTTTCGGAAATGGCTATCGCCTTAAAGGAGGGGAAAAGAGTTGTCGCGATAAAGTCCAGCATAAATCTCCCGGGTCTGGTTCATGTGGACACACCAGAATCAGCGTTGGATATGATTGACGGATCGGATGAGGGGTAGTCTCCTTGTAGTTCAATCGACGAACGAAGTGGGCTAATTTGGGTGGAACACCGTAGCGGCGAGTCTGCTATTATCTGAAGTGGCAGACAAGCAATTCATAATTTTCATAGAAGCTCTACCTCCTCCAGGAATTCTTTCCAATCGTCTTTTGTCCATTTAAGTTGGTTGACAGGAACTAAATATCGTTCCTCTCTAACTATGCCTAAATATGGTAAATTGGTCCCTTCTTTTGTTGGAGAAAACTTAGAGGTTTTAAAATATCCAGAAATAAATCCTTTCAATGATGTTTGAATTTCCCCACATTTGTATTTTCTAATTCTACCTCTGATTTCCTTAAGGTAATCCTTAAAAAGACCATTTCGTGGTGGAATCTTTGCCTCCGCAAAATCTAGCAATCTTGAAAAACCACATACTTCAATAAAAAACTGTAATATTGGTTGTTGAGGAACGGAACATTTGACCGTAATTCCATAGTCATATCCTATATCGGCTTCCGCCCATACTCCCGCTAAAGTTGGTGAAGATTTTATACTGACATTTTTCTTTGCATTCATAATATCATTTCTATATTTTTCAATCTGTGGGGATATTTCCCAATCCAACTCAATACTTACTGGATAGTTCTCCTCAAGAAATTTCTTAACAAAAATTTCCCCTAATTTTCCTACAAATTGATCCACGAGGATTGACTCAAAAGTTCTTCTTCTCTGTCTAAATCCCTTTTGAGTGACAGTCGCTCTCGTACCCCCATCGAACATTTGATAAGTTATTTCAAGGCAGAATACTAATAATCTTATTACATCTTCATCGTCTAAGTTCACAATTACGGTGTTTGGTATCAATTTTTTATCTATCCATTCTTGAACTTGTGGTTCATCCAAAAACATTCTATTTCTTTCTTGATAAATTACATTAAAGTCATTACTTCGACAAACAGAAAGTAACAAGTCTCCTATTTCTTCAATGTCAAATTCTATATCATAGCATTTTAAGATTTCAGTCCTAAGAGTTACAATATAATCGTGCAATTTTTCTTTAAATTTGCTTGGACTATTCAAATCACCTTTCAAGATTCTGTACATCTTATTCACTCCTTTTCAAGACCACTAAGTGTTCCGTCTTTATTCTGCTATCCTTTTCACCAGATGCAGGGTTAACCTTAGATTCAAACATAACTCGTGAGACTATGGTATCAATAAATGTGACCTCATGCTTCCAACCGAATTCCTGTAGGTGCTCAATTATTATGTCATCTATAGGTATTGATATCGTTCTTATTTTTGCGGGACCAACAAAAATACACATATAATTCGTAACATTCTTGCCAAGAGATGAGAAAGCTTTTAAAATTGCATGGAAGTACCTATCATATAGTACCTTGAGATGACCCTCCTTTATTTTATCTCTGAACTCATAATATTTTTCAGAGTGGATCTTTATTTTATTTACTGGTCTGTATGGGATTTCTTTTTTACTAAGACTTCTTATGTAACTCTCATCATAACCTAACCAAAATAGCTCCAATTTCGTTGACCTTATGTATTCTTGAGCCTGTAAATAAGGTGGGGAGGTAATAAGAATATCCACATCGCGACCCAGCATTGTTTCTAAGGTATCTATTCCAGATTTTATTTCATATCTAACTTCTTTTGGCTTAAGACGATTATATTCCCAGATCTTTTTGAGTAAAATATGCACTTCTTTTTCAAGCATAGTGTAAAATTGCCTTTTCCAATCTTTTTTCAAAAGTTCTTCAACCTTTTTCTTAGAATATTTTGATTTATATAATTTATGGACTTTTTCATCGCCATATGAAAAATATCTTGTTAAATTGATTAGAGGGATTAAAAGAATATATTTAGTTTCGTTGTCCAATGAATGCACAAATCCCCATGCCTTTGAAAGGAAGGAGATAAATTCCTCTGGAAACCAATAACTTAAATTAGACCATTTTGGGGTAAACTCCTCCTTTGAATTTTTTAATTCTTTTATTAGATTCATAATATTTACTCTTGGTGGTCTCATAATTGCGGTTTCATGAATAACATCTATCATTGGGTTTAAATCCCATAATTCATATTCGTACCCATAAACTCGTGATACTATGCCTACGGTTCCATAACCCGCAAATGGATCAAATATTTTCATCCCTGGTTTGGCATACTTTTTTAATACGTAAGCGATAACTTGGGGAATAAATTTTGCAGGGTATTTGTAAATAGCAAAAGTGCCGTATGTAGTTGAGGGTATTTCAGGAATAGTGTTTCTGAAAAGTATAGGAACTTTATTATGTGAGTCACCAATGTTAAAGGTATAGTTTTTTATATCATCAGATTCTTTTTCAATCCACAATTTTAACTGTTTGTAATTTTTCATCTTGTTATTCATTTATGACTCACCCTTTTTATATTTTCTTTTTTTAGACTAATCGTTTCCGATGCAATATTTTTAGGGATCGAGTCCCTTATAAAATGAAATTTGGATGCAGTCAGAAAAGCCCTATGTCTACTTGTTAAGTGGGGACTAAGTTCTGAAGTGACTGGTGGGAGTGAAGGCTCTGATGAAGCGGTACCATCATTTTTACTGTTTTATTATTTTGAGAATGTTTTCTATCACTGATTTTGTAGATTCTCCGAGAGGTATAACTCCTGCTCGTTTTAGTCTATCTGATATATTGTTATTACCAACTGCAATAAAATTATATTTTGAAGAATATCCCTTGAAAATCATAGGAATATCGGATTCTGTTCCTTTTGACAAATAAATAACAAGCGTATGTGTTTTATCCTCTACCATATTATCTAATATAGGAACAAGGGTTTCATCTTTAGATTTGCATAATATGTCTATGCATATATCTTTCTGAGGAAGAACTTTAGTAATAGCCTCAGGATAATTCTTCCTTATTTTTTTATTTTTGAGTGTACTTTCAACGATTTTTTCGTGTGATATCCCGAAATAATTTCACTCCTCAAACAACCACCCCCCATACTCAAACACCCTCTCAGCAGGTAACTTCCATAAAAACGCCTCGTAAGGAGTCTCCATCTCATCAAAATTAAGGCTCATATGTGACTTAACGTAATTGTACCAGTGAACGAACTCTCCAACTAAATCAAACAGATTTAGTTTCTACTACATTAAGCCAAAGAACCTTTCCTTTTTCCCGTTGGTTTGAAGATGGGTTAATCCTAGCCAGAATGTGCCTAACTCCATTCCCAGCAAGAATTCTTTAAACTTTATGTTTAGCTTTTCCTCTATTTTTTACTGCAACGAACTGGGTTCCGTGGTCGATCAGTATTTCATCTGATGTTCCATATTCTCTGAATCCCATCTTTAGAGAACCTTGATCGTGTTCTCAGTTGTTATTAAACCAAACAAGCTGTAGCGTATTATGAAACTTGCATAGTCCATGAAGGCTATTATCCATTTCTCTCCAAGTTTTTTCCAATATACCTATCCTAAAGACATAGTGTGAGTTCGTTCGTATCTAATCCACTTCCTTAAGCTAAGTATGTATTTTCTATGGGCTTGTAGGATGATTCGTTCTGTTTTCTCGTCGGTAGGTTTGAATTTTCTTTCCAGTTTTGCCTTAGTTCTGGGATTTGACCAGTTTCTTCATGATGTTTCTTCAGCTGGTAGATTCTTCTCGGCGTTACTCTCATTACAGCGGCTATTTCCTTGACTGGTGTGTTCTTGTTGTGATAACTCTGATAATCCATCTGATCTTCTTGTTTGTTAGTTTCTACAAATTGGGTTTGAAGGGTTGTGAAATAATTCTGGGATATTACAAATAGAAGACGAAACCGAGTAATTTTTTATTCCCCCATTTTCACCAACAATAAGTTAACGGAATCAGGTGGGTAGTGACGACTCCTAAGCCCCACCCAAGAGCGAGATGAAATCTTTTTAATCCTTCAGTATTCTTAGGTGTATGTCTCAATCTCATGTGCCCGAAACACATCCCAGATATCTTTCGTTGAAGTACAGGGAGAGAATTGCTGAGGGAATCAGGAAGGGTATAACCGCCCCCGAAGGGATGGTTGCACATGGCAGGGGCGAGACTTTCGATTACATTCTCGGTGAAAAAAGCCATGATTTTGCACTAAATGCGGAAAGAACCGCTGTTGCATTAATGCTCACATCGAAGAACCCGGTGATATCGGTAAATGGTAATGTTGCAATTCTGGTGCCGGAGGAGATAATAAAGCTCGGAGAGCTATTGAATGCCAAACTCGAAGTTAACATCTTCCATTTCAGTTGGGAGAGGGTCAGAAAAATTAAAGAATTGATTGAAAGCTATGGAGGAAAAATCCTCGCCGATCTGGATGCTGTGTTAGAGGGATTGACAAGTGCGAGACGAATGGTGAGTAGCAAAGGGATTCTCATAGCGGATACCGTGCTGGTTCCCCTTGAAGATGGTGATAGATGCGAAATCTTAAAACTGAACAAAAAGAAGACGATAATAATTGATTTAAACCCACTCTCGAGAACATCGAGGATGGCAGACATCACGATAGTTGATAATATAATCAGAGCGATTCCGAACATGATTAAATTTGCGAATGAGCTCTCAAGCTATTCGGAAAAAGAGCTAAAGGAAATCGTTTCAGAATACGATAACAGAATGATGCTCTCGATGGCTATAAAAAAGATGAGAGATTATCTAACTGAGATGGCTGAAGAAATATTTAAAGGAGGAATATAGGAAAGGGGGAGTAGAATGATAGTCTCTAAGGATTTTTTGATGAAGCTGGACAGAAGAGAATCTCTCGACGATATTTTTCCTGTTGTGGAAGAGATAGTTAATGAGGTAAAAGAGGGAGGAGATTCTGCCATTCTAAAACTAACAGAGAAATTTGATGGAGTCAAATTAGAATACATAAGAGTTCCGAAAGAGGAGGTTGATGACGCTTATGATGTGGTGGATGATGAGACCATAGATGCTCTTGAAACTGCGAGGGAGAATATCTCAAACTTCCACTCAATCACATCTGTTGAGCGGGACATTAGGATCGATTTCGAGTACATGGTTCTCGGCAAGAAGTACACTCCTGTTGAGTCTGCGGGCATCTACATTCCAGGTGGGAGAGCGAGTTATCCCTCAACCGCATTAATGGGTGGAATTCCTGCAAAGATAGCGGGGGTTAAGAAACTCTACGCATGCACACCTCCAAACAAGGAAGGGAAAGTTAATCCATTAACACTTGTTGCTTGTGACATCGTGGGTTATGACGAAATTTACGCGGTTGGAGGTGCTCAGGCGATTGCAGGGCTTGCTTACGGAACGGAAACGATAAAAAAGGTTGAAAAAATTGCTGGACCCGGGAATGTGTATGTAACCACCGCGAAACTGCTCGTGCAGAGGGATGTTGCAATAGACATGCCTGCCGGCCCCTCCGAGATCGTTATCATTGCAGATGAATCAGCGAATCCAGAGTTTGTATCTCTCGACATCTCCGCCCAATTGGAGCACGATCCCTCATCCCTCGCGATCCTCCTGACGAACAGCATGGAACTCGCAGAAGAGGTGGAGAGAAGGGTGAATGGGATGATAGATTCCAAAAATTTTTTCACATGCATTGTTGATGTGGACACCGCCATAGAGATCTCAAACAAGCTCGCTCCAGAACATCTCTCGATTTGTTTGGAGGATGAAGAGAACATCATGGACAAAATAGAAAATGCAGGTTCTGTTTTTATCGGAAACTACTCTCCGGTTGCGGTTGGAGATTACGCTTCGGGCACAAATCACATTCTTCCAACCTCCGGCTATGCGAGAACGTATTCTGGTTTGAGTGTTGAAACATTTTTAAAGCACACCACCTATCAGAGAATCAGCAAAGAAGGTTTGAAAAGAATTGGAAATGCGGTAATTAAACTTGCGGAATCAGAAGGTTTATTACTGCACAAAAAATCAGTGGAGGAGAGACTGAAATGAAATCTGCTGAAATGGAGTCAGAAGTTAAGAGGAAATATACCTCAGAGATTGGAGAGGAGGATAGTGGAAAACAAGTACTTCTCTACGGATGGATTCACGAAGTTAGAGATCTGGGAGGAGTTGTGTTTGCGTTACTTAGAGATAGAGAGGGATTGATTCAGATCACCTGCCCGAAAAAAAGGTCTCCAGAGCTAATAAAAAAGATCAGGAAGGTTAGAAGAGAGAGTGTTGTAAGGATTGTGGGGGAGGTAAAAGCTGAACCAAAAGCACCGGGTGGATTTGAAATATTGCCTAATGAGTTCGAGGTGATAAGCGAGGCAGACGCTCCTTTGCCACTCGATGTTGCTGAAAAGGTTCCTGCTGAGCTAGATACGAGACTTGATGCTAGGTTCCTCGATCTCAGGAAACCGAGGGTTCAGGCTATATTCCGTATAAGACACCAGATGATCCAGAGTGTTAGGAGTTTTCTATCGGAGGAAGGATTCATAGAGGTTCATACACCTAAAATTGTCTCCACTGCTACGGAAGGTGGCACGGAGCTTTTCCCGATAAGCTACTTTGAGAGGGAAGCGTTTCTAAATCAAAGCCCACAGCTTTACAAACAGGTGCTAATGGCAACCGGATTGGAAAAGGTTTTTGAGATCGGTCCTATTTTCAGGGCGGAAGAGCACAACACGGTAAGGCATTTGAATGAAGCCATCTCAATTGATATCGAGCAAAGCTTCACAGACCACGAGGGTGTGATGAGAGTTCTGGAGAGATTGGTGAACAGGGTTTACGCAGATATAGTGAAGAACTGCGAGAGATATCTCGACTGGATTGGTGTCGAACTTGAAGTGCCAAAATTACCTTTCCAGAGGATTACCTATGATGAGGCTGTTGAGATGGTGAAGAAAAAGGGAGAGGAAATTACATGGGGTGACGACTTCTCAACTCCAGCCCTCAAGGCATTATCCGAGGAGGTTAATGAGCACTACTTTATCGTTGATTGGCCCACGGAGATTAAGCCGTTCTATGCTATGCCTTATGAGAATGAGCCAGAGATCAGCAAAACATTTGATCTGATGGCCGGAAGTCTTGAGCTTGCGAGTGGAGCACAGAGAGTCCATATTTACGATCTGCTTGTGAGGAAGCTCAGGGAAAAAGGCTTAAACCCGGATAGCTTTGAGTTCTACATATCCGCATTCAGATATGGTATGCCCCCTCATGCAGGATGGGGTCTTGGTGCGGATAGGTTACTGATGTCAATACTCAACCTGAAAAACATTAGAGAGGCGGTCATATTCCCGAGAGATAGAACAAGATTAACACCCTGAGTTTTTAAAGACAGTACAAACATATTCAGCTATTTAATTTAAAGATACCATAATGTTCTCATATTTTTTTTGAACAATTCTTGATTTTTAAGTCAAGTCTGATGAGGATGTTTATGAAAGATTGAAGCCATATCAAAGGGAAAACTATATTAATGAGTTGTTTCTAATTTCTATTAGATGGTGGAAAGTGATATACTGGTTGAAAGACTTGAAAAAAAACTGATTGAGAAGGACAAAGAAATTGCGGAGTTGAAAAGAATGCTGTCATCAAAAGAGAGTGAACTCGAGGAAATAAAGAATAAACTTGCGGAAAAGGTGCGAGAGGAGCTAAAAGAAGAGCTTCAGAAAATTAAAGACCTTGAATCAAAAATGGTTGAATTAAAGAAGATCGTAGAGAGCCTTACTTCGGAAGTTCTGTATCTAAAGGGAGAACTTAGAAAATCTGAGCCTAAGGAAGTGAAAATTGATAAGATAGAGAGGTTTGAAAAGGTGAAAGAGGAAACAGAGAAAGTAGCTTCGGAAAAGGAAGGCGAGGATGATATAATAGTTTGTGATTAGATTGAGAAATAGTTATGCACATAAAGAAAATAATAATAAAGAACTTTAAATCCTTTAATAAGAGGGTTGAAATTCCTTTTTTCAAGGGATTTACCGTTATCAGCGGTCCCAACGGAAGTGGCAAGTCCAACATAGTAGATGCGATTCTTTTCTGCCTCGGCTTAACCCCATCGACAAGGGTTTTAAGGGCTGACAGGCTCACAGATCTCATACACTCCGGGAATGGCAACCTGAATGAGGCTGAGGTTACTGTGGTTTTCGACAACACCGATGGATTACTTGGAAAAGACAAGGAGATAAGAATTACGAGGAGAATAAGGAGAACGGAGAAAGGTTATTACAGCTACTACTATATAAACAAAAAATCTACGAAAATCTCAGACATACACAAACTCTTAGCAAATGCTGGCATTCATGCGGATGCTTACAACATCGTTATGCAGGGAGATGTTACGAGGATAGCTGAGATGTCTCCGTTCCAGAGAAGAAAGATAATAGATGATATAGCTGGCATCTCAGAGTTCGATGAGAAGAAAGAGAAAGCACTTGAGGAGCTTGAGGTGGTCAGGGAGAAGATAGATAGAATCAACACGATTTTAATTGAGGTTAACAACCAACTTCAGCAACTCGCAAGCGATAGGGAAGAGGCTTTAAAGTATAAAGCCCTTCTCGAGGAGAAGAACAGGTATTTGAGGTACCTGAGCATAAACAAATACAAAAACCTCTTGAGCAAGAAAAAAAGAATTGAAACGGAAATTTCGAATTTGGAAGCGGAGAAGGATGGGATATCTAGGAAGGTCATTGAGCTCACATCCAAAATAGCGGAGCTGAATTCAAATGCAGATGAGATCTCCTCGAAAATCTACGAACTTGCGGATGAGAACTACAGGTCGATACAGGAGGAAATCATCGAATTGACATCTCAGCTTGAGGGAATTAAAAAGTCGAGTGAGCTGATGAGGGAGGAAATAAAGGAGATTGATGATGAGAGAACGAAGCTCCTAGTAGCGATATCCCGACTTAAGGATGAGCTTAACGCTGTTGAAGAAGAAATACAAAAATTCTCGATTCAGAAGGTAAGCATTCAGGAAGAGCTTGACAAGCTAAGTGCAAAAAGAAGCATAATAAACATAAAACTCGGAGAAATCGGGGAGAGTCATAGTAAACTAAAAGATGAACTCATCGAGAAAAGAGAACTGCTTGAGAAGGAGAAAGAGAAAAGATCAGCCAAGGTGAATGAGAGAGATAAGCATCTTGAGGTTATAAGGAGGATAGGTATAGAGATCGATGATCTCTCCGCGGAGAAAACCAGAGTAGAAGAGGAAATTCAGTTAACCCTTCAAGATATTGTAAAATCAAGAAAAGAAAAGGATAAAGTAGAGAAAAAGCTTGAGGAGAAAATTCTCAAGAAGCAGAGTATAGATAGCAGGATATTCGAGATCAGGAGTGAGCTTTCGGAGGTGGAGGAAGAGATTAAGTCTCTCGAGGTTGAGCTATCAAAGATTCAGGCTCAGCTTACGGTAATCGAATCTCATTTTTCAAAGGCTGTGGAACTAATACTTGAAGCGAGGAAAAGAAGAGCCTTACCGGGAGTTTTTGGAACGGTCTCACAGCTCTGTGAGGTCAGCAATGAATTTGCGGTTGCACTTGAAACCGCAGCAGGGAACTCACTCCAGTATATTGTGGTTGAGAATGAGGATGATGCTGTCAGGTGCATAAAATACCTGAAGCAGATTGATGGTGGGAGAGCGACATTTATCCCGTTAAACCGAATAAAGAAGAATTTCAAGGACTTAAGCCTTGATAGATCGATTTTGAAGGAGAAGGGCGTTGTTGAGTATGCGGTTAACCTTATATCGTGCGATAGAAAATTCAAGCCCGTTTTCAACTTCATTTTCAGAGACACTCTTGTGGTTGAGAACATAGATACCGCTAAGAGGCTGATGGATAACAGAAGAATTGTCACCTTGGATGGAGATTTGATTGAGAGATCTGGGACACTCACCGGAGGAAGCCCGGAGAAAAGACGAGGAATCCTTGCAACCAAAGAGCTATTCGAAAAGCAAAATAGGATAAATGAGAAAATCACAATTCTAAGAAGCAGAAAAGCAAGCATTATGTCCACTCTGAGAAAAGTTGAGGAGGATAAAAGGGCCATCCAGACGGAGATTGATGAGATAAACGAGGTATACTCGAAACTGTCTAACGAAATCTCCCTGAAAGAGTCAACGGTTGAGAACCTCAACAGGAGAATTGAGGAGATCGATAGAAAAATTGAGGAAAAGGAGGAAGAGAGAAGAAAAATATATTCGAACATCAAGAGTCTCGAGAAAGAGGTTGTGGAGATTGAGGAGAGCATAAAATCGATTACAAAGGAAATCGGTAAACTCGAAAAGAGGCTCAAGGGTAGTGAAATACCAAAGCTGACGGAGGAGCTTGAAAGAATAAAAGATGAGATCTCGAGAAACAGAGAGGCGATGGTGGTTGTTGACAAGAACCTCGAGAACTACGAGTACAGAAAAAGACAGTTGTCCGATTCTATATTTGAGAAAGAGATGAAGATCTCTCAGATGGAAGACAAAAAGAACGAAATACTGCAAAAAATTAAGGATGATGAGAAACTGGCAACTGAAATCGAGAATAAGCTAAGAGAGCTTAGGAAGAAAGAGAAAGAGGTAGGAGAAGAAGTAAGAACTCTGAGGGAGAGTAGAAATAGGATCTTGGAGGAGATAAGGAGCGTAGAGATGGAAAGAGATTCTCTCAGATTTAGGATAACGGAAATTGATGAGAAAATTAAAGGAAGGAAAGAGGCACTTCAGATAACTGAGGAGCAGATTAAGGAGATTGGAGAGATAGATTACGATGAGAAGGAGAAAATTCCGTCAGGTGATGAGATAACGAAAAAACTCGAAGAAATAGAGAAAGAGCTAATGAAATTTGGAGATGTAAATCTGAAAGCAATTCAGGATTATGAAGAGGTAAAATCGAGGAGAGATGAGCTTGTAGATAAGAAACTCGTTCTCGAAAAGGAAAGGGAAGAGATACTGGAAAGGATCGAGAGATACGAAGGAATGAAAAGATCTGCCTTTTTTGAGGCTTTCAATGCCATCAACAACCATTTTAAGGAAATAATCTCGAAGCTTGCAGATGGAGAGGGTGAGCTGAAGCTTGACAGCCTCGATGACCCCTTCAACAGCGGACTGCACATGAATGTAAAGATCAGAAAGAAACCTGTGCAAAAAATTGAATCGATGAGCGGAGGGGAAAAAAGCCTTGTCGCACTCTCATTAATTTTCGCAATTCAGAAGTACAAACCCGCACCATTCTATGCTTTTGATGAGATTGATATGTTTCTCGATGGCATTAATGTGGAAAAGGTAGCGGAGATGATAAGAGAAAGGTCTAAGGATGCCCAGTTCATCGTAGTCTCCTTACGGAAGCCAACACTCGAGAAAGCTGACTCCATCATTGGTGTCACTCTATCGAGGGACAACTCTTCAACTGTCACAGGAATAAAAATGAGAGCTTGACGAAGGTGGAAGAATGAGCGAGCTTGAAGACCCAGTTGAAATGCTCGTCGAAATGGCGAAGAAGGGAGAGATCGATCCGTGGAATGTTGATGTGATTGATGTTGCCGGTAAGTTCCTTGAAAAGCTTGAAAAGGCTCAGAAACTCGATTTGAGAGTTTCTGGTAGGGTTCTACTCTATGCAGCTATCCTTATAAGGATGAAGGCTGAGATACTGAGTGAGGAAGCGTTAAAGGTTAGGAAAAGGGAGCAGGAGATCATTCCGGATGAGATTGACTTTGAGGAATTTTTCGATTACGGGTTCGATGAAAGTAATCTGGATTACGATCTTCATGAGCAGGGTTATGAAGAAACCCTGAGGATTCAGACGGGGGATGAGGTAATAGATGGTCTTCTAGCTGTGAGAAGGAAAACTGTGCGTAGATTTACAACCCTCAAAGACCTCATAAAGGAGCTACAGATGGCAGAGAGTATCGAGAAAAGAAGAAAGAGGAGGAAACAACTCGAAAAGGAGGAGGCAATTAAGAAGACATTGGAAACTCCTCACGAGGAAAATATAGAGGAACTACTGATAAAGGTGGAGAACGAACTCCTCAAATTATTCAGAAGAAAACCCTCCCTTTATTTCTCCGAGGTTATACAAGGAAAGGAGAGAGAAAAGCTGAATTACTATCTATCCATTCTTCACTTAGCCTACAGAAAGATGCTTGAGTTGAAACAGGAGAGGATTTTTGAAGAAGATATAGAGCTTAAACTGCTAAAACTGCTTAATGAGGGTCATAAATGACTGATGAAGACATGAATAAGTTGAAAAGGGTTGTGGAAGCGATTCTCTTCTCTTCTTCAGATCCTCTACCCGCTGGAAGAATATCCAGAATTGCAAATACGGAAACTAGCAAGGTTAAGATAGTAATCGAAGACTTGATAGAAGAGTACAGAAATAGAGATAGTGCCATAGAGATTTTCGAGCTAAACAAGAAATATATTATGCGGGTAAAACCGGAATACTTTAGCTATGTTGAGAGGTTTTCCGAGAGTGACATGGATAGAGGTACTAAGAGAACACTCATAGTCATAGCCTTAAACCAACCGATCCTCCTCTCTAAGCTGGCTAAGATAAGAGGTAACAAATGCTACGAACATGTTAAAAAACTCGAAGATCTTGGGTTGATTAAAAGCGAGAAAAAGGGCAAATCAAGAATTTTAAAAACCACAAGATACTTTTCTGACTACTATGGCTTGAAGACGACTGATCCGGAGAAAATCAAAGAGATACTACTTAATATGATCAGAAAAACGGATTCGAAGTTATCAGACTGGCTTAAAAGTAGGTCTGATCAGGAATACAGCAATTCTGACCGGAATTTGCAGTAGTGTGATATGAATTTTTTAAACTTCAAGTTCGAATGTCGTCAATCTTCAATCTGTTCAACCAATCCCGCAAACACCTTCCCCTAAATTCTGCAAAAATTATTCTGCAAACGAATTCGATAAGTTTATCAAACAACTTGAAAAACTTATAGTGATGGGTTACTGTATCAAAGGTGATGAGGAGTACGGAAGCATCCTAAGGAACATTTCCAAAATCATAGGAAATATTGTGAGTGAGGAAGAGATAAAAGCTAAACTTTTCAGAGCTATCCTCTTTTCTAAGAGGGAATTCGCACATGAAATAACTCAAACACAGTTTGAGAAAATATTTAAGGATGTTAGAGATAGCCTACTCGACTCTCCGATATCAGTTCACTCCAAACACTACTCGGAGAAAATTGTTATTGGAGATGATACTTTATACCATATCCACACATTTAAACCGGAAAAAGAAGATATAGTTCATGCATTGGAGCTCAAGCATGAGAGTAAAGTATTTCTGGACTCTTTGGAGAGCATGATGGATGTCGTAGATACCTTTTTTTCGGGCTACGATTCGGAGGGATTCGTTCTTAAGAAGTACCGAAGAAAGGGATTGACTAATTATGTGTTTTTCTCAACCATAGATGATGTGTTTGTGGACTTCGAGTTTCATAAGGATTTCTCAGAGGGCAGGAATTATTCTGTTGTAGTGAAAACTGAAAGAACTCCGGAGAAGTTTATAAGATTCTTTAAAAAGTTCTCGGAGCAAGCTAAAAAGTCTGGACTCAGAATTTGGGTTGTAAACACTGGTGAAAAAACGATTGACCCTTTTATCGGATACCCAAAAGATTTAAACTTAATAAAGAATTTTAAAAACCCCAGAGTAGCGGGACTAATCTCCGCTTTGTGGAGGGAAAAGGTAGAGGATATAGATTGATATGTGGGTAAAGTTTATCTTTTGAATCCTTTTCCAACAAAGTATATCTCAGCACTCCTTTTTCGGGAAGCCTGCGGGGAGTGAAACTTCTTAAATCGAAATCTCGGGGCAACTTCTCTGTAGTACTTATTGATCTCCTCTCCCTGAAATATCTTCACGAGGAAGTTTCCACCTCTCCTCAATAATCTTTCTGCTATCTCAAAACTTGCCTTAGCAAGGTCCATCGATCTGAGGTGATCTATCGTCCATTTCCCTGTCAACTTCGGAGAAGCATCACTCATAACTACATCGAACTCATCACGGAACTCGAATATCATATCTATGGTTTCAGGAGAGGTGATATCTCCTTTTATGAATTCCACTCCTTCTATCTCGGACATGGGATTTAGATCTACCGCAACAACATTTGCACCGAGCTTAACCGCTACTTGACTCCATCCACCTGGAACCGCTCCAAGATCGAGTACCCAGTATCCTTTCTTGATAAGAGAGAACTTCTTGTTTATTTGAATGAGCTTAAACGCAGCTCTACTTCTGTACCCCATCTCTTTTGCTTTCCAGTAGTAATAGTCCTGTCTGTCTCTCGTCCTTCTCGGTTTTGCCATTAGAAACACCCTTTCTTACTCTCTTATTACTTTAACCGCTATTCTCCTGTTCGATCTCGGGCCATCCAACTCAACAAAGAGTATCCTCTGCCATGTACCGAGGTCAAGTTCTCCGTTTGTGATCGGTAAAACGACGGAATTTCCTATCAGCATAGCTCTCAGATGGGAGTCGGCGTTGTTGTCTATGTAATCATGCTTGTATCCAGCATCTCTTGGGATTAGTCTGCATAGCAAGTCCTCTAAGTCATCGAGCAAACCCTTTTCTCCTTCATTGACCATTATTGCGGTTGTAGTATGTCTTGTGAATACTACCGCTATTCCATTAGAAACTCCTGATTTTGAGACCTCGTTTTGGACGAGGGATGTTATGTCAACTATTTCCGTTCTTTTTGATGTTCTTATTTCAATCATAGTCTAAATGCGGTTTTCAAAGTAAAAAAAATTTGCATTTTTTCCATTTTTATCGAAACATACTCCATTAAATGACTTTTAATTACCTAAAATCACCAAAAACCAAGACAAATTTCTTTAAATTCTTGATCGACCTTCAGGTTTCTAAGGTTGTTTGCAAGCATTTCCGCATCCCACACTCCCAGTTTTACAGAGCTACCTTCTGAGAAAGATCTCTCGGTAATTCTCGTCAAGTCTGAATTCTCCGAACTCAATCCTACTCACTAAGGACTCCTTTATTCTCTCGGATGTTAGCACATCTATGGCTCTTTTTTCGAAGTCTATTCTCTCAATTAGTCCGAAACCAAGGTATCTGTCTGAGTAAAGCCCGACAACCAATCCTCTCATTTCGTTCTCAGAGTAAATGTTTACTTCTTCCACATCGAAGATATCTCTAATGGCTTTCAGCAATTCCCTCCCGATTTCCGGTAGATCATAAGTGAAAATGTTCAGACAGTCAAGCGATTTTTCAACATAGACTATCTCGGAAGGCAAGACATCTTCGAGAATCGAGGTCGAGTCCTTTCCGAGTCTATCTCCTTTCAGAAGCTGGGTGGAACACCTGAGCCTTCTTAAGTCAAGGGATATTCTATGTGGTGTTCTCAGGAACTCCATGTACCTCTTGCTTCTGAAGTTAATCCTCGTGTTTCGATCCCTTTTTTTAGCAACAAAGGATTCTACACTGAAAGTGTCTATTTCAATTATATCGGGCAGGATGCCTTCCTTTTCAAAACTGAGAATCAAATCAGGTTTGAGGATCTTTATCTTTGCGAGTTTGTATTCAAAGGCTCGTCTGCCTTTGACCCAGCCAGTGGAATCCATCAGTGTAAAGTCAATCTTTCCATTTATTCTCTCCAGCTTTTCTTTTATTTCAAGAACCGCATTCAAACACCTTAGTTCTCTGCCCATTGGTGAGATTGTGCCGGTAAAAGCCCCGTCAAACATTCTCACATCAGATACAGAGGTTATCCCTCCGTCGGTTAAACCTATTCCCATTGCCCCCGGGTGAGCTATGCTTGCCTGTCCGATGTCCAAATCAACAATCGCCTTCAAGCCGTTCAGTTTATTTGAAAGGTATGTAGCGAGACTACTCTTACCGGAATCTGACTGTCCGAAGATGAAAATGGATTTGACATCATTGTCTTCAACAAGTTTCAATGCTGTATTCCATGAGTTCGGTATTGTATTGCCTCTGACCGGAATAACGAGGGAATTATCTGAAACTCTCACCCGAGAATCCTCTACGAGATAAAGGGGGAGAGTTCTATTCTCCTCGATGAAGAATTTTTCAATGTCACAGCCAAAGATCTCTGCCCTCCCCTCAACCTCGACCTTTGCGGGACCTTTTACGATCAGAGTAGTATCTTTTGATTCTACGAGTTCCCTCATCACCAAATTCAAGTGTCCGGAATTTTAAAAATTTGTTGGCCACCTCAAAATCGAATGCTCTTTAAGTCTGATTCGCTGTTGCGTTGGATTCCGTTTCGTTGACGATCTGTATTTCAACCAGCCTCATTTCCGGTTCGGTTACCATCAGTTTTGTAAGGTTTTTGTCACCCATTATGGCTATTCCGATTCCGTTATCCAGATTGTCGTAGAAGTAGTAGTCCGTTTTGTTTGACTTTGTGATGTATGCGTTTTTCGTAAAGTTTATCACCACAACCTTCTCGTAGAATGTGCCGTTTTCCGATTCATTTATTCTATATCCCGAGATGTACAGGTCGAAGAAGTCGGTTGTGTTTCCACTTACGACATATTTCAGGCTGTTGCCCCTCATCAATATGACGAGGTTGTAATCATCGTTTGGTAGCTGATCCGTTGCATTTTTCAGATTCTCACCTAAGCTACCCTGTCCGTCTGCTTTGATTATCTCGAGAACTCTACCAACATCCGGGGATGTACCGATTATAAAGGGATCCACCTGATCGACGAGTGATATTCCTTTCTCCGACTTAACCTTGAAGCCGAGATATTTCTCCTCCTTTTCATGCGTGAAGAATACCTTCGACTTGTTTACATCAAAAAGATAAACTATTCCTGAAAAACCACCGGGATATGTTGTGACGAGCATTCTTTCGATTCCCTCACTCAGTCTTAGTTTTGAGAAGAAGTTAAAACGGAGATTGTTCTTCACAATTGTATTCAGGATTTGACTCATGTTGGTATCGCTCCCGTTGAAATTAACATATATCACCTGATCCGCTCCCGCGGGAAGGTAACTTAAGTACCCCTTAAAGTTCTCTGGAAATGAGAATAAAACCTCTCTTTCAGGCACAGTTGAGCTTTGGCTTCCCATGTATGCAAAGATAGAACCGATCATGATCAATGTAAGAAGTAATGCGAGCAGTCTTGCACTTTTTGTTTCCATTCTCCGAACCATAACCCCCACTGAGATGGAAGTAAGATAAACTTTTTGTTAATTCGCGGGAATATGGTGTGGTTTAAAGCACCTTGTGATAGGTTCGTGATAAAAAATAGAACATATAGGATGAGATGCCTGAAGGGGATGTTCGGAAAAGCTGTGGGGTTCTTGGGTGAAGTGGAAACTAAAAGTCTAAGGGAAGCTAAGTCTAAAGCATACTCGTCTCGCTGAGCATCCCCTTCTGCTTCTCCTCCAACATCTTGTTAAGTTCGTCGAATATCTTCTTTATGCTGTCGAGATCGAGACCGAGTTCCGAAGCAACATCGTTAGCCCTTCTCAGGTCAAGAAAAGCAACATTATCTCTTGTGACCCTTTCATCGATTAGTTTTTTAATGTACTTGATAATCCTCTCTTCATCAGAAACCTCATCCATAAATTTCTGTTGTTTTTTATAAGTTATATAGTTAACCGAACTTAAGTTGAGATTCGAAGGTTGGGTCATAGACTTAATTTTTATTTATCGAGCGGGGTGCTTGACTGAGAAATTGACACTGCACCTTTCGGAGACTACTCTTTTCAGTAGTAACCTTGGAGTCCATTGCTATTTGAGGGGCTAAACTCGAGGGGGCTAATTATGCAAATGCTAGAATAGACAGAGTTATATCCTCTGACCCAAGTCTATTGGGTTGAGGGGGTGTTTAATGCCGGCGGTTGTAACCGATGAGTGTGATAAGTGTGCAGTATGTGTTGATGAGTGTCCGATGGGTGCGATAGAGTTCGATGAAAAGGTGTTTGTTGATGAGGAGATATGTACTGAGTGTGGGACATGCATAGATGTCTGTCCGAAGGATGCGATAGTTATGGAGTAGCTTTGCGGTGAAGTGTTTTTTGGTGTTAAAACTTTGTGGAGATAATGGTAGAAGGTGTTGAAAGCGAACAGAAACAGAGGCCAACAAAACAGTAAACAAAAAATCGAAATCGACCGTTAAATATATAGGAGTGGAGGAAATTTAAAGATGATTGAGGGGAAATTTGGAGTGGAGTTGTATTGAGGACGGAGCTGTGAAATTGAGAAGCGCGAAGTAGGATAGTTGGAATGCTTTAAATCTCAACGCTCTGGAAAATGGTTTGAAAAGGAGAAAAGATGGGAAATAAGAAAAGGGAGAGAAAAAAATTAAAGAAAAATCAAAGAAAGGTTAAGTTAAAAAGATTAAAAAAGGTTAAAAAGGTTAAATAAGGAAAGATTAAAAAAGAAATAAGAATTAAAAATCTCAAATTGAGTTGCAACTAAAAAATCTTTGAAAATAAGAGGGATCTGTATGGGGTGGAAGATACGACTCAGAAAGAGGTTCGGTTTTCTGTTTAAGTGGATATTCAAAAAGGACAAGATGAGGATTGGGATTTACGGTCCTCCGAATGCGGGGAAAACTACACTTGCCAACAGGATACTGAGGGATTGGACCGGGGACATAATGGGTTCGGCAAGTGATGTACCGCATGAAACGAGAAAAGCGAGGATGAGAGAAGGTGTTAGGATTGAAGTGGATGGAAGGTCGCTGAACATCGACATTGTAGACACTCCCGGGCTTGCAACTAAAATCGACTTTCAAGAATTTTTAAAGTATGGGATGGATGAAGAAGAGGCAAAGAGAAGGGCTAAAGAGGCTACGGAAGGTGTTATAGAGGCAATAAAATGGCTTGATGACCTTGATGGTGTTTTACTCGTTATGGACTCATCTGAGGATCCCTTCACACAGATAAATGTAACTATCGTTGGAAATATTGAGGCAAGAGGTTTACCTTTGCTAATTGCTGCAAACAAAATCGACCTGCCAAACGCATCTCCCGCGAGAATAAAATCTGCATTCCCACAGCATCCAGTCGTTCCAATCTCCGCATTAAAGGGTTTAAACATCGATAACCTATATAAGCTCCTCGCCGAAAAATTCGGGTGATATTATGGAGGGTGTTCAGCTAAATCTGATCTCAAAAGATAGACTCGACAGAATGGCGACCATGGAAAAGCTTAGAATGATCCTCGATGAGGTTAAGGCTGGAAAGATCGTAGTGCTTGAATCCGGCTTAACTCCTGAGGAGGAAGCTAAGCTGATAGAGATGACTATGCTTGAGATAGACCATGAGAATTTCATTGGGATAGAGGTTGAGTCCTACCCCCAAAAAGTAGTGAAATCATTTTTCAAGAAGATTTTCGGCAAAAAAGAAGGAAGGTTAACCTTGATAGGTCCTGCCAACAGACTGAAGACTCTGGAGAAACATGAGGATCAAATAAGGGCTCTTGTGCAGTTCAGTTAAAAGGGAGGTCTCTATGCCACATCAGTGCACGAAATGCGGAAAACAGTATCCCGATGGAGACATGAGGATACTCAGCGGTTGTGAGTGCGGTAACAACAAGTTTCTATATGTTCCAAAAGCAAAATTAGTAGAAGAAGAAATAAAAGAAGTGGTTAAAGAGGAGATAAAGGAGATTGAAAAACAAGCCTCGGATTTGGGGATTGCGAGTGTGAAAATTCTCGAACCGGGAAAGTATGAGATAAATTTGGACAGGCTATTTAAATCGAAGGAGATAATAATAGCTCTTCAGGAAGATGGGAAGTATGTGATACATCTTCCGTCTCTCCTAAGGAAGCAGAACAAGGAAAGCAAGTAAGTTTTAAAAGGCCCCCCACTACAACCACACTGAATCGTTCTTTACCCAGTTGTACTTGAAAACAAGCACTCTAAATCTGTTCTGAGAATTGTTAATAACATAATGTATAGTTTTTGGCTTACAGAGGAAAATATCTCCTTCTTTTGCCCGATATTCTGTACCTCCAAGTCCGAGAATTGCAGAACCTTCCAGAATATAGAAAACTTCGGTTTGGTTTCTATGGTAGTGCTTACCCACCTCTGAGGAAGGAGAAACCTCGACAATCTGAACAAAAGAGCTTTCGGAGATATCAAACACTCTTATGGTTTTGTACCCATTCTTTTCCTCCCATTTGGTCTCATCAAATTCGAATTTCATGTTGGAAAAATGACTATCCAATAGTAAATATTTTCGCTTGGTCGCTCCACTATTCGATCCGTCTATTGAGTCCAGTGCGTTTAGTGCACTAAAATCCACCACTCTAAAACACATTCAGTATCTCTCTCAATCTCTTTAAGTCGCCCAGATGGTAAACTCTCTCCTCAATTGCATGTATTTCGATCTCATCATCCCTGAAATCATTTGTAAAGTCTGATAGAAATGACTCCAACGACAGAATATCGCTACCAGAGACCATTGAGGAGAACGCAGGTAGAACGATCAGTTTCCTATCTGAATCCTTTGAACCGCAGACTAAAAAGCAGGGATATGTGTATATCGAAAACGAAACTCTGAGCTTTACCGAGGGATGTTCGTGCCCTATTATAATCCTGTCAGAGTTCTTTAGTTCGTCGTGAAAGCTGTGTCCGTGTGTAATAATCCATCCATTCACCTCTAAGTACGGTTCAACCTCAATGTCGTACTCGGAAAGGATTGCGGATAGGTAATTGTCGTGATTTCCTCGTACAACTCTTATTTTCAAATCTGAGAATTTTTCCACGAATTGTTGCACATCGTTCCATTCATAAGGCATATTTCTGCTGAACTCGTGTTTCATGTCTCCCGCAATGATTAACTCTTTGATGCTGTGATCGTTTACGATCTTCTCCACTCTTGCTACGATTTCATCTATCTGCAATCTCGGTATGGATCCGGGCATGGATTGCTCTATTCCAAGGTGCAGATCGGATATTATTGCTCTCCTTCCAATTACTACCGCTTTATACGGAGACAACAGCAAATTTTCTATTTCAGTATTCATGCCCTCACCATGCTTCATTCTTCTACAGCCTGTCTGAGCTCTATTACCTTCGTAATCTTCTCATAAAGTCTCTTGATTATCTTCTTCCTGTCCTCCATTAGCACGACATCTTCCTCTCCGAGCACGAATATATTTAGGGCGAACGGACTCGGATACGGTATTTCCACCAATCTTATCTCCTTTTCTTTCAGACTGTCTAAGAATTTTATTGCATTGTTTAGGTCCATCGAATCTTCCATGATCTCCCGATATGTCTCCTTCAAAACCGGAAAATTAATGCCGAATTTCTTCTTTATTAGCCTTAGTAGGGAGTCTGCGTTTAATTGCTGTCTCCATACACTTTTCTCCCTTCCAAGATAGTTTCTGAGAACCATCAGAGACCTTACAGCAACATGTCTAAATCTTCTCCTCAATATCTCGGTTCTTTCAAGGGCATTAATCAAGTGCTCCTCGAAGTACTGTGCCCTCAGTAGTTCTACAACCTCGTCGTAGCTCAGTTTCTTCCACTTCGGTAGCTTCAGGAGGAATCCGTTGTCGTTAACCGCGATTTTCACATTGCAGTTCTTCATCATGCCCACTCTCCACCCCACCACCCTTGAAATTGCACTGTTGGCTCTTCTACCGACTAAGGAATGGAAGACATAGCACTCGTTCCCGTTCTCTTGGAAATTCTCAATCACGAATCTTCTATCGGTGGGTATGTAGCTGAAAAGATTTTGCTCGTAAAAGTACCTCACGATAGCTTCTGCAGAACTTCTCTCCAGATTGTAGTTTTTCCTCAGGTAGTACACAGCATCCTCAAATTCAAGAAGCTCGGAGTTGATTATTCTGTCCATTTCACCTCTAAACTCCTGAATTCTTATAGCAAGATCAAAACTGAGGGGTAACTGCTCAGAAAACCAGCTTGGAACTGTTGGTTTCTCTCCTTCAACCTCTTCAACGATTAGATTCATTCCTCTTGCTCTAAGAAACCTGAATGTTCTTCCTGCAAGAACGAAAATATCTCCTTTTATCAGAGACTCTGCGAATTCCTCCTCCACCTTCCCAACTCTTTTTCCATCCTTAGTTATTACTTTTACCGCTACCTCGTCTGGAATCGTTCCCGTGTTGAGGTAGTAGATCGGTCTAACGAGCTTACCTCTCCTACCAAAAATTCCTTCTTCTTCATCGAACCAAATTTTTCCATAAACTCTCTTCTTCTCAAACTCGGACATACCCGCCAGATACTTCAACACCGACAGAAATTCATCCATCCTTAAGTTTCTGTAGGGGTAACTACTCCTTACCAAATTGAATGCTTCCTCAACGCTCCACTTCTTCTCTATAGCCATTCCAACGATGTGTTGGCACAGGACATCGAGGGGTTTCTGCGGGATTTTGATCCTGTCGAGCCTTCTGTTGAGAGCCTCATTTGTTAGGACTGTGCACTCCACGAGATCATCATGGTCTACAACCACAACTCTTCCCACCGATATCTCGTGGAGCCTGTGTCCACTTCTACCGATTCTCTGGAGAGCTCTGTTTATGCTCTTGGGTGAGCCTAAGAGCACAACAAGATCTATGTAGCCTATATCTATTCCGAGTTCAAGGCTTGTGGATGAAACCACACATTTCAGTTCCCCGTTTTTCAGTTCATCCTCAACTTCAAGCCTAACATTTCTTGATAGGGAGGAGTGGTGTGCTTTAATGGGGTAATCCTTACCGAGCCTTTTCCTTAGGTTATAAACAACCCTCTCAGTTGCACTTCTCGTGTTGGTGAATATGAGGGTTGTTTTAGATGATTTTACGAGTTCTGCAAGGGTTTCATACAGCTTTTCACTTATTCTCTCGGAACTTTCCGTGAAAAAATCGCTAACGGGAGAAATCACCCTGATGTCTATCGGTTTGGAAAAGCTGACATCCGCAATTATGCAGTCCCTTACTCTGCCGTTTTCATATCCGACAAGGAATTTTGCAACCTCCTCAAGAGGTGAGATGGTTGCGGACAATCCGATTCTGACCATTATTCCCTCCTGAATTCTTTGCAATCTTTCAACAGATAGGGAGAGGTGAGTACCTCGTTTGTTCTCCGCAACCGCATGGATCTCGTCTACTATGAGAAACCTGATTTTCCTGAGTGACTGGGATAGCTTAGGGCTAACGAGGATAATTGAGAGTGTTTCGGGTGTTGTAATGAGTATGTGAGGAGGTTTCCTCGTTTGTCTCTGTCTCTCCTTTTGATCTGTGTCTCCTGTTCTAACACCGATCCTTATCTTCTGCAATCTTATTCCCTTCCTTTCCGCAAGCTCGTATATCTCTCTAAGGGGCTCCTCAAGGTTCTTTCTTATGTCGTTGTTGAGAGCTTTCAGGGGAGATACATAAAGCGTGTAAACTCTGTCCTCGAGTTTACCCTTTTCTGCAAGCTCTATCAGCATGTTGATCGTTGCAAGAAAGGCTGCAAGGGTCTTACCACTGCCTGTTGGTGATGAGATCAGAATGTTGTTCCCTTTAAATGCCTCAACAATTGCGTATTTCTGAGGGGGTGTGAAGGAGCTGAATTTTGATCTGAACCACTCTCTAACCACCGGATGAAGCAGATTCTCTATCTCAGAGTCCTTGTATTCCTTTCCTTCAACGACTCCTACAGATCTCATTTGAGAAATATAGTTGGAAATTTTGGTTTATATGGGTTTTCATCGAACCTTTGTTGGAGATGGGCATATGGGGGACGCGATAACACTTCGGTCGCAGTTGTTGAAATCAGGCTTTATATAGTTGATAAGTTATTAAAAATCAAGAAAATATAACTAACATAGAAAATTTTATAAGTCAATGCACTACTCCGTTAGCCATGGAGACAAAATTATTGGTTTTTCTCATTATACTAAGCGTACTTGCAGGCGTAATTTCGCTCTCCTCACCAGATGTCTTCAAAGAGGAGGTAGCGGTGAGCTACCTGCATTTACAAAATGTGGAATATTCTCTAAGCAAGGTAAACGACTCACATGTGGTTTTGAATTTCACGCTCACCTTTGAGAGAAGCAAGATTTTGAAAAACACTACCATCACTACGAAGATATTCGACAGCAGAACCGGACTGCTACTTCAGAGATTCTCGGTTTCTGCGGAAAAGATGTATGGTAATGAGATGGTCATACCAATAAAACTTAGAAAAGATAAAAACTACAGAATCCAATTCGAAGGAGGGTTGAACGACAAAACGACCTTCAAGAGGGAGTACAGAGTCACGGGTTTAACGAACATAATCCCTGACAGCAGGATTCTCCTCCTTGAGCTGAAGGATGCGGACTTCATGATTGGTGGGGAGATCGGGAACAAGGCGAGAATCAAAATGAGGTTCTACATATACTCGATGGAGAACTACTCGAACATAATATTCCACATCAAAGCGGTTCAACTCGAGTCAAACATACTGGCTAATGAAAGTTGGATAGAAATGGAAAATGTTGAGGAGGGAAGAACGATTCTTCTTGAGACAGAGATGGATGTGCCGAAAGATTACAATTATTTCGTAAAGATAGAGGCTTGGAGAGATGGAATGCTACTGAAGAAGTGGGAATACCCACTAAAGCTATCACCAACTGAGATTATCCCAGAAAAGATGAAAAAAGAGGAGACAAAGATCAACATTTCCGAGTTTGTGAAGGAGTATGAGGAGTATCCCAAGCTCGCTCCAACACCGATCAGAAAGTACACTCCCCAACCCACTCCGGGATTTGAAGTAACGCTTGTGTTGGTCTCAATTGCGTTTGCTCATCTCATCAGAAGAGGTGGTTTTAATGGTGGAAAATATAGAAAATATGAAAAATTCGAAAGAAGATAAGGAAAGTAGGAAAGAAAGTAAAACAGACATGAAACAAGAGGAAAAGAGAGAAGCTCGGAGTAATCTGGACAGGAAACAGCTCATGGAATACCTCAGGATTGGTTTAATAATCTTTCTATCGTTCATACTCATCGTTGCGATTTGGAGCCTTTATGTATCTCTAAACGAGCTCGTCTCAATATGGATAAACTACAAATACGCACCGATATACAGGGCTATATTGAACGCGGGAGTTATAGCGGTCGTCTTCTTCATACTCAAGAGAGCTGTAGAAGTCTCAAGGAGACAAACCTGAGGGGGCTTGGGCCCTTGGAACTACCGACTCTCACCAAATTTGAGTTTTGAATTTCTTTAATTTATTTCATTTTAGATTTTAGCTCAATTTATGTTTGACATCTTTCTTATTTACCTTTGAATTCGGGTTTCCTTTTTTCCATAAAAGCCTTTAAACCCTCCTTAGCATCCTCGGTTGATACAAGGACTGAGAACAGAGAGAGTTCGTATTTCAGCCCGTCTTTTAGACTCATGCTATAATATGCATTCACAGCCTTCTTTGCGAACGATACTGCAACTGGAGATTTTTCTGCTATTTTCATCCCGATTTCTTTTGCTTTATTCATTAATTCTTTTTCATCTACTAACACATCAATGAGACCTATTCTATATGCCTCCTCCGCTGATATCATTTCTCCAGTTAAAATCAACTTCTTAGCCATTCCCATTCCAACAAGCCTTGGTAGTCTCTGAGTACCACCGGAACCGGGAATAATTCCGAGATTTATTTCTGGAAGACCGAATTTAGCCTTAAAGCTTGCGACTCTAATATCACAAGCCATAGCAAGTTCACATCCTGCACCGAGAGCGAAACCGTTTATTATCGCTATAGATGGTATTTCCAACTCTTCGATTCTTGTAAATAGGTCGGTTCCAAATTTTGCAAAATCTATGCATTCGAGTGGTGATCTCTTCGATAGCTCATAGATATCAGCTCCTGCTGCAAACGCCCTACCCGATCCTTTGAGCATCATAACTCTTGCGGAATTTTCCACCTCATCCAAAGCTATTAAAAGCTCACTTCTCGTTTTCCTGTCAAGGGCATTTAGCTTATCTGGGCGATTCAGTGTTATGTATGCGAACCTATCGGAGAATTCAATCTCAATCCTCTCAAAGTCCATTTCACACACCTCGTGAACATCCAAAGCCTGTAACATCATTTCCTCCAATCTTTTAAAACCTTTCCAGTGGTTCGAAGGTTTTTGTGAAAGTGGCCCTTAAGGTATGGGTGTATAAAGTCGGAAAGCAAAAATGATAAAAAACAGGGCTGGGAAGAGAGAAGTATGAGCTTGTTCTTTGAGGACTTTGAAGTTGGAATGAGGTTCGAAACACCATCGAGAACAGTGACGGAAACAGATGTTGTAAATTTTGCCTATCTATCCGGTGACTGGAGTCCTCTTCATACGGATGAGGAGTTTGCTAAGAAAACGGAGTTCGGAGGGAGAATTGCTCATGGTATGCTCACACTATCGATTATTTCTGGTCTTCATGTAAGGTTGAAGTTGACCGAGGACACGATTATTGCCTTCTACGGCTTGGATAAGCTCAGATTTATAAAGCCTGTCTACATCGGAGACACTCTGAGGGCAGAAATTGAGGTAGTTGAAAAGGAGGATAGGGATGGCTATGGGCTTGTAACATACAAGGTGAATGTATTAAATCAGAAAAATGAGGTGGTGGTTAAATATCTCTGCAAGGTTGCGGTTAAAAAAGCTGGACGAGAATGTGAAGAGAGAAAATGAAAAGGATTTTATCTCATAATTAAAAATCGAATTATGGAATTCAGATGGCTCTATCCGTTTGCTGGGCTTGTAATCCTATCCATGCTCGGTAGCATCTACGCGTTCAGCCTATACTATCCACCACTTCAATCCGAATTTAGAATCAACTCCATTGCGGAACTAACCTTGGCGTTCTCTCTGATAACTGTAAGCTACTCTGTTTTTATAATCCCATCTGGGGTTTTCTACGATAGATTCGGACCGAGACTCCCTGTAATATTGGGTGGATTTACGATATTTCTTGGGTATGTCACTGCATACTTCATGAAGAATTTTTCGGACTGGGAATCTGCGAGAATTCTATACTACATAGGGCTTGGTATTATTCCCGGGTTGGGGATGGCGATCGTTGATGCGGTTCCGAGACCTTTAGTTGCAAAGTGGTTTCCCGACAAAACTGGAACCGCAGTCGGAATCACCGCTGTGGGCTTTGGAATAGGGACTGCGATAGTTACGCCGATTATAAGATACTTTTTGGGCATAGCCGATGTCTTCCAGACCTTTCTGTACATGGGTGTGATATACTTCGCTGTTATTGCGATGGTGGGTTTAGTCCTGAAAGACCCGAAGGTTCAAAAATCTGACGAGATAACAGATTTCAGCTTAAAAATGGCTTTGAGAGATAAAAAGTTTCACATCCTATGGCTATCGTTTGCGTTTGCATCGTATGCGGGGTTAATGTTCATAGGGAACGCTGTCCCTATACTCAGGGAGGGAAGGGTGGAGGAGATCATACCGGTCTTTCTTATAGCGACATCCTTCTTTAATGCGGGTGGCAGGGTTTTCTGGGGTGTTGCTTTGGATAAAACATCGGTGTGGAAGGCTATGCAGATAAACTTCATTCTAACCTCACTTGCTCTGTTCTCTCTAAGATTCGCTTATACATCTCCGTATACTGCCATAGTTATGGGTGGGGTGATTTATGCGAACTACGGTGGCTTACTTGCTTTGTTTCCATCAGCAACAGCAATATTCTTTGGAAAGAGATATTTGGGAAGGATATATGGTGCTATCTTCACTTCATGGGGTGTTGCGGGACTTCTTGGAGCTTTTAGCGGTGGGTTAATCAAGGATATAACACAAAGCTACATACCCTCCTTTTATATCGCCATAGTGATGTCGTTATTGGCCCTCTTTATAGTTCATTTCGGAAAAAGTGGAGATAAAACCAATCAACCCATGTAGCTTAGAATTTTTCAATCAATGATAGCACCAAGTTTCTCCTTGCCCATTCTCCCTCGCTTATTTGCTCCATAAGGTATACCTTCTCGGGGACACTATCGAAAACCCTATCAACTATCTCTTCGACCTTCAAACCCTCTGAGTATAGCTCATTTACCCTCTTTTTTAGATCGAGAAGATGGTTCAAGTAGTCTTCGAGCTCATCTTTCGTTACGATTAAAGACCCCCCATATGCATACTCAAAATTTAATTTTAAAACTCTCCGTAGGGACTCTATAACTTCTAAGTAATTCTCATCCCTCATGCAAATCACCTGATTCCTTGCACCCATCAGGTCTCCCATGAATAGTTTTCCGTCTATTAGATAGTTCGTATGGTCAAAGGTGTGTCCGGGAGTCTCAATTGCGGTCACAACGATCTCAGATTTACCTGATGCATCATCACTCGGAGAGTCGAATTTCATTCTTTCGCGAATCCTCTCTGCCGAAAATGGTTCCGGTTGCCCCCAAACAATTTTTCTGTACTGCGGTATATCCGGTGGCTCTTCAAGTAGTGGGATCGTTCTTTTATTTGCAAAAATCGGACAGGCAACCTCTCTTGCTCCACCAATATGGTCTTCGTGATGGTGGGTTATGAGTAAGGCGGAGATTCTTCTATCTCTGCAGAACTCTCCAACCTCTTTTGCGGTGTGGGGGCAACCGGAGTCAATCATGATGCCCTTATAAATGTAGAAATTCACCCAGTAGAGAACCCTTCCATTCACCTCGTTTCCACATCTTATGACAACAACATCTTCATGTGTGGAGGTTTTGAGCATAAAATCCCATCTCATGGGAGTTATAAATCGGTTTCTCAATGCAGTCAATTAAAGAATCTTATCTTTGAACTTCATTTTGCTAATTATTAATTGTTATCATTTTGAACTCCTCAGTTCCAACTGTTCGCAATCTAACTCAATCACAACCCCAGATATATTTCCACTTCCAGATCGCACATCTTTTCCTTTACGGTTTTTGCAGAGACCCATATTCCTTTGGAACTATTTAATGATTTCACCAACGCTGTGTTCTCGAGAATCTCCTTCTCAATTTTTTTCAGATGCTGTCTGTGGAAAATGGGGTGGTAGTAGTCGCAAAATGCGGGTGATTTGAGGGTCCATACATTGCCTTTCAAATAGCCTGATGGCAGGGTTTTCGAGGATATTGTTTTTAATCTCTCATCCTCTTTTAGCTTAAACTTTTCACTCAGGAATTTTGACAACTCGAACTCAATTTTTTTAAGATCCCTGTCGCTGAAATCGTAATCCCCTCTGAATTCGGTTAGTTCGATCTCATCATGTCTTCCACCAATGGGGTGAAGGGTAATCCTCTTTATTTTTCGACCATCGATAAACATCCATTTTTTATAGTACGATGCCAGATCGATGGGTGGGATGTGTTGGTCTATAACGAACATCGTTCCGTTTATCTCCAAACCCGCTGAGGCATGTCTGAATGATGTGTTCTCGAACTCGATTTGCAGGTAGTAGAGGGGTAAGTCATGGTATTGGTTGAGCAGTAATGAAAGACTTAGAATTGCAAAATCTCTGCAAACACCTCTGTTCATCATAATCGTTTCATAGGGTGTCTGGAATATGTTATCTTTACCTTTTACGACCTCTATTTTTCCATTGCTGTAAAAAACGAGTTCCGGATTCGGCATGTTTGCCTTCACCATGTCGTAATCGAGATACTCGAGAAACATGGATATATTCCAAACAGACTCCTCTAAGTCACTCCCCTTAAGTGCAAGAGAAATTGATTTTACCTTATCGAGTTCTGACTCGTTCAGAGTGCATTTTAATGCGTACTCCAGATCGTATCTCCACAGAATACTATTACAATTCGTGAGGCTGTATCGGTTTAGGGAATTTTTTTCCTGCGAGTTGCCGTTGAGAAGCCCCATCTGGGTAATCTTGTTCAACTGTACTTTTCCTGAGTTGTATATTTCATCGGTGTAAGTAGTTACGAAAAGGAGGTATCCGAGCATGATGGTGATGAGAACGAAGAGTAATCTTGACATTAATAGCGAAAGAGAGATTATAAAATAATAATTTTTCGGTAAAAGTCATGATTCTCACTTAGACAAAACCAATACCCATCCAAAAACTTTTAAATATCTACTCTACGAATATCAACCCATGAAAAGTCCATTAGTTCTTCTAATCCCTTTAATCGCAATACTTCTACTTGGATGCACTGGAAACGAGAAATTTCCGGAGGGGAACATATATTATTTCTTTTCACCGGAATGCCCGCATTGTAATAATGTAAAACCTTTTGTAGAAAATGCGAGCAAGAAGGTGGACATTAAATTCTGTCAGGTAGAGAAGCTGGATGAAGAATGCAAAGAGATAGCGGAGAAAGCAGGTTTAAAGGGTGTACCTACGGTAGTCAGGGTTGAAAACGGAAAACTTGCCAAATATGTTGGAGAAGTCGAGGTTAGAGAGCTGATGATCTCGCTTGTGCAGTAGTGGTAGAGGGAAGATAAATGGGCTTATTGAAAGCGATTTTAACGACCATAAAGACAAAAAAGTTGGTGTTTAAGTTAATTTTATTGTCTTTGGGATTAATCGACTCTCTTTACCTCCTGATCACGACATATTTGGACTATCTCTCGAACATCTGCCCCCTACAAGGGTGTAGCTATCTGATCTACAATGGCATCAGCCTTCCCGCGTTAAGCGGGTTTGTATGGTTTTCGATATATCCATTTATGAGGGGAACCCTGCTCAGCTTCTGGCATATCGCCGGGATAGGAGGAATATTGCTTCTCGGCTCAACAGCAATCATTAACTCCTACTTCTGTCCCTACTGCTTTTTTGCATACGGGATTGCAATTGCTATCATCTCTGTGGACAGATTTGTCTGAGTCCTTGTAGGGGAAGTTCCGCCCAATCCACGATTTTAGTCCCTCACAAACAGAACATTTTCCGGCTTGCCAAGTGGAGGAGAGTAATTATGCGGAAATATGCCGACTTTTCTCGCCTCCTCAATCAACCAATCCCTATGCTCTGGGTGTGCGAGGTTTATCAATGCTGTAGCTCTCTCTTTTATGCTGTATCCTCTCAGGTAGGCTATTCCAAATTCCGTTACGATGTACTGCGCCATGCTCCTCGGAACTGTGACCGCTGAACCTCTATCCAAGACTGGGAGTATTCTTGATTCTCCGTTGTATGTTGAGTAAAGACCGAGAATGCTTTTACCCATTCTATCTCTCGATGATAAGCAACCCATAACGAAGTCAAGCTGTCCTCCAGTTCCGCTGACCTGAAATAGTTTACATGTTGGAGTTCTCAGTCCGATTTGCTCTGAATTTACCTGACCCATCAAATCTATCTGTGCAGCACTGTTTATCGAAAGCATTTTTGGTTGCTGAGCAATAATAAATGGATCGTTGGTGTAGTCAACAGGATATATCCTTACAGACGGATTTTCGTTTAGATACTCGTAAAGTTGCTTTGTTCCAATGGTGAATGTGAAAACAGACTTCCCACGATCGAGTTTTTTGTTCTCGTTCGTGACTATCCCTTCGTTTATCAGATCGAGTAGACCATCTCCGATCATCTCCGTGTGGATTCCGAGACCTTTTACATCTGCCTCCTTGATAATTTTTACAACTGAATCAGGCATACCACCTATACCCACCTGAATAGTCGCTCCGTCCTCGATCAAACCTGCCTCGAGTATGTTTTCAGCGATCATCCTGTCCTCTTCTGAAGGAGGCATTGTGAACGGTAGAGAGGGGGTGGGAAACTCATTATCCTCAACTACATAATCGACCTCCGAAATGTGAATTACCTCATCGTAACCTCCGTAAATCCACGGCATGTCTTTCTTAACAACTAAAACAACTTTTTTAGCTGATTCAGCCAGTGCTTTTAGATGTGAACATGTAAGACCGAAATTAAAGTAACCGTGTTTATCCATTTCGGTAACAGGTAGGAAAGCAATGTCTATTTTATCTTTAAAAACCTCTCTTGCTATCCTCGGCACATCGTGGTATAAATTCGGTTTGAATACGCAAACTCCAATGTTCTTACTGCATTCCCTAACAGGTGCCAGAAGAAAACCGCTCGTCCACTTAAAAACCTCTCTGTTTGGATCCACTCTCAGCATCTCGTAGTGTGAGATATCTATAAATGTTCCGACTCTAACCTCATTCAGCTCATCTTTTCTCTTGGCGAGATACTTGTCGATTATTAATGCGGTGTTGACTGCTCCACCGAGTTCGATCCACATTCCATCCTTTACGAGATTAACAGCGGTCTCGGGAGAAATGAGCTTTTCGTTGTATTCCTTCTTAGACAAGGTTTCACCTCCACGAGGGATTATCAAGAAAAATAAAGAACTGATATAAGTAGTTTCCTAATTTTAATTTTATATTGTTTTAGTAGTTTGAAATAGGGTTGTTAGTATTATTAATCATTAGATTAAAGATATTTTAAAGGTTTTTGCGGAATAATAAAATTAATTATAACAATTCAATGCTATTTGAAGCCCTCCATTAGTCAACCCTTAGCGACTCCAAGAGGTCTAAGTCTCGCGACAAGGGTTGAAATCCCCGCGTTATGTACGACATCAACCACCACATCACTCAGTTTGTACGCCTCGGGAGCTTCTTCAGCTAATAAAGCTCCATGGGTTGCTTTTACATAAATTCCCTTCTTGGCGAGGTTGTTCTTCACGACATTTCCTCTTAATCTTCTTTTTGCCTGTGCCCTGCTCATAACCCTTCCACTTCCGTGACATGTTGATCCGAAAGTCTCCTCCATGGCTTTCTCCGTTCCCAGCAGGATGTAACTCGGGGTGCCCATGCTTCCTGGAATTAGAACCGGCTGTCCAATGTCAGCATAATCGGATGGCAGTTCCTTAGATCCTTTGCCGAATGCCCTTGTCGCTCCTTTCCTGTGAACGCAAACCTCAACCTTGCTCCCATCAACCACATGTCTCTCGAATTTGGCGATGTTATGGGCGACATCATAAATCAAGGGCAAATCGCCATCTCCGAACATCTTTTCGAAGGTCTCCCTGACCCAATGTGTAATGATCTGTCTGTTGGCCCAAGCGTAGTTGGCGCTTGAAGCCATCCCTGCAAAATAATCCTCACCCTCCTTGCTTTTTATTGGAGCACATGCAAGTTGCCTGTCCGGAAGGTTAATCTTGTACTTTGCAACCGCTCTGTTCAGAACCTCCAGAAAGTCCGTGCACACTTGGTGTCCGAGACCTCTACTACCGCAATGGATCATTACAGTAATCATTCCTTCTTCAATCCCCATCCTCCTTGCGGACTCCTCATCGTATATCTCATCAACAACCTGAACTTCGAGAAAGTGGTTTCCGCTTCCGAGTGTTCCGAGTTGTGGACGACCTCTGTCTCTTGCTTTCTTACTTACGACATCTCCTCTTGCTCCTTCGAGGCTTCCTCCTTCTTCACAATGCTCTAAGTCTTTCTTGCTTCCGTATCCATTCTCAACCGCCCACTTTGCACCCTTCACGAATATCTCATCGAGTTCGGCATTCGTAACCCTTAGTCTTCCCTCACTTCCGACTCCAGATGGGACAGCTCTGAAAAGCTCATCAACCAGCTCCCTTATCTTAGGTTTGATCTCATCTTCCCGGAAGTTACTTCTCAGTAGCCTGACACCACAGTTTATATCGAATCCTACACCGCCCGGGGATACAACCCCTTCCTCTACATCAAAACCCGCAACACCGCCGATGGGGAAGCCGTATCCAACATGAACATCAGGCATAACAAGGGATGCCATTTGAATCCCCGGCATGGTTGCAACATTGGATGCCTGTTCCACCGCATCCCTCTCCAGTATTTTCATCAACTCCAGGTTTATGTAGAAGTATGCGGGTACTCTCATTCCCTTCTTGTATCCCTTACTTAGCTCCCACTTATATGGAGTAATCTTTTTGAGGATGTTCTCCATCTGTATCACCCTTCTTGTTTTTGGAATGTTGATCCCAACACAATCTGATCTCTTATAACTCGAGGTTCCCTCGAGGGTGTCAATGTTTATACCTCTCAATTTATATCTCTATCTGTTGCCATTTTTCTGCGATTATTATTTTTCTGCGTTTGTTGTACTATTGTAGTCGGGTACTGTGATTTGTAGTGATAGCACAATGACAGGTTTCGTATAAAGCATAGATGATCTCAGATAAAATTATATTACTATGAATATAAGAAATATCTAATATATGATGATGCTTAGGATAAAGTACATTTTGAGAGTCGAAAACTTTATAAAAAATTAAAAACTTAAAGAAATAACCTTGCAAAAATAAGGAGGAATGAGAGAATGCGTAAAATCTTAGCTGTACTCTCAGCTCTGGTTTTTTTGGCAATACCAGTGAGTGCAGAATGGAACCAAGAGGTTCTGCTCGAAAGTGATTACTACCTTGAGGTATTCGGAATGAGCGACGACGGGAACAGGATAGTTTACATCGCTGACACCGACGACAATAGAGCAACAGCATGGGATAGAGAGGTATTCCTGTTGGATTTGAACACGGGAGAGGTTACGAGGATAACGAGGAACGTTGATCAGGAGGTTCAGGCGGGAATTTCTGGAAATGGAAATGTCATCATTTACGGCACTAAAAGAGGGAATACTTATAGTTATTACAGGGTTCTTGGAACATATTCATGGCAGAATCCAGTTCCGCTTGTTGATGGAAATGGACGTCAATTCCAAATTTATGCTACCCTTCCAATCGGTCATGTAGCTATGAACTACCATGGTACCGCTGCATCACTAACGCTGGTGCGTGGCTATCACTCATACACGTATTTATTCCAAGGTTATAGAAATATTCAATTATATCATGGCTGTGCACCGGCTGAGATGAGAGGTTTTGGCTTAAGAGTCATGTCTGACTTAAACCAAGATCTATACTATGGCTTTCCGAGAGCAACTAAGATATTCTCCACAAATCCCGGTGAATGGATATGGAGTAGGTACGATTATCCTCAGCCATACTCGGTGAGCTCTTATGGTAAGGTGG
>Ga0209426_1000230_pt1 | contig 77712 bp, 86 predicted proteins | sample Deesub1362B_J571_FD_187697 | JGI IMG/M metagenome (GOLD analysis project Ga0209426, IMG submission 187697) | Deep oceanic, basalt-hosted subsurface ecosystem from Juan de Fuca Ridge flank, Pacific Ocean, CORK Borehole 1362B_J2.571 (SPAdes)... ... | reverse complement strand
TAGGGATCAGAAGTAAAAGAAAAAGTCCCGCCTCCCGGATTTGAACCGGGGACCACGCGATGACTGCTCGTCCGAGCAGTGACAAGCTACAGTCGCGCGCTCTGGCCAGACTGAGCTAAGGCGGGTTGGTGTTAATTTGGGAACTTATTCATTGTTTTTATGGTTTTGGATTAATTATTTGGACTCCTTAGACTACAGCCCAAATCTCCAGAACTTGTATTTAGAAATTCTGTATAAAAAATTTGTGGGCTGGCGAAGTGTGTGGCAGAAGTGAGTGGCAGGATAGAATATATGGTGGTAGGTTAGAGGTGAAGAGGTTTGTTGTGGGAAAAGCAAATCGAACTCAGAGGTGCGAACAGTATAACGCTTTGTGGAATAAGATTATTCAAAATGGCGAAATAGTGAAAGTTTAAAGTTGTGAAAGTAGAAGTGGAGGGAGTAGAAGTGGAAATAGAGCTGGAAAATGGGATATAAGGATACTGGGAGTAAACAGGGGGAGAACTAAAAGCTAACCAAACCAAAAAAACTAAAGACAAACCTTTTAATATTTATGAGCAAAATTCACTACATGAAGGTTCTGCTCGGGACATCGTCACCACAACTTGGAGCGAGAGTTGCAAAATCCCTTGGATTGGGTATATTGGATTGCGAGTACAAAAAATTTCCTGATGGGGAGTTCTATGTTAGGGTTAGGGCGGAAAATGATGATGTTATTGTGGTACAGAGCCTTCGCTCTAACGATGATGTGGTCGTTTTAAATCTTATTTTTGATGCCCTTGAGGATTGTAACATTACTGCGGTTATACCATATTTTGGTTATGCAAGGCAGGACAAGAAGTTTCAGGAAGGAGAAAGCGTAAGTATAAGAGCTTTAGCGAGATTTGTTGAAGGTTATGCGGATAGGGTAATCTCTGTTAACCTCCATAGTGAGGAGTCTAAGAGATACTTTAATAAGCTAAAAGAGATTGATGCCATGCCAATAATCGGAAAATGGCTTAAGAATAATTTTGATGATTTTGTTTTAATCTCTCCGGATTACGGCTCGTATGAGAGGGTAAGAACATCCGCAAAATATGCCAGCTGTGAATTTGATTACTTGGAGAAAAAGAGAATCTCAGCTGAAAAGGTAGAAATAACACCGAAGGAGGTAGATGTGAGAGACAAGGTGGTAATAATCCTTGATGACATAATAAGCACGGGTGGAACAATCGTCACCGCAGGAAAAATCCTGCAAGAGATGGGTGCCAAGGAAGTTTATGCGGTTTGTGTTCATGCGGTATTCGCGAATTTTGCTCTGAATAAACTCTATCAGTCCGGAATCAGAGAGGTAGTATCTACAGATACAATAGAGAAAATTACAAGCAAAATTTCAGTTGCTGAGGAGATTGCGAGGGAAATTGCAAAAAAAGAGTAGGGTAACACTTAGTGCTTAGTCGAGGACACCTTTTGTGCTTCTTGTCTCCTCTCCTGCAATTTTTATTGCATTTCTGATTGATACGGCAAGAGCTTTGAAGCCAGCCTCGAACATGTGGTGCATGTTTTTTCCAGATATTGAGAGGTATATGTTTATCCCACTCTCTCTTGAAAAAGTTTCAAGGAAGTGCAGGAAGTTCTCAGCTTTAAGTCCTTTAACTTCTCCTTCGATCTCACCTTCAAACCTGAATACTCCTCTGCCACTTATATCGACACCGCAAATAGCTACACTTTCATCCATGGGCACGATTGCGTGTCCAAATCTCTCTATTCCTTTTTTGTCGGAAAGCGCATCTCTAAATGCATTTCCCAGCGCAATTGCGGTATCCTCGACAGTGTGGTGTTCATCCACCTCTATATCACCCTTTGCAATTAGTTTGATCCCGATATTTGAATGCTTAGCGAATGTTTCGAGCATGTGGGAGAAGAAAGGTATGGGTGTGTTTATTTCGAATTCCGTAGAGTTGAAGTCAACTTCCACAGAAATATCAGTCTCTTTCGTTATCCTCTCGAACTTCCCCATTCTACTCATTAAATTCACCTCATTTTTATTGCATTCCGTGGTTTTTATGACTGCAACCTTGCAACTTCTTCGTAGTTTATTTTTCCAGTATATAAAGCTGAGCCAATAATCACACCTCTTGCACCACACTTCTTTGCAAATTTTATATCTTCGATACTTGTGATCCCACCAGCAACATACACATCTTTTGATGAGGATCTTACTACATGTTCTATCTTCCCGTAATCGGTTCCGGAAACAAGACCCTCAACATCTATGTTTGTGTATAAAAAAGAAACATCCAATTCCTCAAATCTCCTTATCAATTCTACCGGATTCAAATCACTTCTCTCTCTCCACCCATCTATTGCAACTTTTCCACCTTTTGAATCGATTGCAATCATGATTTTAAAAGGATAGGAGTTCGCGAGTTCTTCAATCATTTTGGGGTTTTTTATTACCGCGGTTCCTAAGATAACTCGGTCTATACCAATGTTTAGAAGGGATTCAGCTGTTCTTTCATCTCGTATCCCACCACCTACTTGAATCTCCACATCGAGTTCCTCTCTGATTTGTGAGATTGTTTCGTGGTGTTTTAGGGTTCCGTGGTATGCTCCGTCTAAATCGATTACATGAATGCATTTAGCACCGAGTTCTACCCACTTCTTAGCGATCTGGACTGGGTTATCTATTTGGATAGTTACTTTATCAAAATCTCCCTGAATAAGTCTTGTAACCTTTCCGTCCTTTATATCGATAGCAGGGATTACAAAAAACATAAAAAGAATTAAAAAACGCTGGTTAAATAATTTTTGAGGAGGTCCCCACTGTTACTTTATACGAACATGATACCTTTCGGCTCGGGAGGTAGTGCATCTTTTTTGAGAACTTTATCTAAGGCTCTCTTGAAGTCCTCTCTCGTCACGACATCTTTCTCATCTCTGATTGCGAACATTCCTGCTTCGGTTACAATTGCCTTTATATCTGCACCGCTCGCCCCCTCTGTTAGTGCTGAAAGCTCTCTGAAGTCAACATCTTCGGAGATACTCATCTTTCTTGTGTGGATTTTGAATATCTGAAGTCTTCCTTCGAAGTTGGGCAGAGGAACTTCTATTATTCTGTCAAATCGCCCGGGTCTTAGAATAGCTGGATCCAGGATGTCTATTCTGTTTGTCGCACCGATGATCTTGACGTCTCCTCTCGATTCGAAACCGTCCATTTCCGATAGCAACTGCATAAGCGTTCTCTGCACCTCTCTATCTCCACTCGTGTCACTTGTTGTTCTTCTTGCCGCTATTGCATCAAGCTCGTCAATGAATATTATGGATGGAGCTTTCTCCTTAGCGAGCTGGAATACTTCCCTCACAAGTCGTGCACCTTCTCCAATGTACTTCTGGACGAACTCTGATCCAACAACCCTTATGAAGGTTGCTGAAGTATGTCTTGCGACAGCTTTTGCAAGCAATGTTTTTCCGGTTCCGGGAGGACCGTACAGCAACACGCCTTTGGGTGGCTCAATGCCAACCTTCTCGAAAAGCTCCGGTTTTAGCATTGGGAGTTCAACAGCCTCTCTTACCTCGTCAATCTGCCTCTCGAGCCCTCCTATGTCTTGATATGTAACATCTGGTTTCTCCTCAACCTCAAATCCGTATACGGATGGGTCTTTTGGAGGTGGCAGAACCCCTATTACCGCAAGGGTTTGTTGATTCAACGAAACTCTTGCTCCCGGCTTCAATTCTTCAAGATTGACTGATTGAGATGCATGAACAACAAACTTCGGTCCTGTACTGCTCTTGACAACGACTCTACCATCTTCAAGAACATCTGAAACTATTCCGACGATGAGAGGTGGTGATCTTAATCTTTCAATTTCGCTTCTTAATCTTCTTACTTCTCTTTCGTACCTTATTCTTTCTGTCTCAACAAATCTCTTCTCATCTTCAAGTCTTCTGTAAAGATTTTTCAATCTGACATATTCCTCTTCCAGCTGTTTTAATCGGTCTATCAGGTACTCGGAAAGGTCAACATTATTTTCCTTAGCAGATTTGGTTCCTCCTTCTTCGTTTGTCACGGTTTGGGACCTCCACTAATATTTAAGGCTGTTCTGGTATATGAAGTTATTGGAGATTTCATGATGTTTAGAATTCCAAAAGATTTTCGGTTAAAAAATTTTTCAAAAAGTGGTGCTTGCTTGGCTAATAAATTTTGAATGGTTATAAACTTTGCAACTACCGCTACTCGAGATCGGTTCCACAGTTAAGGCAGAACTTGGAGTTCTGAGGGAGCCATTTTGCTCCGCATTTCGGACATCTTTTCATGTAAGGTCCGTATGGGTATCGTGGATCCCCTCCTTTTGCAATAAAGTCTCTAATCTCTCTCATTTCTGTTTTTCTTTTCTCTTTGAATGACCATAGACCTTCCGTGGGCTCCATGGAGCCAATGTTCAGTGAGAACCATGCCTTTCCGTGCTCCCATGTTAGCCTCCATATGAGATCTCTCCACCAGTTCAAGTGTACTTTGAAGTACCACAGACTCGAGGGGGAGAGGTCAAGCATTCGGTCGATGTATTCCTTTACCTTCTCATCCAGCTTGTCGGGTGGAACGACCTCGTTCACAACCCCCCAATCTAAGGCTGTTTTCGCATCGATTTCCGAACTTAGCATTACTATTTCAGCAGTCCTCTTCAAGCCTATGTGTAGGGGGAGCCATTGGGAAAGCCCACCTATGGAGGTCATCCCCACTCTCGGACCCGGAGAAATGAATCTTGCATTGTCTGAGGCTATTGCAAGATCACAGGCTGTAACAAACTCGAAACCACCTCCCGCGGTTATACCATTCACCCTCGCTATCACGGGCTTACCGCAGTGCATAATCATATCGAAAACTCTGCCGTAAATCTCGCCCCACTTCCAGAAATCCCAAGACTTTCGGTTGTATTCCTCTGCGTACTCATGTACATTTCCTCCGGTGCAGAACGCTTTGTCTCCAACGCCCGTCAGGACTATAAACTGAATATCATCGTCGAACATGGACTCCTCAATTGCTGAAACCATTTCTCTGAGGGTTGTCAGTGTGTAGGAATTGTATTCGTGGGGACGATTTATTGCAATCATGGCTGTGTGCTCATACCACTCTTTATCAAAAACGATCTCCTTATACGACATAAAATTAAAAGGATTTATCATTAATTTAAATCTTGCGAAAAAACCTTGCTATTTTGTGTCAAATTTACGCTTTTTGGCCAATATCCCTGCTCCAAAAGCTCCAACGATCTGCGGCTCTTCGGGAACCTTTATATCGCATCCTATCTCTTTTTCAAGAGCTTCAACGACTCCGAGGTTCTTAGCAACCCCTCCAGTCATTACGACCTCCCTCTCTACCCCAACCTGTCTTGCCAATCCTCCAACTCTTTTAGCTATTGCCTCGTTCAACCCTGCTACAATATCCTCGGGATTTTTTCCGGATGCAATCAATGATATGACTTCGGATTCTGCGAATACTGTGCATGTACTCGTTATAGGAACTTTATTTTTTGATTTCTTGGAAAAATCGCTCATCTCGTCGATCTCAATTCCCAGAACTCCTGCCATAACTTCGAGGAATCTTCCGGTTCCTGCAGCACATTTGTCGTTCATCGTGAACTTCACGACTCTACCATAATCATCTATCCTCATTACCTTGGAATCCTGCCCCCCTATGTCTATAACTGTGTGACATTCGGGAAAGATGTTCTTCGCACCGATTGCATGGCATGTTATCTCTGTAACCTTCTCGTCGGCTATCTCGGATACCGCAAGGTTTCTTCCGTATCCGGTTACGATGGAGTATCCGATTTCGTTCTCGTTAACTCCGACCTTCTTCAGGCATTCTTTGTAGGCTTTTCTACCTACATCAACGATACTTGCGGTCGTTCTTTGAATAACATACCCCAAGATTTTCCCGTTCTCATCTATGATGCATACTTTCGTTGCGAGAGAACCAATATCTATCCCTGCAAAAAACATCCTCCCCACCTTTTTCAACTCTGTTTTGGAAAGTTTAAATTTCTTCCTTTTGGAGATATCGGTTTAAGTTGACTTGGTTGATATTGTTAACCAATACTTATAAATAGTGTTTACATTGGTAAAAATTTTGGTAAAATTCTTAAACGATGAATGACATATCTATTAAAAAGCTTGAAAGTGATGGAAATGGAAGAGAAATTCGATGCGATTGTTATCGGAGCGGGTGCAGGCGGTCTCGGAGCAGGGTATAAGCTTGCTACAGAGGGATTCAATGTCGTTGTACTCGAAAGAGGGCAAAGAATAGGAGCGAAAAGTGTTTACGGAGGTAGAATTTACAGCAAGATCTTTGAGAAAGAGATTCCAGAGTTTAAAGAAACCGCACCAGTTGAGAGATGGGTGGGGAGTGAGAGATTGACATTCATGGATGAAGACAGTGCGGTAACGCTGGAAACCTCCTTCAAATCCAAAGACAGCTTTGTGGCGATTCTCTCGAAATTCAACGAATGGCTTGGGAGGAAGGTAGAAGATGCTGGAGGATTAGTTATACCCGGATTTAAGGTAGATGATCTGGTAATAGAGGATGGAAGGGTTAGAGGAATAGTTTCTGGGGATGAAAAGCTGTTTGCAGATGTTGTGATTGATGCGGAAGGCGTGAACCCAATTCTTGCAATGAAGGCTGGATTGAGAGGAGACTGGAGCGATCATGAGGTTGCGGTAGGGGTTAAAGAAGTTATAAAACTGCCCAAAGAGACGATCGAGGAGAGATTCAATCTCGATCCTGACGAGGGAACAGCAAACCTCTTTCTTGGGAGCCCCACAAAATATGGTTTCGGAGGAGGCTTCCTTTACACAGCCAAGGACACAGTCTCTATTGGAGTTGTTTTGAGGGTGGATAGTGCTATTGCGAGGAGGGTGCAAGTCTATGATGTGGTGGAGGACTTCAGGAACCACCCCTTCATCAGAAGGCTCTTGAGGGATGGAGAGCCCATAGAGTATTCAGCCCATCTCGTTCCTGAGGCGGGGATTGCTGGAATTCCAAAACTCTACGGAGATGGAATACTTCTGGTTGGAGATACCGCTGGCTTCGTTCTTAATAGAGGTATCACTGTTAGGGGTGTGGACTTCGCATTCCTGTCGGGTTTGATAGCGGGAGAGGTTGTTAAAAAAGCACATGAGGAGGGTGATTTCTCTGCAGAGACTCTAAGCATCTACGAGAGGAAGATAAGGGAGAGCACAATCCTTAAGGAGCTGAGCAACTTTAGAAGAGCACCACACCTCCTTTCGAATCCGAGGTTCTTTGAAGACTACCCAAAGATCTTATGCGAGGTTATGAAATCAGTGTATGCTGTTGGTGAAACCTCAAGCAAGATCTATCCGATTGTGAGGGAGAAGATGAGTGGAAGGGTGTCCGTGTTGACTCTTCTAAGGGACATGCTATCGGTGGTGAGGAACCTATGAGTGAGGGAGTAGCGAACGAGAAAACGGGTGGGAAAAAGCTATCTGTAGAGGCAAGGCTAGGATTGGTAGCTTTCACGATTGATTCGGAGCCCCACATAAAACTGAAAGAAGATGAGTGTGAAAAATGCAATCTCAGGTACTGCCTTTTTGTTTGTCCCGCAAGGCTGTATACTGAGGAGGAGGGTAAGGTAAAGTTCAATTACGAGGGATGCCTTGAATGCGGAACATGTAGGATAGCCTGTGACAAAATAGAGTGGAACTATCCGAGGGGAGGATTCGGTGCACACTACCAGTACGGCTGATGTGCTAAGTAATTTCACGCTCTCTTCCATTCCGAAAGGTTTAAGAGAGTTGAAACTTATGAAATTAAAAATAATTTAAAATTTATGTTCTGGGAGGTTTGAGTATGGATAGGATTTTGGAGTATCCAAAAGACCCGATTGTTACTTTTTCGAAGGAGGAAGAGTTGTGGAGGAGCATGGTGAGGGAATTTTGCCAGAAGTACATCGAACCAAAGTGGATTGAGGTTGATATTGAAGCTGAAAAAGATCCGATGAACATTCCTATGGATTTAATCAAGAAAATGGGTCAGCAGGGACTCTTCTGCATACCATGTAGTGAGGAATATGGGGGACAGGGTGGCACATATACTATGGCTACGATTGCAACCGAGGAGATAGCATATGCTGACCCTTCGGTAGCCTTAGCGGTATACGCTCTGTTGAACAACGGCTGGCCTTACGCACTCGAGCTATTCGGAAGTCATGAAGTATGCCAAGAGATTCTTCCAGAGGTTGCAAAGGGTTCTGCCTTCTTTGGAATAGCATCCACCGAACCGCAGGGAGGATCTGATGTTGCAGGGATAAGAACAAAAGCAGAGAAAAAAGGAGATGTGTATGTATTCAACGGAGAGAAAGCATACATCAGCGGTGTTGGAGAAGTCCAAAAACTACCTTGGGGTGGAGGTTGGTTCTTAATAGCGAGAACGGGTGAAGCTGGACATAAAGGGCTGTCTGCGTTTGCGTTCCTTGCGAGGAAAAACGGAGAGCTAAAGGATGGGTGGATTCCAACACTGTACGAGGATATAGGGAGACACGGGCTAACAACCGGTGGGTTCATAATGGACAACTTCGAGCTTGAAAGCAAGTATCTGATTGGAGAGGAGGGCAAGGGGTTCTATCATGTTATGGAGGGATTCAATCTTGCAAGGATTGTTGTCGCCGCAGCAACTGTTGGTGCAGCAAGGTGGCTACTTGAAAAAGCTGTAGAATGGTTCAGAAGCAGGAAATTGTTTGGCAGAAATATCTCCTCGTTCCAGGGTGTTAGCTTCAAGTTTGCAGAACTGTATGCGAGGTGGGAGGCGGCGAGGTATTTCGTTTACAGAGCGTCAAGACTTGCGGATAAGATATATGTGGAAAAAGATCCTTCTCTTAACCCCAAAGACCTGAACATCCCGGTAGCCCTTGCGAAGAATTACGGACCGGAAACATGTGTCGATCTGGCTGAGGAGGTTATGAAGTGGTACGGAGCCTATGCGTATACTAAGGAGGCTCCCATATTCAGGGCTTGGTTGGGACCGTTCTCGTATGTCATCGGTGCGGAAGGTGCCCAGAACATAATGAAGGTGATAATTGCGAGAGATCTCATCGGAAAGGAGTTTATCAAGTAGCTCCTGTGGTGGGAGAATGGAGATCGTTGTTTGCGTTAAGCAGTCCTACGATGTTCAGCAGATAAAATTCGACCCGAAGACTAAGGAGCCGATCCTCGCTGGTGCACCGAGGAAAATGAGTGATATGGACAGAAGAGCTCTTGAGTGTGCCTTGAGGATAAAGGAGAATGTAGGGGGTAGTGTAAGAACCGTTAGCCTTGGTACACCGGAAACAAGAGATGTTGTAAAGGAGATATACGCAATGGGTGCAGATTCAGCATACCTCCTGACAGACCTAAGTCTTGCAAAAGCAGATCCAGACATTACCGCAAGATTACTTGCGGAGATGATAAAGAAAAGCGGGGATTTTAATCTAATACTTTGCGGTTCTGCGTCAACTGATGGTTACAGCTGGCAGGTTCCTGCGAAAATCTCGAAACTTTTGAACATTCCTTTTTTGCCGAATGCAATTAGCCTTGAGGTAGATGATACTGCGGTTGCGGAATGCGATCTCGGTGATGCGATTTACAAGCTCAAGGCACCTCTGCCGTGTGTGGTATCAGTATCTCTCGAGATAAATGAGCCGAGAATTCCAACGCTATCAGCAATTCTGAAAGCATCAAGAAAGCAGTTCCATGAGTTCCACATAAAAGACTTTGAGGTAGATCTAACTCCGGAGCTGGAGGTAGTATCAACAAGAATGCCCGAGGTATCGAGAAAGAACTTCATGGTTGATGTGTCCGATGCTTCTAAGCTCGATGAAGTGAAGAAAGTGATAGATGAATTGAGGAAGGAGAATGTTCTTTGAGGGCTGGTGAGATTATGGAGGTTATGGTCTATTCTGAAAGTGTAAAGACCTTCAGAGAACTTGTTTCCGTGGGAGAAAGCTTGAATGCAGATCGAGTTACAGGCGTATTCATTGGTGAAGAGGAAAATGCTGAAGAAGTCAGGAAGTATTGTGATAAGCTGTTTTTCATAAGTTCGGAGGATATTGGAGATTATTCTCCATCAGAATACTCTGAGGCTGTGTATAGTGCGGTAAAATCGAGCGATCCTCAGATTTTGTTAGTTGAAGGAACCGCAAAGGGTGTGCCGGTTGCATCGATGGTCTCTGTTCTGGTTGGTGAACCATGTGCAACGGAAGTGATGGAGTTAAGCCTATCTGAAGGTGGGTTGCTGGTAAAAAGAGCGGATCTTGGAGGAGTAGCAATCTCAGAGGTAAAGGTTGGTAAAAAGCTTTTTGACAAGATAGCCTCTCCAAAAGTGGTCTGCATTAAGCCCGGATTTTATCCTGCATCGGATTCGGAAAGAAAAGGTGAAATGGTAAGATTAAAGCCGGAAGTTAAGAGAAGAACGGAAGTTGTTGAGATAAAGAGGAAGGAGAGAGGAGAAGGATTCGAAGATGCGGATGTAATAGTGGTTGCTGGGAGGGGTGTTAAGAAGAAAGAGGATCTTGGAATGCTTGAAGAACTTGCAAAACTTCTTGGAGGTGTTGTGGGAGTTACAAGACCCCTTTCGGCGGACCTGCACTGGGCTCCGACATGGATAGGAATGTCTGGAATTCCTGTAAAGCCTAAGCTGTATGTGGGGGTTGGAGTATCGGGACAAATTCAGCACATCGCAGGAATCAGAAATTCTAAGGTAATCGTTGCTGTGAACATTGACCCCAATGCACCGATATTTGAGCATGCGGACTATGGCATAATAGGGGATTTGTACCAGGTGGTGCCCAAACTCATAGAAATTTTAAAGGAGTAATTTTTTCATCTTTTGTTTATTTCGGTTGTTGCTCTTCTTTTTCTTTTTTCTGGTCTCGCATAACAAGATGCTCGATTATGAAAACCGCTATTAGATCATCATTTGAATAGCATCTAACTTCCCATACTGCAATCTTATTTCCCAATCTCAATGCGGTTGCGATAGCGGAAATCTCTTCTCTCTTTTCATTTTTTACTGATTTCAGAAAACTTGAGTGGACATTGGTAGTTGTTACAAAGCTCATGTAGCTCAAAAAACAACAGGTTGTTGCCAAACTATCTGCGAGTGTGAACAACACCCCTGCATGCAAAGTTCCCATTGGGTTTAGAAGATCTTCTTTAACATTGAATATGGCTTTTCCATATCCCTTTTTAAAATCAACAATATCCATATCTATTTTTCCTGCAAAAGATGCTTTCAGTCTCTTGTTTACTTCGTTGAGCAGTACTTCTTTGGTTTTCATCCTATCTCGTCCCATATACCACTCCTCAGTTTTTCAACTGCTAACATTCACCCCCCTTAGGGTTACAAATGATGTAACATCAGTCGATGAAATCCTCAAACTCCCTTAGGAGGGAGATATGCCTCTCCAAAACATCTGGCTGATTGGAGAATTTAGCTTTTAGAGACTCCAGATACTCTTTTTTATCCATGATGCGGTCGTTAGCTACAAGATTGTCTGCCATAGCGACTATTTTCTCTTCAATAGTTTCCGGGATATAGTCTCTCTCTGGTAGACCAAACTCCTTCGCCTCTTTCGCTGTCAGTCCAGCACCTATGTGTCTTTCTACGATTTTAACTATTCTTTCATCAAAACCGTCCTTTCTCAGGATCTTGGCACCCTCTACTGCGTGATCCATCCCGTGTGTCACGCTTCTTCCTATGTCATGAAGGTACGCTCCCGCAATTACGCTCTTCCTCTCCTGCTCGGTGAGATCCATCCTTTCGATAATTCTCTTTGCGGATTCAACAACCCTCAGAATATGTCTCAGAACAACCTTTTCGATGCCTTTGCTCTGCAGATAGTTCAGCAGGAATCTCTCGAGTTCCTCCTCGCTCATCTGGAATATTTCCTGCGTCATGCTTTCAAGCTAAGCTCAGCCATCTGTGCTTTTCTCCTACAACAATTGAAGAATAGGGAAAAAATTAGAAGCTAATAACCTTTCCCTTACCTCCCACGTTTACATCTCCTTCGAATCCGTCATCGGTTTTCTTGAATCCCGGAACGAGTTCGAAGTTGCCCTTAATTTTAATCGTACCACCCTTCATGTCTCCTCCTACAAATCCGCAGTTTCCATGGATTACGATTAAGCCATCTTTCATCTCGGTTCCGATGAAGTCCTCAGCATCTCCGTGGATCTCTATCTCTCCACCCCCCATCTTCTCGCCGATGTAGTTCCTCGCATTCCCTTTGATCGTTATCTTACCACCGCTCATTCCTGTGGCATCTCCCCAGTATGCACAGCCGATGTAGTTTCTTGCGTTTCCTTCTATTACTATCTCCCCTCCTTTCATCTCCGCTCCAACCCAGTCCAAAGCATCCCCTTCAACAATGATTTTGCCTCCGGTCATGTACGCTCCGCAGTGATCGCCTATGTTGCCCCTGATAACTATCTCTCCCTCATCCATCCTTGCTCCGACCCATTTAACCTTTGAAAAGTCCCCTTCCAGTACTATTTTCGCTGAATCTCCCTCCTTCTTTACTTCGAATAGCTCGGATAGCTTCCTCTTCTCCTTTCCGTAGAATACTTCGAAGTTTGCAATCTCCTCCTCGCTCGCGAGTGCTATTGAGGGTGTAATCTCTGCATCAACACTAACCTCGAACTCAATCTTGGGTTTCAGGATTAGCATGAATATTCACCTCACCTCTCCCACATCTAATCTCTCTGGCTTTCTTAACCACCTCTCTTCAACACCGTAGTTTTCCCTCTGCAGGCTGTAGTATTTCTCAAACATCTCTGTTAGGTCTGCATCTATTGCATCCAAAGAAACCTTATTTCTTGCGTCGACCCAGTATGTCCTACCCCAAACCTCCTTGACGAGTTCTCCATCCTTGGCTATTATCTCTCCCGATTTTATCGTGTAGGCAGAGGTCTTGAATGACTTGTAAACAGTCTCGAAGTCGTTTGAGGTGTCTATTTCAAGCGGGTTTAGGTTGTATATTGCTATATCCGCATCTGCACCTATGCCTAAGTGTCCCTTTACATCAAGACCCATCACTCTTGCGGGCAAGCTTCTAGTCATCTGGATTACCTCGTACAGGGTTTTCTCTCTGTCTATTGCCGGTAGGCTACTTGCCTTCTGCACATAGGGGCTGACCCTTTCCAGCTCCTTCTCCCTCATCTTCCTGCTCATAAGCATAGCCATTATGTACGGGTACTCGGTGAAAGGACCTCCGTTCGGGTAATCGGTTGAAAGCACAACTTTGTCTGAATCTACAAGCAATCCGAGTTCCAGCCCTATAGCCCACTGCAGTGCGTGGACAGGATTCTTTGGTAGGTAGCCTATTGGGACAATTCCCGCTCCCCCCTCAATCTCACTGTCCTTGTTACTCCATCTCGCTCCCGTGAGTTTATGCAGTGTGAACTGGAACGGAGCATCTCCCGTCATTGCGGTTGCATGACCGAATATTGGCTGTCCCATATCAATTGTGATGTTGTCCACGCTGTTCACATACTTTGCAACCTCCTCCGCTCCACTTGCAACATCTCTCCATGAACTTCCCGCATAGGAGTTGAACTGGACATGAGTGACATGCAAAACCTGTCTTCTATCGTTGCTAAATTTCTCCGCAAGTTTCATGCTCTCAATGGTTGTTTGGTAGTTGCCGGGGGTTCCGAGGTTATTGCAGTGGAGATGAACCGAATGAGGCAGGTTGAGATTTTCGGTCTCCTGAATTAAGGCGGTTATTATCTCCCTCGGAGTAACACCGAATCCCGGAACCTCGTCATCCAAGCTCTTGCAGTTACTCCCGTACATCCATGCTTCAACACCACCGGGGTTAACAACTTTCACACCGTAACCCTTCGTTCTTTCAATAGCCCAAGCGATAAAGCTCCTGAGCTTCTCATACTCTTTTTCTGCGACATACTTCAAAACAAAGTGCCAGTTACCGAAAACTGGAAGTGCAGCCTTGTCTATCATCGGAATCGCATCAAGCTCTTCGTGGGTGTGCAGAGATCCTACGGGAGGCTGTGCAGCCTCAAATGCGGAGGTATAACCCATCTTGGCATATTCATATCCGATAGCGGGAGATGTTAGTAAAACTCTACCGATGGATGCCCTGAATTTTCCTGCAATCAACCTCACAGTTCTCATCTCTTCTGGTCTCATTTCTCTGCCAACATTTATTTTGCTTCCGGCTATGTGGGCGTGCATATCGAATCCGCCAGCAACAACGAGTTTGTTTGATGCATCAATTACTTCTGGATTTTTTACCTCTGATTCTTCAACGATTTTCCCGTCTTTAATGAATATATCCATTTTTTCGGCATTAATGCCGTTTTTCGGATCGATTACAATACCGTTCTTGATGTGAAGCATGAGAATCACCTCCCACCTCTCACCCCTCTAACATCTCGTTAACCTTCTCAAGCATCTTTTCAAGTATTTGTTCGTCGCTCCAGTACTCTGACTCAACGACCTTCTTCACCCTGAAGGGGATGCCATCCATTCTGTAGGCTGTACCTTCTGCCTCAAGTCCCGCTATCGCTGAAGGTATGACGACATTGCTCACAAGAGTGGTCATGTTCGGGAACGGATCGATCTGTATTACTGGAATCTTTTTCAAATGGGCTACTGATGCTTTTGGGAAGTGTGCTACTGGGTCGGATGCAATGATCAATGCTGCATCACAGTCTCTCCTCTGTAACACCTCATTAGCTGAGAATTCTCCGGGTGAGAATCTCGGATAGCCTCTGCTGAAGTCTATCGCATATGTAAAGCCTGCTTCCCAAGCTGGAACCTCTCCAGCTCCAACAACATTGTAGTGCCCTCTCATGGGCCATATAATCCACCTTGTCTTTCTGTTCAGCAATTGCACGAGCTTTATTGCGTTCTCCACATTCCTGTCTCTGCCTCTCGACTGAGTTACACCCAAGCCATAAAGAATCGCCCCGTATTTTGCATTAACCATTAAATCGGCAAGCTCTTTAAGCTTCTCTTTACTAACCCCACCAACCTCATCAGGTACAGCGGAATCCTCACCCTTTATTATAGCTCTGAGGGCAGAGATTATAGCATAATCGTAACCCGGTTTAATTTGGATGAACATATCAGCCATGTTGGCGGATTTGGTTTTTCTAACATCCACAACAACAACTTTCCTGTCTTTCCTGTCTTTTATCAGTAAACCCTTAGCTCTCACGGAGTATCTCACAGGATGTCTTGGATGCGCCTCCATTGGGTTGCTACCCCAGAATACAACTACATCTGCTCTATTCTTTATCTCTCCAAGGCTACCTCCCGGTACACCCTCCTCGATCAGGGCAAGGGTTCCGGGAGCATGGCATACACTCGCACATTGGTCGTAAACACCACCAACTTTTTCTGTCAGAATCACACCCAGTCTTATGGCTTCATTGACTGTGGACGCCCAGCCGTAAAGCAGTGGTCTTTTGGCATTAACGAGGATCTCAGCGGACTTCTCGATCGCGGTTTCATAGCTTACTTCCTTCCCATCTATCATTGGAGATTTAAGCCTCTCTTTCTTAGAGAATTTACTGCTTCCGAGCTTGCAGAATTTCTTTCCCTTGAATTTCTCTATGTCGAATAGAACATCATCGCAAACACTACCACAGAAGGTGCAGATAACATTCACTTCCATCATATCACCTCGATCAGTTCTTTAACACTCAAAACTTTTTCATCGGTTTTCTCTACGCTTCCCTTTACTCCTTTGAACTGTGGCATCCCTGTTCCATCTGTATTTGGGTCTATCACCATGTTTGCATACGGTCCCATTGGAATGAATGCAACACCTTTCCGCAAGTCCTTGTTCTTCACCGCAAAAACAACGACCTCCCCGAATTCTGTTTTAACTTTCACCCTATCTCCTTCCGAAAGTCCAAGAGCGTTAAAATCTTCTTCACTCAATTCACAATAGTTTACCGCTTTGAAGTATTCATCAGTGAGCTTCTCTTCTACAGTAGCCCCCTGACTAAGTGTTCTACCAGAAATAATCTCAACCTCTATCATTTATTCCACCACCGAAGTTAGTCTGATTACATTAGATATCGATTGAGTAACTATTTAATAATTTGTTTTTTTGTCGATTTCCTTCAATTCATTCTTTTTGGTATAAAAAGCATAAAGCAGGGTATAAAGATGAATATTATTGATCGTATGGGGAGGTAGATAGCTTGCGGGAATTATAACTCGAATTTTAAAATTCAAAAATAACTGCAGATGTTTTAGTACTGAAATAAGCTGTAATTTTAAGTAAAAACTATTTTAAGTGTCTGGAGAGTAATTTAGGGTGTTTGTAAAATTGCTAATTAAAAATTTGTTAGATATAATTTCATTTTTAAGACTCCTAGGTTTAACGATGTTACGAGTATAATGTGCATAGGAAAGTATGATGGTGGAGGGGCGGATTTATTGTTTATCTTCATCATACAGTTTTTTTCTGAGGGCTTCCAGTAGGTTTACCTCTCTACCGGAGTATTCTGCAGCGGTCATAACCTTAACTCCGAGGGCATCACCGAACTCAATCACCCTCTTGATCCTGTCCATGTAGCTCAGGTCTCTGGTAAGATGGTGGTCGAGAATCAACATTTTTACATCTGTGCTCTCGATCAACTTCTTGAGGTTCTCCACGGAGCTTTCCAAACTTTTGTTTGAAAACCTGTAACCCAGCATGTAGGTCATCGGTCCATCTACGAAGACGATCTCAGCATTAGATTTCACGAGAAACTCCGTTTGGTCTTTGTAAATCGGTCCCTCCACATCCGAAGAAAATGAGAATGAGCCTTTACCGTCATCAATGAAAACCTCAATCACAAATCCAAGCTTTGGACTTGCTCCATGAAACACGGGATTGGAGAATCTAATTAGCGTATTCCCGAACTCATACTCTTTTCCATCAGCAAACTCAATTTCTGCATTTAGTTTGTTGATAAAATAGCTTGCTCTTGCCATCTGGCTTTTGTTTATTTTCTCCTTAGGGTGTTTGAGCAGTATCTTCTTTCCGTCGAGAAGTTCAGTGGACTCGGGGTTGTGGTGGTCGTAATGGTAGTGTGTTACAACAACAATCTCGCTTATTTTTACCTCTCTTTTTATGTCCTCCCACAACTCAGCCATCCTCTTGGTTTCAAGCCGGTGAGGGGGAAGCCCGTACCTCTTCGGTCCGAGAGCAACTCCCGGGTCTATTACTATACTGACATCCTTTGTTCTGATGGCTGTGCACATACTCCTTGCTCCGAAAGAGTCGAATGCAAGGGGGATAACCTCCATATCCCATAGTTAAGCTAAAATGATTTGAACTTTTTGACGGAGCGGGTCTTGGCCGATATGTTTTAAGAGGTTTGATATTGGTTTTGAAGATTTAACTCAGAGTACCGATCGCTCGAAGGAATCACAGTTAATGATTCTTTGGAGTGTTTTTGTGCTCGTAAGTAGTTATTGGTTGGAGGAGGGGAGATGTGGGTTTGAAACTTTTCCGAAGTTAACAATTCGCTGAATCTTGCCGTTTTTCTATCAAAAGCTCTAAGTATGACTTTCTAATCCCGTCATCTCTTCTGAGATTCAGACTCTCAACGATTTCGAATATTTTTTTCTTAGCCCCCTCTATGTCATCGCTTTCCACTTCGATTTCAATGAAGTCTCCTATTTCAAGGGAGTCTATGCAAAATGTCACATCCTGCATCCTGAAGATCTTTCTTTTTTTTCTGACCTCGGCAAACTTCCTAAAACCAAGTTTTTGGAGCACTTCAATCATGTTTTCCTCGTACTCGGGGCAAATTCTTACTTTTACCTCCTCCCTCGTTTTCGTCTCCGGGTCTATTTTTCTCCCCTTGTATGTCAGCACAACTCCTTCAACATCCCGTCTTATTCTCAGCGCCTCATCCGTCTCCGCAAAGTCTCTTATCGGTGAGTTGAAGTAGATGTCCTTTTCGTGTTTTTCAATAACGAATTCTGCCATTCTTCTGACCTTCCTTTCAATTTCATCTAAGTTGTCTATCCTGAACTTCACTTCAACCTCGTAACCCATGAGTAAATTTCGCACCCAATCTTTTTATATCCTGTCACTTGAAGTTTTCCGCAGTTAATTTGAAGGGTGATAGATTATGGGTGAGAGTATAAGCAGAGGAGATTTTGTCAAGATAAGCTATACCGCGAGATTGGAGGATGGCACAATCATCGATTCAACTGATGAGGAAGTTGCAAAATCTGCGGGAATCATGGAGCGAGTTCGCTACGGAGACCTCATCATAGTTGTAGGGGACAGACATGTAATCGAAGGACTCGACGATGCGATAGAAGGAAAGGAGATAGGGTTTGAGGGTGAGATAGAGGTCCCACCGGAGAAGGCTTTTGGAGAGTACGATCCTGATAAAAAGGAGACAATAACCCTCACGAAGTTCAAAGAAAGACCTGAGATCGGGCAGAGAATACAAATTGGCGACAGATGGGGAACGGTAGAGAGGATAATCGGTAGAAGAGCAATAGTTGACTTCAACCATCCTTACGCGGGGAAGAAGATAGTCTTCGATCTGAAAATAAAGGAGAAGATTGAGGACAAGATAGAGAAAATAAAAGCCCTTTTCCTGCTGTACACTACCAAGGATGTTAATGTTGAGGTGAATGATGGTGTGGTTGAGGTAGAGGTGCCAAGGGGTGCAAGTTTTGACCAGTACTTCATCATAGGCAAGTTTTCAGCGATAGACAGCATCTTCAGACATATCGAGGATGTGGAAGAGATCCGCCTTGTTGAGAAGTTCCCACGCCCCGAGAAGATTGCCAAAGAGGTTACTGGAGAGAACGTGCAAGCGGATGAGAAAGAGGATGACGCAGAGGAAACGAGCGAGACACAGGGGAAACGGGGGAAACAGAAAGAACAAGAGGAACAGGAGAAGCTGAAAACCGAGGAGAAAAGTGCTGAAAAGTAAAATCTCCTCTTAGTTTCATTTTTAGCATTCTGATGTGCTGAAGACCCATCTCTGTTTTCTTGTGGTTTTTGGAGGTTTATTTCAAGTCTGGAGGTTTATTTCAGCCTACTTTGTGAAGTATTGCAGGTTCGGTATGATGATTGAGAGGGCTAGTGATGAGAAGATAATGAATGCCAGAAATTTTCCTGCTTTTAGAGAGATCTCCTCACCTCTCTCCCCGTATCTTCTCGAAAGAATTGATGTTAGTATTTCGTGAAGAACCCTTCCACCATCGAGAGGTATCGCGGGTAGGCAGTTGAATAAGCCAACATAGAAGTTAATCCAACCAACCCAGTAAAGGATGTTGAGTATTATAAATATCAAGTCGCCAGTCTCACTCCAGATTCCGGTGGGTATGAAGAATATTGACTCTCCAAACCCTCTAAAGTTTATCGGCATTGAAACCATTGTAAGCCATCCCACGGGGGAGGATAGTTGGGAAGGAATCGACTTCAGCCAATCAAGAATGATGCTTGAGTACGCAATCCTCATTCCGGAGATATGTTCCTCAACGGACACGCCCATGAAACCTGAATTGGAGTTGGGATGTTTGGTAAGGGCGAACTCAAAGTTCCTGAATGTACCGTTATCGTAAACTGTAACCTGTATTCTCTCGTTCGCTTTGGTTTTTTGCATTGCCCTGAAGAATGAAGATATTGTTGGAGTTCTTTCACCGTTTATGGAATATATTATCATTCCTTCCTTTAAACCCGCTTCTTTAGCAGGAAAATCTTTTAGAACAAGAACTATCCTTGGTCCTGCGATGTTAGGGAGAGTATACTCCTTGACAGAGTTTCCCTCCCTCACCTTGAGTGTTATCTCCTCCGAGGTCAGAGCTTTTTCCACATCTTCTGGAGTTGAAACTTTCAACCCGTTGATCTCCTCTATAATCGAGTTGGGCTCGATCAACCCATCCGCCGGTGTGTTGGGGTAAATACCGAGAACTGATACTGTGGGAGTCAGAAACCCGATTAGATAGAAGAAGAGAGCGAATGAGATAAATGCAACGATGAAGTTGCTGATTACACCCGCGGAGAATATTCTAACCCTTGAAGAGCTCTTAACTTTCGATTTATCCATCATCTCCTCTTCATCCGGCTCCGCAAATCCACCTATGGGTACTAATGCTAAGAGAACTCCCATAGATTTTACCTTTACACCCTCAACCCTGCAGAGAATTCCGTGACTGAATTCGTGTACAACGAGGGTTACGAGCAGTCCAATTACTCCCCACTCTAAGGGTATCCAGTCGTTAATCCCCGGAATGAGCAGGGCATTTTTGGGGTTGGTCAAGTTTGAGGGAGGGGGAGGGTTCGTGAAGAGAACAACATCTGTTATGATGATAAGCAGAAACATGAAGATCATACCCGCGAAAACAGCGGGGACTCCCGAATCCGCGAAAACTCTCCAAAATCTTCTTCTTTTTGCGAGTCTATCGAGTAATCTTAATCCCTTCTCTGTTCTTATCATCAACAGAGGTCCATAAGCGGTAATGTTGTACTTTTCAAGTTTATTTCTGGAGTTGAGGGCTATGACAATAACCCAATAGATCAGAAATACCCCCATTCCTATGAGCCAGTTGATGGAAATCATTTTTAACCTCTCTATCTTTTTTAAGGGCGGAGGGAAAATAGGATGTACATGTTCATATATGTTACGGCTGAAGGCATGGAATCCGCGGAAAGGATAGCGAGACACCTCCTTGAGAAGAAGCTTGTCGCGTGTGTGAATATGTTCGAAATAAAGTCGATGTACTGGTGGGAAGGGAAGATAGAGGAATCTCCGGAGATAGGCATGATACTGAAGACGAGGGCGGAAAAGTTCAAGGAGCTGAGGGAAGAAATTAAGAAAATACACACATATCAGGTGCCGTGCATTGTTGGCTTCACGGTGGAAGATGGATTGAAGGAATACCTCCAGTGGATTGATTCTTGCGTTAAAGGTTGATTGGCAATGCGAAAAAAAACCGCAATCTACGGCTCTGCAAGAAAAATAATCTACAGTGAGAAGAGATGGAAGATACTTGAGAAGAAGAGGGAGAGAGCGGTAGAGGTAATGGAGAAACTCTACGAAAGAGGTCTGAGATCGATAGTGTACGGGAGTGTTGCGAGGGGAGATGTCACGAATGAAAGTGATGTAGATGTTTTCATACCTCTCAGGACACCATCGTATTTAATCGAAATAGCTCTGTCGCCTTTTCAGATACTTGAAAGGAGAATTGTACAAGCGACTCCGAACTATGCTATAAAGGGAGAGTACATCTTGGATAACAACACATCGGTTAGTTTTCCTTTGATAAATCTGAAAGATAGGGAGATGGACTTTTACAATTTTGGAGGGGCTATAAGTCTTGACGACTTAAGGAAAAACTTGAGGACTCCCGGAGTTGACAAGAGGCTCAAGCTGATAAAACCCAGTTTGGAAGGTCATTTCGAGATACCAATAAATGACTTGGATGAGATTGAGCTATCGAGAGTTCTTAATGTGTCCCTTGAAATAATCAGGGAGAGAAAGAGGGTTCTGGAAAGAAGGAGAGAGATCGGCAGAACCGGTGTTTTTCTGAATGCAATCGTTCCAGAGGATGAAAGTTTTGAATCGTTTTTGGAAAAAATTGCAAGGAAGAATCCAATGGTCAGAAGAAGGTTGAGAGAATGAGGGTTTTAAGTCAGGAACCGGGTGAGTCATGAGCTGGGTTAACAAAGGCACAAGCGAACTGGTTGGAGAGGATGAATTAACTTTTAATATCTTACCACTCATTTTGGATAGGCAAGAGTAGTCTTTGTAGGGATTCAGGAAAGGCTTTAATGAAGGTTTGGAAGCGTGCCTTGCCTTGGGTGCAAATCAAACCTTGCATTTGAACCCCCTCGATCGTGGAAAGGATTATGGGGAGAAATTATGAGAATGGAAATTGAGGAGGGAAGCTTCTACACATACCTCCCCGAAGGATGCGAAATATGTAGGGAGGGAGGAAAACTCGTTCTTTTTATTACTGGAGAGTGTGTTCATTCGTGCTACTACTGCCCGATATCTGAGGAGAGAAAGGATAGTGATGTTGTTTACGCAAACGAAAGAAGGGTAAGGACCTTTGAGGATGTTTTAGAGGAAATTGAACTCATGTCAGCAGAAGGTGCAAGCATAACCGGGGGTGAACCCCTATCAAAACCTGAAAGAACATACGAGTATCTGAGGTTCTTCAAAAAGTATGATCTGCATGTTCATCTATATACGAGCATTCCAGCAGGGTGGAAAATCATAGACAAACTTGCGGAAAATGGTCTCGATGAGATACGATTCCACCCGGTTGGGCTTGAGAATGTGGAGAAGTTTCGGGATAGTATCAGGTATGCGATGAGAAAGGGCATGTCTGCCGGGTTCGAGATACCCGCTCTGTACTACAATCCCACCATTGCGCACATCTCGAATGAACTCGATTGCTTCGTGAATCTGAATGAGCTCGAGTTTTCGAGCACGAACTACTCAAAACTGCGGAACTTGGGTTATGAGGTGGACGAGTTCTACGGAGCGGTGGGAAGCTATGAGATCGCAGAAAAATACGCGAGGAGCATCAAAAAATTCCACTACTGTACCGCTAAATTTAAGGACGGGGTCCAGTTGAGGAGAAGACTACTCAGAATGGCTTTAAATCATCCGGAATTTTATAGTGTAACGGAGGATGGAACGATCATGTGCGGTTTCGTTCGGGGCGATAGTGAAAAAATTCAAAAAGCCATTGATTTTTTGAATAAGGTGTCGGTGGAATTCACCGTAGTCTATGGTAGTAACGAAGATGGCGATGAGGACATTCTCGGTGTTGAAACGGGAATAGATGTGGTGAAAAAGTGGAAAAAAGAGTTAAAAAACCTCGGGTTGGATGTAAGCATCATTGAGAGGTACCCAACATCTAAAAGAATAGTTGTGGAAGTGGAGCCACTGTAGCCATAGTAGCATGGAACATCCGAGTTATAACAGGTAAGAGGTGTATCTGTGGAGGAAGATTGGGGTAAAAAGGGGAAGGATAGGGAGAAGGATAAAGAAAAGGAGATCGAAACGAGATTGAGGAAGTATCTCGATCGGGACAAGAATGGGGTTAGGGAACAGCTTCTTCGACTAATGCTCAGCGGAGAAAAATACACAACCTCCGAAATCTACGATGAATTGAGGAGAAAGGGAGTTGAAATCAAAACGAGAGGAGTTTCGGCGATGATAGGATTAATGAGTGCAAGACTTGGGATAATAAAAATGGAACTCGGCAATAAGAATAGGTACTTCCTCAAGCCTGAGTATATGGAACTCGTTATTAGGGTTCTTGATGAGTATGCGAAAAACAGAGAATAACGGTGGTTGGATGATCAGGTCTGTTGTTTCAAAGATTTACGAGAGGTCTCTAATCTCGGAGATCAAGAACGGAAAAATGCCCGAGCACATAGCAATAATTATGGATGGAAATAGAAGATATGCGAGGAATAAAGGTCTTCCGGTTAGAGTGGGACATTATTTTGGATCGAAAAAAGCTGAAGAGGTTTTAAACTGGTGTTGGGATCTTAAAATAAAGAATGTTACCGTTTACGCTTTTTCAACTGAAAATTTCAAGAGAAGTGATGAGGAGAAGAAAAACATCTTTAATTTAATGAGGAAGGAATTAAAGAGGCTTGCGGAAGATACGAGAATTCATAAGAACAAGGTTAAAGTCAGAATTATCGGCAAAAAAGAGCTTCTACCAGATTATGTTTTGAGTGCGATAGAAGAGGTAGAGAGAAGAACATCAAAGTACTCGGGATTCTTTCTGAATATTGCAATCGCGTATGGCGGAAGGCAGGAGATAACGGATGCTGTGAGAAAGATCCTGAGGTTTTTGAAGGAGGGCAGGATAAGGAAGGAGGACATAACTCCCGACTTCATAGAGAAGCATCTGTACACCAACGGAGGTTCAAGGGTTGATCTGCTTATAAGGACTGGTGGGGAGCAGAGACTATCGAATTTCCTTCCTTGGCAGTCTGTGAAGGGCTTGGCTTATTTTTGTGATGTTTATTGGCCCGAGTTCAGGAAAATAGATTTGCTGAGAGCTATTAGGTCATGGCAAAAGATGAATTTGAGACAGAGTATGGTTGATGGGTGATTGCAATGGGGACGAAACTCACTTACGAGTTTAAGAGAAAGCTTGAAGAACTCGAAAAAATGAAGGGTAGAGGAACAGAGCTTATAACACTCTACATTCCACCGGATAAAAATATAGCAGACATATCCAACCAGTTGAGAAATGAATTAAGTCAAGCTGCCAATATCAAGTCAAAGCAAACGAGAACGAGTGTTATGGCTGGTCTTGAAGCAATTCTACAGAGGTTGAAGTACTACAAGAAGCCCCCTCAGAACGGGATGGTGATTTTGAGCGGGAACATAGACCTTGGCGGGGGAAAGCAAAAGCAGATAACAGAAATAATAGAACCTCCTGAGCCGGTTCCCTTGTACAAGTATCATTGTAATTCGAGCTTCTATTTAGATCCACTTAAGGAGATGTTGAAAGAAAAGAAGATTTATGGTTTGATTGTAATTGATAGAAGGGAAGCAACCGTTGGGATTTTGAGGGGGAAGAGAATTGAAGTTTTGAGCTACTCATCATCGATGGTTCCGGGCAAGCACAGGCAGGGTGGGCAGAGCAGTGTGAGATTTGAGAGGTTGAGAGAGATAGCAATTCATGAGTTTTACAAAAAGGTGGGTGAGAAAGCTACGGAAGCTTTATTACCGCATCTTCAAAATCTTGTTGGGATACTGATCGGAGGTCCGAGCCCGACGAAGGAGGAGTTTTATGAGGGAGAGTACCTTCATCATGAACTCCAGAGAAGGGTTATAGGTTTATTCGATGTTAGTTACACTGATGAAAGCGGTCTTTTTGAGCTTGTAGAAAAAGCACAGGATGCTCTTCAGGAGTTGGATTTGATAAGGGAGAAAAAACTGATTGGTAGGTTTTTGCATGAGATCGCAAGGGATGGCTTATCTGCATACGGGGAGGATGAGGTAAGAGAGTACCTGAACATCGGAGCGGTTGATACCTTGCTATTGAGTGAAGGTTTGAGATACGAGAGAATCAAGTATAGGTGTCCTGCTTGTGGGGAGGAGAAGGTAATCACGGTTAGAGAGGGTGTAAATCAGCCACCAAAGTGTGATAAAGATGGAGTGGAAATGGAGGAAGAGGATAGAGAGGACATAGTATTGGAACTGAGTGAACTTGCTGAAAGTATGGGTGCAAAAGTCGAGTTCATATCAACGGACTCCGAGGAAGGGGCAATGCTTCTGAACGCCTTTGGTGGGATAGCGGCGATACTTAGATTTAAACCCAACAACAATTAAGGTGATTGAATGTTTAGGGTTTTCAGAAGAGAAGTTGAGGATTTGTTGAAGGATTACTGTGACCTCAGATTCCTGAGGGAGAGCGAGCATGCGGATCTAACCTGCACGGTTGCATTCAAGATCGCAAGAGAAAGAAAGAAGAGCCCCTCGGAAATTGCTGAGGAGATCGCAAATGAATTGTTGGACAAAATTAGTGGTTACATCGGAAGTGTTGAGGTTTTAAACGGATACATCAATTTTTATGCGGATTACGAGTTTCTTGAGGATACCGTGAACACCATACTTGATGAAGATGAGGATTACGGTAGCATGACTGAAAGAGGAAAGGTTCTCATTGAACACACATCCGCCAATCCTGACGGACCTTTACACATCGGACATCTGAGGAACTCCATTATTGGAGATACAATAGCGAGAATTTTTAGAAAAGCGGGGTACGATGTTAGAACCCAGTACTACATGAACGACATGGGGAGGCAGATTGCCTTAACAGTCCTCGGTGTGAGAGAGTTTGGACTATCTTTGAAGAAGCCCGATCATGCGGTAGCGGAAGCTTACATATCCATAAATAAGTTAATGGAAGAGGATGAGAAGAAGGCTGAGAAAATCAACAGCATGGCAGATAAACTGATGTTGGACTACGAACTCGGAAAGGAGGATGTATCCGAAGAGTTCAGGAAGATCGTGGAGATGGCTTTAGAGGGGATAAAGCAAACTCTGAGAGAAATCAACATTGAGCACGATGAGGTGGTATGGGAGTCCGAGTTCGTAAGGAACGGATATGTCGATACGGTGTTGGAAAGGTTAGAAGAAGCGGGTTTGCTAAAAAAAGATGGAGCATGGTTCATAGATTTGGAATCGAAAGGTTATGAAAAGAATGTTGTAGTCAGAAGAGAAAATGGAACGAGTCTGTACATTACAAGAGATTTAGCATACCATGTGTGGAAGAATGAGAATTTTGAGAGGTTTGTAAATGTTCTTGGAGCAGATCACAAATTGATAGGGCAACAGTTGAGCTATATACTTAGATTGTTGAATCTGAAACCTCCGGAAATTGTGTTTTTTGAATTCGTGTCTTTACCGGAGGGATCTATGAGCACGAGGAAAGGAAAGTTCATATCTGCTGATGAGTTGATTAGAAAGGTGTATGAAGAGGCATATGAGAAGATAAAGGACAGAGATATGGATGATGAGGTGAAGGAGAGGGTTGCAAGGAGTGTTGCGGTTGGAGCCTTGAGATTCGACTTTGTTAGGCTCGCTCCCGAAAAACCAATGACATTCGATTGGAAAAAAGCACTCGATTTTGAGAGGCAAACGGCAAGTTACATCCAGTACTCTCATGCGAGAGCTTGCAGTATAATGAGGAAAGCGGTCGAAATGGGCATGCCGGATCTGGAGTTGGTTGGAGAGATCTGCACACCAAAGGAGAGAGAGTTAATTATTCATCTCTCCAAGTTTACAACTGTCATGGAGAGGGTTCTGAAGGAGCTAAGACCGAATGTTTTTGCAGATTATGTCCTCGAAACCGCGATAAAGTTCAACGATTTCTATCAAACCCATCATGTGCTCAAGGAGGAAAAGGAGGTACGAATGCACCGTCTCGCGATCGTCGATGCGGTGAGGATAGTTCTCAGGAATGGACTGAACCTTCTTGGAATTGATGCCCTTGAAAGAATGTGACAGTGTTCAGGATTGAGAATCCGTTTGAAGGCCTATTCCTCAGCAATTAGCCAAGCTTTTGACCCATCTTCACTTATAGCAACCACATTCTTTGCATCATCACTCATCTTAAGCCAGCGGAATCGATCTTCCAAGGTAAAATTCCACACCTCCTTTCTTTCGGTTAAATCATAGCAGTATATACTCGGATGCTGAAAATCTCCTCTGGAGGTAACTAAATATTTTTCGTTGAGGTATATCGGAACTCCGCCGAAGCTAAAGAGCGGTTTCAGGTTGTAGTCGAACACCCATGTGGAGTCGTTGTAATATCCCACTATGTATTTGGAGTTCAACATTGGTTTGATCTCTCCTTTGCTTGAAGTCAGAATCTCTCCTCCGATATTAAGTACGAATGTGCTCCCGTTGTCCACCATAACGATCCTCTCTCCATAAACATAAGCCATATGGGAGGAGGATTTTTTCACCCAGAGTAGTTTTCCATCTTTTAGCAATGCCACCTTGTCGGTAGAACCATCGCTACCCACTACAACATATCCATCATTCGATACGCTTATCTCGTTGTAGAGTGAGTCTTTCAGGTCATATTTCCAGAACACATTGGTATTGGGATTGTAGCACCCGATGTGTCCGCTTACGAGGTAGCAGACATAGTTTCCATTTGGAGACTTTTTTACGGTATCGGCGACAAGCCCGTACCAATATTTTTTAACATCAACGACAATCCCTTCGAAGTTTAGCACATTCAGTCCGGAATAAAACTCGTTTCCTTGACAATCACCTACAACAAATATAGCTTCATCGGTCATCTCTATTACAGAGATTTTACAGCCGGTAGGTTTTTTCCATACCACTCCTTTTCGATCCAAGAAAACAAGTTCACCGTTTGCGGATTCGATAAGGGCTATATGTTTTCCGTCACTTGTGATGCCCGGTGGGGATAGTGTTGGTGTCGAAAAGTTATATTGCCATTTGATCTTCATGTTTGTCTCTGAGGCCTGATACTGCATACCCTCCTTGGAGGTACACCCACTCAGTAACACCACCAACAGAATTAGTGATATAAATACATATAGCCTGAGTTTTTTCATTCCGTTACCACCTTTATAAGGGGGTTGAGAAAACGATCTTAAAAAATTTTTTCATTTTTTATTGGAGGTGGGTTACGCATGTGGTTTACTTGAATAGCATACATCATCACTTAGCCAATTCACAAATATGGTGATTTAGTTATCCATTATCCGTTTCTGCCTCTTCTTTCGCATCCTCCCCTACATCCTCCCTCCTCGTTTCATTCAGTACCACTTCTTTCCTCATGCTTGTGTAACCCGGGGTCGATTTTAACCTCACCATCCTCTATGGCGAGCTCTCCTCTGATATAAACCCTTCTCGGGAATATTGCATCGAAGTTCTCAAATGGTGTCCACTCTGCTAGAGTGTGCAGTTTGTCAGCCCTGATTTTTGTAACCGATTTCAAATCGAACACGGCAAAGTTTGCATAGTTCCCAATCTCAATCTCGCCATACCTCTCAAAGCCAAAGATTCTTGCTGGATTTGAAGAGATAAGCTTCACGATGGTTCTTACACCTATAACCCCCTTCTTCATTAAGTAGATAAGGAGGGGGTACATCGTCTCCACTCCCGGAAAACCGGGTTTGCCATCTTTTTTATCCTCGAGTGTGTGGGGAGCGTGATCCGATGCAATTATGTCTGCGAGTTGCAATCCGTTAAAGAGCATCTCAGCCTCTACTCTACTTCGTAATGGAGGATTCACCCTTATGAAGCTTCCGAGGTTCTGTAGATCGTCATAGCTCAGGAATAGATGGTGGGGTGTAACCTCGAAGGTTGATTCGGAATCCGAGATCTTTATTGCGGAATCGTATGTGGAGATGTGGCAGAAGTGAAAGTTCCCGAGTTCGAGGCACCTCTCCACCGATTTGATCTCCGCCTGAGTAGAGTCCTCATCAATCAGTGCGGGGTCTTCTGCGTGAACCGTGATGAGTTTTGATGTGCTCTTCCTTATCATGGATAGCGTATCGTATGGTATCTGCAGATCCGGGTTGGTGTGATGTATGAAAACCTCACCTATTGCGGGAACGAAGTAGTCCTTCTCGATCTCCTTGAGAGTCTCGATCAGGCTGTCGCTGTTCCTATTTGTTAGAGCAACATTCAGGCGGTAGTCCACGTAGGATTCCTTCATAGCCTTATCCATTCTTCTCTTGTACTCATCCGCTCCATCAACGATAGGGTTTGTGTTCGGTTGGTCAACAACCAAGCATATTCCTCCAAACAATGCTGAGAGGGAACCCGAGTTTATGGTCTCTTTTCTATTCTCTTCAAAATCCCTGAAGTGAACATGAACATCTATTCCTGCTGGTAGAATCAAACCATCAATTTGCTCTCCCTCGAGTTTTTTATCAATTCTTTTCACTATCCCGTCTTCTATTTCAATTCCAGCAGTTATAATCTCTCCTTTATAAAATAATTTTCCGCAGATTACTGCCATATTTGTAATTTAAGAACAAAGAATTTATATAGTATTCGAAGGTTATAAATTTATCGAGGGGAGATGAAATATGAAATCTATTGTGGAGGAAGCTCTTCAAAGAGCTGAAAGGGAGAAGATGTCAAAAATCGAAAGAGAACCCGCTGAAGGTGTTGAGGACGACATAATCGAGCTTCTCCATGAGTTGAAGACCGTCATAAAGGTCATTGGTGTTGGGGGAAGTGGCTGTAACACCATTACAAGGATGTTTGAGGAAGGAATCGAGGGAGCGGATTTGTATGCGGTAAATACTGATGTTCAACATCTGTACTATACAAAAGCTCATCGTAGAATTCTAATAGGTAAAAAAAGGACACGAGGACTCGGTGCGGGAAGTCTCCCACAGGTTGGAGAGGAAGCAGCAAGGGAGAACGAGGAAGAGCTAAAGAAGATGGTTGAAGGCTCCGATCTGGTCTTCATAACATGTGGTCTTGGTGGTGGAACCGGTACCGGAGCATCACCTGTTATAGCGGAAGCGGCACAGGAAGCAGGGGCTTTAACGATAGCTGTAGTGACATTTCCCTTTTCCGCTGAGGGAGCGATAAGAAGACAGAATGCTGAAGCGGGACTCGAGAGATTGAGAGAGGTCACGGATACTGTGATCGTGATCCCGAACGATAGGCTTCTGGAGGTGGTTCCGAATTACCCCATCCAGCTTGCTTTTAAGGTTGCTGATGAGGTTTTGATGAGAGCGGTGAAAGGGATTACCGAATTGATAACCAAGCCAGCTCTTGTGAATCTCGACTTTGCAGATGTCAGAACGGTCATGGAGAAGGGTGGAGTTGCGATGATCGGACTCGGTGAGGCAAGTGGAGAGGATAAAGCTGCAGAATCGGTCAGAAAAGCTTTAAAGAGTCCGTTGCTTGAGGTGGATATATCTGGTGCAAAGTCAGCTTTGGTCAATGTTACTGGCGGTCCAGATATGACAATTGAGGAGGCGGAGAGTGTTGTTGAAGAAATTTACAGCAAGGTGGATCCGGATGCAAGGATAATCTGGGGAGCAATGATTGATCCGACTTTGGAAAATACAATGCAAACCCTCGTAATTGTTACCGGAGTAAAATCACCTCAAATTCTCGGAAGAAAAGGGCTTCCCGTTACAAAAAGATTTGGAATAGATATTGTGAAATAATTTCATTTTTTTGTTGAAGTGGTGTCAAATTCAAAGGGTGAGGTTAACTGGCTTTGAGGTTTGAATAAAGGGTTGAGCCTGAATACAAAAACCGCGAACCATAAAAAATTTCAAATACCCATCCACTGAAAAGAGAGCGTATGGGTAATAATGACATTCAGAAAAAGCTGAAGGAATACTGGAATGTGCTGAAGATGACGAGGAAACCGGATAAAGAGGAGTTCTTTACAACAACAAAGGTAGCCTTGGCGGTGATGTTCTTCATAGGGCTTGTAGGCTTCCTGATCTACCTCTTAACCGAATTAGTAAACTATCTGAGATAGGTGTTAGTATGAGCAAGTTCTTCTTATTAAAAACAACCGCAAATCAGGAGAAAGTTGTTGCAAATCTGATGGAGATGGCGGTTAAAAAATATCAACTTTCGGTTTACTCTATAATGTCTCCAAAAGAGGTAAAAGGTTATATTTTCGTTGAAGCTGAGAGAATGGAGGATTTGTTAAAGGCTATAAGAGGGGTACCACATGTAAAGGGTGTTGTTAAAGGTGAGGTAGGTTTCCACGAAATAGAGCATTTCCTTGTTCCGAGAAAGGCTGCGGAGCAGATTAAGGAAGGATACAGAGTGGAAATCATATCAGGACCGTTCAAAGGAGAACAGTCAATTGTTAAGAGGGTTGATGAGGCAAAGAATGAAATAACGGTTGAGTTGATAGATGCGGTGGTCCCCATCCCAATTACAGTAAAGGCAGATCATGTCAGGGTGATTGATAAAAGTGAAGAGGAGGTGTAATGAATGCCAAGGGTTGTTGAGGTGCTTGTTCCCGGTGGTGAAGCGTCTCCCGGACCACCTCTTGGTCCAGCTATCGGTCCACTTGGATTAAATGTCAAGCAAGTAGTTGATAGGATAAATGCGGAAACGAAGAACTTTAACGGTCTTTCTGTGCCTGTGAAGATAATAGTGCAGGATGATGGAAGTTTTGACATAGAGGTTGGAATTCCTCCCGCGACCGCATTGATAAAAAGAGAGCTTGGTATATCCAAAGGCTCGAATAAGACTGGCTCGGAAGTCGTCGGAGACCTAAGCCTTGAGCAAGTTAAAGAGATAGCTAAAATGAAGATGAGCGAGGTTTTAAGCTACGATTTAAGGTCTGCGGTGAAGGAAATTCTCGGTACTTGCGTCTCGATGGGTGTAACGGTTGAGGGAAAGAATCCCAAAGAGGTTCAGAAGGAGATAGATGAGGGAAAGATAGTAATAGAGGAGTGAGATCGCTTAATTCCTTCTATTCTCTTGTTCTAATTTTTATAATTTTTAAGACTTTCAGGACTTTTTTTGAAGTTCAACCATATACGAACTTAAAACCGTTAACATCAATAAGAATTTTTCCTCCTCTGTTCTTTCCGTAAATGTACCACGCTGGAACATCTTCTCCACAGCAATCGACATTTGGAAAATGAAAGTCCTTGATAGGGTCGTACCAAGATATGAGCAGTTCCATGTTTTTTGATTTCGCAATAGATTGGGATATTTCCTTAGCTCTGTTGAAGTCCAGCTCGGAATCCACCATAACCTTGATGTACTCCAAGTCTATTTTGTCCTCGTCGATGTCCTTCGTACTACACTTCATGCAATATATCCGCATTGAAACTATTTAACTCTTTTTAATTAAAAACGGTTTTAAATGATTATTTATAATAGAAAAGTTTTTTAACTTTTAAACCGATATTTTATTAGGTGATAATATGGTTGTGATAATAGTAGATAAGGATAAGTGTGATGGATGTGGTGAATGTATAGCGGTCTGCCCCGCGAGTGTGTATGAGCTTGACGATGACGGCAAGTCTGAGCCTGTAAACCCTGATGAGTGCATAGAATGCTGTTCGTGTGTGGAGGTCTGTCCAAAGGGTGCTATAAGGGTTGATGTGTGCGAGTAAGCACGGATAGCATAATTCATTATTTTCCCACTTCATCATCTACGGGAATTTGATAAATTTCATAAATACAGAATGTAATCTCAACCTATATGCCAAATGTGTTTAGAATAGTGAAATATTTTGTATTAATTCTCAGCCTATTCATCGTCATGCAGATAGTGAGGTACAACTTGAGCGGTGAGGCTTTTCTTCCGGAAGGCTATTACGCTACCGCCAGGGACTATGCACCCAAGGTTAGCAAACACGATAGGAAAGCCTTGGAGAAGATTTTGATGGACATAAAGCTACCCTCCTACAAGCGGGACGAGTTCGATTGTACGGAAGCATCATCCTATCTCGAGTGGTATCTTGAGGGTGCGGGTTTTCATACATACATAGCACGGTCATCATCTCTAACCCATGCGTGGGTTATAGTTGAGCTTGATAATCGTGAAAGAGTTGCGATTGAGGCGGTCTTTCTTACCGAAAACAACTACCACCCACCGGGGATAATCAACGAGTCCGATACATATTACTACTATCCTCCGAAATTATATGAAAATCCGGGGCAGATGATAAGCTTTGTTAACAGCATAAAATACCCGGGTAGCTTAAGATACCGGGAGAGCGAAATAGATTGGTGGAATTCAGAACCATTTGCGAGTATGGAACCCTTCAAGAACTGGGAGTGAACTGAGTATGCGGGTGTTGTATTTGCTAACTTTTCTTTAGATTACTTTCTTTCAACGAGATGCAAAGTGTATATTTCATGATGGATTCTCATCGATTTCAATTAAAGTTATATTGTATTGTTTGCAAAATTTAATTGAATGGAAGGCTTGAAGAAAGTTGTTGTAAGACTGTGGCATCCCGGATGTTGGTCGATAGAAACAACAAAAAATCATCCTCAGATATACCTCTCGGTTGACGGAGCATTCAAGATCGGAAACGAGATAAGAGCTAATTTCAAACTGATTGCGGAAAATTATGATGCCCTTAAAAGCTATTTGACCAGTATAAAGAACTTCGAACATCTTGCAAAGGATGTTTTGGTCATTGGTAGGAGCGATCTCTTTGCATTCATTCATGGCAGGTTTCCAACAGAGTCAACCTTCTATGAGAATGTTTTCTCTCTCGAGTTCATGCCGAGCAAGATAATGATTCACGGAGGACATGAGTACTGGACGATGCTGATATACGAGGACAAGTTGAAGGAAACTCTCGATAAGCTCGGGGAGATGGAGGATATAGAGTTCGAAGTAATCAGCATCACCAAGTTGAAAACCTTAGAGGAGGAACAGGGAGACATAATTGATGAAATCTCTCAAAAACTCTCCATTAAACAGAAAAAGGTTCTTGTCGAGGCTTATCGCTCTGGATACTTCGAATGGCCCAGAAAGATGAACCTCAATGAGCTCGCGGACAGGTTCGGAATTGCGAAATCTACATGCCTTCATCACTTAAGGTCGGCAGAACAGAAGATTCTGAAAAGGTTTGTTGAGGAGTTGAAGGATAGGGAATGCTACATCACGGACGGCAACCTCTGATTCGTTGCTTTTGTAGGAAATCTTGGTTTATCACTTTGGTGCACATTTCTAACCTGTTAGCGGATAGTTTTATATATTAGCAATCAAATCCAATGATTGATAAGGAGGAGTGGGAAAAATGATGTCTGCATACCTTGTTTTGATTAGCTTGGTGATATACATCGTTCTATATTACACCTACGGCAAAGGTTTGGAGAAAAAAGTCGTAAAAGCAGACTCTGAGCGACCAACACCTGCGCACAAGATGTACGATGGTGTGGACTATGTTCCCGCACATCAAGCGGTTCTATACGGACATCACTTTGCATCCATAGCTGGTGCTGGACCGATAGTTGGACCCGCGATGGCAATGGCATGGGGTTGGCTACCGAGTATACTCTGGATCTGGTTTGGCAACATCTTCATTGGAGCGGTTCATGACTACTTGGCACTGATGAGTTCCGTGAGGTATGATGGCAAGTCGATACAGTGGATAGCGGGCAGGATCGTGGGTAAGAGAACGGGTATAACATTCCCAGTGTACATCTGGTTTACGTTGGTTCTTGTTATTGCAGCATTCACAGCTGTTGTTTCGAATCTGTTCCATAAAATACCGCAGGCAGCTACCGCATCGATATTGTTCTTGATAGTAGCTGTTATACTCGGATTTTTGATGTATAAGGTGAAGTTGAATTTCTATGTTTCTACGGTGATAGGGATAGTACTCTTAGTTGCATCTTTGTTCATAGGGTTTAACAACCCACTGCTTCTCGATTACAACACATGGAACATCTTTCTCTTCGTTTACATAATAATAGCATCTGCACTGCCGGTATGGGTTCTGCTACAACCGAGAGATTACCTCAATGCGTACATTCTGTGGTTCGGTCTTCTAACTGCAGGGATTGCATTTATAGCATTGGCAAAACCGTTTGAAGGACCTGCTTTCACGACCTTCAGTGCGGTAGTGATAGGAGGACAACCATCTCCGTTCTGGCCCGCGATACCGCTTGTAATCGCTTGTGGGGCTTTATCGGGATTTCACTCTCTTGTTGGATCTGGAACAAGCTCGAAACAGCTTGACAAGGAAGTTCACGGCTTGATTGTTGGTTACGGGGGAATGTTCACAGAAGGGTTCCTCTCGACAATTGTCATAGTTTCGATTGCTGTCTATGGTGTTACGGTAACCGGAGTGCCTGCGGTTGAATGGGGAACGGGATATGCAGCTAAGGGCGGTCTTTCTGCTTTTGTTGCAAGCTATGCAAAAGGATTCTCGCAGTTCTATGGATACGATGAAACCTTCTGGAAGACATTTGCAACTCTCTGGATTTCCGCATTTGCATTAACGAGTCTCGATACTGCTGCGAGGCTTGGAAGATTCACATGGCAGGAAATCTTTGAACCACTCTACGACAAAAACAGAACTCTGCACAATATAATCGCAAACAGGTGGGTTGCATCAGCAATAGCTGCAGCTTTGGGAGTATATATGGCATGGTATGGAGGATATAAACTGCTATGGCCAGCTTTTGCTGGAATGAACCAGCTTCTTGCTTCCATCGCCATGATAACAGCAGCGGTATGGGTTGCAAAAGTTCAGAGACCCGCAAAGGTATGGAACTATGCCATACTGATACCTGCTTTGTTCCTGTGGGTCACTGTGACTGTTGGTATCGGATGGTATGTCCTGACAATACCAATAAAAGACCCCCTGACGAACATACTCGTGAAGTCCATACTTGTCATAGGGCTGATCTTGAACTTCATACTGATTGCGGACTTCGTATCAGCTTACAGAAAGCCTGCTGAAGAATTTGAGGCGGCTCCAACCTAAAATTTTTTAATTTTTTTAGCAGAAGGTATTTTATGGGACATAATGTAATAGAGAGTGTCGTTCAATTTTTGAAGGGATTTTTAGGAGCATTTAAAAAAGGCTCAACGGAGATCATAGAATTTGAGTTGAGGGAACTCGAGAACATATTCACTCTCGTGCAGATGGGCTTCTTCATAGGAATACCAAGCCCACCACCCACCATTCTCATCAGAACAATGCCTCATCTCGCAAGAGAAATTTTTATAATGACGAAGAGAGCGGTTGAGGATGATGTGTTGAGTGAGATGGCTGGAGTGTTCGACATATAATCCATATAATAGGTGTTTCAATGAGGCTAATTTTCGTGCTGGGGAAAGGAGGGGTTGGAAAAACAACCGTGTCAGCATTACTTGCATTGAGACACTCCAAACTCGGTAAAACTCTTGTAGCATCTCTCGACCCCGCCCACAATCTTGGAGATGTTTTTCAGGAAAAACTTGGGATGAAGGAGAAGAGGATAGCTGATAACCTGTATGCTATGGAGGTGGATCTTGATAAGGTTGTTAGGGACTACATCGGCGAACTCGAGAACTCTCTTAAGCATACATACAGGTATCTCACTGTGATAAATCTCGAAAAGTACTTCGATGTGCTCAAAAACTACCCGGGGGTTGAGGAGAGTGCCCTTCTCGAAGCTATGAGGAAGATAATCAAGAAAGACTACGATACTATCATTTTTGATACACCACCTACAGGTCTAACCCTCAGGATTCTCTCCCTTGCGGAAATGACTCTGATATGGCTCGATAAGCTGATAGAAATCAGAAAGAAGATTCTCGATAGGAGGAAAGCAGTGGAAAAGATTCAGGGTGAGCTTTGTGTGGTAATAGATGGAGAAAGATATGAAGTGCCATCTTCTGAGGAAGACGATGCGGTAATTCGGGAAATGTACCAGTACAGGGATGAGATAGAGGACTTCATTCACATGATTAGGAACAACTCCGTTTCCGAGTTCATCGCTGTTATGAACCCTGAACCACTTTCGTTCTATGAAACAAAGAGAATCATTGAGTACCTGCAGAAGATAGATATAGGACTGAGCAGGGTTATTGTTAACAAGTCTGAAGAGTGCGATTTTCTCGGAGAGATTGAAAGGGAGTTCTCCAGATACCAGATTTTTAAAATACCTGTTATGAAAAACCCTGTTGGAATTGAGAATATAAGAAAAATTTGCGAATATCTCGGTGATGCATGATGGATTCCTTAGAGATAATCAGCATTTTGATTATACTTGCGGGAGTAACGGTCTTACAGTTTTTCAGGGGTAGGAAGCTGAATCTGCAACTCGTTGAATTTTATATGAAGGCGACCATAGCGTCATTTAAGCCCGTGGATAGAAATTTTGTTTGGCTCGGTGGTTATATTGGTTACAGAGCTTATTTTGATTTGGAAGATGGATTAAAGCTTGAGTACACCCTAACCCTCCTCCCGAGACAAAGTTTGCTTTATTTTCCGATCTCTTTGCTAACGAACAGACATGACAAGCTGTATCTCGTTTTTAGGCTAAGGAGATTGAATGGAGAGGCACATCTGATTAGAAGAGGATATTACAGATTAAGACCGAAGATAGATGATGAAGTCGCCCTCAGGAAGGAGGTCGTGAGAATTCACGACTTGGAGTACGAGCTTCTTTACGATAAGAGAGAATATGCTGAACTTCTTGTGAATTTTATTGAAGGCTTTACCAAGGTTGGAAATGTGAAGCACATCTCTTTAACACCCTCCACGAAAGTGTTGTACATTCTGATGAAACCTGAGATAGAATCGATAAGGAATGATCTCGAGTACATTTATGAGTTTGTAAGATCGAATGAGGGCAAGTTCTCGCTTTGAAGTGGGAGCCAGCAAGTCACAGCAAATCAAATCGTTCGCAAACTTACCCCTCTGCATAAACCTCATTGAAGCCAGCCTCAGCTATTGTGTACCTGTGTCCCCCCTCTTTCAGTACCCTCTCAATTTTCCTGATCATGGATCTCACCATCATCCAGTTTATAGGTGTGCAAGCCTTGCATGAGGACCTGATGTAGCTGAAGTTAACATAAACCATCACCCTCTCCCCATCCACCTCTACTCTGTCGATCAACCCTAAATCTACAATGCTCGCATTCGTCTCGGGCTCCTGAATCTCCCTCAACTTTTCGATAATCCGTGAAATGTTTTCAACCATACTGCAAACTCAACGGAAGAATATTTATGTATTTGGTCTGAAAATAAAGCTCCTCTATTCTATAAATCTCCTAAATGACTAACATGTTCGCTCGTTGTGTTATATAGGATTGGAGACAATTAATTATTATATGATGGTGAGTATAAGGTTCCACGGTAGGGGTGGTCAGGGAGCGGTTACCGCAAGCAAGATTCTAGCTGAGGTTTCCTACTTATCCGGATTCATGAGCCAATCAATGCCGTTTTTTGGTGCTGAAAGAAGAGGAGCACCGGTTATTGCCTTTACGAGAATTTCAGATGAAAGTTTATTTGAAACAAGTCAGGTTTATCATCCAAATATCGTTGTAGTGCTTGATCCGGTCATATTGAAAGCGGTGGACATCTTTGCAGGGGTAAAGGAAGGTGGAGTCATAGTTGTAAATACGACAAAGAAACCTGAAGATTTCGAGTTTGAGCAGGAGTATCTTCATATAATCACGGTTGATGCAACCGGCATAGCCATAAAAAACAATCTTCTTCTCGCGGGAATACCTGTGGTTAACACACCAATGCTCGGAGCACTGGTTAGAGCGTTCGAAATCCTGAACATTCCGATCAAGCTTGACACACTCGAACAGGTTGTTCTGAAGAAGTTTGGAAGAGCTGGGGAGAAGAATGCCAAGGCTGTAAGATCTGCGTATGAGGAAACGAGCTATAAGCTGATTAAAGGGATTAAAAAGCACAAAAGAGTGAAAAAGGAAAAGATAGTTGTGGAGGTTCCGATTTCTAAGCCTTCAGAGGGGGTAGCAGGAAAAACAAAATTCTGGAGGGATTTTAGGCCGGATATCGACTATGAAAAGTGCAATTCATGCCTTTCATGCTGGCTACACTGTCCCGAATCGGCAATAAGGGTGAATGACAGGGTGGAGATAGACTACGAATACTGTAAAGGATGTCTTGTGTGTTCTGCTGTTTGTCCTAAGAAGGCAATTAAAACGGATAGAGAGGTGTTTGCAGATGCCTGAAAGAAATTCTGAGATTAAAATTTTAACTGGAAATGAGTGTTCCGCTTACTCTGCAATGAAATCCAAGGTTAGAGTTGTTGCTGCGTATCCCATAACTCCTGCTACACCGGTTGTTGAAACTATTGCCAAGCTCGTAGAGAGTGGAGAAATGAGAGCAAAGTTGATAAGGGTCGAATCTGAGCATTCTGCTATGGCTGCGTGCATAGGTGCGAGTGCGGGTGGTGCGAGAACATTCACCGCAACATCAAGCCATGGTCTTGCTTACATGCACGAGATGCTCCACTGGGCGGTTAACGCAAGAACTCCCGTTGTAATGGCTGTTGCAAACAGAGCTATAGGGCCGGGATGGAATATATGGGCAGATTTAAGTGATTCACTGAGTCAAAGAGATACAGGTTGGATTCAACTCTACTGCAGTGGAAATCAGGAAATATACGACACGATAGCAATGGCATTCAAGCTTGCGGAGGATAGAAAGGTTTTACTTCCTGCTATGGTGTGTTATGATGGTTTTGTTCTATCCCATACTGCCATGCCTGTAGAGGTTACGGATTTTGATGGGTTTCTTGATGAGTATGAGCCCTCATGGAGGTTATCCGCTGAAGAGCCGTTCACACATGGCAATATTGTTCCTCCGGTATATTTTGCGGAACTTCGCCATAACATTCAGAAATCACATGATAGGGCTTTAAAGCTGATGAACAAGGTTGAAGAGGAGTTTTATGAGTTTACAGGAAGAGAAACTCCATTAATTCTTGAAGATTACCGAACAGAGGATGCGGATATCGTGATAGTTACGATGGGTGCAATAGCATCCGAGGCAAAAGTAGCTGTTAACAGTCTGAGGGAAAAGAATGTAAAAGCTGGGCTTCTGAGAGTAAAATCTTTCAGACCATTTCCGGAAAAACAGATCAAGGAGCATCTTGAAGGGAAGAGGGTCTATGTCTTTGATAGAGCGATAAGTCCCGGTTCTGGAGGACCGCTTTTCAGGGAGATTAGATCCGCACTTGCATTTTCTGATGTTAAAAGCATCGTGCCGAGAATTGTTGGTATTGGAGGTGTTGATGTTACCAAGAGAACGATTGAGAGGGCAATATTTGAGAGGAAGATTTGGGTAAAAGAGGTGGTATCATGAAGATATCCGAAATGGAAAGAGAAGAGTTCCTTCTACCCGGAAATACTGCTTGTCATGGATGCCCTTCATCAATGGTATTGAGGACCGTACTAAAAGCTCTGAAGGGAGAGGTTGTGCTTGTAATTCCCGCATGTTGTACCTCTGTGTATATGGGTCCGTTTCCCGGATCCGCGTTGAAAGTTTCGGTATTCAACACCGCATTTGCATCTGCAGCAGCAACCGCATCTGGAATAAAAGCATCGTTTGAGATGCAGGGAGATGATACCGAGGTAGTGGTGTGGGCTGGAGATGGTGGAACCTACGATATCGGACTTCAGGCTCTTTCAGGAGCGGCGGAGAGGAATGAGGATATAATATACATCTGCTACAACAACGAGATGTATTCTAACACGGGCATACAGAGGAGCAGTGCTACACCCTTTGGAGCGTGGACAACTACGACATGGAAGGGCAAGACCGAGCATAGAAAGGACGTCTCCGAAATTATGCTTGCACACGGGGTGCCTTATGTCGCTACCGCTTCTGCGGGATATCTTAAAGATTTATACGAGAAGGTAAAACGAGCTAAGGACATCCGAGGGTTCAGGTACATTGAAATTCACGCCCCATGTCCTCCCGGATGGAGATTTCCGATGGACAAGACCGTTCACATTGCCAAGCTTGCGGTTGAGTCTGGAATGTGGATTCTCTTTGAGCACATCAATGGTGAGTTCAGATTCAGTGGGGTTAGCAAGTCGATCGCTCGAGGAAAGAGAAAAATGAGAAATCTTGAAGAATACCTGACGCTTCAGGAAAGATTTTCCCACATCTCAGATCTTGAATTGAGTGAAATCAAGAGGTATGTTCAGGAAAGATGGAGTAGGTTGGTGAAGTTGGAGGGTGAGAAGGATGCAGTTGTTGCAAAGTTTTATGTTTAATCTAATGCAGGAAGATGATTTTGAGGAAGTTGTATTCTTCAACGATAAAAGTGTCGGGTTAAAGGCGATAGTGGCAATCCACAACACGGTGCTTGGACCAGCCTTGGGAGGCACGAGAATCTGCGAGTATAAAACAGAGCTTGATGCGGTTAGAGATGCAATGAGGCTCGCTAAGGCAATGACAATGAAGGCAAGTGCAGCGGGATTGAATCTTGGTGGAGGAAAAGCGGTAATAATAGGAAATCCCAAGAAAATTAAAAGTGAGGCGTTTTTCAAGACTTACGGTAAATTCATAGAGTCCTTGGCGGGCAGATACATAACCGCAGAGGATGTGGGAACAACGGTTGAGGACATGAGAGTAGTTGCAACCGAAACCAAGCATGTAACTGGAATAGAGCTTGATCCATCACCCTTTACCGCCTATGGTGTATATCACGGGATCAAGGCATGCGTAAAACACATGTTCGGGGATTCGAGCCTTGAGGGATTGACTGTTGCTGTTCAGGGACTCGGAAAGGTTGGAGGAAGACTTGTAGAGCTACTTCTCAATGATGGGTGCCATGTCGTAGCGGCTGATGTGGATGAGGACAGAGTAAGGGAATTCAAAGATAAAGTGGAGATCGTTAGGCCATCAGCAGTCTACTCCGTGAAGTGCGATGTATTCTCTCCTTGCGCTCTCGGTGGGGTTATAAACGAGAACACGATTAAAAAATTGAAGTGTAAGATAGTAGCGGGAGGAGCCAACAACCAGCTTGAAAGTGAGAAGCTCGGAGAGAAAATAGCGGGTATGGGGATAATTTATGCCCCGGACTACATCATAAATGCTGGTGGCCTAATTGCGGTTGCGAGAGAGTATGAAATGGCGGTAAAAGGAAAAGAGGTCAACACGGATAAGATACTTAGAGAAGTAGAGGGGATAAAGGAGAGACTTCTTAGAATATTCGAGATGAGCGAAGAATACTTGGAAAAAGGAAAACCTGTTTCGACCCAAAGGATTGCAGACATTTTTGCGATGGAAAGGATAGAGAAAATATCCTCGATAAGGAAAATGTACCTTCCCTGATTTAAAATTAAATTTTATTTATTTTTTGCTTATTTTGTTTTGTCTTATCTTGTTGCACACCTGTTCCCTTTTCCTTTCAACTTTCTGTCTATCATCTCTGCAACCCTCTTACCGCTTATAAGCATTCCTCCAAAGATCGGTCCCATTCTGGGTAACCCGTACACCGAAGCAACAGTCATTCCAGCTACGAACAATCCCGGAAACACCTCGGATGTGTTCTCTATGACTCCCTTCTCCCCAGCCAATGCATGCATGTATTTTTCTCCCCTCAACTCTAATTTTCCTGTTTTGCTCGAAACAATTCTGCAAACATCTGCATCGTGTCCGGTGGCATCGACCACCGCCTTTGCTGAAATTGTTATTGGATCGATGTGGAGGTTACCCATCTCCACGGGAGTGTAGTTGATGACGAGTCCGGTAAGCCTGTCATCTCTTATCATGACATCCTCTACATTAACGAGATTGAAAATTTTGGATTTTTTAGAAGCTTTGTGAATTAATGCTCCTGCAAGCTCAACTGAATCGGCGGTATAGTGCTTTTCATCGTATTTCTCATAAGATACATCGAATTCGTCGAGAATTTCCAGAGCGGAATCCTGAACTACGACCTTATTGAACATCATACCTCCGCCCCATATCCCTCCACCGAGGCTGAGTTTTTTCTCAAATAGGACAACTCTGTACCCCATCGATCCGAGGTAGTACGCAGAAACCAATCCGGAAGGACCACCACCAACTATTGCGACATCGGGGGTTAGAGAATCAAGGAGACTCTTGAAGTACTTCTCCACAATAGCCTTTGAGATTGCAACCTCATCAATTTCTGCCATAAGGGTAAAGGGGTGTTAACGAAGTATAAATCTTATCCTTCGGATTTAGCGGAATTAGTCTCCTTGGCTAAATTGATTTCATATGTGGCTACGATTATCGTAACCTCGATATGCTTCCGAACTATGAGGATTCAGGACGGGTAACTTCCTAAAGAATTATACTTCCGACTTTTGCCAGATCGTTCGAGTTCATCACTCCCTCGAGGTTTTTCACGAGATCGATCGTGATGTCTATTTCTTCAAGCATTCTCTCCCTTTCATCGGGGAGCATACCGTGAACACCCGTGAAAAAGGGTCTATTTTTGTGGAAGAGGTAGTTCGATACATGGTCACATGTGAAGTAAAGCTTAGCCTCGACATTCCTGACGAGCAATTTCAACTCCTCAAGCTGTTTTTCAGGGGTAAGCAGGGTTATCTTATCTCCAACCATCCTTTCGATGGGTGTGTTGGGTATTACGGTCAGAGTTCTTACTCTTAGGAAATTTGGTTTGGCTTCATTCACAACCTTCGCACTTGAAATTGCATGCCTCTTAGACCTCTCCATTCCTCCAAGACCGAGGATGTAGTAGTACGATACTTCAAAGTACCTCCCCGCTTTTCTTCCTGCGGTTATAAGATCCTCTGATGTTGCGCCCTTGTCGATCATTTTGAGAATCTCATCATCTCCGCTCTCCATACCTATGTGAACCCGATTCAGTCCAGCGAGCTTCAGGGCTTTTAGCTTATCCTCCCTCATTTTTGCAATCGTCCTCGCTCTTGCGTAAGCGGTAACTCTTTCAATCCATGGGTTCTTCTCCCTAAGATAGCTGATTATCTCAACGATGTCCTTGTGGATTAGGGGGTTCGAGTCTCCGAGAAAGACAGTTTTTGCCGTAGGGAAGAACTCTCTCAAGTGCTCGATCTCCCAAAAAATCTCCTCTTTTCTCCTTTGTTCGAACTTTAAATCTTTGTACATTGAACAAAAGGCACATTTGTTCCATGTGCACCCTCTGACGATTCTAAGCAATGCACTTCCAGCCTCGCTTGGTGGGCGATAGGGTGGATAGTCATACCCGGTGTATTCCATAACTTTAATCGTTTAATGGTGAAGTTAAATTTTCCGTTTATTTTCAATAAACTCACACCTTTACCAAAAAGGTTATATATTTTTCGGTTACCCTAAATTTTGAATGGAATGCTGTAGTATAAGGGACACGGAAACTGGAACTAAAAAGATCGTACTCGTAGGGAACCCAAATGTCGGGAAAAGCATGCTTTTCTACTCTCTGACCGGAAAATACGCTACCGTATCTAACTACCCCGGAACAACTGTTGACATAATGGTCGGAAGAATAAAAGACCTCGGGATGGAGGTAATAGATACTCCGGGGATGTATTCGCTGATAGCGATTACTGAGGAGGAGAGAGTCGCGAGAAAAATCCTCTTGGAGAATCCGGAGATTGTTGTGCATGTCGTGGATGCGAAAAACATCCAGAGAATGCTACCTTTTACGATCCAATTGATTTTAGCGGGATTTAGAACGATTCTCGTTTTAAATGCGATGGATGAAGCGGAAAAACATGGTATGAAGATAAATTCTGAAATAATAAGTGAAAAGCTCGGCATACCGGTAATAAAAACAATAGCAACCCAGAAGAAAGGAATAGATGAGCTGAAAAGGGCAATAAAAAATTCAGGTTGTTTTTCAGGTGAACCTAAAATTGAACTGAACTCGTCCTTGGGCGAGAAGATAGAAAAGATGGAATCTCTCATTCGCGGAGAGTACCCCATAAGCAGAAAAATGATCTCCGTCCTCATTCTTGCTGGAGATGCTGAAACTGTAGAGATGATAAGGAAAGAGGAGAGGTTCGAGGAGATTATGGCTATTGCGGGAGACAGAGATAAAACCCCGTACGAAATTTTCATGATGTTTCAGAAGATTTCGGATGAGATAGTGGAATTGGCGGTGGATCATCAAGAGTATCGGGGTGGCCTTAGGGAGCTTTTGAGCAATCTTTCTACTCACCCTCTCGTGGCGATTCCGATGACATTTTTGAGCTTGTACCTTCTATACCTGTTCGCTGGGGTTATCGGTGCTCAGATTCTTGTGGATTACATCGAAACTTTGTACGAGACATACATAAGCACCCCTGTTGATGACTGGCTTCTTGCGAACATAGACAATTACTGGCTCAGAGAGCTTGTGGGTGGAGAGTACGGTATCATAACCTTGGGTGTTAGGTATGCAATTGCAATAATTTTCCCAATTGTAACGACCTTTTTCATAGCATTTTCAATACTCGAAGATTCCGGATACCTCCCGAGAGTTGCAATGCTACTTGATTCAGCCTTTAAGAAAATTGGACTGAGTGGTAGGGCGGTGATACCACTTCTCCTCGGACTTGGATGCGGTACAATGGCGACCATAGTTACGAGAACTCTTGAAACAAGGAAAGAGAAAGTTATTGCGACCTTAATGCTTGCAATCGGTATTCCGTGTAGTGCACAACTGGGTGTAATGCTCGGAATCGCCCCGGATTTCGGATCCCTTTTGATATGGATTTCGATAGTCGCACTGGTTCTCATCGTAACCGGAACCGCTGGTTCGAGAATCATCAAAGGTGAGGAACCAACCTTCTTTATGGAATTACCCCCTTTGAGGATTCCAAACTTGTCAAATGTTCTCTTCAAAACTTTGACGAGGTTGGAGTGGTACATCAAGGAGGTTCTGCCCATATTCGTTCTGATTAGCGTGGTTATATGGATTGGCAGGATAACGACAGTCTTCGACATCGTTGTATCGCTCCTTGCAATTCCCTCAATGGCTATTGGACTGCCGAGGTCCGCAGGATTGATCTTTCTATACGGGTTTTTCAGAAGAGATTACGGTGCAGCAGGACTTTTTGATCTGATTGAGAAAGGTATTTTTACCCAGTCCCAGATAATTGTAGGAATGGTAGCCCTTACCTTGTTCGTTCCGTGTATAGCCATGTTTAGTGTGATGTGTAAGGAGAGAGGAGTAAAAGCAGGAGTATCCATACTGGTTCTCTCTCTTGTCACCGCATTCGTGGTAGGGTATCTCACGAACATAATGTTGAGCTTAACAGGGTGATCGAGTTGGAGGAAGCGGAGAATGTGATAAAAAACATATGGCTTGCTGAAAACGAGGATGGAGACGAGGTTAGCTTGGATAGTATTGAGAAGGAGGTAATGGACTATCTAATGAAGGAAAATCTTGTAGAAGTTAAAGAAGGAAGATTGTTCCTGACGGAGAATGGGAAACAAAGGGCGAGAAAGATAATCAGACTTCACAGACTTGCTGAAAGACTCCTGAATGATGTTCTTGGAATGGGTGAGAAGAAGATCGAGGAGTCTGCATGTAGGTTCGAGCACTTTCTTGATGATGAGGTAGAGGAGGCGATTTGCACTCTTCTCGGGCATCCGACAGTCTGTCCACATGGAAGGGAGATTCCCAAAGGTGATTGCTGTCTGAAGGGGGAAGAGGAAGTTGAGAGACTAATCTTTAGATTAAGCGAACTCTCTCCGGGAGATGTTGGGGAGATAAAGTATGTGGTTGGCGGTAGAGAGATCCACACAAAAACTATTGCTTTTGGATTACTTCCCGGAGAGAAAATAAAGGTGATTAGGGTTTTTCCAGCGTTCGTTATAGAGGTAGGCAACACCCAGCTTGCGTTGGATAAAAAGTTTGCAAGCTCGATATATGTTCTGAAAACAGAAGTTGAGAACAAAAATCAAAAAAGAGAGAAGGTTAAAACTAAGTGGAGGTGGAGATGGAGAGGTGGAAGTTAAGAGTCAAAGATCATTGAGCATCCTCTTAACTTCCTCCGTGTTTTCTATAATCTCCTCAATCTCCTTCTTCAGCCTTTCGAGTTCCCTCTCTGCGTTTTCCCTGATGATCGCACCGTACTGTGTTGGCTCTATTATCCCGGATTGCTCGAGAACCCTTAGAGAGTATCTTATTCTGTGCTTGGGCATTCCGAGTGTTTCTGAGAGCTTGAAAATTCCTATGGGTTGATGCTTCCAAACTTGATGCAGAACCATGAGGTGTCTGAGTGCAATTTCGGATTCTTGTTTGAGTTTTCTCAATACCATGCTAAACATTATAAATATTACCTATTTAAATTTTCCACTTGTCGTTTGTATTCTCATGATTTTAATGAAACTCCGCTCTGTTCAGCATCAGTGTTGAAATTAAAATTGTCGAAATTGTGAATGTGGATACCGCCGCTAAATCTATGATGGGTGAAAAGTCGGAGAATCCGATGAGACTCCATCTCATCCCGTCTACACCATAAGTCAAGGGATTTAGATATGCTAAGGTTTTAACGAATCCCGGAAGTTCATTTATTGGGAAGAGGGCTCCAGACAGGAAAAAAATTGGGAAAACGAAGAAATTAACAACGATTTGAAATCCGTGTATATCCTCCATGAGTGTTGAAATGGCAATTCCAAGACCCGTGAAGGAGATTGCAATCAAGATCATGAATATAAAAGACAGCAGTATGCCGTGATTGGTGGTCTTAACACCTAAGAGGAATGTGATTAGTAGCATCAGGCTTCCCTGAAGTAGTGATGTTGTTGCCCCTCCAAGGGTTCTCCCAATAGCTATTGTAGTTCTGCTCAGCGGAGACACCATTATCTCTCGCATAAAACCAAACTGTCTATCCCAAACTATGGATATTCCTGAAAATGTTGCGGAGAAGAGTATAACCATGCACACTATACCCGGAGCAAGGAACTCAATATAGGTTATACTCGGCGGAAGACTTGGAATCTGGGCCCTTCTAAATCCCATTCCAAGGAAGGCAAGGAGGAAGAAAGGCATCCCAAGAGATCCAAGAATTCTACTTCTCGCTCTAAGGTATCTCTTTAAGTCCCTCAGCCACAGAACATAAATTCCGTAGAACTCCACTCTACCTCCTCCTAAGCCGGACTGCTCTGTATGGGTTGGATCCATCTCTTATCTTCCTGCCGGTTAAAAGAACGAAAACATCTTCGAGACTAGATTTCTTCATGCTAATTGAATTGATCTTGATTCCGCTCCCCTTAGCTAATTCGAATAACTCAGGCAGAAATTTTTCACCGTTCTGGACAGAAATGATTATTCCGTTCTCCGTTCTGGCTATTTTTAAGTCATCATCTGCTCTAATGGATGACTCGAGTCTATCAACATCGTTTGTAGTTATCTCTATTGAATCCTGTCCTATTCTGGTTTTGAGTTTGTTCACTTCATCCAAGGCTATTATCTTCCCGTGATCGATTATTCCGACCCTATCACAAAGTTTTTCCGCCTCCTCTATGTAGTGAGTTGTGAGGATTATTGTAACATCCTCGCTCTTTCGTATTTCTTCTATGTATTCCCAAATCCTCCTTCTCGTCTGAACATCGAGACCGAGGGTTGGCTCATCAAGAAATAGGACCTTGGGAAAGTGCATAAAGCCTCTTGCGATTTCAAGCCTTCTCTGCATGCCACCACTGAATTTCTTAACCTGTTCATCAGCCTTCTCTTCTAACCCCACAAGCTCGAGTACATCTTTTATTCTCTCACACCTCAGTTTGCCATCCATTCCGTAGAGCCTTCCGTGAAAGTCCAGATTCTCTCTGGCGGTTAGCTCAAGATCAAGTGTCGGCTCTTGAAAAACTATACCTATGCTCTTCCTAACTTTTTCCGGATTTTTTGTGATGTCGAATCCGGCGACTTTTGCATATCCTTCTGTGGGTTTGATCAGTGTGCAGAGCATTTTTATCAGGGTGGTTTTTCCTGCACCATTTGGACCGAGCAATCCGAATATCTCTCCTTTTTGGACATCCAAGGATATCGAGTTTACCGCCAGGACATCATCAAATCTTTTTGTAAGTTCTCTGACCTCAATTATCCTCATTCTAGTTAATTTTGTCCTCTTTTTTTTAAATTCTTTTCAGTTTCGAGTCCCGCTACCTTAGCCCCAAACACCTCATCATCATGTGTTTTGGTTAATTTTTTAACGAAGCCAACCTACCTGATTGAAGTGAGAGAGATAATAATTATAATAATGGTAAGTATTCTGGTGAGTGGGTGCACAGGAGTCGAGATACCACTCGATGTGCCCTTCGAAATGCCTTCAATTCCCTACTTAGACGAGATTGTCAAAAGATTGCCTAAGATACCTTTCCTTTCAGGAGAAGAGGAAAAGGTAAATGAGACCAAGAATGAGGTGAAGGATTTTAAGGCGGTATTTGAGAAGAAGAACAAGAGTGTGAAAGTTGATGAGACAGAGGAGAAATATGCTCCTTTTTCTGAGATCAGAATAAACCCCATTTTTGCCCAGCAGAATTTGACATCCAAAAATTGGGATGTGGTTTTTGAGGTGGAACTGAAGACAAACATCCCGGAGGAGTATGGGGAGTGGTTCTTGTCATTGGAAAGCGGGGACAAAATTCTCAAAAGATTTAGGCTTTACACCTCTCAAAAAGGTGATTTTGAGTACCTGAACGCAAAATTCTCAATTGATGAAGCGAAGGAGGGAAGTAAGGTAAAGTTGGTTGCAATAAGAGAGGTTAGAATTCTGCAGGATGGTGGTGGAACCGCGGTAAGTTACGAGGTGAGAAAGGAGAAGGAAATCTCGCTTTCATCGTCGGTCAAGTTTTATAACACAACTTTCTCATGCCCGAACCTGATCATGCCTGTTAGCTTCTCTGGCATAGTCCCCGCTAAAATCAGTCTCGAGATAAGCATGCCAGAAGATAACAAGAACTTCGTAAAAGTGTTTAGGATCACAGGAAATGAGTCATATTATGTTGATTTTGATAAGACTCCGAGAAAGAGCATTTTTGATGTTAAAAACGGAAATTCAACGATAACTCTGAATCTTGAGAAGTATGTCAGAATTGCAACCCCTAATTCCTCCGCAAAGGTGATCCTTTCTGGTGGGGGTGCGAAGAAGGAGATCTCATTTGCCAAGCCGAACATAAGCGTTGAGAGGATTGGAAACAACATAATCTTGAAGAACAGCAAAAATAGTTTTCCTATCTACATAGATTCAATCTCGGATAACAGAGGGAATAAGGTTGTGGTGGGCAGAATACTCTGCGACGAGATGGAGGTTTACTTCCCGCATTCTGGGAGGATAATGGTGGTTGGAGGGGCAAATCTGTACTGGGACGAATACAAGGAGAGGTATCTAACAAAAATGCCGGAGTATATAGTGTTCACTGGAAACATCTGACGGAGTCATCTGTGAAGCTCTTCTGAGGATGCTCTCATCAACGCTAAGAATATGTTCGCTCGGAGTGTGCTTTCGAAGTAGCTCATATCCGGCTCTAAAACCGCGAACTTCTTGGGGATGGGTATCATAAGAGGGTCATCACAACAATAACAGAATTTTCCGGAGCTATCTACGATCAAACTTACCTTTTCCGGATTCTCTCTACTTGTAACAAGAAAAACATCTTTTGGACTGCTCTCCTTTATAATACTCATTAAAACTTTTGTGGGGTATTTTTCCAGCAGGTTTTTGAAGATTATCTCACCGATCTCAATTAATTTAGGAGGGACAGGGATTTTTGAATCGTCGAATTCTACTTCCTCAATTTCGGTCATTCCAATGAAAATAAATCCAATAAAATAAAAACTTATTGCTTGCTATCCGCAAGATTTTTTAAATGGTTTCGAGGAGTTAGGAGAGTGATAGCAATAATCGATTACGGTGTGGGAAATCTGAAAAGCATATTTAAGGCTTTAGCTATGGTCGGGGGAAACCCCACGGTTACGAGGAAGATAGATGAAATACTTTCTGCGGACTCGATAATTTTGCCGGGAGTTGGAGCGGTAAAACCAGCCATGGATAAGTTAAGGGATGTGAAGGAATACATAAAATCTTCCGAGATTCCCGTTCTCGGCATATGCTTGGGTATGCAGATTTTTGCAACTGAAAGCTTGGAGGGTGGGAGAATAAGGTGTCTTGACATAATACCCGGGGTTGTTGAGAGATTTCCATCAAGTGTTGGGAAGATTCCCCACATGGGATGGAATCAACTCGAAAAAATCAAGGAACATCCCATCCTGAGTGGGATAAAAACTGGGAGTTACTTCTACTTCGTTCATTCGTATTATTTCAGAACCGATACTAAGTATGTGGTGGGAAATACAAAATATGGAATCGAATTTCCATCGGTTGTCGCGAAGGAGAACTTCATTGGTGTCCAGTTTCATCCAGAAAAAAGTGGAGAAAATGGATTAAAACTCTTAAAAAACTTTATTGAACTTTAGTTTCTTCTTCTTTCTCTTTTACGAGCCTCAATTTGCCGTATCCCTCGTATATTTTTACCGGTATGTTTTGAGCTTTGAACACATTTTCGAAGAAAATCTTCAGAAATCGTTGTGCGGTGTGGGTGGAGAGGATGAGTGTGTAACTTCCTTCTCCGTCTATTTTGACTCTAAACCAGTTTCCAACTTCCATGTATCTCAAAACATCATATACATCGGTTAAACCTTTGTGTTTATATTGTATTCCATGTTCGTAACCGATTTTTTCCATTATATGCCAGAAGTCGTCTGAAGCCTTCTTATTCAGCTCCTCCCACATTGCAGTCCAGTGTTCTATGTCCACAATGCAGTGTTCTCCATCAGAAAGAAAGTCCGTGTATATTTTCGTTACATCGGGTGTTATTTTCGTTGCAGCATTCTCGAGTTCGAAATATGTGTTTATGGCTCTTCTTATAATTTCAGAAATTGTTGTATTCTTTTTCCTCACGAGAATATTTAGCATTTCTTCTGATTTCTTATCCAATGCAACTGAAACTCGTGTGAATTTTTTAGCCATTGAAAATTTTGAAGGCAATATAGTTAATAAACTTTATGCATTATACTTATTATTTTCCACACTTTATTAAAATTCATAGAAAACCGTTATTAAGTTCATAATTTAACATTTCTAAACTTCCAAATTTAAAGGAGGTGTTGGGTTTGAAAAAAGTAACTGTTGAGCAACTACTTGAAAAGGCAAAACTCCCTGAGAAAATATCAAGCTCATGGCATAGGCATTATAAGGGGAAGATAGAGATAATGCCCAAGTGTGCGATAAGAAGCTTGGGCGACTTCAGCGTTTGGTACACCCCGGGAGTTGCAAAACCGTGCTTGGAAATTGCCGAGGACCCGGATAAGGTTTACGATTACACGAACAGCTGGAACACCGTTGCTATAGTAACGGATGGAAGCAGGGTGCTTGGGCTTGGAGACATAGGTCCGAAAGCGGCACTGCCGGTTATGGAGGGAAAGGCTCTGCTGTTCAAGTACTTGGGTGGTGTTGATGCCTTTCCCGTTGTGGTGGATGAGAAGGATCCAGATAGGTTCATCGAGATCGTAAGGGCGATCTCTCCATCTTTCGGCGGAATAAATCTTGAAGACATCTCGAAGCCCAAGTGCTTCTACATTCTTGAGAGGCTAAGAGAGGAGCTTGACATACCGGTGTGGCATGATGACCAGCAGGGTACCGCAACCGCAACGCTCGCAGCAACCCTTGGAGCACTGGAGGTTGTAGGGAAAAAGCTCAGCGATGTTTACATATCTGTCATAGGTGTCGGGGCTGCGAATGTTGCTGGGGTCAGATTGCTCATCGAGGCTGGAGCGGATCCGAAGAAGATATTCATCGTGGACAGCAAGGGCTTACTTCACCCCGGCAGAAAGGACATAGAAGCTCAAAAAGACGAGGACCCTTATAAGTGGAAGTATTGTTTGGAAACGAACGGTGAGGGAAGAGAAGGTGGGATGGCGGAAGCTATAAAGGGAACGGATGTCTTGATCGCCGCAAGCAAGCCGGGTCCGGGTGTAATAAAGAGGGAATGGGTGGCGAGCATGAACGACGATGCCATCGTTTTCCTCGAAGCCAACCCGATCCCTGAGATGTGGCCTTGGGAAGCAAAGGAAGCGGGAGCAAGAATAGTCGGAACCGGCAGGAGCGACTTCCCCAATCAGGTTAACAACAGTCTTGTGTTCCCTGCAGTTTTCAGAGGTGTTTTTGAGGTTAGAGCTAAGACAATAACTGATGAAATGGCGATATCTGCTGCGAAAGCTCTCGTCAGTTATGCGGAAAGAAAGGGATTGCACGAAGACTATGTCATCCCGCACATGACCGAAAGCGATGTATTTCCGGAGGTTGCTCTGGCTGTTGCAAAGAAGGCTATGGAGCAGGGATTGGCGAGGATAAAGCTATCTGAGGACGAGATATACAACCATGCGAGGAAGATGATCATGACATCGGAGGAGAAACTCAGGATGCTGATGGAAACCGGCTTTATAAGTGAACCTCCGAATGGTGTTGAGCTTGGCGTGGACATGATCGTAGAGTAGTGAGATGAAAGGAATAGATTGATAAGTCTTAACATGTGGTGGAGATTAGAGGAGGATGTCTATGAAAATAGCCTTACTCGGTGGTACCGGACATCTTGGAATCGGTCTTGCAATAAGATTCGCGTTGCTGGGACATGAGATAATAGTGGGATCTAGGAGTACTGAAAAAGCCAAAACAAAGGCAGATGAATACAATCAGATATTGAAAACCATCGGCGAGGGCAAGATTGTTGGCTACGAGAATGAAAAAGCTGCTGAAATGGCGGACATATCTATTTTTACGATACCTTGGGAATACGCCTTTTCGACAGCGGAATCCTTGAAGGAGGTATTGGTGGATAAGATCGTTGTATCACCTCTGGTTCCAATGGAGAAAGTGGGAAAAACCTTTATATACAAGAGGTTGCCCGAAGGATCCGCCGCCGAAAAACTTGCATCAATCCTTGACAGCAGGGTTGTATCAGCGTATCACAACATTCCCGCAGAGAAGTTTGCGAACTTCAACGAGAAATTCGAATGGGATGTTGCAGTTTGCGGAGACGACGAATCTGCAAAAAAGAAGGTTATGGATCTAACGAACCAGATTGAAGGATTGAAAGCATGGGACGCAGGACCGTTGGCGGTATCTTCGATGGTGGAGAGTATAACGCCTCTGCTCATCAATCTTATGGTGAGGAATAAGATGAGAGATCTTGGGGTGAGATTCGTTTGAATGAGATGTGTTTGGAGTGTGTTCGGGTGAAACTCATCAGCAGAGTTTGAGTTAAGCGTAACTAACAGTAATCAATGGGAGAACAATCTAAAGAAATCATCACTTTTCATTATTTTGAGGGCAGGCATCCCCTTAAAGCTCTTCACAATGAACTCGTGAATCTCCTCCTTATGTGATGCACAGCAATCTTCAAGAATTATTGCTTCAAAATCGTTGCTTACTGCATCAAACGCAGTTGCGAGCACACAGACATGGGTGTTAATCCCAGCCAGCACGACTGTGTCAATTCCGATCTCTCTGAGAGTTATGTCAAGATCTGTCCTGAAAAAAGCACTGAATCTTCTTTTGTCCATTACAATGTCTCCTTCTTGCGGTTTCAAAGCATCGATCACCTCTACTCCTTCTGTACCTCTTATCGCATGTTTCTTCATGTAGTTGAAAATCCAATCGTTCTCCATATAGCTGTCGTTTGCAAATATGATGGGGATGTTCAGCTCCCTACACCTCTCTATCGTCCTCCTTATGTTCGGAATTATCTTTCTGTGGGCGTCTCTAAAAAAAGGCTCATTACCTTTAATCATATCAATGATAATTATAGCAGGTCTCATAGTGAAAGATAAAAAAACTAATTTAATTTCTTTTTGGTTTTATCCGGAAGTTTCTCAAAGTTTCCTCTTGTCTTGCACCCTCTTGGCCTTCCCCTCGAATCTTGGCAGTGATTCTGGTTCGAGTATCTCGACTTCAGCCCTTACATTCAGATGTGTTCTTAGATGCTCTGATACCTTTGCGGAAAGCTGTTTTACCTTTTCATCATCTTTAAGTTGCTCTGCAAACTCCGGGTTTATCTCTACCTGAACTTTCATTGAGTCCACGCCTTTCTCATCTCTCTCAAGGATTATTTGATAGTGTTCCGCAACCTCAGGTAGGAGCATTAGAGCGTACTCCACTTGGCTCGGGAAGACATTAACTCCCCTGATTACGAACATGTCGTCACTTCTGCCCATTATTCTGTCTATTCTTGGATGACCTCTGCCACAATCGCATTTTTCCGGTATTATTGATGTGATATCTCCGGTTCTCCATCTAATCATTGGCATGCCCTCTTTTCCGAGAACTGTCACTACGAGCTCACCTTTCTCACCGTCTTCAAGCCTCTCTCCTGTCTCTGGGTTTATTATCTCGATGTAGTATATGTCTCCCCAGAAGTGGATGCCTGCCTTTGCTGAGCATTCTGTGACAACGGGACCTCCGATTTCTGAAGTGCCATACACATTTATCGCAGAGATTCCGGTTTTATCCTCTATTCTTTTCCTTGTTTCCTCACTCCACGGTTCTGCTCCGAAGAATCCCATTCTAAGTTTCGTGTCGTTCTGAATGGATAGACCCGCTTTTTCAGCGTACTCTGCGACATAGACCATGTAGGAAGGAGTACAGCAGAAAACCGTGCTACCGAAGTCCCTCATTAAGTCAAGTTGTCTTTGAGTGTTTCCCGAGGAAATCGGAACCACTGTTGCTCCCAGCTTCTCGCATGCGTAGTGAAATCCAAGCCCACCCGTGAACAGCCCGTATCCGTAAGCAACTTGTATTATGTCTTCTTTTCTTACTCCAGCAGAATAAAGTCCTCTAACAAGGCTTTCAGTCCACAGTTCGAGATCTCCTTGTGTGTATCCAGTCACGGTCGGCTTTCCTGTGGTTCCACTTGATGCATGAAGCCTTACGATTTGGGATAACGGCACTGCGAAAAGCCCGAAGGGATAGTTATCCCTCAAATCCTGCTTTTTAACGAAGGGAAGCTTGCCTACATCGTCGAGTGTTTTGATATCATCCGGCTTAACTCCTGCCTTTTTATAAAGTTCTCTATAAAACGGAGAGTACCTGTACGCTAATTCAACGGTTTGTCTGATCTTCCGTAGTTGTAGTTCTTTAAGCTCCTTTTCAGACATTTTCTCGACAAAAGGATTCCAGTACACAATCCACCTCCAATGAAATTATTAATCATGTATTACAAAGTAAGATTATAAATACTTTTTCCATTATTTTGTAAACTAATTAGCTTGTAAAGTTAAACATTGGAAAATAGGGAAGTCATCTTGTGCTATTTTTGTGTATCTTGAATATTTTACATTTGAACTCCAGCTTTTCTGGGAGGTTGACCAAGATGGATTTAATTCTCTTGACTCTTTCTTCATACGGTATTTTTGGAAATAGAGCATTGGACATGGCTGGGATGAGATAGAAATCTAACATAAATTCTCCGTTGGCCTGATAGTCAACACTCATTATTTCAGCGTTAAATTCACTTTCGAATCTATCTATTTTTTCTGCCGGATAGACCTCTCTGTGCACCAATCCGTATCTGTCGAGAATTCTTCCTCCATCATCGAAAAACCCCACTATGTACGATCCGAGAACAACTCCTCCTTTTTTGATAACTCTCAGAGCCTCCTCCACAGCTTTTTTAGCGTTGGGAATCAGAAAAATAGATGCGTTAAATATGACACCATCGAACACTCCTTCTTTGAAGGGCAGGTTCTCCGCATCTCCTACGAAAACCTCGTCAATTCTTTTTTTTGCAACCCTACACATCTCATCCGAAACATCCAATCCGACAATGTTCAGTCGGGGCGAAACCTCCTTCAAAATTCCGGTTCCACAACCTGCATCGAGGTATTTTCCATCCCTGACATCTCCAAATTTGAGCATTTCTTGGGCGAGAGACTTGAAGAAGCTGTACTTCTCTTCAAAGTTGTCGTATTTCTGCGTGCTCAGGCTAAAGTTCCTCATTATTATTTTTTTTACATTTACCATCTTCATCCTCCTGCAATTGATGGGAATATTATGATAAGGTCGCGGTCTTTAATTTTAACATTTTTCATTTCGTCCCTTTTTACGAGTTCGCCGTTAATGGAAAAATTGTAAAAAATATCGTTTATTTCATCTTTTGCTCTCGGAAATTTCTCTACTATGATGCTTTTTAGTTCATCCAAAGTAATTTCTCCTTCTATGTTTATTTCAATCTCTTTTCCTATTATTTCTGCAAGGTTTGAACTCAAAACTCTGATTCTCATTCGCGTTTCAAATTTTCCTCTCTTTCATGGCGGTGAGGTATCTGTCTATGGTTGCTCTTTTAATCCGCTGATTTGCTACAGAAATTGGAACATACTCTATCGCCTTTGTGAAGCAGAACTTCACGCATCTCGGCTCTCCATCACAAAGATCGCATTTTATCGTTTTTCCGCTGACGGGATCTATTAATGCCCCGCCAAGAGGACATGAAATGACACATGTCCTACACCCCATGCACCTTTCGTAGTCTATTATTTTGGCACCATTCTCGTCTTCGTATATCGCATTTACCGGGCAAACCATCATGCATATCGGCTCTTCACACTGCATGCATATCGTTGGTAGCTCGATGCCGTTCAGGGGATCTCTTATAACAACTATTCTCGATCTTGAGGGGTTGATAGTCCTCTCATGGTATAATGAGCAAACCATCTCGCAATCTCTGCAACCTGTGCATTTTTCCGGATTTATTATGAGTGTTCTTCTCTCCATTGTCACACCTCCGGGAAATTGGGCTCCGGATCCCCTATCTGTAGCTTTCTTAAGGTTTCATCAGTGGGAACTCCGTTTTCATCCCATCCGTGCTGTTTGTAGTACTCCATCAGCATCTCTTCGTACCTCTCTTTATCGAGCTTCCTACCTTTCATGAAGGGCAACCCTCTCGGGTTCGGCTCTTCGAAGAATCTTTTTGGCGGGTAGTCATCCTTTTTACCCATTCCGTTCAGGATGTTGAACAGCCTCTCCATCGTATAGTTTCTCTCGCCTATCGTCATCAACTCCTCCTTTGTGAACTTCATTCCCGTCGCGTACTCGAGCAGGGGAACATATTCATCGTACTGCGGGCAGTGGGGGCAGTTAAAGGTTGATTGAAACTTGCAAATACCGAGGGAGTCTACGATATTGAAGTACAGCTCGAACCACCATACGAGAATCCCTTTCGTTTCGTACGCGGTAAAGTCATTTTTTATCCGGTATCCGATCAGTCTTTCGAGGAAGTCCTGAGGTAGCTGGAAGAGATCAATGGCTGGTCTACTCCTTAGGTGATCCGCACCTCTTGTGGAGGTTGCTATTCCGAGAGCAAAGCTTGGGATCCCCCTTTCATCAGTGTGCAGATCTGGATGTCCTTTTACATGTATCGCGTAGTATTCGGAACCCTCGCCGAACTTTTTACTTGCTTTCAGAAAGCCATCGGCAAGAACATCGCCAATTCCTTCTCTTTCTACGATCATCCTCGCCAGTTCGAGTACCGCATCTTTGTCACCCCACTCGAGTTTGAATCCAACATCTTTCTCGCTCAGGATCTCTCTCTGGTAGAGTTCAAATGCCCATGAGATAACCGCCCCGAGAGATAGGTTATCTATTCCCCATTTATTGCACTCGTCGTTTCCCTTTATTACGAAATCCCAGTCATAGCAACCCACAAGGGTACCGAAACTACCCATCATAGTGTATTCGGGGCCTTCGGCAATTAATCCGGCGTATTCTCCCTTCTCTATTTTCACCCTGTGCCTGCAGTGAACAGAACACCCCATGCATGCGACATGTTTCACCATATATCTCTGGAGGTTCTCGGCTTCGAGCGGTTCTCCCTCGCTACCGGGTGTGTTGTACTGCCAGTTTTTGGTTCCGATGAAACCCGTTGTATATGATACATCGTATAGTAGGGGTGTACCGAGCCTGCTTAGTGTTTTAGCCCACTTCGTACTTAGTACCTGCTCGTTCATCTGTATGGCGTATTCCATCAGCTTGTCTGGGTCGTGAACCTCAAGGTCAATCAGTCCTCTGCATGCGATTGCTTTTAAGTTCTTCGAACCCATGACCGCCCCGGTTCCACCTCTTCCCCCTGCGTTCTTGTTTCCATTCATTACATTCGCAAAGTAGACTTTGTTCTCCCCAGCTCTTCCTATGACCATTGACTCAACCCTTTCATCTCCGATCTCTTCCTTGATCGTTCTTTGGGTCTCGTGGGTATTCAAACCCCATAGGTGGTTAGCCTTTCTTATCTCTATCTCTCCATCGTTTACAAAGAGGTATACAGGTTCTTTCGCTCTTCCCCTTATCACGAGATGGTCAAAACCCGCATACCTCATCTCCGGGCCGAACGCTCCACCCATGTTTGCATCTCCAACACCGTTGGTCATTGGACCTTTCGTTGAGATCTGGGTTCTTCCTGTTCCAAGCATCGGTAGTCCCGTAAGGAATCCAGCACCAACAACGAAGAGATTCTCTGGATCGAAGGGCTTCGTTTCTGGGGAGACATTGTTGTAGATGTAATACCAATTCAACCCTCTCCCGCCAAGGTGTATTTTTCTCAGTTCCCTTGGGATCTCTCTGATAACGACTTTCTCCTTTGAGAGATCGATAAACGCAACTTTTCTGTTTAGAACCATAAAACCACCTCAGGCGGGTCCCTGAACCTTCGGTTGTTCAGGTGTAACCCATGAAATTCTCCATTTGCTCCCGCAATGCTGACATTCCGCAACCTCGCTACCTTTTTCGACCTCGAATCTGCTTCTGCAATTCAAACATCGAGCCTGATATTTCTCCACCATTATCTTAACATAGTAAAACAAACTTATAAATCTTTCCCAAATTTGTAATTTTTTTTTGACTTTTTAAGTAACATTGTAACATATTGTCCTACGATAATGAGACAAATTTACAGCGGAGTTGTCTTATGAAGGAACTCGGATTCCTCAGGAATCGAGCCCTATCCCGAATTGCAACTCCTTTTTTGATAATCATTTGGATAACTCCCGAAAGGTTTAGATCAGAGTAGCTACCCGCTGATTGGAATCCTACAAGTCGTTCTCCTTCAAAGAAAGCCTTTCTGAAAACTCTCACGCCTTGGTACTCCTCCTCCTCTCCCGAAGTCATTCCAATCGATATAACTGGCAGGTTTGATTTCTTAATGATATTCACTCTTATTGAGCCATCGTAAATTGCATTCCCACCGACAATATTTTTTCCTGCGATACTGCCCTCATACACTGCGGATGTCCATGTTGGTGTAAGGCAGTAGTTTCCGAAAACATCTTTTGCTTCCGCAATGTCTCCAGCACAGTAGATGCCTTTTCTCGTACTCTCCATTTTCTCATTAACCACAATCCCCTGTCTTACCTTCACTCCCTTTATTTCAGGCAGGTTGGGTCTAACTCCTGTTGATAAGACCGCAAAATCCACATTAAACTCATAATCCTCCGTGAAGACTGAAAGTTTGCTATCCTCTTCAAACCCTTCTACTCTGGAGCTCGTTCTTATTTTTATTCCCGATCTCTCAAATTCTTTTTTTATCATATCCGCAATTTCCCTTCCCACGAGTCCCGGAAGCACGCTTTCCATCATCTCTATAACTACGACATCCACTCCAAGTTTTTTAAGGGAATAAGCAAGCTCGAGTCCAACCGGACCCGCACCGATTATTGCAGATTTTTTAGAATGCTTTAAAACGCTTCTGATTCTATTCGCATCCGATAGATTGAGGAATGTGAAAATTCTGTCGCTCTCCACACCTTTAACAGGAGGTATGAATGGTTTTGAGCCCGTTGAAATTAGTAGCTTATCAAACTCTATCTCCTTACCGCTCTTCAAAACAACCCTGTCATCAACCTTCACAACCTCATCGTTAATAAATTCAACATTAAACCTTTCAAAGAAATCTCTACCGAAAATGTACAGTTTTGACTCATCTTCTCCTAAAAGATAATCTGCGAGAAAAACTGGTGTATATGGAGGCTTATTCTCCCTTGAAATTGCTATTATTCTCGATTTTCTGTCTTCTTCCCTTATTGATTGGATTGCACTCGCTCCAGCCCCTCCAACTCCCACGATGACGATATCCATGAAGAAAATATAATTTAAATTAGTTAAAGATTTTCCCTCGTGCGAGGATTCGGTGTGAGCATCACAAACAAAACTACTCACTCACAGCGAACAGCAACCCGTTCAAAACCGTTCTATATGGATACGAGAAAACGAGGTTGTCTTTGTAGTACTCGCAGAGGTATCTGTACTCCTCGTCCTCCATCATCAGTTTTTCGTTCAGTTCCCCGATTCCGCCACCTTTTTCATGGACACCCCTCGCAATCTCTATCCACCTTTCGGTTTTGTTTCTCACTTTCTCGATTGTCGGTTTGGAAAATCCGAAGTGGCAGTATGCGAACACCACGGGATTCAACTCCTCGATCACGGAGAAAGTCTTCATGACATCCTCTTTGCGGAGGGGAGGAATCGGAGATGTTAGGATCAATCTGTCTTTGAGGTACATCCCTATGCTTTCTCCTGATAAAAGAACACCAGAGCCTTCAAGATAAAAGGAGATGTGATGTACCGCATGTCCCGGTGTGTACACTATTCTCATGGTTTCCTCTCCCAGTTCAAACCTCTCACCATTGTCTACGGGGATAACTTTGCTCGCATCAATAGGATCTGGCTTTCCGTAGATATCTGCGACTTTTCCAAGAGCTTCCAAGCTGGATTTCCACAGCTTTTCAGGGTTCACTAAGTGTTTCACAGCCTTAGGGTGAGCTATAACCTTTGAATCAAATTCCTCCACGAGGATAGACACCGCTCCCGCGTGATCCACATGGACATGGGAAACCGCGATGTAATCTAATCCAACATCAAGACTTTTCAGTGATTTTACAACCTCATCCGCTACGCATGGGGGACCGGGATCTGAGAGAACGACTATTTCATCTTTCACGACAAAGCATGAGAGGAAGTTCTCCATTCCGTTTACGAGAGTGTCGATGCAGTAAACATTCTCGAAGTTATCCGCAATCATGAAATCAGATATAGAAAGGAATTATAAAAAGCCTTTGATTATCTGTGTGCTCCGTGATGTCAATTACAAGTCCATCATCCGAGGGTTGTGTAGCCTCCGCTGATGCTGATTGTCTGCCCAGTTATGTATTCTGACTCATCGAGAGCGAAGAATATAACCCCGTTAGCTATATCTTCCGGCTCACCAAGTCTCCCTCTCGGGTATGCCTTCTTGAGCTTGTCCTCCCCTCCAACTCCCTTCAGGAAACTTTCAACACCGGGTGTTTTCGTAACACCAGCGGCAATGTTGTTGACTGTAATATTGTATCTGGCAACCTCCTTTGCAAGAGCCTTGGCAAACCCTATCACAGCTGATTTTGCTCCCGAGTACACTGCAAGATAAGGTTCGCCTATCCTGCCCGCATCCGAGACTATGTTTATTATCCTTCCGTACCTGTTCTCGATCATGTCATCAATTACCGCCTTACAGCAGTTTAGAGTGCCTATGAAGCATACACCAATATCTTTCTGCCAGTCATCCGGGGTAGTGTCTTTAAAAAGTTTGATCGTCCAGTATCCCGCATTATTAACGAGAATATTCACTTTTCCGAGTTCATTTCGGATTTTATCAACCATTTCAACAACTTCGTCGAGGTTCGTTATATCCGCTTTTACCGCAATCCCTTCTCCTCCAAAGGATTTTATTTCTCCAACCACGGATTTGGCGGATTCAAGATTGAGGTCATTTACCGCTACCTTAGCTCCTTCTTTACCGAAAGCAAGAGCTATTGCCCTACCGATTCCCCTTCCCGCACCCGTGACGAGAACGACTCTATCTTTGAATCTCATAATATCACCTCTATCATCTCCAATCAAACTCGGATAGACTCAAATAAAAATTTAATGGTTTATCCTGAAAAATTTTTGACAGCAAAACTGTGAAATATTCTTCCGTTTAATCATGTTTATGAGCTTGAGGGCACTGACGATTGACATAGGAACAGGAACTCAGGATGTGCTTCTTTACGAGAGTGATAAGAACATAAGAAATTGTTTGAAGATGATTCTCCCATCACCAACGGTTGTTGTGTCAAATAAGATAGGGGAGTTGACTGCGAAAGGGAAGAATCTGTTTCTCACCGGATACACAATGGGAGGTGGACCCTCAACTTTCGCTGTGAGAAAACACATTGAGAGTGGTTTGAGGGTTGTATCGCTACGAGAACCAGCCTTGACAATAAACGATGACTTAGAAAAGGTTAGGAAGATGGGAGTGGAGGTAGTGGAAGACTTCAATCCGGACTCGAGTTTTGAGGAAGTGTTCATGAGGGATGTTTTTTTGTCCGAGTTTGAGAGTATGTTCTCGTCATTGGGAATTTCATTGCCGGATAAGATCTTTGTTTCAGTTCAGGATCATGGATTCTCTCCTCGTATGAGTAACAGAAAATTTAGGTTCTCGATTTTTGAAAAAACTCTAAGAAAGGGAAATCTTTTCTCGTTTTTTTACAGTGAGAAGGAAGTTCCGGATTTTTTCAACAGGATGGTTAGTGTTCTTGATTCCATCAAGGATTTTTCGAGGGAAAGAGGGCTGAAGATGGAAGGCTATGTCATTGATACCGTTTTCTCCGCATTGATTGGTGCAATGGAAAGTGTTGAGGATTTTCCCGCATTTGTGGTAAATTTCGGAAATTCTCATACGATAGGTGCGGTAGTTAATGAGCATGGAGAAGTCCTATCCTTGTTTGAGCATCATACATCAATAATGAGGAGAAAGGGGGAGAAAGGGATAGAGAAGTTTCTGAACGAGTTCTTGAAAGGTAATGTGAGTGGCGAGGATGTGTTTGACGACGGCGGTCATGGGGCCTTCATCGGAGAGGTTGTTGAAGTTAAGGATCTTGTTGCAACAGGCCCGAACTCACATCTCTGCAGATACAGAATCGCAAATCCAGCAGGAGACACGATGATTACTGGAAACATGGGGATGATTTATGCATACAGGAGAAAATTTGAGCTGGCAGGAGTTTGAGGAAGAGGTAAAGAGGGTATTTGAGGAGAACAACTTTAAAACCAATTTTCGTGTTGTATTTACGGATGAATTCGGTAGAAGCGAGATAGATATTGTTGCTGAGAGATTCGAGCAGATTCTTTGTGTTGATGCGAAGAGATACAACAAAAACTGGCACAGAAGGAGCGCTCTAAAAAGAGAAGCAATGAAACACAGGGAGAGATGTGAGAGGTTCTCGAAAATAAAGGGAAAGAAAGCGATTCCGATAGTCGTATCTCTGATCGATGACATGGTAGTTGCTCATGAGGGCTGTGTTGTGGTTCCCTTCAACTCCCTGAACGATTTTTTGGTAAACCTTCACTACTACATGGAGGAACTCGGGATTGATATTTGAATCCAAAATGTTTTATTCCCTTACAACCTTTTTCTGAGAAAAGGGAGCCAAGGTGGTTTAATGATAACTCGTGAGGAGGTTATCCACATCTCAAAATTGGCAAGAGTTGAGCTGAAGGAAGAGGAGATCGAAAAGTTTCGAAAGGGATTTCAAAGCATCTTGGAGTATTTTGAGATACTCGATGAGATTGAAGAAGATGTTGAACCCACTTATCAGGTTCTCCCCCTCAAAAATGTTTTTAGAGATGACAATATTAAGAAATCTCTTGATAGAGAGAAAGTATTGATGAATGCAAAGCATGTAGATGACGGTTATTTTAAAGGACCGAGGATAGTTGACTAAGATGAAGAAGGTGGTTTAATGATAACGATTTCACAGTGGAAGGAGACTTTCACCCGGGATCCGGAGGATGCGGTAGCGGGAATGATTGAGAGGATAAAGAAGAGTAAGCTGAATGCCTTCATAACCGTAAACGAGAATGCAGTTAGCGAGATAAAAACGGAGGGGAGATTGGCGGGAATTCCTGTTGCGGTGAAGGACAATATTTCCACGGAGGGCATGCGAACAACCTGTGCTTCAAAGATACTTCACGATTACATCCCGCCTTTTTCCGCCCATGTGGTGGAGAGATTAAAGGAAGAAGGAGCGATAATAATTGGGAAAACGAATATGGATGAATTTGCAATGGGAACAACAACGGAGACATCTTACTTTGGAGTGGTGAGAAACCCTCATGCTCTCGACAGAGTTGCTGGTGGTAGCAGTGGTGGTAGTGGTGCATGCATAGCTGGAGAGGAGAGCGTCCTATCTCTTGGTAGCGATACCGGTGGGAGTATAAGGTGCCCCGCAAGTTTCTGCGGTGTTTACGGAATTAAGCCAACTTACGGTCTTGTATCGAGATACGGGCTTATACCGTATGCAAACAGTCTTGAGCAAATCGGTCCTTTTGCGGGCTGTGTGGATGATCTGGCTTTGCTTCTAGAGGTCATCGCTGGAAAAGATGAGAGGGATTCAACCAACGCCCGCAAAGGCTTCAGGTTTCAACCTGAGGAGAAGAAGTACAGAATTGGTATTGTTAGGGAGATGGGGGGCAACGACGAGGTCATGTCATCGTTCAGCGAGGCGGTGGACATCATTAAAGGTAAGCATGAGGTTGAGGAAGTATCTATGCCATCCTTCAAATATGCTCTTGCATCCTACTACATAATAGCGATGAGTGAAGCATCATCAAATCTTGCGAGGTACGATGGAGTAAGGTATGGGCTGTCGCTGGATAAGCTCACATCTTGGAACGAGTATTTTTCCAAAGTCAGGGCAGATGGCTTTGGAGATGAGGTAAAGCGGAGAATCATGCTCGGAAGTTATGCCCTCTCCGCGGGCTACTACGGGAAGTACTATCTTAAAGCTCTTAAGGTCAGAACGCTTGTGATAGAGGACTTCAAAAAAGCCCTCTCAAAATTTGATCTGCTAATATCTCCGACAATGCCATCTCTACCGTTCAAAATTGGAGAGCTTGCTGATCCACTAACGATGTACAAGGCGGATGTGAACACTGTTCCTGTAAATCTGGCTGGGATTCCCTCGCTGTCCATGCCTATCTTTGAAAGAAAAGGACTACCTGTTGGGTTGCAGGTGATGGGTGATTACTTCGAGGAGAACAAAATCCTCTCCTTTGCAAAGTGGCTTGAAAGCGAGATGAAACAGGTTACTTAGGCAGTGGTAAAATGAAGTTTAATGCAAGAAAATACCGAGAGCTGGCGGAAAAAGATTTTGAGAGTGCTTGGGAGATGGGGAAAGAAGTACTAACTCCAAGAGACTTGAACCGGATGTTTCCGAGATATCACTTTACGACAGGAGAGGAGCATCCGCTATTTAAGACTATAAACGATTTGAGAAGGGCTTACCTATCCCTTGGGTTTAAAGAGGTTGTCAATCCGGTCATCGTTGAGGACAGCCATGTCAGAAGACAATTCGGAAAAGAAGCATTAGCGGTTCTTGACAGGTGTTTTTACCTTGCATCACTACCCAGACCAAATATAGGTATTTCTGCGGAAAAGATTGAAAAAATTGAGTCAATTATCGGTAAGAAGGTTGATGAAAAAAACATTAATGAGCTTAGAGAGGTCTTTCACGACTTCAAAAAGGGGAGAATTGATGGAGATGACTTAAGTTTTGAGATAGCAAAATCCCTCAGTGTAAGTGATCTAATGGCGGTGGAAATCCTCGATAGGGTTTTTCCGGAATTTAAAAATCTGAAAGCGTCAGCGGAAACCCTCACGCTAAGAAGCCACATGACAACGGGGTGGTTCATAACCCTCAGTAAGATTTCGGATAAGCTTCCCCTACCTATAAAGCTGTTCAGTATTGATAGGTGCTTCAGAAAGGAGCAAGGAGAGGATGCGACAAGATTGTACACATATTTCTCAGCAAGCTGTGTTGTGGTTGATGAGGATGTAAGTGTTGATGATGGCAAAGCTGTTGCGGAGAGCTTGCTGAGGCAGTTTGGATTCAGAAAGTTCAAATTCAGGTTGGACGAAAAGCGAAGCAAGTATTATATTCCCGGTACCCAGACGGAGGTTTTTGCGTTTCACCCGAAAATCGTTGGTTCGAGTACGAAGTACAGCGATGGATGGATTGAAATTGCAACATTCGGAATATACAGTCCAACCGCCCTTTCCCAGTACGATGTCGAGTATCCTGTTATGAATCTTGGGCTGGGGGTTGAGAGGCTCGCTATGATTCTTTACGACTTCTCTGATGTTAGAGAGCTCGTCTATCCATGGATATATGGAAGGGTTGAGCTGTCGGATATGGACATTGCAAGGGCTATCAGGTTGAGAGAGGTGCCGTACACACTTCAGGGGTTGAAAATTGCGGAGAGGATTGTAGAAACGGCAGTTGAAAACTCAGACATCAGAGGACCGGCAGAGGTTGTAGCTTTTGAGGGCGAACTCTACGGAAAGCAGATAAAGGTTGTTATTTTTGAGAATGAGGAGAATGTAAGACTCTGCGGTCCCGCTTTCATCAACGAAATTGTGGTTTATGATGGTAGCATTCTTGGAGTTCCGAGGAATGAGAAGTGGAGTCATGTTTTTGAACATGGATTTACAACTGGGCTGAGGTACATCGATGCATTTGCTCATATGGCAGGTAGGAGGATTGAGGAAGCGGTAGCGAGAGATAGTGAGGATGAGATTAGGGTCAGAATGGTTGAGAGCCTGTCAGACATAAATCTAACATTGCAGGACAACATCAGGAGGTACATCATATCTAAGGGTGGACGGATAGATGTCAGAGGCCCAATGTTCGTTGGAGTTAGGGTTGAGTTTGCTTAGCCCTTTGCGGGGTGGTAGGACTCACGCTTCAAAACTGGAAAGGTAATAAAATGAAGTATCATATTGATGAGCTGAAAAAGATTCAGGAAGAAATTGCAAGCTCAATATCTCTGCAGGATAAATACGCCATCAATGAAATTGAGCTTGTTGTGGGCGTGGATCAGTCATTTCTTGAATTTAAAAAGAATAAAACCAAAGTAATCTCATGTTGTGTTGTTTTTGATTTTAAGACCTTAGACATCCTTGAAGATGAGTTCAGTGTTGAGGAAGTGGATTTTCCGTATATTCCGGGCTATTTGATGTTTCGAGAAGGAGAACCAGCGGTAAAAACCGTAAGAAAGGTATTAAGGGGTGAAAGGGCGGTATTACTTGTGGATGGCAGTGGAATAGCCCATCCGAGAAGATCAGGACTCGCGTGCTACATTGGGTTGAAAACCGGATTTCCATCAATAGGTATCACCAAGTCAAAACTTGTTGGAGAGTACGATGCAAACTTGGAGGTTGGTAAGGCGGTCCCCTTATACCATGAGTTCACTCAGGTTGGACATGTCTTGAAGACTTGTGATAGGTGTAAGCCAATTTTCATATCTCCCGGTTGCTTTATCTCTATGGAAACATCTCTTGAGGTTGTTAGGAGATGCATGATGGGTTACAAACTTCCAGAACCGTTGAGAATTGCGGATAAAAAATCTAAAGAGATAAGAAATCTTCTATTGCGGTAATTTTGGTGGGTGGTTGGATTGATAGTGAATATCGGTAAAAGGTTGGAACTTGCAGAAGAAATAGAGGTTACGATATACATTAACGGTCTTCCTTCACACATCATGTGTTCTCCTGGACATCTGGATGAGCTTGCCCTCGGCTTTGTCGTGTCTGAGGGCATAGTGAGTAGAGACTCAGTGGACAGCATTGACATCCTCGTCAAAGGTAGCGAAGTTTTTGTTGATGTTGAGAGCAACTCTTTCGTACTCGAACTGAGAAGTTCGGGGTGTGTTGGTGTTTTCAGAGAGGGTGAGGTTTTGCCCAATGTTAAGGCTAAGGAGAAGTTCACATTTCGGGAGCTCGAGGACTCTCTCAGGTACATCGAAACTGATGAGTACAAAAAAACAAGAGGTTATCACAGCTGTGCATTGGTGGGGAAAGAGGGCATGATCCTGAGAAGATTGGATGTTGGGAGACATAACGCGGTAGATAAAGCAATTGGAGCTGGTTTGAAGCAAAAAGTAGATCTATCAAGGGCATTCCTCCTTCTCTCAGGGAGGATCAGCAGGGGAATTGTAGCAAAAGCAGTTAGAGCGGGAATTCCTCTTTTAGTATCGAAGGCGTCTATCCTCAATTCCGCGATAGATGTCTGTGAAAAAACAGGTCTGGCTGTGGTCTCCTTTGCATCCGGGATTGCGATTCCGGGTGAGAGCATTATTTTTTAGAATTAACTCTGATTTTGGCTTTCCTATGTTTCTTAAGTTTTATCGTCTAATGTTTTTGGGTTTTATCTTCTAAATCCACCACTCTGACAACTATCTTGGATAGGATCTCTCTCTCGATGTTGTATCCCTCTTCGTCGAGGAATATTATCTCTCCAGACTTCTCGATTACCTTCCCTACTTCGAATCCTATCTGTTCCATTGATTTTGGAACCGCTATAATCTCAAACTTTCCATCAGGAGCATTTTTGAGGATGTAAAAACTTCTGTCGCAATCTTTACACACATTACACTCTGATGAAGCTATTAGCATACAGATTTTCTCAGCAACATCTTCAGTTACATGATGCTCTAATTCACAGCTTAGTTTATGGGCGGTGTCGTAATCCACTCCGAGAAAATCCGTAAAAAACGATTCAAAAATTTTATGAAATTTTTTTATTCTTTTAGCGATTGAGAGGCCCTTCTCAGTTAAAACCGCTCCATAATATGGTTGGTACTCAATATAACCGCTATCACTTAGTTTAGAAAGCATTTCTGTTACGCTTGATGGTTTTATTCCGAGCTTTCCCGCTAAATCGTTGGTTCTGACGGCTTTTCTCTTTTCCTGCTGGATATCGTAAATCGCTTCGAGATATTCTTCAACTCTCTCCACAGTCAAAATTGGTTTTAGATGTAAATATTGTTTACTGTTTTTTTGATTTATCCATCATTAAACGATTTAATTTTATTCTTCGGTTCTGTTGGGAGCGATGGATTGCGGTTTGATTTAGACTGTGGGATGAAATAGTGTGGCATAGGAACCCTACCACAATCTTTAACTCAATCAAAAACCCTTTCAAAAAACTCTTTCACGGATTTGGATAGGATATCGAATTTTCCAAAGTAGAAGTGATCCGTATCAAGCTCAATTACTTCTTTTGGCGGGTTTAACCATTTTGAGATCTCAACTGATTCGTGGTGGCTTACTATCTGGTCGCTCCTCCCGTAGACTATTAATTTAGGTACATCCGAGTTCTTCAATTCGATCCTGTCTATTTTTCTTAAAGGTGAGATCAGCACAATTGCATCGCAGTATTCGGAGAGGTTCGATGCGACTACACTTCCGAAGGAGTATCCGATAATCCCTATCTTTGCGTGTCTTGACTTTAAGTGGAACACACATTTCTTCGCGTCTTCGATCTCTCCGATTCCCATTCTAAAGGGCTTGGAATAGTCGAATCTCAGTGTGGATATGCCGGATTTTCTTAACTCATCTGAAATTCTCTCAAGCCTTATGTCAAATCTGCTACCACCCATTTCCGGGTGGGGCGGGCAGAGGAGAATGGCGTTTTCTCCCCTTATGTCGTAGGTTGCGTAAACACCTTCTATATTTACCTCAGCCATTTCAACCCTCCGAGTTGAGCCTCTCATTTATCTCCTGAATTGCCTCCTCTATGCTCTCTTTTACCTCCTCATTATCCTCCTTTAATCTCTTAAGCGTATATAAATCTTCTATCTCACCGATTTTCCCAATGAGTAGTGCGGAGTCCTCCCTAATTCTGTAGTCCGGATGGGACAGCAGTTCTATCAACTTATTCTTTATTTTTTCCACAGATTTTTTATCTCTTTCGTACATCGTCTCTATCAGGTACATTGCTCCAAGCTTGGTAAAAAAGTCCCCTTTCTCAATTAACTCCACCAATATATCTTCGTATCCTTTGCTAATCGTTGTTATAATCTCTCCAGCCCTTCCCTCTGCAATTAGCTTCTTTATGTGATCCTTTACGAACTCTGGATCCTCGTGTTTTTCGAGCCAGTCCAGAATCTCATTAAGATCCACCTCTCCTGTTATCCTTTTGCCATCGATTAGAATAACCGGAACGGAAATTATCTCGTATTTTCTCGAGATCTCGGGGAACTGGGTTGCATCAATAATGTTGAGCCTTACCTTGGGGTTTACGGAGGATATCTGGATCAGTTTCCTCACAACCTTTCCGCAGTGTGGACAGAAAGGGGCGACAAAGATCTTTGTTTCGACCTCTCCAATCCTTTTAATTCTCTCCGCATTCTCAGCAATATCTTTTTCAATTTTCTCTCCTTTAAGGTGCTCAATCGCTTTAAAGAATAATCTTCGCTCAATTCCTTCCGGGATGCCTGTGTAAACTATTTTTTTGTCTCCGTGTATTATCTCTATGGAGGGTAACGCCAAAAAATCCGTGGAAGAACCACTCTCCACAAATTCTGGATTGAGGTCTGACAGCAACTCCCTTATCTTTTCGACCTGAGATTTACTACGGGTTGTGTGAACTACGATTTTTACTCCCATCCTACTCTCCGACCTCTTTCCTTTGGAGTATGAACTGCTTATTGAATTTTGCCACCTCGTTATCTGGTTGCACGCTCAGAACTTGATCAAAAGTCTCTATGGCTTTATCAAGATCCCCAATCCTGCCGTAGATTATTCCGATATTGTTTAATGCCTGCATGTTGTCGGGTTGCAGTTCAAGAACCTTTTTAAAGCACTCTATTGCCCTTTCAAAATCCTCTCTTGCGTAGTAAAGCAATCCAAGGTTGTACCATCCCGAGGGGTTCTCCTCATCGAGCTCAATAGCCCTTTTTATCGATTTCTCCGCTTTTTCATATTCCCTCAGGTTATACTGGATGTATCCCAAGTTATTCCAAGCGTTGTAGTCCTTCTCATCTACTTTAAGTATCCTTTCAAAACACTGTTCAGCTTCTTTGAATCTTCTGTTCTGCATCAAAGCATAGCCTAAGTTAAAAAGCCCATCGGTGTAGTATGTGTCTATTTCTAAGGCTTTTACAAAGCACTGAATGGCCTCCTCTTGCCTGCCTGCATCGTACAGTGCTATTCCGAGATTGTTCCATGCTGAAGGATTGTTCGGATCCAATTCGATGCTCTTTTTGAAGTAGTATATCTCATCATCAATGTTTTTCGCTTTCAAACCTTTTTCGAACCACTCTTCTGCTGAGAGGTTTTCCTCTTTCTTCCTGTCTTCCACCATTTTTGAACCTACCCTTTTTTTTTCATTCACTCTGCCAACATGCTAATAAATTTATTGAAGGTGTGCGGAGTTTTTCCAAAAAGTTTATTATCTTAAAATTTAAGAGAGACAAAAAATAAGCACTGTAATGTATAATTAATGATTTATCAGCAAAAAAAGGAAGTTTTTTACTTCCTTGGCTCGGTGAAATCAAAAAGGAGGTGCAGAGGGTTGAGTCTCGAAAAAATGTTTCTACACGAGAAGACTGTGGACATCATGTTGAAAATTTTGGAAGCAGAGGAAAAGGGAAAGGAGGCGTATCCGCTAGGGATATCGAAGGAGGTCGGCTCACCTTACAGTTACATCTCAAAGGTATTGAGTGAGTTCGAAGAGAATGCCTTGATCGAGAGTGAGTTCAGGGGGAGAGTTAGGAAGGTGAAATTCACCAAAGAGGGAAGGAGAATAGCTGAACTGTTTAAGCAAATCAAAGAAGAATTATCGAAGGATTTTGTTGCGAGAAAGAAGGTAAACATGCTTGAAGAGGTAGTTGAAAAGGCTAATGGTAAGGATGAGGGAGAGATGTTTAAGATTCTCGCACCCGTTATTACTGAGTTAAAGATTTTAAAGAATCAAACAACAGATGAGGGTACAGCAGAGATGATTGAGAAACTTGAGAGCAAGATTGATGAGATCCTGAAGGTGAGGCAGTAATTGGGATGGGATGATGATTGAGAGGGTGTTGGAAAACAAGGTTGAAGAGCTTGCGGAATACGGCGTAAAACTCCTCTCCAAGATGATTGAAATCAAGGCCATTAGTCCGGAATCTGGAGGGGAGGGAGAACTCGACAAAGCTGAGGAGATTGAGAGACATTTGGATGGATTTGAGGTTAAGAGAGTTGATGTAGAGGATGAAAGGGCTAAGGGTGGAGTCAGACCGAACATAATTGCTAAGATCAGGGGTGAGAAGAAGCGGACGATATGGATTGTAACCCACATGGATGTTGTGCCCGAGGGAGATATAAATTTGTGGAAGACCCATCCGTTTAAAGCTTATAGGGCTGATGGAAAGATCTACGGAAGAGGTGCGGAAGACAACGGACAGAGCTTGACCGCGGGAATTATTGCGGGAAAAGCCATACTCGAAACGGAAAAACCCTACTTTACTCTTGGTCTCGTTTTTGTCTCTGATGAGGAGCTTGGCAGTAAATATGGTATTCAGGAGCTTTTGAGGAGGAAAATCTTTGAAAAGGAAGACCTAATCATAGTTCCCGACGGCGGAACTCCAGATGGTAGGATGATCGAGATAGCGGAAAAGAACATCCTATGGTTGAAGTTCAAGGTTATAGGTGAGCAAACACATGCGAGTACGCCCAATAAAGGGCTGAATGCGAGCAGAATGGCAATGAGATTCATACTCTCTATTGATGAGAGACTAAGAAGGGAGTTTGGAAAGGAGAACTATCTCTTCTCACCGCCTTATTCAACCTTCGAGCCCACCAAAAGGGAAAAGAATGTGGATAATGTAAACACGATTCCTGGAATTGATGTAAGCTACATGGACTGCAGGATCATACCCGAGTACAACAACGACTATGTGATTGATGTTGTGAGAAGGGAGATCGAAAACTTCGAGAAGGAAACCGGAGCAAAGATTGAGCTGGATGTTTTACAGAATGAATCCTCACCACCTACATCGAAGGACTCCGATGTGGTAAGAATCTTGAGCAAAGCTATTGAGAGGATGAGGGGGGTAAAAACCTCCGTCTATGGGATGGGTGGAAATACATGCGGAGCATTTTTCAGGAAGGCTGGTTTTCAAACCGCTGTTTGGAGTACTGTGGACAATACAGCTCATCAGCCAAACGAGTACTGCAGGGAGGACAATCTAATTGCGGATGCAAAGGTTTTCGCCCTCCTGCCATACATAAGGGAGTTTTGATCTCATGTCCTTATTTTTAGCTTTAAGTTTGGTCTCAGTTTGCTAGTAAAAAGCTTGGAATCTCTTTTTCAGGTTCCTCTCACTTTCACCATACCCACAAAAACTTTATTTTGTTGACACCAGAGTGAGAAAAGTAGGGGTGCTAAGGGATAGCTAAGGTTGGTAGTGAAGGTGGATGGATTCGGATTAAGCTTATGAGGATGGAGTCGGTAGGTTGTCAGGTTGATGAGGTTGATAAGAGAAGGAGAGGGGATTTGATGGCAAAAAAGAAGAATGCTGAAAAGGTGGGGAAGGCTGAAGGAGAAGATGTTAAGAAGAATGCTAAGAGTGCAGAGGATGTTAAGAATGTCAAAGATAAAGGGGATGCAAAAAAAGATAACGCCGAAAAGGAGGTTGTTGAGTCTTTCAAGGTAATCGATTTGGAGGACATACCTCATGTTGGGGCAGCGATTGCGGAGAAGCTAAGAAGTGCTGGATACAGCACTGTTGATGCGGTAGCGGTTGCATCACCAAACGAGCTGAGTTCAGCAGCGGAGATAGGGGAATCAACCGCTGTTAAAATTATTGCTGAAGCGAGGAAGCTTGCGAACATCGGTGGTTTTGAGAGCGGAGACCTAATCCTCGAAAGAAGAAAGAAAGTTGGGAAGATCAAGACGGGAAGTAAAGATCTGGACAATCTTTTGGGTGGAGGAGTGGAAACTCAAGCCATAACTGAGCTTTTTGGAGAGTTTGGGAGTGGTAAAACACAGATATGTCATCAGCTTGCTGTGAATGTTCAGCTACCTCCTGACAAAGGCGGTCTTAACGGCTCCGTGATTGTTATTGATACTGAAAACACATTTAGACCCGAGAGGATTATTCAAATGGCTAATGCTAAGGGGTTGGATCCTGATGAAGTTCTTAAAAACATTTATGTCGCACAGGCGTACAACTCCAATCATCAAATGCTCCTTGTGGATAATGCTAAGGAGCTTGCAAACAAACTTAAAAAGGAAGGGAAGAACGTGAGGTTAATCATCGTTGACTCCCTAATGTCTCATTTTAGGGCAGAGTATGTTGGTAGAGGAACACTTGCAGACAGACAGCAGAAGTTGAACAGACACCTCCACGATCTGATGAGATTCGGGGAACTGTTTAACGCGGCAGTTGTTGTGACAAATCAGGTTCAGGCTAAACCAGACACCTTTTTTGGAGATCCAACAAAGCCTGTTGGCGGTCACATTGTTGCCCATACCGCAACATTCAGAATCTATCTCAGAAAAAGCAAAGGAGAACTTAGAGTGGCAAGATTGATAGACTCTCCACATCTTCCTGAAGGAGAGGCTGTGTTTAAGGTTACTGAGAGGGGGATAGAGGATAGATGAAGTCGTAATGAGGGAAAAGTTTTGTAATCGGAAGTGTAAGAATTTTTTCATATCATGAGAAATTAGAAAACCTTTATATCTATATTAATCTTCTTATTGTGATGATGAATAGAATTAGAACGGGGGTTATTGGACTTGATGATTTGCTGGGTGGTGGGTTAATTCCAAACTCAGTTAGTGTTTTGCTCGGTTCTGCAGGTGTTGGTAAAACCCTGATATCCATTCAGTTTTTGATTGAAGGTATTAGGAATGGTGAGAAATGTATTTTCATCTCTTTTGATATTGGAGAGCACGAGATTGTAAAACATACCAAAGCCATAGGATGGAAAGAGGTAGAGGACTATATCGCTGAGGGCAAGCTCGCTGTTAGGAAATTTTTTGCGGAAAATGTAACCTTGGTTAACAACGATTTGTTAAACATTCTTATTGATGAGAGCGGTGCGAAAACGAGGGTTGTTATCGACTCTTTTACACCGATGATATCTTCTTTCAGAATGGAAAATAGGAACGACATTAACTGGTTTTTGAACAAGCTGAGGGAGATTGGCACATCTATCCTGACCGTTGAGGAACCACTTGATGGGAATATGGCTGACCCTTCTGTGACCCTGCCTATATTTCTCAGTGATACTGTTATTCACCTGAAGAATATTGGGTACGGGGAGGCATTCAGTAGAGCTTTGAGAATCATCAAGCACAGAGGCTCATGGCATGCGGAGGGAGTATTTCCATACAAGATACTTGATGGTGTGGGTGTTTTTGTAGAAGGCGGAGATCTGGTAAGAAAGCAGAGAGAAATCGTGAACCTTGAAGAGGTTCTTAACGAACTAGACATCAAAAAGGATGAGTTGGATGAGGAATTGCTGAAGAGGCTTGAAAAGCTCTCCGAATCTGGGAACATCGGTGCAAGAGATGCAATAAGGAAAATATTGAGCTTGAAGAAGGAGTGAAGAGATGCTCTCTGAGATACCTAAGCTCTTGGGGAATCTCGTAACCGCAGAAGGGATAAAGATGGTTGCGTTGTATCTGATAGATGGCACTCCTGTTTGCGTTAAGATGGCTGAAAAGGATAAGGAGTTGCTACCCGTTTTATATTGGTTGGAGGGTCAGATAAAGAACATGCTTCACTCCATCTCCACATTGAATCTTGATGAAGCAAGTTTCAAGTTCAAGAATCTCATTGTCGTTCTAATTCCCGTATCAAAAACAGCGGTTCTCGGCATAATAGCGGATGAAGAGAGCTCAATTTACAAGAGGAATCTGGATATAAAAACTGTGTGTCTGAAGCTTGGCAAAATGATCAAAGGGGTGTAAAATGGAGTATGAGATAGTTTATGTTCCGGTAGATGACATCGACGAAATTAGGAGCAAGTTAAGAGAGAAGCTGAAGAGGATACAAGAATCGTTCACACCTAATTTCATGTTGTTGTTCTTCACAGCAGGGGTTTACAAAAATTATCGAAAGATAGTGGAGTTGTTCAGGGAGCATTATCCTGATATTCAGATGATGGGGTGCTTCATCGAAGGCTATGCGGTGGGAGAGGAGTTATGGACGAGGGGTTTGGTTGCGGTTTTAGGTGAATTTAGTGGAGAAGTCAAGGTGTTTTACGAGAGAGGAGACGACCTAAAAGATGTATGTAGTAGATTAGGCGAAAAAGTTGGTAAAAATTGGAATTTGATGTTAATAATGTTTCCTTGGGTTTATTGTGGAGATTTGTTGAGGCTTGTAAGGTATATTACGAGAGACAAATATACGAGATTTATCTACAGGTTATCATCGGAGAAAAGGAAAAGAAAAATATTGAGAGACTATTCAAATTATCTCGAAAGAAATCTTATTTATCCTGTGGATAAAGTTCTGATGAACCTTGCTGAGGTGACAGAAAAGAAATTCCCAATAGTAGGAATGAATCTTATACCATTGGAAGCAAAAACAGGTACCCCAATCATCTATGCCAACTACGAAGAAGTGGGAAGAGGCATAGCAGGTATGTGTTTTAGAGGGAAAACTAATGCAGTTTATCATGATATTTTTCCAGAGAGGGGAGAATGTTTTGAGGAGACCGTGAACATACTCAAAAGCTATTTCTCAGATGCTGAAGAGGTTAAAGTTGTTAAAGAAGGGTTAGCTATCGGAGAAGTTAATGGAAAATCCGCGGTTAGGTTTTTGAAAGATAAATTTGCTGCGTTGGAAGAGATAGATGAGGATAATTTTTTGGACAAATTAGAGCGAGGAAAACTGGAGATGGTGTCCCCTTATATGTTGGGTTTCATTAATAAATACAA